>Ga0210124_1000460_pt1 | contig 20620 bp, 22 predicted proteins | sample Muzzi_PWC_D2_FD_185554 | JGI IMG/M metagenome (GOLD analysis project Ga0210124, IMG submission 185554) | Wetland microbial communities from San Francisco Bay, California, USA, that impact long-term carbon sequestration - Muzzi_PWC_D2 (SPAdes) | ecosystem: Environmental > Aquatic > Marine >... | reverse complement strand
GGGTGGCGGGTGGCCCCCCGCCGCGGGGACGGGGCCGCCCGCGCCGGACGTGGACGCGGGCGGCCCGGGTGGGGCCGTCAGGCGGCCTTGCCCAGGGGGTGGGCGGTCCCGGCCGGGCGGGTGGTGTGGACCGTGCCGTGGTCGTGGCGTGCCAGGGTCCAGAAGACCAGGCTGCCGAGGGCGGTCAGGCCGATGAAGGCGTTGATGGTGATGATGGCGGCGGTGGTGGCCATGGGCGTTGCACTCCTTCGTGGGGTGGCGGTTGGCGTGGACGGACCGGTCAGGCGGCCTCGGGCAGGCGGACGGCCGGGGGCGCGGGCGGGGTGTCCCGCCGGGCACCGCGGACGGCCAGCTGCCGGAAGACCAGGCAGCCCAGCGCGGTCAGGGCGATGTAGGCGTGGATCGTGAACATGGCGTTCGGCTCCTCCTTCCGGGTCTGTTGCGGGGGGCCCTCCGTGGCCTCCCCGATCACCTTGGGTACCAGCATAGGGGGGCAACATGAACGCAGCCTGAAACCGATGCGAGAATTTCGCGGCCTTTCACAGGTCGCGAAAAAAGCGTTGATTTCAAGGGGGTTCGGTGCCGTTCCCGGCCGCCGGATGGGGCGGCCGGGAACGGCCGAACGGAAAAGGCCCCGCCGGCGAGGGGTGTTACCGGCGGGGCCCTACGGCAGGGGCGTCGGGGATGGGGTGGTGGGTGCCGCCCCTGCCGTGGCGCGCAAGGTCCGCGAATGCGGGCGGGCCCGGGGAGGGCCCTGTGCGGCCTTGCGCAGCGTCTCGTCGTCGTCCGTGCGGGGGGTGTCGCTGCCCCCGCGCAACCATCAGATGTGAATGTACGACCGCAACCTGAAACGAACCTGAATGGGTGCCGCATTCCTTCAAGGAAATTTTCCAGGATGCCGGAGCGACGCCTGGGAGCCGCGCCCCGGGCGGTCCCGAGGCGGTCGGCGGGGCGGGGGATGCGGCGAGAGGGAGGCGGGCGGGGGCGTCAGGCCGGGGTGTCGGGCGGGGCTTGGGGCGGGTCTCCGCCCCGCAGGGCGGTGACCTCCTGGACCATGTCGGCCATGCGCGCCTGGAGCCGGCGCTGGATGTCGGGCACCTCGGGGGGGATCTCGCGGGCCAGGGCCACGGCCCGCTCTTTCGCCCCATCCTCCCCGCTCTCGATCAGGCGCCCGGCCTCGGCGAGCAGGTCCTCGGCCCGCTGCACCAGGGCCGCCTCCGCCGCGGGCAGGAACGAGGCCAGCTGCACGAAGCCCACGGTGAGGGCCTCGAGGTACTCCGGCCGGGTGGGGCGCTCGATCTCGGTGGCCAGGGCCTCGCGGATCACGGGGCGGGGGTGGGGCAGGTCGGACTCCGGCGCCACCGAGTGGGGGGGGGCCGCCAGCACGCCGCCGTAAGCGGCGATGACCTCCAGGCGTTCGGTGGCGTCCACGGTGCGTCTCCGGAAGGAATCCCCCCGGGGCAGGGTAACAGACGGGGGAGGGAGGGGGAACCCCGGCGGGGGCCGGGGCGCGGGCACGAAAAAGGGGGGCGGCCGATCGCCGCCCCCCTTTAGGGGGACCCGCCCTCCCGGGGCGCCGGCTGGGCGCCCCCGGGAGGGGCGGGGGGTGGGGCCGTGCGGGCCGGGCCCGGGGGGACCGGGCGGCGCCGGAAAGGGGGTGCGGGGCGCGACGGGGCCCGCACGGCCGTGGGATGGTTGTTCGCGGCCTTCATGCCGGCCGCCCTCAGGCGGCCTTGCGGAAGGCGGGCTCCTCGTGGCGACGGTCCGGCACGACGGCGCCGGTCCGGGTCGCGGGGCGCGTGTCCCGGCGGTAGCCCTGGTAGGCCAGGGTCCAGAACACCAGGCTCCCGACCGCGGCGAAGGCGATGTAGCCGTCGATGACGATGTGCTCGAACATGGTGCGTTCTCCTTGCGTTACGGGTGTGGGCGGTGCGGGTCCGGCCGTCAGGCCGCCTTCGGCAGGTTCCGGACGGCCGGGGTGTCGTTCCGGCGGACGCCCCGGTCGCGGCCGGTCACGGCCAGCGCCCAGAAGGCCGTCACGCCGATGGCGGTGAGAACGAGGTAGGCGTTGATGATGAACATGGTCTCGATGTCTCCGTCCCTGGGTTCGTCGTCTCCTGGCGTCTCCGGGGGGGCCGGCCTGGCCGGGTGTCCCCTCCGTTGGGTACCAAGGTAAGGGGTGATCCTGAAACCATCCTGAACAGGTTGAAAGAAATCGAAAAATTCCGGATGAGGCCCGGATGAGGCGGGGAAGGGGGCGGCGCGAGGCGGGGCGGAAGGGGCCGCAGGGAGGCGCCGCGGGGAGGGGCACGGCTCCGCCGGGGCGGCGGGCGGAGCGGCGGGCGGAGGCGGGGCGCGGGCCTTGAGGGGCCCGGAGGGCGGGGGCTACTTGTTGTGGCAGACCAGGCAGAGGTCCGGGGGCATGCCCCGCAGGTAGGGCCGGATGCGGTCGCTGTGGGGGTTGTGGCACGACTCGCAGGCCACCTCGCCGTTGCGGGAGCGGACCAGGGAGAACTTGAGCAGCTCGGGGTCGCCGCCCGCCACCTGCTGGTACGAAGACATGGGCCCGGTGGGGACCCGGAGCTCGCCGTCGCGGATGTCGGGGATGGACCAGTACTGCCGGTTCTGGGGCAAGGGGGTGGCCACCACGAAGGCGCCGTTGGGGCCGCGGGGGTAGGGGGTTCGGATGGGGTGCTCGGGCTTGTTGCTGCCGCCCCGCTCGGGGGTCACCGGGTCCTCGTTGCGGTGCACGCCGGTGGCCAGGACGCCGTCGTGGCACTCCAGGCAGGCCCCGGAGGTGTCGGGAAACTCCGCGTAGGTCCCGCTCGCGGTCAGGGTGCCCACGGGGAAGGCCCCCCCCAGGTCGCCGCCGCCGCCCCAGATCGGGGTGGCGGTCAGGAGCTGGGTCTCGCTGCCCGGCACCACGTCCGCCGACAGATGGCACGACAGGCACACCTGGCTCAGGTCGGTGGCCCCCAGGAAGTTGTGGCTGGTCTCGGCCACCTCCTCATAGGGGCTCTGGGCCGACACCGGCAGGGCGAGCACGGCGCCCGCCAGCCACAAGGCGGCGCCGGCCAGGGCCCCGGAGCGGCCGGCGCGGCTCACGCCACCGCCTCCTGGTCGCCGGCGTGCTTGAGGACCGCGTCGAGCATCTCCCGGGCCATGGCGTGGATGTCGTCCCGGTCGGGCCCCTCCACCATGACCCGCACCAGGGGCTCGGTGCCGGAGTAGCGCACCAGCAGGCGGCCGTGGTCGCCCAGGCGGGCCTCGATGTCCTGGCGCACCCGCACCACCTCGTCGATGGCGTCCAGGTCGGGCTTGGCCAGCACCCGGCCGCCGATCAGCACCTGGGGCAGGGTCTCCATGCAGGCCGCCAGCTCCGACAGGGGCCGCTCGGCGCGACGCATGAAGTAGGCCACCTGGAGGGCCGTGAGCAGGCCGTCGCCCGTCAGGTTGTGGTCCAGGAAGATGATGTGGCCCGACTGCTCGCCCCCCAGGTTGAAGCCCTCGGCCAGCATGCGCTCCAGGACGTAGCGGTCCCCCACCTGGGTGCGGACCACGTCGATGCCCGCGGCGCGCATGGCCAGCTCCAGCCCCAGGTTGCTCATCACGGTGGTCACCAGGGTGTTGTGCGCCAGGCGGCCGTCCTTCTTGAGCTCCAGGGCCGCCAGGCCCATCACCCGGTCGCCGTCCACCAGGGCGCCGCGCTCGTCGGCGAACAGCACCCGGTCGGCGTCGCCGTCGTGGGCGATCCCCAGGTGGGCGCCGCGGGCCAGGACGGCCTGCTGCATCCCCTCCGGGTGCAGGCAGCCGCAGCCGGCGTTGATGTTGGTGCCGTCGGGCTCGCACCCCATGCGGATCACCTCGGCCCCCAGCTCCTCGAAGACCATGGGGGAGACCTTGTAGGCGGCGCCGTGGGCGCAGTCCACCACCACCTTCATGCCCGACAGGTCGAAGCCCCTCGGCAGGGAGCCCTTGACGAACTCCACGTAGCGGCCCCGGGCGTCCTCGATCTTGTAGGCGCGGCCGATCTCGCGGGCGGTGGGGCGGATCGTGTCGATCTCGCCGCTCTCGATCAGGCGCTCGATCTCGGCCTCCTGCTCGTCGGGCAGCTTCAGGCCGTCCCGCGAGAAGAACTTGATCCCGTTGTCCTGGTAGGCGTTGTGGGAGGCGGAGATGACCACCCCGGCGTCGGCCCTCAGGGACTTGGTGATCACCGAGATGGCCGGGGTGGGCATGGGGCCCACCAGGTTCACGTCCACCCCCATGGAGCAGATGCCCGAGGTGAGGGCCGTCTCGAGCATGTAGCCGGACAGGCGGGTGTCCTTGCCGATCACGATCTTGTGGCGGCCCTGCCGGTTCTTGAACACGTGGGCGATGGCCCGGCCCAGCTTGAGGGCCGTCTCGCTGGTCATGGGCTCCACGTTGGCGGTGCCGCGGATGCCGTCGGTGCCGAACAGTTTCCTCACGGGCGGGGGTCCTTGACAGGTCTCTTCGGGTCGTACCGGCTTGATTTCAAGGGGCCTTCGGGGCCGGACCGGCACCGGGGCTAATTGTAATCGTAACATACAGGGGTTTGGGCTCCAGGACCTCCAGGTCCCGGCCCCGCAAGTCCAGGCGCACCTCCCGCCGCACGGACTCGGCCAGCCCCGACACGTCCACCGGCTGGGTGGACAGGGCCGAGAGCCCCTTGAAGGCATCGTCGGCGCCGGTCACGGTCACCGCCGGGGGCTCCACGTCGATGCGCGCCACCCGCCGCCCCGGGGCGGGCCGGCCGATCACGTCGGCCACCACCTTCACCGGCCGGGTGACCCGGGGCGCCACCCGCACCCGGACCTGGCGCGGCGCCACCCGGGTGACCTCCACCGGGGCCGGCACCTTCACGTCGCCGGGGCTCAAGGCCGCCCACTGCTGCCCCGGGGTGGCGGCCGACAGGTCCAGGTAGGCGTGGACGTGGCGGCCGCTCAGGCGCGAGAGGGTGTTCTCCCGCCCCTTGACCCGCACGTCGGCGCTCTCCTCGGACATGTCGGTGAGCACCAGGTCGGGGGACAGCCCCACCACCTCGATGGCCACCGAGAAGTTGACCGTGGCCTGGCCCTGGGAGTTGACGTACAGCCACACCCCGGCGGCCAGGGCCACCGACAGGAGCTTGAGGCCCACGTTGTCGCGCCAGCGGTGGCGCCGGGGCGGGGGGGCGGGGGTCACGGGGACTTCCTCCGGGCCAGCCAGCCGAGCCAGCGGGGCTGCCAGGACGGGGCCGGCGCCTCCGGGCCGGCGACCCCCGCGAACAGCTCCGAAAGGGCCTTGCGCAGGGCCGGCCCGTCCAGGCCCCGGGTCAGGCGTCCCCCCTCCGACAGGGCGATGCGCCCGGTCTCCTCCGACACCACCAGGGCCACGGCGTCGGTCTCCTCGGTCAGGCCGATGGCGGCCCGGTGGCGGGTGCCCAGGGAGGGGTCCTCCACCCGCAGGGCCAGCGGCAGGAAGCACCCCGCCGCCATGATGCGGCCCTGGCGCAGGATCACGGCCCCGTCGTGGATCGGCGAGCCGGGGTTGAAGATGGACAGCAGGGCGTCCTTGGAGACCACCGCGTCCAGGCGCGTGCCCACCTCCACGATGTCCGTCAGCTCGGTCTCCCGCTCCAGCACCAGGATGCCCCCCATGCGCCCCCCCGCCATGGCCACCGCGGCCCGCACCACCTCGTCGATCACCAGGGCCCCCTCCGACACCGCCAGCAGCCGCGAGAAGGGGTTGCGCCCCAGCTGCGCCAGGGTGCGGCGGATCTCGGGGGCGAACAGGATGATCAGGGCCAGGACGATCTGGGACCAGAAGCTGGTGACCATCCAGTCCAGGGTGTACAGCCCCAGCTCCTTGGACAGCACCAGGGCCAGCAGGAGCACCGCCAGGCCGAACACCATGCGCAGCGCCCGGGTGCCCCGGATGATGAGCAGCACCCGGTAGAACACGAACGACACCAGCAGGATGTCGATCAGGTCCTGGGGGAAGCGGAAGTCCTGGAGGGTCTGGAGCATCTACCGGAGCGTCTACCCGAGCCTCTACGCCTCGGCCGGGGGCCGCGCCAGGGCGTCGGCCATGCGGGCCACCCAGGCCATCTCGCGCACCGCGTGGACCCGCACCACCCGCGCCCCCTTCGCCACCGCCCAGGCCACCGTGGCGGCGGTGCCCCACTCCCGGGCCTCCGGCGGGTCCCCCAGCAGCTTTCCGATGAACGACTTGCGGCTGGAGCCCACCACCAGCGGCAGGCCCAAGGCCGCCAGGTGGTCCAGGTGGTTGAGCAGCAGCAGGTTGTGGCGCACCGACTTGCCGAAGCCGATCCCCGGGTCCAGGGCCACGGCCTCCCGCCGCACCCCCGCCGCCAGGGCGGCCTGGAGGCGCGCCTCCAGGCGCCGCGCCACCTCGCCCACCACGTTGCCGTAGGCCGGGGCGTCCTGCATCGTGCGGGGGGTGCCCCGCATGTGCATCAGGATCACCGGGACGCCCAATGCGGCCACCTGGCCGGCCATCTCCGGGTCGGCCGAAAGGGCCGAGACGTCGTTGACGATGTCCGCCCCGGCGGCGCAGGCGGCCCGGGCCACGGCGGCCTTGGCGGTGTCGATGGAGACGGGCAGGCGGCAGCCGGCGGCGCGGAGGCCCTCGATCACGGGCACCACCCGCGCGAGCTCCTCGGTCTCGGGCACGGGCGCGGCGCCGGGGCGGGTGGACTCGCCGCCGATGTCCAGCAGGTCGGCGCCCTCCTCCGCCAGGCGCAGGGCGTGGGCCACGGCGGCGTCCGGCGCCAGGTAGCGGCCGCCGTCGGAGAAGGAGTCGGGGGTGACGTTGACGATCCCCATGACCGCCGTGCGCCCGGCGGGCAGCAGGTCGTCCCACCCGGCGAAGCGGGGCGGGCGGGGGGCGGCCGACGGGCGAGCCGGCACCGGGGTCCCTGCGCTGGCGCCGCGGCCCCCCATGGGGCCGTCAGGCCGGGGCGGGGGCGGGGGCCACGGCGGTGCTGATGCCCTGCTCCCCGAGGATCCGGTCCAGGTCGTCGGCGCTCAGGGTCTCCCGCTCGATCAGGGCCTCGGCGACGGCCACGAGGGCGTTCTTGTGGTCGATGATGAGGCCCTTGGCCCGCTCGTAGTTCTCGGTGACCAGGCGCTTGACCTCCCGGTCGATGGCCAGGGCGGTGCTCTCGCTGTAGTCCCGGTGCTGGGCGAACTCCCGCCCCAGGAAGATCTCCTGCTGGGGCTGGCCGTAGGTGAGGGGCCCCAGCTCCTCGCTCATGCCCCACTGGGTGACCATCTTGCGGGCCAGCTCGGTGGCGCGCTCGATGTCGTTGCCGGCGCCGGTGGAGACCCGGCCGATGAACACCTCCTCGGCGATGCGCCCCCCCATCAGGATCGACAGGTTGTTGAGGAGGAAGTCCTTGTAATAGGTGTAGCGGTCCTCCGTGGGCAGCTGCATGGTGACCCCCAGGGCCTGGCCGCGGGGGATCACGGTGACCTTGTGCACCGGGTCGGTGCCGGGCAGCAGCTTGGCCACCAGGGCGTGGCCCGCCTCGTGGTAGGCGGTGTTGCGCTTCTCCTCGGGGGACAGCACGGCGCTCTTGCGCTCCACCCCCATGATGATCTTGTCCTTGGCGTCCTCGAAGTCGAGCATCTCCACCTGGCTCTTGCCGCGCCGGGCGGCCAGGAGGGCGGCCTCGTTGACCAGGTTCTCCAGGTCGGCGCCGGAGAAGCCGGGGGTGCCGCGGGCGATGATCTCCAGGTCGATCTGGGCGGCCAGGGGCACCTTCTTGGCGTGCACCTTGAGCACCTCGACGCGCCCCTTGATGTCGGGGCGCCCCACGTAGACCTGGCGGTCGAAGCGGCCGGGACGCAAAAGGGCCGGGTCCAGCACGTCGGGGCGGTTGGTGGCGGCGATGAGGATCACGCCCTCGGTGGTCTCGAAGCCGTCCATCTCCACCAGGAGCTGGTTCAGGGTCTGCTCCCGCTCGTCGTGGCCGCCGCCCAGCCCCGCGCCCCGCAGGCGGCCCACGGCGTCGATCTCGTCGATGAAGATGATGCAGGGGGCGTTCTTGCGGCCCTGCTCGAACAGGTCGCGCACCCGGCTGGCGCCCACCCCCACGAACATCTCCACGAAGTCCGAGCCGCTGATGGACAAGAACGGCACCCCCGCCTCGCCGGCGATGGCGCGGGCCAGCAGGGTCTTGCCGGTGCCCGGCGGGCCCACCACCAGGACGCCCTTGGGGATGCGGCCGCCCAGCTTCTGGAACTTCGGCGGGTCCTTGAGGAACTCGACGATCTCCTGCACCTCGACCTTGGCCTCGTCCACGCCGGCCACGTCGGCGAAGGTGACCTTCTTCTTGTCCTCGGTCAGCAGCTGGGCGCGGCTCTTGCCGAAGGACATGGCGCGGTTGCCGCCGCTCTGCATCTGGCGGATGAAGAAGATCCACAGGGCGATGATCAGCAGCATCGGCCCCCAGGACAGGAGGAACGTGACGTACCACGGGCTCTTGTCCGCCGGGCGCACGGTGATGCGCACCTGCTGCTCGCGCATCTTGGGGATCAGGTCGGTGTCCCGGGGGGCGTAGGTGCGGAACTGGGTCCCGTCCTTCATCTTGCCCGAGATCGCGTTCTCCTTGATCGTCACCTCGCTCACCTGGCCGCGGTCGAGGGAGCTGAGGAAATCCGAGAACACCATCTCCTGCTCGAGGGGATTGGTCGGGACGTTGAACAGGTTGATCACGAGGATCATGAACAACCCGATCACAATCCACAGCGCCAGGTTCTTATGCTTCGGATTCATTTGCGGTTTCTGTGCCATAGCAGGCCGTGTGCCAGAATCGTGATCCTAGCACACCCCCCCACTGCGGACAACTCGCGGGCGGGCCCCCGATCAGGTGCGCTCGACCGCCTCCAGCGCGGCGATGTAGGGCAGGTTGCGGTAGCGTTCGGCGTGGTCGAGGCCGTAGCCGACGACGAACACGTCGGGGATGGAAAAGCCCACGTAGTCGAGGGGCACCTCCATGCGCCGGCGGGAGGGCTTGTCGAGCAGGGTGCAGGTGGCCAGGGACGCGGGGCGCTCGGCGAGGAACAGCTTGCGCAGGTAGCGCATCGTGACCCCCGAGTCGACGATGTCCTCGACGATGAGCACATGGCGGCCGGCCACCTCCTCGGCGAAGTCCGGGTCCGAGATCACCCGCACGTCGCCGCTGGTGCTGGTGCGGCCCAAGTAGGACTTGGCGCGGATGAAGTCCACCGTGACCGGCACGCCGATCTGGCGCACCAGGTCCGAGAAGAACAGGGCCGCCCCTTTCAGCACCCCCACGGCGAGGAGCTCGCGCCCGGCGTAGTCGGTGGTGATCTGCTTGCCCAGCTGCTGGACCCGCTGGGCCAGGGTGGGGGCGTCGATCAGCGCCTTGCCGTACCGCCTAACCGATTCCACGCCGTGTCACACCCCGTTCGCGCGCCGGTCCCAAAAAGGCCCCATTTCCGGCGCAAGCACCTTGAGCGCGAGGGGACGCGGCGCGTCCCGGGCCGGAACCTTCCTACCTTTTACCACAAAGCGCTCGTCCTGTCGCACCCCCACCACCCACAGGATGCCCTCCGGCGCCACCACCAGGGGCGTCCGCTCCCGCACGTCCCGGGGCACCTTGCGGTCGATGAACAGGCGCTTGAGGCTCCGTCCGTGCCCCCCCATGCCGGCGGGGCGGAAGCGGTCGCCGGGGACGCGGGGCCGCACCGTGAGGGGCCCGGAGAAGGCCGCCGGGTCGAAGTAGGCCCACCCCGGCGCCCCGTCCGGCCGGCGCCAGCGGGCCTCCAGGGCCAGCCCGGCCCAGGCCACCGGCGTCACCCCCGGCACCCGCAGCGGCACCGGCCCGGGGAGCGGGTCGGCCTCCGGGGCCCCGGGCCGGGCGAGCACCAGCAGGCCGTAGCGCGCCTCGGCCACCACCCCGCCCGGCAGGTCCGCCCGCCGCCCGGTGCGGCCCCGGGCCAGGTCCATGAGCGCCTCCACGTGGGCGGTCCCCGCGTGCCCCGGCACGAGGTCCCCCAGCAGCCGCGCCAGCCCGGCGCGGGCCAGGGCCGGGTGCAGGGCGGCGAGGCCCGCCCGGTCCAGGGCCGTCGCCCCGTTCCCGGCCTCCCGCAACAGCGGCGCCAGGGCGTCGGCCGCCGCTCGGGCCAGGTAGTCGGCCTCGTCGGCCAGCACCCGGGCCTCCCGGCACAGGGCCGCCGCCGCACCGGGGCGCGCCGCCTCCAGGGCGGGCAGCACCTCGTGGCGGAGGCGGTTGCGGGCGAAGCGCGGGTCGGCGTTGCTCCCGTCCTCGCGCCAGTCGATCCCCCGCGCCCGGGCCAGGTCCCGCAGCGCCGCCTTGGGCACCCCCAGCAGGGGCCGGACGACGCGCGGGCGGGGCCGGGCCATGGCGGCGAGGCCCGCCGAGCCCGCCCCTGCCAGCATCCGCATCAGCACCGTCTCGGCCAGGTCGTCGGCGTGGTGGGCCGTGACCAGCCGCGCGCCGCCCAGGGCCCTGGCCGCCGCGAACAGGAAGCGGTAGCGCACCCGCCGGGCGGCGGCCTCGGGCGACTCCCCCGGGCGCGGCCGCACCGGGCGGCGGGCGGCGGTGAGCGGCACCCCCAGCCGCCGGCACGTCTGGGCCGCGAAGGCCGCGTCGGCCTCCCCCGCCGCGCCCCGCAGGCCGTGGTCCAGGTGGGCGGCGTGCAGGCGGAAGCCCATGCGCTCCCGCAGGTCCGCCAGCAGGTGGAGCAGGACCGTGGAGTCCAGCCCCCCCGACACGGCCGCCAGCAGGGTCTGCCCCGGCGCCACCCCGGCCCCGGCCAGGGCCCGGCGCACGGCCGCGGCCGGGTCGGCGGGGCCCGTCACGGCGCCAGCAGGGCCCGGGCCCGCTCCACGTCGCGCCGGATCTGGGCGGCCAGGGCGTCGCGGTTCGCGAAGGCCATCTCGGCCCGCACCCGGTCGGCGAACTCGATGCGGATGCGGTGGTCGTAGATCTCCCGCCGGGTGTCCAGCAGGTGCACCTCGATCAGGCGCTCGGCCTCGGCGAAGGTGGGGCGCGTCCCCACGTACACGGCGGCGTCGTACCAGGCGTCCCGCCCCTCCGGCTCGGTCCCCGGCTCCGACACCGCCACCCGGGCGGCGTACACGCCGTTGGCGGGCACGAGCTCCTCGGGGATCTTCAGGTTGGCCGTCGGGAAGCCCAGATCCCGCCCCCGGTTCGCCCCGGCCACCACCTGCCCCTTCAGGCAGTAGGGCCGCCCCAGCAGCGCCCGGGCCTCGGCCACGTCGCCCGCCTTGAGCGCCTCCCGCACCCGGGACGAGCTGACCCGGCGGCCGTCGCGGGTGAAGAAGCTCTGGGGGTGGACGGCGAAGCCGTAGTGGGCCCCCAGGGCCGCCAGGGTGGCGGCGTCCCCGGCCCGGTCGTGGCCGAAGCGGTAGTTGGCCCCCACGTACACGTCCCGGGCATTCACCGGTACCAGCACCCCCTCGACGAACCCTTGCGGCGACTGGGCCGCGAAGGCGGCGTCGAAGGTCAGGCACAGCACCAGGTCGACGCCCAGGTGCCGGAACTGCTCGGCCTTGTCCTCGAAGGTGGTGAGCATCTCCCGCGGCGCTTGGGGGCGCAGCACGGCCCGCGGGTGGGGCTCGAAGGTGATGACCGTGGCCTCCTCGCCGGCCTCGCGGGCGCGGGCCACGGCGGCCTCCACGATGCGGCGGTGGCCCAGGTGGACGCCGTCGAAGTTGCCGATCGCCAGGGTGCGTCCCCCCGGGGCCGGCTCCACCTCCTTGATGCTGCGCGCGATCCGCATGGGCCGGTTTATGGGCCTGATCGGCCCCGCCTCACCCCAGGAGCCGGGCGGCGTCCTTGGCGAAGTAGGTGACGACCAGGTCGGCCCCGGCGCGGCGGATGGCGGTGAGGGACTCGAGCATGGCGGCGTCGCCGTCGATCCAGCCGTTGGCGGCCGCGGCCTTCACCATGGCGTACTCCCCCGACACGTTGTAGGCGGCCACCGGCACGTCCACCGCCTCGCGCACCGCCCGCACCACGTCCAGGTAGGGGAGCGCTGGCTTGACCATGACCATGTCGGCCCCCTCGTCCAGGTCCAGCAGCACCTCCCTGACCGCCTCCCGGGCATTGGGAGGGTCCATCTGGTAGCCGCGCCGGTCGCCGAACTGGGGGGCCGACTCGGCCGCCTCCCGGAAGGGGCCGTAGAAGGCCGAGGCGAACTTGGCGGCGTAGGAGAGGATCGGGGTGTGGGAGAAGCCCTCGGCGTCCAGCCCGGCGCGGATCGCCCCCACCCGGCCGTCCATCATGTCCGACGGGGCCACCACGTCGGCCCCGGCGCGGGCGTGGGACACGGCCTCCCGCACCAGCAGCGCCACAGTCGGGTCGTTGGCGACCTCGTTCCCCTGGATCACGCCGCAGTGGCCGTGGTCGGTGTACTCGCACAGGCACACGTCGGTGACCACCACCAGGTCCGGCACCGCCTCCTTCACCGCCCGCACCGCCTGCTGGATGATGCCGTCGTCGGCATAGGCGCCGGTGCCCTCGGCGTCCTTGTGCTCCGGGATGCCGAACAGGATCACGGCGGGGACCCCGAGGCCGTGAACCTCCTTGCACTCCGCCACGATGCCGTCCACCGAGAGCTGGAACACCCCCGGCATGGAGCCCACGGGCCGCTTCACGCCCCGGCCGGGCACGGCGAACAGGGGATAGACGAGCTGGTCGGGCGTCACACGGGTCTCGCGCACCATGCGGCGCAGGGCGGGGGTGCGGCGCAGGCGCCGCGGCCGGTGGATCAGGTCCATCACTTGGGCTCCTCCGGGTCTTGCACAATGTCCGGCTCGGCGGCGGCCCCGCCCTTCGCGTCGGCGCACAGGGCGGCCACCAACTGGGCCACCGCCGGGCCGGGGGGCTGCACGTGCACGGTCAGGCCCCGCTCCTCGAGGGCCCGGGCGGTGATCGGGCCGATGGCGGCGATGCGGCACCCGTCCAGCACCCGGCGGAAGCGCTCGCCGCCCAGCACCGCCTCCAGGTGGTGCACGGTGGAGGCGCTGGTGAAGGTGGCGTAGTCCACCGGGCCGCCGTCCAGGGGCGACAGGTCCACCTCCTCCGGCTCCGGCGCCACCGTGCGGTACACGGGCACCGCCGTCACCTGCACCCCGGCCTCGGCGAGCCGCTCCGGCAGCGCCCGGCGCGCCCCCGCCGCCTGGGCCAGCAGCACGTGCTGGTCGGCGATGCCCGCCTCCAGCAGGGCCTCGGCCAGCCCCTCGGCGCGGGAGTCGGCCGGCACCAGGTCGGCCTCCACGCCGTGGGCCGCCAGGGCGCGGGCGGTCTCGGCCCCCACCACCGCCACCCGGATGCCCGCCAGGGCCCGGGCGTCCCGGTGGCGGGCCTTGAGGGCGGTGAAGAAGGCCTCCACCCCGTTGGCGCTGGTGAGCACCACCCAGTGGAACTCGGACAGGTGCTCCAGGGCCGCCTCCAGGGGCCCCGGGTCGTCGGGCGGGACGATCTTGAGGGTGGGCACCGCCACCACCTCGGCCCCCTGGGCCGCCAGGGCCTTCGCCAGGCTGCCCTGCTGGCGGGCGGCGCGGGTGACCAGCACCCGGCGGCCGAACAGGGGCAGGGCCTCGAACCAGTTGATCCGCTCCCTCAAAGACACCACGTCCCCCACCACCGTCAGGGCCGGGGGCGCCAGCCCCGCCTCCGCCACCCGCCGGGCGAGGTCCTTCAGGGGCGCGGTGACGGTGCGCTGGCACGGCAGGGTGCCCCAGTGGATCACCGCCGCGGGCGTCTCGGGGTCGCGCCCCCCGGTGATGAGCCGGGCGGTGATCTCCCCCAGGCTCTTGACCCCCATGAAGAACACCAGGGTGCCCCCGGCGCGCCCCAGCTCGTCCCATCGGATCAGGGTCTCGGCGCGCCCCGGGGTCTCGCGCCCGGTGACGAACGTGACCGAGGCGTTCATGCCCCGGTGGGTCAGGGGGATGCCGGCGTAGGCGGCGACGGCGGTGGCGGCCGTCACCCCCGGCACCACCTCGAAGGGCACCCCGGCGTGCGCCAGGGCCTCGGCCTCCTCGCCGCCGCGCCCGAAGATGAACGGGTCGCCCCCTTTGAGGCGCGCCACGACGCGCCCCTCCCGGGCCCGCTCCACCAGCAGGTCGTTGATCTGCTCCTGGGACAGGGGCCGGTCGCCGTGGCGCTTGCCGGCGTAGATGCGCTCGACGTGGGGGTCGAGGGCCTCCAGCAGGGCGGGGTTGGCCAGGTAGTCGTAGACCACCGTGTCGGCGGCCTTCAGGGCCTCCAGGCCCTTGACCGTGATGAGCCCCGGGTCGCCGGGTCCGGCGCCGATCAGGAAGACCTTGGCGGCGGAGCCGGTCACGGCGCCGCCCCGGCCTCGGCCCGGATGCGCGCCAGGATGGCCGCGCCCCCCGCCGCCAGCACGGCGTCCCCCAGGGCCTTCCCCAGGACCTCGGCCCGGGCCGGCGGGCCGCTCGCCGCCCGGCGGATGACCTGACGGCCGTCGGTGGAGGCCACCAGGGCCGACACCTCCAGCCGCCCCCGCACCATGCGGCCGTGGGCCGCGATGGGCACCTGGCAGCCCCCCTCGACCCGCGCCATGAAGGCCCGCTCGGCCGCCACCGGCGCCGCCGTGGCGGGGTGGTTGAAGTGGGCCAGCACCGGCTTCATGCGGGCATCGCCCCGCCGCACCTCGATCCCCAGGGCCCCCTGGCCGATGGCGGGCAGGCAGATGGAGGGCGGCAGGTACTGGCGTACCCGCGCCGTCAGCCCCAGCCGCCGCACCCCCGCCGCCGCCAGCAGGATGGCGTCGAAGCGGCCCTCCTCCAGGCGCCGGATGCGGGTGTCCACGTTGCCCCTGAGCAGCTCCACCTTGAGGTCCGGCCGGTAGGCCATGAGCTGGGCCTGGCGCCTCAGGGAGCTGCTGCCCACCACGGCGCCCTTCGGCAGGTCCGCCAGCGACGCGTGCCGCACCGACAGCAGGGCGTCGCGGGGGTCCTCCCGCTCGGTGACGGCCCCCATGACGAGGCCCTCCGGCAGGGCCGCCGGGACGTCCTTCATGGAGTGCACCGCCAGGTCCGCCTCGCCCTTCAGCAGGGCCTCCTCGATCTCCTTGACGAACAGCCCCTTGCCGCCGATCGCCGCCAGCGGCCCGGAGGTCATCTTGTCGCCGGTGGTCTTGATGACCTTCAACTCCACCGTCAGGCCGGGGAAGCGCGCCTCGATGCCGGCCTTGACCCAGTTGGCCTGCCACAGGGCCAGGCGGCTGCCCCGGGTGGCGATCACCAGGGGCCCCTCGGGGGCCGCGCCCCGGGGCCGGGTCTTGCCCTTCGCGGCGCTCACTGCGGGTCGCCTTCGCCCGGCTCGCGGCCGCCGGGGGCGGCGTTGCCGGCGGGGACGGGGGGCAGGTCGAACAGCCGCCGGGCCGCCTCCACGATGTCGGCGCCGTTCTCCTCCTGGGCCTCCCGGCGCAACGACGAGAACGGGGCGTGCAGCAGCTTGTTGATGATGGAGGCCCCCAGGGCCTCGACCAGCTTGCGGTCCTTCTCCGACAGGTGCCCCAGGCGCCCGAGGGTCTTCTCCACCTCGGCCCGGGCGATGGCCTCGGCGTGGCCCCGCAGGGCGGTGATGGTGGGCACCACGTCGAGGGAGCGCAGCCAGCGCACGGTGCCGGCCACCTCCTCGTCCACGATCAGGTGGGCCTTGCGGGCCTCGGCGGCGCGCTCCCGCAGGTTGGCGTCCACCACCTGCTGGAGGTCGTCGATGTCGTACAGGTAGGCGTCGTCCACCCGGTTGACCGCCGGGTCGATGTTGCGGGGCACCGAGATGTCGATCAGGAACACCGGGCGGTGCCCGCGGGCCCTCAAGGCCCCCTCCACCATGGGGGGATCGATCACGTAGGCGTCGGCGCCGGTGGAGCAGACCACGATGTCGGTGTCCTTCAGGGCCTCGGGGAACTCGGCGTAGGGGAGGGCCCGTCCCCCCAGCTCGGCGGCCAGCTTCTCGGCCCGCTCCGGGGTGCGGTTGACCACGCACACCTCGGGGCAGCCCGCCCCCACCAGGTGGCGCAGGGCCAGCTCCGCCATCTCCCCCGCCCCCAGCAGCATGGCGCACTTGCCCGACAGGTCGCCGAACACCTTGCGGGCCAGCTCCACGGCGGCGTAGCTGACCGACACGGCGTTCTCGGCGATGTGGGTCTCGGTGCGCACCCGCTTGGCCACCGAGATGGCCTTCTTGGCCAGCTTGTTGAGCACCACCCCGGTGCTCTTGGCCGACAGGGCGGCCTCGAAGGCGTCCTTGAACTGGCCCAGGATCTGGGGCTCGCCCACCACCATGGAGTCCAGGCTGGAGGCCACCCGGAACATGTGGCCGATCGCCTCGCTGCCGGGGTAGTGGTAGAGGTGCGCGGCCAGGCCCGGGCCGTCCGGGGCGTCGGTCTGGCGCTCCAGGAAGGCGGCCACGGCGGCGAAGCCGGCGTCCGGCGACGGCGCCACGGCGTAGACCTCCACCCGGTTGCAGGTGGACAGCACCATGGCCTCCTCGGCGCCGCCGTCGCAGGTCAGGCCCCGGCACACCTCGGGCAGGGCGGTGGGGGAGAACGCCAGCCGCTCCCGCACCTCCACCGGGGCGGTCTTGTGGGACAGACCGACGACGATCAGCTCCACGCCCGGCCTCCCGTCAAGCCCGCGCCTTGTCGGCCATCCGCCGCCCGCCTAGAAGTGGCGGGTGCCCCCCAGCAGGGCGTCGAGCCCCACGAAGCTGGCCACCACCCCGGCGAACCCCACGATGGCCAGGAACGCCCCCTTCTTGGCCCGCACCCCGAAGTAGTAGCGCCCCACCACCATCCCCACGTAGAAGAGCAGGATGCCCGCCGAGACCGACTCCCGGGGCGTCCAGTCCCAGTAGCTGCCCCACACGTACTTGTTGCCGATGGCCCCCGAGAGCATGCCGAGGGCGGTGAGGGGCAGGCCGATGAGGATGCCCTTGCCGATCAGGTTGTCGCACGTGTCCAGCGGCGGCAGGTGGTAGTAGACGGCGTTGAAGCGCTTGCTCTTCAAGAGCCGCATCTGGATCAAGTACATCAGCCCCACGGCGAAGCTCATGCAGAACGCCACCGCCCCCAGCAGCATCAGCGAGGTGTGGGTGGCCAGCCCCACGCCCATCAGCCCCGGGTCGATGGGCTTGGCATACTCCCGCAGGAAGGCCGCCGCCAGGGTGGACAGGAACGCCATCGGCACGATGAAGGCGCCCAGCACGTGGGAGCGATAGCGGGCGTCGAAGGCCAGGAACACGAGCACCAGGGTCCACGAGAAGAACGACGCCGCCTCGAACGGGTTGGTGACCGGGAACCCCCCCACCTCGTGCCAGCGCACCGAGATGGCGACGCTGTGCAGGGCGAACCCCGCACCGGTGCCCACCAGGCACGCCCGGGCGAGCCCCTCGCGGCGCTGGGCCAGGTACACCATGAACAACACCGCCACCACCAGGTAGGCGGTCATGGCCAGCTCAAAGAAGAGGACGTTCACGGCCCCTTGCGGCGGTCTGTGTCACTCAATAAACTAACGCGCCAAAACCAAGCGCTGCGGCAGGTACCCGATGCGTCGTGATGTTCCGGGTACGTCGGAAGGGCGGGACCGACGGCGGGTTCCGCCGTTGCCCAAAGAGGCAAGTGTAGAAAGCGGGCGGGCCGGGGGTCAAGCCGGGGGGACGGCGGCCGGGGCCAACGGGGAGGCGGATCATGGAGAAACTCGAGGCGCTCGCCAGCGGCGCCGACGTGCTGTTCCTGATGCTGGGGGCCGTGATGGTCCTGGCCATGCACGGCGGCTTCGCGTTCCTGGAGGTGGGCACCGTCCGGCACAAGAACCAGGTCAACGCCCTGGTGAAGATCCTCGCCGACTGGTCGGTCTCCACCGTCGTCTACCTGCTGGTGGGCTACCAGATCGCCTACGGCATCGGCTTCCTCGCCCCGGCGGCGGAGCTGATGGGGGGCGACCGGGGCCTGGGGCTGGTGCGGTTCTTCTTCCTGCTCGCCTTCGCGGCGGCGATCCCGGCCATCATCTCGGGGGGCATCGCCGAGCGGGCCCGCTTCTGGCCCCAGGTGCTGGCGGCGGCCGTGCTGGTGGCGGTGATCTACCCCGCCTTCGAGGCCCTGGCCTGGGGCCGCTGGCCGGTGATGCAGGACTGGCTCACCGGCCTCGCGGGCGCGCCGTTCCACGACTTCGCGGGCTCGGTGGTGGTGCACGCCATGGGGGGCTGGCTGGCCCTGGCGGGGGTGGTGGTGCTGGGCCCGCGCCTGGGGCGCTACGGCGCCGACGGCTCCAGCCGCCCGTTTCCCCCCTCCAGCATCCCGTTCTTGGCCCTGGGCTCGTGGATGCTCATCGTGGGGTGGTTCGGCTTCAACGTGATGAGCGCCCAGTCGGTGGCGGGCATCTCGGGGCTCGTGGCGGTCAACTCCCTGATGGCCCTGGTGGGCGGGGTGCTGGCGGCCCTGTTGGCGGGCAAGGCCGACCCCGGCTTCGCCCACAACGGCGCCCTGGCGGGCCTGGTGGCCATCTGCGCCGGCTCCGACGTGGTGCACCCCCTGGGCGCCCTGGTGATCGGCGCCATCGCCGGGGCCATGTTCGTCTACATGTTCACCTTCACCCAGGAGCGGATGCGGGTGGACGACGTGCTGGGGGTCTGGCCCCTGCACGGACTGGCCGGCGCCTGGGGCGGGGTGGCGTGCGGCATCTTCGGCCTGGAGGCCCTGGGGGGCATGGGGGGCGTGAGCCTGTTGTCCCAGGTCATCGGCACGGGGATCGGCATCGTCCTGGCCCTGGTGGGGGGCTTCGTGGTCTACCGGGTGGTGGACCTCACCGTGGGCATCCGCCTGGCCAAGCCCGACGAGATGCAGGGGGCGGACCTGGCCGTCCACAGCATCGGCGCCAACCCCGAGGCGACCCAGGGCCCGTGAGGCCGGCCCCGCCGGCCGGCACAAGGAGCGTGCAGCCATGAAGCTGATCATCGCCGTCGTCAAGCCGTACAAGCTGGACGACGTGAAGGCCGCCCTGTCCGAGCTGGGCCTCGGGGGCATGACCGTGACCGAGGTGAAGGGCCACGGCCGCCAGAAGGGGCACAAGGAGATGTACCGCGGCGCCGAGTACTTCGTGGACTTCGTCGCCAAGACTCAGATCATGGTCGCGGTGCCGGACGAGCAGGCGGAAGACGCCGTCGCGGCCATCCGCCAGGCCGCCCTGACCGAGCAGATCGGCGACGGCAAGATCTTCATCCTGGCCCTCGAGGACGCCCTCCGCATCCGCACCGGCGAGCGGGGCGGCGAGGCGCTCTAGCGCCCCCGCCCGAGGAAGGAGGGCCCGTTTGGACCTGACCACCCTGGAGACGTGGCTCCGCCTGGAGGGGCCGGGGGGCTGGATCGTCCAGGTGTTCCTGGTGGTCCTGGGGGTGGCCGTCCTGGACTTCGCCCAGCGCCGGGTGGTGCGGCGCCTGCACGCGCGGCTGACCGCCACCGAGAACCTGTGGGACGACGCCCTGCTGGACGCACTGGCGCCGCCGTTGTCCCTGCTGATCTGGGTGGTGGGCCTGGCCTTCGCCGCGGACATCGTGGCGGGGGTCTCCCGGGCCCCCATCTTCAAGGCCGTGCCGCCGGTGCGCGACGTGGCGGTGATCGTGGCCATCACCTGGTTCCTGCTGCGCATGGTGCGGCGGGTGCAGGCCACCTGGATGCGGCGCCACGAGGCCCGGGGGGAGCCCGTGGACCGCACCAGCGTGGACGCCATCGGCCGCCTGGTGCGGGTGGCGGTGCTGATCACGTCGGCCCTGGTGGCGATGCAGACCCTGGGCTACAGCATCTCGGGGGTGCTGGCCTTCGGCGGCATCGGCGGCATCGCCGTGGGGTTCGCCGCCAAGGACCTGCTGGCCAACTTCTTCGGCGGCCTGATGATCTACCTGGACCGGCCCTTCTCGGTGGGGGACTGGATCCGCTCCCCGGACCGGGAGATCGAGGGCACGGTGGAGGCCATCGGCTGGCGCCTGACCCGCATCCGCACCTTCGACAAGCGCCCCCTCTACATCCCCAACGCCGCCTTCGCCAGCATCACGGTGGAGAACCCCTCCCGCATGACCCACCGCCGCATCTACGAGACCATCGGCCTGCGCTACGCCGACGCCGGCCGCATGGCGGGGGTGACGGCGGACGTGAAGGCCATGCTGGAGGGCCACCCCGAGATCGCCACGGACCAGCTCATCATGGTCCACTTCGTCAGCTTCGGCCCCAGCTCCCTGGACTTCTTCGTGTACTGCTTCACCCGCACCAAGGTGTGGGCCGAGTACCACCGGGTGAAGCAGGACGTGCTCTTGCAGATCGAGGCGATCATCGCCCGCCACGGGGCCGAGATCGCCTTCCCGACCCGCACCGTGCACGTCCCCGACCCGGTGGCCTTCGGCCCGATCGGGACCCCGGCCGCGGAGCCCGGCCGGCCTCAGTAGCGCACCCGCCCCGTGCGGGGCTGGCGGGGGGGCTTCAGGGCGCGTCGGGCGGCCTTCGCCAGGTCCTCCACCAGCTCGGCCTCGGCCCGGGCCGAGGTCGCGGCGAGC
>Ga0210124_1000458_pt1 | contig 20786 bp, 18 predicted proteins | sample Muzzi_PWC_D2_FD_185554 | JGI IMG/M metagenome (GOLD analysis project Ga0210124, IMG submission 185554) | Wetland microbial communities from San Francisco Bay, California, USA, that impact long-term carbon sequestration - Muzzi_PWC_D2 (SPAdes) | ecosystem: Environmental > Aquatic > Marine >... | reverse complement strand
CTCCGCGGTTTCATCCATCTGGCGGCGCAGGCCGGCTACCACCGGCTCGGTGTTGCCGTTCAAGAAGTCGCACAGCTTGTCGATGATCTGGCGGTACTCCACTTGATTGACCACCCCAATACAGGGCGCTGCGCAGCGACCAATATGATAATAGAGGCAGGCTCGTTCATCATTGCCGGTAATGGTGCGGGTGCAGGTCAGGTAAGGGAAGATTTTACGGACGACATCGAGGGTTTGGTAGGCAGCCCAGGCCGCCGTGTAGGGGCCATAGTAACGCGCCCCATCATTGAGCAAACGGCGGGTGGTGGTGACTTTGGGGAAAGGCTCCTGCCAGTGGACCTTGATATAGGGGTAACGTTTGTCATCCTTGAGGCGCACATTGTAACGCGGCTGGTGCTTTTTGATGAGCGTATTTTCCAGCAGCAGCGCTTCCAACTCGCTATCGGCCACAATAAACTCTATATCGACAATCTCTTTGACCAGGCGCCGCGTTTTTTCATTGTTTTGAGCCGATTTATGAAAATACGAACGCACCCGGCTTCGTAGGTTGACCGCTTTGCCAACATAGATAACCTTATTCTGGGCGTTTTTATGCAGATAAACGCCCGGTTTGGTCGGAAGATTTTTGAGGATTTGTTCTAAGTTAGGGGTGGTCATTATGAGGATGATTGTAATTTAAGCATAAAGCGATGTCAAGATGAGGAGCTTATGGGGTTTGGGGAGTTAGAGGGGGTAGAATCGCCGTAGCCTATTACCGATTTAATTTTTTGATCTCAATAACCTCGTAACTATCCCCCACAGAGAAGGTCGCAGACTGGCCTATTCTGCCCCATTGAGCAATGTTTCGGCAATCTTGGCCGAAGAGAGGACTCCCGGTAGCCCGGCACCGGGATGAGTGCCTGCTCCTACAAAATAGAGATTATCAAAATCCTCAGAGCGGTTGTGGGGTCTAAACCAAGCTGATTGGGTCAGGGTGGGCTGTACAGAAAAGGCGGAGCCAAGATAGCTACTGAGTGTTCCCTGAAAATGAAGAGGGTCGATGTAATGTTCGGCGACAATGTTGGCCTGTAAATCGGGCAGGTAATTGTCTTCCAGAAATTGCATGATGGCATCTCGGTAGGGCTTGGCTGTCTTCTTCCAGTCGATATCGGCTCCCAAATGTGGCACTGGCGAGAGTACATAGAAAGCCTCATGTCCCTCCGGGGCGATGGAGGGGTCGGTTATCGTAGGCATATGCAAATAAAGCGAGAAGTCGTCGGCCAGTATCTTTTTATGGAATATGTCATCTAACAGTTCCTTATAGCGTGGCCCCAGGATGATATTATGATGGGCCAATCCGGTATCGGTGTAGCGGCGCTTGGTGCCAAAGTAGATAACAAACAGCGACATGCTATACTTCATGCGCTCAATTTTACGATTGGTATATTTACGCCGGTATTTCTCTGGAATGAGATAGCGATAGGTGAAGCCAACATCGGCATTGCTAATAATAGTATCGGCGTAGTGAACCGTCCCATCGGCTAACTCGATGCCCTTGACCCTGTTGCCACTGCCATCGACTAAAATCTCTTGTACCCCCTGGTTGAGGTGAATCTGTCCGCCTAATTCGGCAAACAATCGACTCATGCCATCGATGATAGCGCCGGTTCCCCCCAGCGCATAGTGGACTCCCCATTCTCGCTCCAAATAGTGAATCAGAGCATAGATAGAGGGGGAATCAAAGGGATTGCCGCCAACCAAGAGCGGATGAAAGGAGAAGCAACTGCGGAGAAACTCATCTTTTACAAATTTGGCCGCATATTGATAGACGCTCAAATATGATTGTAATTTGATCAAATCGGGAGCTACCTTGACCATATCCATCACCGATAAAAAGGGTTTATCGGCCAGTTCCACAAAGCCTTTCTGAAATATGGCTTTGGTGCTTCTGATAAATTTTTGATAGCCAACTTTATCAGCCGGATTCCACTGCTCAATTTGACTAAGGGTAAACGCCTCATCGCTGTTGTAATCGAAGCTACGACCCTCATGATTGAAAATCCGGTAAAAAGGATCGCAAGGTACAAAGGTAATATAATCTTCGCGACGTTTACCAGCCGTGGCAAAGAGGTTATCAAACATAAAGGGTGCAGTGATAACTGTGGGGCCGCCATCAAATTTGAAACCATTAATTTCGTAGACGTAAGCCCGTCCGCCCGGTTTGTCGCGCTTTTCAAAGATTTCTACCTGGTGTCCCTTAGCCGCCAAGCGAATGGCCGCTGCTAGACCACCAAAACCACTCCCAATAACAATAATTTTCTTCTTTTTCATAGTGTTTCTCTCATTTATAAAATATCAAAGATTACAATTGTTTGCTCTGCCACCATATTCCAGGCAGCATACGCAGTTTGCCCCAACCACTAACATGCGCCCGTCGACTAAATACATCATAATCATGGGCTTCGATATCGTCCAAGATGCCCTGATAAAGTTGCGCCGCAGCGGTAATGGCGAACCGCCCATCTGAATCGAGCGTGCCAATTCCCGGCCAGGCTTCAGCATAAAGCTGACGATTACGCTGAATTTGAAAGCGCATAAAGGCTCGCCAGCGATCATCGACTTGGCCGTGGGCCAAATCTGCTTCGGATAAGCCAAAGGCTTCTAGCTCTTCTTGCGGTAGATAAACACGCCCGGCCCGCCAATCATCGGCGACATCGCGTAAAATATTGGTAATCTGCAAGGCTACGCCCAACTTAATCGCATAAGGAATGGCCTCAGGCCCCGTAAATCCGATAATGTGCATGCTCATCAAACCCACCGTAGAGGCCACCCCATAAGCATAGGTCGTCAAATCCGAAAAAGTAGCATAGCGGGTCTGGTACAAATCACGCTCTACGCCGTTAATAAGTTGTTCGGCATAGCGAAGCGGAATTTGATACCGTAAGCGAGCATCTGTCCAGGCTACAGCTACCAAATCATTGGGGGCAGGGTGTGCTGACAAGATACGTTTTCGCCAGGTCCTCAAGCTTGCTTTTGTAGCCCCATTTGAAACATCTACAATATCGTCAGTTATCCGGCAGAAGGCATACAGAGCACGTACCGCTTTCTGTTTATCGGTTGGGAGTAGGGAAGAGGCTAAATAGAAGGAACGGCTATGTTTAGATGTTAAGGCTCGACAATAGGCGTAGGCTTGATCTAACATTGTTTTATCAATTTTAGCCTGCTTTGAAGTTGTAGCCACCGTGTGTAAGGCTTCTTGGGCCAGCGATAACAGATGATGTTCCCAAGTATGCGTTTGAAAAGTCACATTGATCCCCCTGTAAATAATATTGCTAGAGCACTTGTGGAATGAAAAACTATAGTCTTTCATTCCATCCTGGTCGCTGCAAGTAGCGCTCGTGATAACTCCTATACCAAACTGATGGTATAAGAATAACATGCTTGTATATGTTTTGTCAAGTATTTTCTTTGCAATATATTGACAAAGCATTGCGTTCATGTTAGAATGATCTTGACACACCGTAAACTAAGGAACAGTAACTATTGAATTATCGGATTAGGAAGCAACAAAATGGGGGTTCAGGTGATTTCGAGCCGTTTGAAGAGAGAATTGCCAGTTGATTATAAGCTTCTTTGGGTTGCGGCCTCTGATAAAAGCCAGAAATTCCGTTTCAAGTGGACCAATAGGTGGAATGTTGTTTTTTCATTATACCATCTTTAACCAGATGATCTTAATTGTCAACTTTATTTAACTTTCATTATACTTAATGTGGTGATTCATGAAAAATAGTTTGAGTGGGTTGGGCCTATTTCAAGGTCCGGAACATCGGTCATTTAGCTGGCACGGCGGTCGGCCAGGCGCGCTTTTGGTACACGGCTTTCCAGGGACACCGGCAGAGTTGCGTCCATTAGGCGCATCGCTCCATCAACTAGGCTGGACCGTACATGGTCCGTTGTTACCAGGCTTTGGGGCCCAGATTGAGACACTCTTTGAGCGACACTATTCTGAGTGGATTAATGCGGTACAAAAAGCTATAATGGAACTACAGCGCAATCACGACCCGGTATTACTGGTGGGTTATTCGGCAGGGGCGGCTTTGGTTCTACAAGTTGCCGCTAAACGGCCACCGGCGGGCTTGATTTTACTGGCTCCGTTTTGGCAAGTCGCAACTGGGTGGCAGAGAATTGTAGGCATCTTGTTACGGCCTTTCTTTCGTCAGATACGTCCGTTTAAAAAGGTTGATTTCTCTGACACAAAAATACGGCGTGGGGTCAATAACTTATTGCCAGATGTCGATTTGGATAATCCCGCAGTGCAACAAGCCCTACGCGACCTGAAGGTACCCGTAAAAATATTTGAACAGTTACACCAAGTGGGGCAAGGGGCGTTTCAAGCAGCATCTCAAATCACGGTACCAACGTTGGTCATTCAGGGAAAAGAAGATGAAACGGTTCGCCCGGCTAATACCCGACGTTTGCTGCTGCGTTTCCCCAGACCGGCACAGTATTTAGAAGTGGCTGTTGGACATGACCTGGTTAATCCCGACCAACAAACTTGGTCTCAAGTTGAATATACCGTACTCAATTTTGCCAAAACTCTAGTTGCAGAAGATGAGGGTGGTTGAAATGGTCATAATATACTGGACAATCATCAGCTTTTTGCTCGGAGCTATACCCTTCTCGCTCTGGTTGGGCAGGCTTTCTTTAAAGACAGATATCCGTCGTTACGGCGATGGCAATCCCGGGGCAACGAATGCATGGCGAGCGGGAGGTTGGCACATAGGGCTACCGGCGCTATTACTGGATTATCTCAAAGGCGCTGTGCCGGTTGGTCTGGCCCATTTTTTAGTTGGGATTTCTGGGTGGGGATTAGTTGCCGTGGCGTTGGCCCCGGCCTTGGGACATGCTTACTCGCCATTTTTACGCTTCCGTGGTGGCAAGGCTCTGGCGGTGACGTTTGGCCTCTGGACCGGCCTGACCCTGGCCGAAGGACCAATAGCCTTTGGCTTGCTATTGGCCTTGTTCCTTATTGTCCAGCATAGTGATGGGTGGGCCGTCGTTTTTGGATTGCTGGCTTTTCTAGGGTATTTGGTACTCCGGCAGGCCAATCTCTTTACCCTGGTCATATGGGGCGCGAACACACTTCTTCTAACGTGGAAATATCGATCAGATTTACGAGAGTGGCCGCAGCCGCGTTCCTGGCTTATGCACCTTATGAGGCGAACGATTGAATAGCTATCTGGTCTACTATACTGAATTCAGCATCATTCTGTTTGAAGCCATACTCCTGTTGATTATACTAAGTAACCTGCGCGTGTTACGACGGTTGGGTGACTATCCGTTGCCTAGCTGGTGGCCGTCATTATCAGTATTGGTGCCTGCTCGCAACGAAGAAGCTAATATAGAGTCTTGTGTACGGTCGCTGTTGGTTCAACAATATCCAAATTTTCAGGTATTAGTTCTGGACGACCACTCTACCGATGAAACCTGGTCAATTTTGATGAAGTTGGTTGCTGAAGATAGTCGCTTGCGGATTTTGAAAGGCAAGGCATTACCGGATGACTGGCTTGGTAAACATTGGGCTTGCCACCAACTGGCTCAAGCTACCGACAGCGAGTTGCTGCTCTTCACCGATGCCGACACACGCCACCACCCGCTCACGTTACAAGCTAGCGTCGGCGCCCTGCTTGCTGAAAAGGCCGATTTGCTGACGGCCCTCCCCCAAGAAGAAGTCGTAACCTGGGCGGAGCAGCTAGTTGTTCCGCTGATTCCCTGGAGTATTTTCTCTTTTGTCCCATTATGGCTGGCATATCGTTTGCGTTTGCCGATTCTATCGGCAGCCATTGGGCAGTTTATGCTGTTTCGTCGTAAGGCTTACGAAGAAATCGGAGGGTATGAGGCTGTACGGCAAGACGTGGTGGATGATCTGGCCCTGGGGCGGCGTGTCAAAGCCTATGGACAACGCTGGCGGCTGGTTGATGGGGGGCAATACATTCGTTGCCGGATGTATCAAAACTTCAAGCAAGTCTATCAGGGCCTTAGCAAAAATCTCTTTGCCACCTTTGAATATAAGATTCCTCAATTTGTATTTGTCTGGTCCTGGTTGGGGTTTGTCTTTTGGGTGCCACTGCTTATCCTGGTGCTGGCTTCGATAGGCATTCAACTTGCCCCGTACTCACTTGGCCTGACCACGATAGCAGTTATCATGGCCCTATTGTTATGGGGAATCACGTATTGGCGCTTTAGATTTCCCCAATATTTAGCACTTCTTTACCCTGTCACAATCTTTCTGGCCATCGTAATCGCCACACGCTCGATGGTGCTCACGCTGACCGGCAAGGCGGTTTGGAAAGGGCGGACCCTGGTAAGGCAGAGAAAAGGTTAAAAATGTCCGATTCACTTCTCCCTCCACCAACGCCGAATGGTAAAGCGGGGTTACGTGCCCTTCAGGCTCTAATCCCAAACATGAATATCCTGGCCTCTCTGGAAGCCTTGCACCAGGAGCTAGGCGACGTTTTTCGGCTGACGTTGCCCGGTTTTAATCCGGTCATTTTAGTTGGCCCTGAGGCCAATCGATTTGTCCTTATCACCCATCAAAATGATGTGCGCTGGCGACTGGAACAGGACCCTGTAACAAAATTGTTACGACATGGCCTTTTGGTCGAAGATTACGATCCACACGATGCGTTGCGCCAACACATGAACCCAACCCTGCACCGGCGCATGTTGGTCAACTATGTTGAGACAATGGTTTGCTGCACCGATCAGGTTATCGCTACCTGGACTGAAGGCAAACCGCTGGATATGCTGGTCGAGATGCGGCGTGTGGCCTTGTTGATCTTGGTCCAAACACTGTTCAAGGTTGATTTCAGTCCCGACATGGAACAGTTGTGGCCGGCAATTTTACGCACCCTGGCTTACATCTCGCCGGGGCTGTGGCTCGTATGGCGAGATATCCCCCGGCCTGGTTATAAACAGGCCTTACAGCAAATGGATACCTATCTCTTTCAAATTATTCGAGCGAGACGGGCTGTAAAAGGAGAATCTGAAGACCTACTGGGAGTATTGGTCAACACCCCTGGCATGAGCAATGATCTTATCCGCGACCAATTGTTGACCATGCTCATCGCCGGTCATGATACCAGCACAGCACTTTTAGCCTGGACTCTATATCTGCTAGGCTGTCATCCAGAGGCGATGGCACGGGTACAAACTGAAATAGATTCGATACTTGGGCCTGTTATACCAACCTACAAACAGATTAGCCAGTTAACCTATCTGGATCAGGTCGTCAAAGAGTCGTTACGGTTGTATCCCCCCATTCATGCCGGGATGCGTATTGCCGCCATCGATCTAAACTTTCAAGGGTATCATATTCCGGCCGGGACACGCCTTTTGTACTCAATCTATCTCTCACACCGGCAGGCAGACTATTGGCCTCAACCGGAACGATTTGACCCGAAACGCTTCGGCCCGGAAGACAACCGTAACCGTCCACCTCATACCTATGTGCCATTTGGCGGGGGAGCGCGCAATTGTATCGGGGCGGCCTTCGGCCTGGTTGAAGCCAAGGTGGTTTTGGCTCGGATTCTGCAACATTTTGACTTGAGGCTTACTTCAACCAGGGTTCACCCTCACATGGGAGCCACCCTTGAGCCTCGACCTGGGGTCATGATGCAGGTACGGCGTCGGAGTTAAAGATGACTTATTTTGGCTTTCTCATCCAATTTTTAATCGTTCCGCTATTTTTGTTGGCCGGGCTAACCTGGTGGGACCAACATCGCAATATTAGGCTGCCAATGACTTTGCGGAGCTGGCCTTTAGGAATCGTCCTGGGCCTGCATATTATTATTGCGGTTATCTATACCACACCCTGGGATAACTACCTGGTGGCTACTCGGGTGTGGTGGTACGACCCCAATCTGGTCACGGGAATTATCTTGGGCTGGGTACCGTTGGAGGAATACACCTTTTTTGTCTTACAGACGCTCTTTACGGGCTTATGGTTAGCCTTTTTGGTTCGTCGGTTGCCTGGAAAAAATTACGGCAGCAATCCTGCCTACCCTCAGCTTCGGTTGATATTGCCCCTTCTCGTAGGGCTGATATGGCTTGGGGCAATAACGATTCTCGCCGTCGGATGGCAACCGGGAACGTACCTGGGCTTAGAACTGGCCTGGGCGCTGCCCCCGATTATGCTCCAACTCGCCTTTGGAGCAGATATCCTGTGGCACTACCGACGTTTGGTTCTGTTGTCGCTAATACCGCCCACCCTTTATCTCAGCCTGGTCGATACGTTGGCAATCGGCGCCGGTACCTGGACGATTGACCCGGCCCAATCACTCAATCTGTTTTTGGCTGGTCGTTTGCCGGTAGAAGAATTTATCTTTTTCTTACTGACAAACACCTTAGTGACCTTTGGCATGGTTCTGGCTCTGGCCTGTCAAAGTCGAGCACGTATACCGGCTATGATTAAAAATCTCACAAACTCAGATGGCCAGGTGGTGAAAACAACATAGGGGTTATGGGGCAACGATATGCGATAGTTATGTCTCGTTGGCAAGCCCGCTGGGGACAAAGTGAGTGGGGTCGACTTCGGCCAGCCCCGTTTCTTGCTCGTGTTTTTGAATGCGGCCAAAGATTTTTTTCACGGCCAACTCAACAGCATTGTAATCGAATATTTCAAATAGGGCCGTATCGCGCATATTGCCATCAGGGTCGGGGACCTGGCGAGAGCGTTTCATTCCCTGGGCCAGCGACTTGCGGTCGAGGATATTACCAAGATGCTTGAATACAACATCCAGCACATCTTTAACATGCTGGCGGGGGGTATAGACACCGGCTCGATAGGTGACCTCCTCAAAGTCGGCCAGATCGGGCATCACTGATATGAGGTCTAAGGCCGGCATGGTGAAATGATTGATAACATCTAATAGAGCACGAAGTGTCTCGGCGGGGTAGTAATAAAGATATAAACGGGTGACCTCCAGGAAAAAATGATAATGGGCTGCCTCGTCTATGGCGATGGTGTTGGCAGCCTTAGCCAGGACCGGGTCTATGTCATTGGCTAATTCGGGATTATCACTTTTGCCGGTGGCAATCAAAGACAAATTGAGATAATTAAGCTGTGTGGCCCGTTCCTGGATAACCACATAGCAATTGAGATGGGGGATATCATCCCAGGGTAGAAGCCATCGCTTGTGGTCGTGTAGAGCCTGAGCATACTCTCGAATCCATTCCGGGCTACGTAAACGTAAAAACAAGAGCGTATTTAACCATAAATCGGCGTGCCTCTCTTCTTCAGCGCCCCACCGAATGTGGAAGTGAGAGCGACCATAGCTTTTCCGTACCAGGTCGATGGCTCTGGCCGTATAATCTGGTACAAATTGTTCGATGGCATAGAACCCTTCGATTACATGATTGAGCAGAGGGGAGTGGTCGGTGCGCAAAACAGGCCAGTCAAAAGAATAATCAGGATTCCAATTGCGGCTGGCCTGAGAGCGAGCCAAATACCAGCGATATAAGCCTATCAGTCCTCGCTCGATTAAGCGGTCCTTTTCCTGGCGACTCAGGAGTCCTACGGGAAAACGCGGTCGTTGTTCTTCAATCTCGGTGATAATTGAGGGGTCGGGTCTGGTTATCATGGTTTCCTTATGCAACTTGGTATAATAAATGAATTTATTCTCGTAAACGGTATTCTAGTTTAACACTACTTTATCACAAAAGTCACGGTTTATACTAGGCTTAGCATCGAATTTTGTACTATTTCGCCTAAAAACTGTAATTTTTTGGGTGTTTTTGTAAAGTAAGGACGTGGTAGACTAAGGACAAGAGACATGTACAGTTAACTCCGTACCTATCTCTCGTCAGAATTTTCGAACATGCAAATATAAATTGTCCAAGTTTTGTCTATAAATTTATTGACAAGCCTTCTGGTTTATGTTAATATCGTAAAATAAAAAATGAAGGTTTCTTAAATGGTTCCAAAAGAACAAACACCAACTTTCAATCTCAAAGCCGTAGTTCAAGAAACCGGTCTCAAACCCGATACCCTTCGTGCCTGGGAACGTCGTTATGGTTTGCCTCAACCAAATCGTACTGCTGGCGGTCATCGCCTCTATTCACAGCGAGACATTGACACCTTAAAATGGTTGGTCGCTCGCCAAAAAGAGGGACTAAGCATTAGCCGGGCCGTGAATCTATGGCAACAGCTCGAAGCCGAGAATCAAGACCCGCTGCGAACAATGCCGGAACCTATGGCTATCTCGGCGACTTCTCCGGCCACTGGAGAGACAATTGTCGAGCTACGCCAGGCCTGGGTATCCGCCTGCCTTAATTTTGATGAGCGGCAAGCCGAATATATTTTGACACAAGCCTTTGCCCTCTATCCCCCAGAAACTGTCTGCCTTGAACTTTTAGTCCAAGGACTGGTTCATATTGGAAAAGGGTGGTATCAAGGAGAAATTACCGTTCAACAGGAGCATTTTGCCTCGGCTCTGGCTTCTCGCCGCTTAGAAGCCTTGATAGCCGCTGCGCCTGTTCCTTCTCGTCCGAAACGCATGCTGGTTGGCTGCGCCCCCCACGAAGAACACACGGTCGGCCCACTCTTACTGACCTTATTATTACGCCGCCAGGGTTGGGATGTCGTCTACTTAGGCGCTAATATCCCGCTGGCCCAGCTAGAACACACAATCACCTCAGCCAAGCCACACCTGGTTATTTTATCGGCGCAACAATTATCAACCGCGGCCACGCTGATGGAAATGGCTCAGCAATTACAACAAGAACAAGTTCCGGTGGCCTACGGTGGCCGGGTATTTAATCTGATACCGGCTTTGCAAGCTCGTATTCCCGGCCATTTCTTGGGCGAGCGTCTGGATTTGGTTCCCCAGGTAGTGGGACAACTGCTTGCTTCCTCTCTTGCAGTTCCAACAGGTGAGCCGGCTTCGGAGGCGTATCAACAAGCTCTGGCTCATTATCGTAGACGACAGGCAGCAATAGAGGCAGAGGTGTGGCAAGCCTTAGAAAATATGAACATCTCTGACGACTTTCTTACCCTTGTCAATTCAAATCTGGCTCACTATATTATTGCGGCCCTGACTTTAGGCGATATAGATTATCTGGGGATTGATATGGCTTGGCTAGAAGAATTGTTAGTTAACTACGATCAGCCCTCTGAATTACTAGGGAAATACTTGGATACCTACCGGCAAATTGCCAGGACTCATCTGGATGAGCGGGGCGACCCGATTATAAATTGGTTGGCTCAACTAACCGCGAATGGTAAGACTACTTAGCTCAAGGGCATTGGCTAATCACTAATATTCCTAATAAACTCAACAATAAAATCTTTCCCCGGCTCGCCTCCACTGTAGAGCGGAAAATTGGTTAAGATATAGGCGAATATGTTACCGGTCAGGGGAACAGAAATTGCCTTAAAGGCTTCTTTTAGCGTCTCACGGGACAAGGTATTGCTTTTTACGGTGATGTTGATGGTCAGGGTTTGCTCAGTTTCCAGGTTATCTGTGAGCAGTCGATCATATCCAAACGCTTCTAAAAAGGCCGAGGGTATCGCTATATTGCCGGCTTTTATCTTTACATGGTTGGTAACGTAGCAGTGCTCGCAAACAAAGGCCAGACTGTCGCGTAAATTATCATGGTTTCGTTGAATAAGACTGGTTGGTTTGTTACAACTCGGGCAAATGGCCTTTTCGATGGTCATCCGTTTTCTCCTACTTGTTTAATTATGGGCTTAACACGTACCTATAAATCGATCACCTTGCTTCATTTCCAATTTACACCCAATAAAATATTGACACTTGAGTTTCGACTGAGTTATGGCTGAGAAAAGATAAGATGAAGCGTGTTGTTGTTATCGGCGCTGGTATAGGAGGCTTGACTACCGCTGCCTTACTGGCCCGCTATGGCCTTGACGTAACGGTTTTAGAGGCTCATATTTATCCGGGAGGTTGCGCTGGAACATTTTATCACCAGGGTTTTTATTTTGATGCCGGGGCAACTTTGGCTGGAGGCTTTTATCCTGGTGGCCCGCTAGATATTGTGGCCCAAGCCTTGGGTATCAATGATTGGCCGGTGTATAAGAGCAATCCGACGATGGTTGTTCACCTGCCTGACGGGACAACTGTAACCCGCTGGGCCGATGACCGGCGTTGGGCAGAACGTCGGGCCGCATTTGGTGCTCACGCTGAAGTTTTCTGGCGCTGGCAAGAGCGAACCGCCAACGCGCTATGGGCCTTAGCCCTACGAAACCCACCCTGGCCGCCACAAACCCTGGCAGATGCGGTAAGGCTCATTCAAAAAGGTCTGGCCTGGCTTGGCAGCGATATACATCATCTCAGCCCACATTTAGCCACCGATGCTATGCGCCCGATAGCTGCCCACCTACGACATGCTCCAGAACGCCTGCAAACCTTTGTCGATGCCCAGTTGCTCATCGCTGCTCAAACAACCAGCGCCCACGCGAACGCGCTCTATGGGGCATCTGCCCTCGATTTACCCCGCCGGGGGGTGGTTCATGTCAAAGGTGGTATAGGAATCATCGCCCAATCTTTGGCCGAAGCCGTGCGTCACAATGGCGGCCAAGTTCTGTATCGCCAACCGGTCAGCCGGATTGTGGTTGAAAAAGGACATCCGGTCGCTGTGGAGACAACACGCAGAAAACGCATTGAAACATTTCCGGCTGATATAGTTATTGCTAATCTGACGCCTTGGAACATTGCTCGCCTTACGGGTAATGATACCCCCCGGCGTCTACGCCATCTACCGGCGCAACCTAAAGACGGTTGGGGGGCATTTATGGTTTATATTGGGTTGGATGGGGCCGTTGTTCCACCGGATTTTCCGCTTCACCATCAAGTGGTCGTTCGAAAGCCGTTGGCCGAGGGGAACACGGTTTTTTTGTCTCTCAGCCCAGCTTGGGATAAACAGCGAGGCCCAAACGACCAGCGAGCCTTAACCCTTAGCACCCACACCAATCTGAATTGCTGGTGGGAACTTTTTGACCACGATCGGTCTGCCTACGAAGCCCGCAAAGCCGCTTATGTTGAACGCCTATTAGCTGCCGCCGAGATAGCCCTGCCCCAGCTCCGCTCGGCCGCCACCCTGATTTTGCCCGGTACCCCTGTTACTTTCCAACGTTTTACGCGACGGGCTTGGGGCTGGGTAGGCGGCTTTCCCCAAACGAATTTGTTCAAAGCCTGGGGGCCACGTTTAGCCCCAAATTTGTGGATGGTAGGCGATAGTATCTTTCCTGGTCAATCCACGGCGGCGGTAGCCTTGGGGGGGCTGCGAGTCGCTCAATCAATTTTGGCAGAGCAGAAAATCGCTACCGGGTCCAAATTGCGTGATGAGATTGAGCGCCAACCCCACCTGGATTGGAGATAAATTGATGGAAAATCAAACCACTTCCAAACTCTAACTATTTTTATATATTTTCCTCACAAAATTCATACTTAATTATATTAAAATTCACTGCATAGGGGGGCGGGCTTGTAGCTATTCATTCAACATTTTGTTCTCCGCAGCGCCAACTTCATATTCCACTGCTCCCCACGTATTACTTTGTGTTTAATATACTCTTTCGGTTAATTAGGGGTGTGGGGTATTTATGCTAACCTGAGTTCGGAATTTCAGGGGTAGGTTGGGTTGAGCCGAAATTAAAGGTATGGTCGTGCTAAATGTTGGGTTTCACTGGCCTTATTTGGCCCTCATATTGGGCGAAACCCAACAATTATGGGCCTCCAATGGCTTTTTGTCTTTGTTCAACCCAACCTACGATTAATTGTCGAACTGGGGTTATGCTAGATAATTTTACTCCCATTCCCAAAAGTTAAATTTTGTTTTATCATCGAATCTGGGTATCATTAGATTTGTTTGTTCACCTGGCGTATTAAAAATTGGGGAAGATAGGGTGACGCCCTCCAAACTCGTGGCTGGGAATCTGGACTTTGGGGTGAGCTTTTACCTTGAATACCCTACCAAACTCACCGCGGTCTGAGTGCCACGAAGTTTTAAGCCGAGAAAATGGAAAGAGGAAGAAGATTTTGCTCAAGATACTTGCGCATGGGGGGCTTCTCAAGAATAGGAGCTTTTTGTGGTGATTGAAGACTCCACTTCAACCGAACTCCTCTATACGGTCTCGAAGCAACTCAACTCGTCATTGGATTTGAACGAGGTGTTAGGAAAGGTGCTGGGTCTAACCGTACAGGCAACCGGAGCGGGACGCGGTAGTCTGTTTCTTTTGGATGAAACAGGCAACGTCGTCCGTCAAATTTTGGCACGCCCTAACCAATCCCCAGAGGTATCACGAACTACTGTACACAGGGTAATGAAAGAAGGCTTGGCCGGATGGGTGTATCAACACCGGCAGCCTGCTCTGGTGACCGATACCACCAAGGACGAGCGTTGGGTTAGGCTTCCTGATGATAAGGATATTATGGGGGCCGCTCTGGTCATTCCTCTTTTGTATCAAGACCAGATTAATGGGTTATTAGCCCTCCATCACAAGCAGATAAACTTCTTCACCGATGAACATCTATCACTGGCCATCGGAATCGCGGGTCAAGCGGCCACAGCGGTTGAGAATGCCCGTCTATTTACCCAGGTCAAAAGCGAACATGAAGCTCTTTATGCCTTAATTAGTGGTATGCCCATCCCTGTACTGCTGGTTAACGATGAGCGAGTCGTCTTTCGAAATCGGGCAGCCGAACAGTTACTGTTAGTATACGAAGTCGATGTACCGCTAACTGCAATTGCCGGGGGCAATGAATTAAATTTGGCCTTGAAACATTTACGGACCAACGGTGATACTACTTCAATTGAAATACGCTGGCCCGACAACCGCGTTTTTAATGTCTCAACCAACTATGTGTCTCAACATGGGATGGTTGTTGCCTTTCATGATATTACCTATCTAAAAGAACTGGACGACATGAAGTCTCTATTTGTAGAGACTGTTTCTCACGACCTTAAAAGCCCGCTATCGGCCATTAAAGGCTATGCCACCGTTTTAACTTTCTCCAAAGATCTGTCCGACAGGGATAAAGCCAACCTGGCAAGCATTTTACAGAGTACAGAGAAGATGCAAGCCTTGATTGAAAATTTGCTCGACCTGGCTGAGATCGAAGCCGGGCTAGGTGGGCATGTCGAACCCTGCGATATTGTCGAAATCACCCAAGAAGTGATAGACCAGTATCAATTACGGATTGAAGAGAAAGAGATAAATCTAACCACCCATTTCCCCCAAGGATTGGTCGAGGTGATGGCCGACCCGATGCGACTCTCACAGGTGGTAGGCAATTACATCAGCAATGCCATTAAATATACCCCCGAAGGCGGACGTATTATCATTAGGGGGCATAACCAAGGCCCGGAAATTAGTCTGGAAGTGTCTGACACCGGGATGGGCATTCCTCCGGCAGCACAAGCACAACTCTTTCAAAAATTTTACCGTGTGGCTCGAAAAGACGGTAGTGAGTTGGTTGAGGGTACCGGCTTGGGCTTATCGATTGTCAAAGCCATTATCGAAGGTTATGGTGGCCGGGTCTGGGTCAAAAGCGAGGTTGGTATAGGCAGCACCTTCGGCTGTACATTACCGGTGATAGACGGTAAGACGGCTTCATAATACCTAGACACTTCGTTCACCGCTGCTCCCACAACTGCCGCGTAAGCTGCATCTGCCCCACATGAAGAGCCGTATGTTCCAAAGCATGGAACACAGCCCAGGCTACGGTATATTCACGCCCATCTCTGGGATTGGACCGTTTTGTCTCTAACTCCGCCAGGGTCAGTCGCTCAAGTACAGTCCGACTATGGGTCAGCACTGTGTCAAGACGAGCCGCGAGTGCGGCCTCATCTAACCCTCCTGTCTGAAATTCACTCCCCCGGACTCGTCCCGATGGCTCATTACCGGCGATATCGCCAATCCAAAATCGCTCAGAACCGGCAATATGGGCGACCAGTACCGCCAGCGAGCTCATATCAGGCCCTGGCGTCCAATCCAACGCTGCTGTCGATAGGCCCTCTATGGTCTGGTGAATACCGGTGTGCAGTGATTCCAACAACTCTAGATAATTCTCAAGTATAGTCAACATAATCCCTCTCATGTAAATAATTCAAGTTGCCACCATTGAGAAGAAAATCATCCTGAGTGACCTGAAGCAACGCGAAAGGCACCTTCGGTCGAAGGGTGATTTTCCGGTATCGCACCCCTCGATATGCGCCTCCACGGTGTTCCGGCGCTACTCGGGATGCTTGCGCCGTAGGGGTAGCAACTTGAGTTAAATAAATAAATGAATGTGGAATGTAAATAACATCTACAGAGTACAGACAGTTGTGCATATCCTTTGGACAGTGCAGGTGTTGCAACCTGCACTTAATTGATTTAGGCTTGTTAAAGGCGCTTATCGTGAAGGCGAAGGATATGGTGCAATAAATCTGTCCGGTTAAAGGCATGGAGTCTCCGCGACTGCTGGCTAATCGAGAAGAAATAGTGATCACCCAACATTACCTGGATATTCTGGCTGGTTAATCCCATATCTTCCATCAGATTAAGGGTTGGCCCCAAGGCCACCAGACGATCTTTATGGCCTAACATTACATAGGTATTGCAATGGTCCCGCGATGGGGGGGTCTCGGCAGCCAAACCAAGGGCGAAGAAGGTTCGGGCCAGCGTACCTTTAGCTGTTCGCTCGAAGATTCTGGCATGCTCTTTCTTGACAAATCGGCTGGCGTTAGCAGCCAGTATCTCGATTATCGGCATGGCCAGCCGATCTTTGAAGCGATCCAGAAACTTATATTGCAATCCGGTGCCGATACCCCGGCCCATTGTACGATAAAAGGCCTTTTTCACTGTATCTTTGTGGAGCATGGCTGGGGCCAGCGCCAGCAGGTTATACCGATTTTCTTCCCAGCCCCGTATCTCTTTGTGAAAGAGGGCAGCCCCACTCATTGAATGGCCGACAAAGGTGAAGATTTGGCGTTGGGGACCGGAGCGATGAATCTTTAGCAAATCAAGCCATCGCTCTACGGCTTGCATCGTGCCGTGTGGCCCGCATAACCTTAATGGAGGCGACTCGGCCTGGCAAAACGGGGAACCGCCAAAGCCATTGACATCAGGGGTAAAACAGATGAGGCGGGGGTTGGCCTGGCACACGAGAGCCGGTAAATCTTCCCAAATCGCATGGCTGCCACCCCAACCGTGCATCAATATAACGTAACCTTGGGCCTTAGTCATCAGGTCGGTTGTAGGCAGTACCCGTTCTTGCGGACGCCGGTGATAATACACTCGCCAGGTAAAGTCGGCCAACCCGGTTTCGTCTTGAAAGGAGGATAGGGCTTTGGGTGAGATAAAACCGGTTGTTGCCATCTGCTTTAGGTTATGTAGCTGGCTTGTTACCCAGCGTGGAGACTCCTGGCGTTTGGTCAGGGGGGATTTTAACCAATCCCAGCGTCCTTGTCGTTTCTTACGGCTCATCGATTCGTCTCTATTCGTGGTTAGGTAGTGGATCGGGTCAAGAATCAAGAAAACTGCAAACTGTTGCAGTTACTCTTGCCGTAATTACGGTTCTTTATATGCAACTCCATCTCGAAATAACCCACTTATGTATCACCAATGATAAATTAGCGAGAGTTTTCCCTGTTGTAAAAGTACAGTACTGCTATGGTCACTCTATCACAGGGGGCAGGGTGATTGCAATAGGAGTTTCATCTTAACCATCATAGTGTTACACAAAACCTATGATGCATCCGTTGGCAATACCCGATACCAATATTGATAAATCTCCTCAAAGCCTAATTTGGCATAAAGATTCAAGGCTGGTTCATTGTTTAGCATAACTTGCAAATAGGCTCTTTTAGCCCCTTGCTGTTTGGCGCAATTTAAGAGATTTAATACGAGATATGTACCAAATCCCTTGTTGCGTTGGGTGGGTTCAGTTACAATATCAAACAGCCCCACGTACTGCCCTTCGAGGACCCCCATGCCACAAGACACCGTTTGCCCCTGCTCCTGAATAACCATAAAATAGCTCTGAGGAACGATTGCTTTTAAGATTGCTTCGAGCGTAGCTCTATTGGTCGCCGAGACCTGATTCATCCGAGCATAATCGTCTATCCAGGGGTCGGTGGGTGTTTCCCAGTGTTCTACTCCGGTATTGTCTGGAGAGGATAAGGTGGTTAAATCTAGCCATTGGACACTGGTCGGAGCATTCTTCGCATACCCTGCTTCGGCCAGAAAGGCATCCAAATTAGGCGGGTAGACAAAAGGCGTAATTTTGAAGACAGGTGTTTGTTGTCTGGCTTGATAGATTTGCTCACACTCCATGATTTTTTTGGCCACATTCAAGGAACCGGCATAAATCGGATTGACAGAATTGGCGCGTCGGGTGTAGCCGTTGGCAAATCTCAGGACCCAACCGTCATACAGCATTTGCCGCAGGCAAGGCCAGGCATTTAGCGAGGTTTCTTCGATGATTTTCTTGGCATAGGATGTAGTTTGTTTCATGTTATTTTCCTTTTCCAAATCGACGAAACAACGAACGCAGCCGAGGCATCGCCGCCGTAAAAGCCCAATATAAGCCAGATTGGGCCGGATAGTCAAATGCCCCTACCCCTTGTATGACTTGCCCGCCAAAGCCCTGCTTGAAACGATAGACGCCCCACATGCTGTCGCTTTCATCAAAAATATCGGGAGCGCCCCACATATCATAATGGGTACAGCCCAGCGCCTTGGCCCGGCAGATAGCCTCCCATTGGAGCAGATGGTTGGGCATAAGGTTGCGGTGCTGCCCGGTTGATGCGCCATACATGTACCAGGCTCTTTGCCCAAAAATAAATAAAATCAGCCCGGCCACAACCTCACCATTCACTCTGGCCAGCAGCATCTCAGCCTCGCCCATCTCCAGAAAACGCTGCCAGACATCTCGATAGTAGGCTTCTGGCCGTGTCAAGAAGCCATCTCTCGCCGCAGTTTCGGCATACATGTGGAAAAACGTTGCTAACTCTGGCTCGCCTCCAGCGTGAATCTCAACCCCTTTTCGCTCGGCCAGCCGGATGTTATAGCGCCATTTACTCTTCATGTGGGCCAGTAAATCATCATAGTCACCGGATAAATCAATGACAACCGTGTTACGAAACTGAATTTGCTCTGGCGAGAAGCGCCAACCACGCTCATTCAATAAGTTCAAAAAGGCTTGTCCTACAGCTTCAGGTAGGCATTCTGTTTCGGACGGTTCGCCATATTGCCGGGGAACATCGGGATCAATTTTGATAAAAAGAGCTTGCTTCCTCTTGGCATAGGCTTCGAGGTCGGTCAAAACTTGTTCGGCCAAAGCGACATCAGTGTAATCTAACACCGGCCCCTTACTCACATAGAGAAATTGCCAGGGTGTACGGGGAATGGATCGGGCTAAAACTTGTGCTGCCGCTACTGGCTTACCGGCCTCAAGCCACAGCAAACGTTGGGCGGTCCATCCCCAGCGGCTTTTGAATTCACCCCAATCCCAACTTTGCAGAGCGTGAGCACCGAGTAGAGATGCCAGAGTACGATTCCACTCATCTCTATTCTCGACAGTTTTTAATTCAGGCATGATGGAAGTGGGTAAGATTAATTGTTTGCTGTCGCCTCAATAGATCCCCCTTGGGCTATGGCTTGCAAAATCCCCCCCCTACCCACCAGCCCTACCAATTGTCCTTCAGTATTGACCACGGGCAGACGTTTGATATGATTTGTTAACAACAGTTGCAAGGCCTCAGATAATGGCGTTTGGGGAGTTACCGTGATAACCGGGGTGGTTATTACTTCAGTGACGGTACGCTGACCCAATTGGAAAGTATCGGCCTGCTTTAAGGGTATCCGGCGACTGAGGGAGTGAATAATACCGGAGCGCTCGGTGGCCGTAGCCCGATTGATTAAATCACCGTCGGTGATGATACCAACCACATGCTCTGCTTCGTCTATCACAACCACCCGCCGTTGAATGCTACTCACTAATAACCCGATAATTTCAACCAAAGAGGCATCATGGTGTACAGTGGGTACATTAGTCATCATGATTTCACCCACTTTCGTGTGATACCCTGGAGCAAGGTGCTTGCGAGGAGTTTCGGCCAATGGAGGTTGGCATAGTGCCCGCAGCACATCAACCCGGCTAACAATTCCAATCAATTTTTTTTCGGAGTCAACAACCGGCAAACGCTTGATGTCATGCTCAATCATAAGCTCCACAGCCTGAAGAACAGTCATATCGCTACTGACGGTAATCGGGTTAGGGGTCATTGCCTTCGCTATAGGCTGGTCGATACGGCTGAGGCGTTGCAGTTCTATCGCCACCTCAGCCTTGGTAAGCTGTTGTTGGGCGCTGGTAGCTAATAAGTCCACCTTATCTAATAGGTTAGCCTCCGTGACAATACCAATTACATGTTGAGCCTCATCCACTACCGGCAACGCCCGATAGACTTTATCTAATAACATTTCGATGACTTCTAGGAGGGGCGTATCTGCTTGCACTGCGTGGACTTCCCGGCTCATAATATCCTGTACAGGGATATTGGCCGGTAATTGGCGCAAGCGGCGATGACTATAGGCCACCACTTCGACATTTTGAACGGTAATCAACCCCTCCGCTATCATTGCTTGTAGCTTGGGCATCACGCGCTCAATGCGAGTCGGGTTATCTATCCACTCAATAATCAGCGGCAAATCTGACGAAAGCGCCACCAAATTGGCTGTATGGATACGGCTGTGCGCTCCAAATCCGGCCACCCCCCGTGTCACGGTAGCTCCGGCACAA
>Ga0210124_1000457_pt1 | contig 20821 bp, 18 predicted proteins | sample Muzzi_PWC_D2_FD_185554 | JGI IMG/M metagenome (GOLD analysis project Ga0210124, IMG submission 185554) | Wetland microbial communities from San Francisco Bay, California, USA, that impact long-term carbon sequestration - Muzzi_PWC_D2 (SPAdes) | ecosystem: Environmental > Aquatic > Marine >... | reverse complement strand
GCACGCATTAAGAATCTGATTCCTCCCCTTCATTATGACAAAGGAATGATTAGTGTGCCGGAAGAATTTTTGCAGCAAGTCAGACAGGCGATGACAAATCTTCGAGGTAAGCGGAATCCGGCCGTCAAAATCATCGCCTATGCGGATAACACCCCGCTGAATGGACGGGACAAACGCATATACGGCGGTCCTGTAGGACTCTCCAAAGCGGTTGCCCGGCGCGTTGCACTCGCTGTTCAGGATGACCTGGGTTTGCCCAATGCTGCCATTGAAAGCGACGGCAGAGGGGCCTCGCGGCCTGTTGCTTCCAACGATACGCAACAGGGGCGATCACTGAATCGGCGTGTGGAAGTGGAATTCTGGCATGACGATCCCCTGCAGGATCTGCCCGACGAACCGCAACTGTGCCCGGACGCAGCTGGCGCCGAAACCGTTACCCGTGTCTACCACCCGTCTTCGGGAGATATTGATCCCATCCTGTTTGAAAACGGCAACCCTATCATACCGTATGGTTACAGCGACACATTACGCCGCGTCATGAATGAGATCAGCGACAAGACCCATGTCCGCCTCCGATTTATCGGCTATACAGGAGACAAACGCCTTGATCGGCGTACGGCCGCAATTTACGGGGATGACGTCGGATTATCCATGGCACGCGCACGCCGGGCTATGGCGGCTGTCAGCGAGCAGATGGGATTGACTAAAGAGCAGGCGGAGTTCGACGGCCGCGGTTATGTCCAGACCGACGATGTGGTCAACGCCGGTTTTATCGAGTCCGATACATCGCGTGTCGAAGTGAAGGCCGTCTACGATGAACTGATCGTCCGTGACGACTATGAGGGGGTGGAGGTCACCCCGATGACTCGTGAGGTGAGCACGGCAGATCCCTTTGCTTTGAATCTCATGCGTATCACGGTAGATGGAAAACCCATCGATGATCCAAGCAAATGCAGCTCGGATGTCCAGCGCTGCACTGACGTGGCCCTTGAAAACGCCCATATCCAGTTCAAACATGACAATTTAAAGGTGGAACCCAGATTGAACGTAACCGCCTGGCCGCGCACGATCCAATATCAGGATTCGGCAGATACGACGTTTGTCGAGAACCTGGTGCATTTCCGCCTGTACACCAATTATCGCAGCTTCATTAAACTTTCTGAAGTCAGGATTTTCGAAGAGAAGCAGTCCGTCCGAGACATGCCCATCGCCGTCATCGAGATGGATGCCGACGGCATGGCCGAATGGCAGCCGGAGTTTGGATCTATTTCCGCACCGGGACGAAAGTTGAAGTATCTTGTACGGGTGTATGACGACAAGGGGCTTTTCGACGAGACCGGCAGCCAGCCATTGTGGATAATCGATCATATGGATCCGTCAGTGGCCGATATGGACACGTCGGCGGAACTGCTAGCCGGTTATGGCGAAAGCCGCATCGCCGTGCACAATATTCCCTTAAGAGGCGGTACTGTTCGGGCTCAGGGCGCCGATATCCCCGAAGGACACAAGGTGTGGATGGCCGGCTATGCCGTGCCCGTGGATGACAAGGGCAATTTCGTGACCGAAGAAATCCTGCCGGAGGGCATGCATACCGTGGAAGTGGCTGTGCTCGACAAATTCGGGAGCGGCGAATTGTTCCTGCGAGACCTGGAGTTGAAAAAAAGCGACTGGTTTACCGTGGGGATTGCCGACCTGACGTTGTCCGGCAACAAGACCGACGGACCGGCGGAACTGCTGGCACCGGATAAACCGCAATACAGTGACGATATGAGTATAGAAGGTCGAATAGGTTTCTATACCAACGGTAAATTTAAGAACGGCTGGTCATTGACGGCGAGCGCTGATACGCGGGAAGGACCTCTTGACGAGATTTTCTCTAATTTCCTGGATAAGTCGCCTGAAGCCCTTTTCCGGCGAATAGATCCGGATTATCATTACCCGACCTTTGGTGATGACAGTACTGTTACGGAAGATGCACCCACCAATGGCAAGTTCTACGTCAAGGCGAAAAAAGATGAAACTTACGGGCTCTGGGGCAACTTCAAGGTTGGATATACCGATAATGACCTGGCACACGTGGACCGCGGGCTGTACGGTGCCAATCTGCATTACCAGCCCCTTGATACCACCAGTTTCGGTGAGCCGCGCTTGCTGTTGGATGGTTTTGCTGCGGATCCGGGCACCGTGGCCGGGAGAGATGAATTCCGCGGCACGGACGGATCGCTCTATTTTCTGCGCCGGCAGGACATTCTGGAGGGTTCCGAGCGTGTACGTGTCGAGGTTCGCGACAAGGATTCCGGGATAGTTCTAGGGGTGAAAAACCTGACGCCGGTGCTCGATTACGATATCGACTACCTGCAGGGACGCATCCTGCTGGCGCAACCATTGCCCACAACGGCGGACGACGGCATGCTGGTGAGCAGCGGTTCGATCACCGGAAATCCGGTCTTCCTGGTGGTTCGTTATGAATTTACCCCCGGATTCGATGACCCGAATACGCTGGCCACCGGTGGTAGGGTTCATTACTGGTTCAACGATCACGTCAAACTCGGCTTGACCATCGACCAAGATAAAGATGATGACATCGAAAACACTCTGGGCGGGGTGGATTTGACCATCCGCAAGTCCTCGGCCTCGTGGATCAAGCTCGAAACGGGACGTTCCAAAGGTCCGGGTCTGCTCACAACGGCCTCAAATGACGGCGGTTTCAATTTTGATACGTCAGATCCGTTTAACAATAACGAGGTCGAAGCTTCGGCTTATCGCCTTGATGCCAGTATAGGCTTTAAGGACATTTTTGAAAACGCTCGCGGCAAGTCCACCTTTTACCTGCAGAAACTCGAGGCCGGCTACTCGGCCCCGGGCAAAATTACCACCTACGATCAGACCCAGTACGGAATGACTGCGGATTTACCTGTTACCGACCAACTGGGTGTACGGTTGAAGGCGGACAAACAGGTTCAGCCCGAAGCTCTCGAGACTGAGAACGGCGAGCTGGATCTCGATTACCGGATGGGTGAGCACTGGACCTTGAGTTCGGGTGTGCGTTACGACAATCGTGAAGACAACTCAGTGATAGTACCCGTAACCCAGGAAGAGGGTGATCGTACGGATGCAGTGGCCCGGCTAAAATACGATTCCCGTGCACAATGGTCGACCTACGGTTTCGTTCAGGGAACGGTTCAAAAGAGCGGCAACCGTGATGAGAACGACCGAATCGGTGCCGGTGGGAGTTGGCGTTTGACCGACAGGTTCAACGTCAACGGTGAGATTTCCGGTGGTGATCTCGGAACAGGCGGTAAACTCGGAACCGAGTATCTGTATTCCGATAAAACCACGGTGTACAATAATTATACCCTCGAGAACGAACGAACCGATAATGGCCTGCGTGCCAGGAAAGGCAATATGGCTTCCGGTTTCCGAACGCGTTATTCGGACAGCGCCAGTGCCTATTTCGAAGAACGGTACACCCACGGGGACGTGCCCACGGGTTTGATGCATTCTACCGGCGTAAAACTTACGCCTTTCGACCGTTTCAATTTTGGTGCCAACCTCGACATAGGAACCCTAAAGGATCATTACACTGCGGCAGAACTCGAGAGAAAAGCTCTGGGCGTGAGTATCGGTTATGGGTTCGACAAGCTGAAAATAGCCAACTCTCTGGAATATCGGGTCGACAACATCGAAGATCCGTACACCGCCAGTTTCTCAAAACGCACCTCCTGGCTGTTGAAAAACAGCTTGAAATACCAACTGTCTGAAGATTGGCGGCTCATCGGTAAATTCGATTATGCCCAGAGTGAGAGTTCCATGGGAGATTCCTATAACGGCGATTATACGGAAGCGGTACTGGGTTACGCATATCGTCCTGTTCAAAACGACCGTCTGAATGCGCTGTTCAAGTACACTTATTTCTACAATGTTCCGGCGACCGACCAGGTGACCGGCACCAGTACAGTATCCGACTTTGCCCAGCGCAGCCATATCGCATCAGTGGATGCCATGTATGACCTGACCCCGCGTTGGACCATAGGAGGCAAGTACGGCTTTCGCTATGCCCAGGTGGCTGTGGATCGAGAAAATCCGGAGTTTTTCATCAGCCGGGCCCACCTGTTTGTGCTGCGGGCGGACTGGCACTTTGTATACCGCTGGGATGTACTTCTGGAGGGGCGTATGCTTGATTTACCTGACGCACAGGACAGCCGCAGTGGCGTGTTGGTGGGAATATACCGCCAATTGGGTAATCATATCAAGGTGGGGATCGGCTATAACTTCAGTGATTTTTCGGATGACCTGACCCAACTGGATTATAAGCATCAGGGTCTGTTCATCAATTTGATCGGGAAGTTCTAGAAACTTGAGGGCTTCGCTTGGCCTTCCATTGCAAGACACAAGCGGGCTGGCCCTATTGGGATGGAAATATGGAATGTTGGAATGTTGAAGAAATGGAATATTGGGTGAATAAAATTATTAACCGCATTTTTCACAGATCGGTTGAAATCCGTTTAACCCATTATTCAAACATTCCATGAACTTTTGAGATGTGAGGAGGCCGACATGAATTGCTGGCTGAGGGGAGTTATTTTAGGGATTTCAGTGCTTATTTTGAGCGTCGCCGCTTATGGGCAGGAAATCTCCAAGGAACAGATCAAGGGCCTGGACGAGCAGGTTCAGGAAATCAAGAGCGATGTTCTGTCCATTGCAGCAGAGCTGAATCAGCTTGAAGAGAAGCTGTTGTATCCGTCCAATACGCAGGTCGCGGTATTCGTATCGCTGGCGAACGGCGAAACCTTCCGTCTCGACTCGGTCGATATCCAGTTGGACGGCAAGCCGGTTGCCCATCATATTTATACCTTCAAGGAACTCGAAGCCCTGCAAAAGGGAGGGGTGCAACGCATTTATACGGGCAATATCCGGTCAGGTGGCCATGATCTGGAGGTATCCGTCATCGGCAAATCTTCGGGAGACGGAGATTTGCAAAAAACGAACCGTTTCAAGGTCAATAAGGATGTAGGGCCAAAGATAGTGGAAATATCCTTGGCCTCGCAAAGTATTACCCTTAAGGATAGGTAGTCTATGTACAGGCTGTTTATTATATTAACATTTTTGGTATTCTCTGTGTCTTCGGCTGCGGCTGGTACGTCCGCTCCGAAAGAGCTGAAAGATCTCTATTTCGGAGAGGCCCTGTACGATGCTTTTCAGGGGGACTGGTTCGATGCGATCTCCAGGCTCGACACCGAGCTTGCGCAGCACTATGGGCTTGATGAACCCAAACGCGATTCGCTGTATTACCATATCAACCAGGCTGAGTTTGCCGTGGGTGATTTTGAGCTGGCCTATCGGATGCACCAGCGTGCCGGGCGCGCTATTACGGCGGTCATCGAGGGCAACGTCGAGGAACCCATACGTAACGAGGCCATATTCCGCCTGGCAAGGATCTATTTCCAGAAAAACCAACCGGTCAATGCCCTCTATGCCGTGGAGCGTATCAGAGGGGCTGTCCCGGAAAAGATTCGCGACAATCTGGCATTCTTGCGCGCCCAAATCCTCATGGCCAACGGCCGATTTGACGAGGCTGAGCGTATTTTGAAAGACCTCCAAAGTGCAAAAAGCCTAGAAGGCTTTAGCACCTATAATCTAGGTATTGCGCTAATCAAGGACGGAAAGGAAATTGAGGGACGTCAATATCTTGATCGCACCGGGCGGATCAGCAGCAATGATGATCTTACGCTGGCGATCAAAGATAAATCAAACCTGGTCCTCGGATCTAAGATATTGAAAGAAAAAGATTTCGAGAGAGCCAAGCAGGTGCTCGATCGGGTGCGTTTGAAAGGCCCGTTCTCCAACCGGGCGCTGCTGGGCTCGGGATGGGCGGATGCCTTCCAGGGACATTTCGAAAGGGCGCTGGTGCCCTGGAGCATTCTTGTGACGAGGGAGGTCACGGACGCGTCGGTGCAGGAAGCCATGCTTGCCGCTCCCTATGCTTATGGCAAGCTGAATGTTTACAGTAAGGCGGCATTGATGTATGGCAACGCGCTGGAGAAGTTCGGCATTGAAATTGACAAGCTTGATGCATCTATCAAGAGTATCCGAGAAGGTTATTTTCTCAAGGCTTTGGTGCGGGAAGAGCTGAAACAGGATGCCGACTGGGTGGTCAAACTGCGCAAGCTTCCGCAAACACCCGAAACTTACTACCTGCTTGAATTGATGGCTTCCCACAATTTTCAGGAATCTTTAAAAAACTATCTCGACCTTGAGGAATTGCGCAAGAAGCTTGAGACCTGGAAAGGTGACCTGGACGCCTTTGAAGAGATCATTGATCAACGCCGGGCTTATTATCAGCCGCTGCTTCCCGCCATCGACCAGGAATTCCGCCGGCTCGACTCGCAGATGCATCTGCGCCTGGAGCAGCGAGAGCGTATCGAACAACGTCTCAAGAACATGCTGGTGGTCCCGAGGCCCGATTACCTGGCAACTTCAGAGGAGCGAGTCTTCGGTGAGCAGATCATGCAACTGGAAAAGAATCTGACTGCGGGTGGCTCGACCGTACCCGAAGGAATAGAGGCGCGGATCAAACGTTTGAGAGGAGTGCTGCACTGGAACATCTATACGGATTATGACAGGCGTTTTACCGAAGCCTACAATCATCTTTACGATCTGAATCACGAAGTGGATAAGCTGAAAAAGAAGTACAATGCCTTCGTGCGTACCCGTCAGGCCGCCACCCAAAGCTACGAAGGCTACGATGACGTGATCCGCCGCCTGCGTTTTCTGATTCGGGAGGCTAGGGAAAAGGTAGGGGAACTGATGGCGCGTCAGGGCCATATGCTAGAATCAATGGCCGTAAACGAACTCACCAAGCGTCGCGAGCGGCTTGCCGAGTTCCAAATCAAAGTGCGCTTCGCCATGGCGGAAAGCTATGACCGTGCCATAAGGGCCCAAGCCCAGGAGAAGATGGAACGATGAACCGGATACGACTTTTCATATTGGCGCTACCGGTGATAATGGTCGCGTGTTCATCAACCGGGAGCAAGGATACCATCGCCAAGTTGCGTCATAAGCAGATCGAGATTAAGGAAGAAAAGATCGAAGGCGGGCTGGAGAAAGCGATGCTGAGTTATGGTCGTTTTCTGAAAGACACCCAGGAATCTCCTTTAAAGCCCGAGGCTATTCGTCGTCTGGCCGACCTGAAGATCGAAAAAGAATATGGCACTCTCACCGAGGGAGCCGAATCTGCCGGTAATGCAACCGCACGCGCATTGCCTTCCCCGGAACGTGCGGCCCGTGTGAAAGGCGTTTCGGTGTCCGATGCATCGCCGGACCAGACATTGGCGCATATTCCGGTTCAGGATGAGTCAGAGGCAGACTTTGAAATGCGGGCGACCCGAAAGAAGCAGGCGGCCGGTATGGAAGCGGCTGTTGACGGGCGGCCCGAAGGCAGTAATGATCTCGAAAGAGCGGGTGCTCGCGAGGCTATTGCACTTTACAAAAAACTGATCAACGAATACCCCTTGTACGAGCGCAACGATCAGGTACTGTACCAGACGTCCCGTGCCTATGAGGAATTGGGACAGATCAAGGAAGCCATGGCGGTTATGGAGCGAATGGTCCAAGAATTTCCGAAGTCCAGATATATCGATGAAGTACAGTTCCGGCGCGCAGAATACTTTTTTGCACACAAGCACTATCTCGATGCCGAAGATGCTTATAAGAGCATCGTGAATATCGGTGTTGGTTCCTCCTTTTACGAGCTCGCTCTGTATAAACTGGGCTGGACGTTTTACAAACAGGAGTTATATGAAGATGCCCTGCATCAATTCATCGCGCTGCTCGACCAAAAGGTATCCGTAGGATACGACTTTGAACAGATCGAAGACGAGCAGGAACGCAAGCGCACGGATGATACCTTCCGCGTCCTCAGTTTGAGTTTTTCAAACCTCGGCGGTGCCGATACCGTTATGCAGTATTTCTCGCGCCACGGAAAGCGCAGTTACGAGGATAAGGTATACAGCAATCTCGCTGAGTTTTACCTTGACAAGCGCCGTTACGCAGACGCCAGTGAAACCTACAAGGCTTTCGTGATCCGTAACCCTTTCCACAAGGTGGCGCCGAACTTCCAAATGCGCGTGATCGAAATTCAGGCCAAAGGCGGATTTCCCAGTCTGGTTCTTGAATCTAAAAAGAAATTTGCCGAGACTTACGGCCTGGAAGCCGAGTACTGGAAGTATTTCGAGCCAAGCGACCGTCCTGACGTTCTGAGCTTTCTGAAAACCAACCTGACCGATCTGGCGAATCATTATCATGCCTGCTACCAGGACAAGCGAAAGGCCGATGAAAAGCCGGCGAATTTCAAAGAGGCGCTGCACTGGTATCGGGAGTTTTTGACCTCGTTCCCCGCGGACATCGAATCACCGGCCATCAACTATCAGGTAGCAGATCTGTTGTTGGAAAACAAATCGTTCGGCGCAGCCGCCGTGGAATTCGAGAAGACCGCTTATGGATATCCGCTTCACGAAAAATCCTCCGAAGCCGGTTACGCGGCGGTCTATTCATACCGGAATCATCTTGATGCCGTTGCACCGGAGGATAAGGATGCGGTTAGGCGGGAGGTTGTCCGCAGCTCGCTGAAATTTGCCGATATCTTTCCGGATCACGAAAAGGCCGCCATCGTCCTGGGAGCGGCCGCGGATAATCTATATGAGGTGAAAGAATATGAACAGGCACTGACCACCGCAAACAAAGTCCTTGAGGTATTTCCAGACACCGATGTCGATGTGGCTCGAGGGGCACGGTTGGTCATCGCTCATTCTTCTTACGAGCTTCAACGCTATAGCGAGGCAGAAACTGCTTATTTGAAGGTTTTGGCGTTGCTGCCTGAAGAAGATAAGACACGCAACGATTTGGTCGACAATCTCGCAGCATCGATTTACAAACAAGGTGAACTGGCCAATAACGCCCAGGATTATCGGGCTGCGGCAGACCACTTCATGCGAGTGGGTCGCATGGCACCGACCTCAAAAATCAGGCCAACAGCCGAGTACGACGCAGCCGCAGCTCTCATCAAGCTCAAGGATTTGGATAAGGCCGCCACGGTGCTATTGGGATTCCGCAACAGTTTCCCCGACAATCCGTTACAGCCTGAAGTGACCAAAAAGATCGCCTATGTCTATAAGGAAAACAACCAGCTTTCTCTGGCTGCTAATGAATATGAACGCATCGAAAGGGAATCCAAGGACGATGATATCAGACGGGATGCCCTCCAGGTTGCAGCGGAGTTGCATGAAAAGGAAGGCAACAGCGTTCGCGCGCTCGAGGTTTACAAGCGTTATGTGGGATATTTCCCACAACCCTTGGAACTCAACCTGGAGGCGCGCAACAAGATCGCCGAAATCCTCAAGGCGCAGAGCGACCGTACGGCCTATTTGGAAGAATTGGGACATATCGTGACCATCGACGCCTCCGCAGGCAGCGCCCGCACCCCAAGGACACATTATCTGGCTGGAAGCGCAGCCCTGGTGCTGGCTGAAAACACATATGAAACGTTTTTGGCGGTCAAGCTGGTTAATCCGTTAAAGGACAATCTGCAAAAAAAGCAGGGCCTGATGAAAAAAGCAATCAATCGCTTCAACAGCCTCGTGGACTACGAGTCGGGGGAGCTTACCGCAGCGGCCACATTCTATCTGGCCGAGATATACTCCCACTTCAGCAAGGCCCTGATGACCTCGGAACGCCCTGTGCTAACCTTTGATTATTACAGGGTAAAACCTGGCGACAACCTTTCTACAATTGCTAAACGATACAACATCGATGTCACAAGGATTGCCCGCGAAAACAATTTAAATAAATCAAATTTCATCGTTGCAGGAAAAAAACTTAAAATACCTCGAGGTTTGTACCCCTTGGAGCTTGAACAGTACGAACTGGCCATCGAAGAGCAGGCCTATCCCTTCGAGGAGAAGGCCATCAAAGTCCATCAAAGCAATCTCGCCCTGATCACCAAGGGCGTCTATAATGAGTGGATCGACAAGAGTCTGCAAAAATTGGCCAAATTAGTACCTGCTCGTTATGACAAGCCGGAAGAAGCCAGCGGCATCGTCAGTTCGCTGGAAACTTACATATATGCGATCGAAAGGCCAGCAATGCCGGCGTCCAAACTTGCGGAACCTGGTCAGGTCGAAAAACCCGAGTCTATTACGAAGTCAGAATCTCCGGAACCTGCACAGGTCGATGAATTTGGATCTGTTGAAGCTTCCGAACCCATAGTGCCTGCACAGGTCGATAACCCTCAATCTGTTACGAAAGTCGAGCCAGCAGCGCCAGCCCAGGTCGATGAACCCGGGCCTGTTACAAAAGTCGAGCCAGAAGAGGCTGAACAGGTCAAAGAACTCGGATCTGTTGGGGCATCCGAGCCTGTCGAATCTTCACAGGGCGATCACAGGGAGATCCCCCCTATAACAGGACGGGTCGAGCGATGAGGAGGTAAGGGATGCAGACCATGAATATAAAAATTTTGCGAAAGTTAAAAAAACGAACATACCCCGGATTCGTGCTTCTGGTGATAGTGCTGGCGGTTTTTATCGGTTGTGCAACCGATGGAAAGGTCAAGCCGGCTCCAATTGTTCAGGAACCTTCCTTGGCTATTGGGCCCACAGTGGCAAGACTTGAGGATGGCCGGCAAGGGTTCATCATCACGGAAGTTCCCCAAATGGATGAGGCCTCTCGAAAAGATTTCGAGCGCGCCATCGCCATGATGAAAGACCAGGACTATGGTCAGGCAATCGATATTCTGGAAAAAATCATCGAAAAGTCTCCGGGCGTCACGGCGCCATATATCGACATTGCCATTGCCTATCGGCTCATCGGAAAATCGGAGAAGGCAGAGGAGCATCTTAAAGCCGCATTGCAACTGGTTCCCGATCATCCGGTGGCAAGTAATGAATATGGTTTGTTGTGTCGCAAAGCCGGGCGATTTGCCGACGCCCGGGCGATTTATGAGAATGCCATCGCGCGCTTTCCGGGCTATTATCCTTTGCACAGAAATCTCGGGATTCTCTGCGATCTGTATCTGGATGATCCGGCAGGTGCCCTTGAACATTACGAGATTTACAGTGAGGCCAAGCCGGAAGATAAACAGGTCAAAGTGTGGATTGCGGATTTGCGCGCCCGGCTTGAGCGCAATTAAAGGGGGAAGAGGATGTATCGCAAATTAATTTTATGTCTGTATATCGTGCTGTTTTCGGCCGCTTTGGTCCTGGCTCAGGATGTGAAGGATGTGAATAACGCCAAACAATCCCAAGCCAAGGAGCTGTCTGGTATGTCTATTGTCGGTAACGATGAAGCCCCGAAGTCCCTTTATATCGTTCCTTGGAAAAGCTCTGAACTTGGAGGGGAGACCCGCTTGGACATGATGTTGAATGAGGACGATGTGCCGGTGGACCGGGATGTTTTCAAGCGGCAGCTAGAATTTTATCAAGTCAGCACTACGAAATAACTTTGCTGTCTTGTTTGTAAGAAAGGAGGAAAAAGATGGGATTCTATTCAATAGTGGCGTTCTTCCAAAAGGGTGGGTTGTTCATGTACCCTATTCTGTTCGTGTTTGCGGTTGGCATGGCCATCGCGTTTGAGCGCTGGGTCCAGTTGAGCCGCATCAGGAGCGCCAACCAAAAAGCGTGGGATCAGTTGAATCCGGTGCTTGTCAAGGGAGAGTTCGACAAAGCCCGGAAAATGGTAAATAAGGACAAATCCAACATGGCGCAAATGCTGGGAATGGGATTGGCTCGCCAGGGTGCGGTTCGGCGTCGTGATGACATCGAAATCGCCATGGAAGAGAGCATGATGGAGATCATCCCTCAGCTGGAAAAGCGGACGCCGTATATAGCGCTGTTCTCGAATATCGCTACATTGCTGGGACTGCTCGGCACCATCATGGGGCTGATCCAGGCCTTTACCGCGGTTGCCAATGCAAACCCTGCGGAGAAGGCCGACCTGCTCTCCGCCAGTATCTCGGTGGCCATGAACACCACAGCCTTTGGGCTGATGTCCGCGATTCCGCTTCTGCTTCTCCATGCCAAGCTGACGTCGACCGCGGGTCATATTATAGACAGCCTGGAGATGGCATCGGTCAAGACGCTGAATACGATCTCCAATTTCGCCAAGCGCCAATTCGAGAGAGGAACTGATCATGACCATACGATATCGCAATAGAAGGAGAAAAGAGGAGGCACCCGGGTTGGATATTACGAGCTTCTTGAATCTGATGGTGGTGCTCATACCTTTTTTGCTCATCAGTGCCGTCTTTTCGCGCGTTACGATCATGGAACTCAACGTTCCGACCACCGCAGGGGGATCGATTTCGAAGACACGTAATTTCGCTATCGAGGTGATTGTCCGTAAGAAAGGATTTGAGATCGCCAACGGTTCTTCCGTGGAGGCTGCAATTCCGAAAAAGGACGATCAATACGATATGCAGATGCTGTATGAAATGCTAAAGCGCCTGAAGGCTCGGTACCCGGAGAAGGATGACGCGACCGTCTTGATGGAACCGGATATCGAATACGATTATCTGATTCAGATCATGGATGCGGTACGCGGCGCTGAAGAGCATGTGGAAGGGAGCGATGAGGTTAAGTATATGGTTCTCTTCCCAAACATATCAATAGGAGACGCACCATGAGAAACAGCAGACGAATGAAACGGATGGGGCGTAACAAAAGAAAGGTTACAGGTCTGAACCTGACACCGCTCATGGATGTTTTTACCATTCTGGTGTTCTTTCTGCTTTTCCATTCTGGCGGTGGCGATATTCTGGAAACGCCCAAACAGATCAAGCTGCCCGATTCCGTTGTCGAGACCAAGCCGAGGGAGACAGTTGTGATCATGGTTAGTCCGGAAGTGGTCGTTGTTCAGGGAGAAGCCGTGGTCAACACTCCCGAGCTTCTTGATGACAGTGTCAGAATGGTTGCTGGAATTACAGAACGGCTGGAGCAGCTTGAACGCAATATTATCGGGATAAGCACCAAGGCAGTTGCTGAAGGCAAGGAAATCACCATCCTTGCAGACAAGACGATTCCATTCAAGGTGCTTAAAAAAATAATGTCAACCTGCACGGGTTCTGGATACGGAAGGATTTCTCTCGCCGTCATTCAGAAGGCCGAACAGGGCTAGTGGGGATGCCGTGAAACCATCCATATTAGAATCAGAATTGGCGCCTTTGAACACGCAGATCGAGAAAGTTGAGCAAAAACGCGAGGCGCTCGAGAGTGAGTTGCGAGTTGTAGAGGCAGAAATCAACAAGTTTTCCGCCGATAGACAGCGATTCGATGCGTTGCAGGATGTCTGCAATGCACTCGACAAGTTGAGTGAACTAAAAGCGGATGAACTTTTTTGGGAAGGGATCCCGGAGGCCAAGGATGCCGCCGGGCATGTGGAACAGGTGCGAAGTCGTGTTGCCCGCTTCGAAGGAGAGATCAGCGGAATTCTGGAAAAACAGGCATCATACCAGGAACAGATCAACCAATGTCTCGACGAACTGCAGATACTCGATGAAGAAGTACGTGATGCATATGACCGTGAAGAACGGCGCAAGGAAGAGTTCGTCGTAGAACGGGAGATTTCAACCGTTCCTTATCGCGCGATTATCATGCCCTGGACCAAGGAGGCTGAGAGTGAAAGTCGCTTCCGTCGCGCCATTCTCGTGGCGCTCATCTTATGCTTTGTTTTTGGTGCTCCCATTCCCTTGATAAAAATACCGATACCGGATCGCTCGGACACCGTAGTCGAGATTCCTAAACGATTGGTCCAGCTGGTCAAGGAAGATCTGCCTAAGCCGGCGCCGGTGAAAAAGCCGGTGCCCAAACAGGCGAAAGAAAAGCCAAAACCTACGCCTGATAAGCAGCATAAACCGGATAAAGAGCCAAAAGGCGGGGGTCCTGCGAAAAAACAGACGAAGCTGGCCACTGCTAAAGGTGGTGGAGCGGCGGCGGCGCGTAAAAAAGCTAACCACGTCGGTGTTCTTAAGTTTAAGGACGCTTTTGCGGGTCTGATGAACGAAACTCCTGTCGCGAAACTTGGCACCGAGGCCCGTCTGAGCAATAAAAGTTTTCGGGTGAAAGGACAGGCCGTGGCCCAGCGTTCGCTAGTGGCCATACAGGGGAAAGGCGGTTCCAGTGGCGGTATCAGTAATTTCGGTGTCAGCCGAAATATCGGAAACGGCAATGTCGGTCGGCTCGGTGGTGGTGGAGGAAGCGGTATCGGTGATGGCACCGGCAGCGGCGTAGGCTTTGTGCGAGTAGAAAGTGCCATTGCGGGCTTGGAGGAATCGTCCAGACCACTAAGTGATGGACTTGCTGCGGGACGTACTGACGAAGAAATCCAAATCGTATTCGATCGGTACAAGGCAGCGCTATATCGGATATATAACAGGGAATTGCGCAAGGACCCGACACTGCGCGGAAAGATATTGATGCGAATCAGTATCGAAACAAATGGTTCGGTGTCCATGTGTAAGGTGGAGTCTACTGATCTGGCTTCACCCGAACTGGTGGCCAACATCGTTGAACGCATCAAGAGGTTCAACTTTGGCTCGAAAGAAGGCGTGCCGAAAATAACCATCTTGTATCCAATCGACTTTTTGCCCGCTGGCTAAAAAGGTCTCGGGCTGAAACGCCGATGATGGTCGATGGGTTGATTCATAGATTGAGTGGATCAGCAGTAGGTGGGCCGAAATAACGATTTAACGATATAATTGTTTAACGAAATTTCAGGAGGAAAATAATGGGCGTTTATTCAATTGTGGCATTTTTTCAGAAAGGCGGATTGTTTATGTACCCTATTCTGCTCGTGTTTGTGGCCGGCATGGCCATTGCGGTCGAGCGGTGGTTTCAGTTGAGCCAGATCCGGGACGGCAATCGCAAAATGTGGAACTTGCTGCATCCGTTACTGACTAAGGGTGATTTCGATAAAGCGCAGGCGATGATAAAAAAGGACAAATCCGCCATTTCGCAAATGCTGGGAATGGGACTGGCGCGTTTGGGTGCGGTGCGGCGTCGTGAAGACATTGAAATCTCCATGGAAGAGAGCATGATGGAGATCATCCCTCAGTTGGAGAAGCGCACGCCATACGTGGCGCTGCTCTCGAATATTGCTACATTGCTGGGGCTGCTCGGCACCATCATGGGGCTGATCGAGGCCTTTACTGCGGTTGCCAATGCGAACCCCGCCGAGAAAGCAGACTTGCTCTCTGCCAGTATCTCGGTGGCTATGAACACCACGGCTTTCGGGCTGATGTCCGCGATCCCGCTTCTGCTTTTTCATGCCAAACTGACGTCGACCGCGGGTCAAATAGTGGACAGCCTGGAGATGGCATCGGTCAAAGCACTGAACAGCATCTCCTATTTCAATAGGCGCCACTTGGAAAGAAAACAAGAGTTTTCGGGTGAAAGCCAGTAGGTTTCCATTCGGAAAACCTGGGGTTGTTAACGACTCTCTATGGTTTGTTAACAGCGCGGTATGGAAACTCATGCTTTAAAAGGCGGGGTTTCTAAACTCCGTAAAGGGGACTTGCATTCCCCTTGCCCCCACAGAATACCCCATCGTTTTTGGTGGGGTATTTTGTGGAGACATTAATTAACTATCTGTCAACATCTAAAAAAAGGAGCGCATAAAATGAGTAAAAAAGTATGGTTGTCCATTTCTTTTGTAGTGATCTTATCTGTCATGTTCTTCACGGTTTCGTGTGCAAAAAAGGTGGTGCAAAACGAGCCGGAACCGGTGACCCAATCGGAAGTTTCAAAGGCACCGGACAGATCCGCTATGGAAGCCGAGCAGGCCAAACGGTTGCAAGAAGATCGACTTCGAGCTGAAGAGGCTGCTCGTGAAGCTGCCGAAAAGGCATTTGTCAACGAGAATATCCACTTTGGTTTCGACAGCTTTGTATTATCGGACCAGGCTCAGCAGATTTTAAACAGCAAGGCCGATTATCTTCGCGATAATTCAAGTGTTACCGTTACTGTAGAAGGCCATTGCGATGATCGAGGAACCGATGCATACAATATCGCCTTAGGTGAACGACGCGCTGATTCGGTCAAAAATTTTCTCGTCAATCTGGGTATCACCGCAAATCGACTGAATACCGTTAGTTTTGGTGAAGAACGACCCATCGCCATAGGGCAAGATGAAGCTTCTTGGGCCAAGAATCGTAGAGCCCAATTCGTGGTCAACTGATTTAGGATGATCGCAAATTTCAAAAACAACATCGGTGAGAAAGATAAAAAATTATGAAAAATCTTAAGACAGATTGAAAATCTCTGTGTCGGGAGTTCTATTCTGCCTCTCGGTTCCTAAACGACTTTATTTTTAAGGGGTTATCCACAATTATGGCTTAACCCCTCCTTTTTTCCATGCAAAACGTTCTTAAATAGAGTAAATGACGCCTTCATGGGGTTGTGTCGTTATACATATGCCAAATGATTATAATGTCGATATACTATCAATTAACTTGTCAAACTATTTTCTTTGCAGGCATGATGTTTTTTGTTATAAAAATTTCGTGAATGAAAAAAGATGTTCGCGACAAGAATTGATCCCGCGATATTATGGGCATTGAAGCATCTTAGCATTGACGTTGAAAAGCCTATCCCTGACCTTACTCAAGAAGCCTTCAGGGACCTTCTCAAAAAATACAAAACAAATGACAAGAAATAGGAACTTTTTCTATGGCAAATAAAGATGGGATATTTAACATATATGAAGTCAACTCACTTTTGTTCCAACTCATTTCTTACATGTCAGAAACCGAAAGACGAAAACTTCAGGCCGCATTAATGGCTAAAGCAAAAAATGGAAAAGACCTATCGTCATTGATTACGAATATATCCGAATCAAAAAGGTGTGAACTTTTGGGAAAGCTGACAAATTGGTATCTCTCAAAGCATTCGGAGTTTAAAGGGTGCTCCAAACATACCGAGTTAAGGGGGTATCCTCGAAAACCTTTTACAATTCCTGTTGAGCTCACAAAAAACGGTTTTACATTTATGTGTTTGACTCAAAATATTAGCCATTCCGGTGTTTTTATTCATACTGATTTTAGCTTTCATATTGATCAGCAAATTACCATGATTTTATCGCCTACCAAAATCGAAAAAGATATCACTGTCGGTGGTAAAATTGCAAGAGTCGATTCAAAAGGAATTGGTGTGAAATTCGATGAGCTTATACCTGATTTTTCACACAACTTTTCATAAATACAGCTTGTATCAAATATAATAAAAGATTTCTTGCCCAGACAATTGGATTATTGCAATTTCCAAAATGACGTTCCGTTTCGACCGCAGTATAATTCCGTTTCCTTCGGCAAGAACTCGCAAATTAAACCGCCTAAAAGCGAACTGGGTCAAGATGTTAAGATTATGCTGCGGGAGTATGAAAATGATCAATAATTTTAACTACCTCTATGCTGTTCGCTTTAACGCGCTCTAACTTGCTCAAACAGCTTCCCGATGGACACGGAATCATACTGCGGCTTACCGAAATCGTGACCGTGCGTCATTTTTAATAGATTCCGGTATCTTAATTGATATGACCTACAATATAGGTTATTTTGCCGGTTTAAGTTCGAAGAGGCCCGAGGTAAGCTGTTTTGCAAGATGACGGATATGCCGGTGGTCAGTTCCGCAGCAGCCCCCCAGAATCTTCATACCGAAATCCCCGTGTAAGCAAGAGACGGATTGGCCGAAAGTTTCCGGCTCTTCTTCCACTAGCCCGGCACTGTTATCCAATTCTTCAGGGTTGAGCGCCGCCGTATTGGCCAGAAGACCAACAACCCGCGCCCTGACGACTGAAGATGAATTGACTTCATGCAAAATGGCAGACTTGAAGATGGAAGCATGAGTGCAATTAACCAGATAAGCCATTGGTTTTGGGATAACTGCGTCATCGATGGCGATGATGGCGTCTTTTAGTGGTGTACCGTCAAGAAGCTTGCCTTCAGGTCGAACTACGAAACTGACGATATACGGCTTGCCGGTAACTGCCAGCGCCGACGCCAGTCCGGACGCCTCGCTGAAAGCCGGAAGAGTGGCGGCAAGGAGGAAATCCACGCCGGCTTCCGCCAGCTTCATGGCCTGCCAAGTATGGAACTCAAACGCAACATCGGCCTCAAGTGCTTCCTTTGGATTATAGGCATTTCCCTGGCAGCTCAGTAAGCCACAGATGACAACTTTCCGTGCATACACACCGAAGCTTTTCCGCAAGGCATCGAGAAACCGGAAATTGTCGCCGTTCACATCCTTTCCCTCATAACCGGCGGCGGAGATACGTTCCCGACCGGCTCGCCATGTAGGGGTGGAAAGGAGGAGAGGTAAATCATACTTAAAGCCAATGTCAAGGTACTGCCGATAGATGGTTTCAAGAGCTGAACGTTTTTCTTTGTCATAGATAAAAGCTGAATTCACGATAAAAGGATCGAGTTCAAAATCGGTGTTACGGCGCAGCCGCTCGATGACGGCGCCCTCTCCAAGGATGATCGGGGACTGCTCAAAAAATTTCAGGAAAGGTGTCGGATTCATTTTTTCTCCGTTTTTTTATTCTATTTTCTTTGAGGTATCGGGGAGTTTTTCTAAACAACCGCTGCATGGATAATCTTTTTTTAAACCGCATGATCACGCCAGAGACGGATAAAACTCGTGGCAAGGGATCATAAAGAAAAAACAGGGAATTTTCTTTGAAACTTGTATCTATCGAGAACGTTTTGCAACCATGGCGGTGACGATGGCAGAAAACACCTCTACATTGTGCTGATTGAAAAGAGATGCCGAAGTTCGAACAATTCCCCGATCTTGTTTGGACCTGGACTCGTGCTTTTCAAGGCATGTAAAACAGCAGGAGAGCGTGTCGTCCGGGCGAACAGGATGGCGCATATGAAGTTCATCAAAACCCAGTGCCGCCATCGACGCGGTACGTCTGTTGCCATGTGTTCCAAACCACGAAAGAATAGAAAAGATATGAGCGGAACAGGCAACGAGTCCTCCAAAGACGGACGATATTGCCGCTGCTTCGTCAATATGAAAAGATCGTGGGTCCCAGTGCCGGGCAAATTCGATGATCTCTTCTTTTTTAACCTGGTATTTTAGAGATTTGATCCTTTTTTGCCCCACTTCGATATCTTCGAAATACATGATGTTCATTAGAAACGCGCTCCCTATTTATCTTTCCCATCGGTTGCCGCCGACTTTTTTTAAATCAATATACTGAACCGTTCCCCGCCCACCGATAAAAGATGTAAGAAGCCAGCTCACCAAACTGATCAAAAGTGATCCAAAAACAGCCGACCAGAATCCGTAAACCTCAAATCCGGATATCACACCGGAAACCATCATGAGGACGATGGCATTGATGACAAAGGTAAAAAGCCCCAGACTCAGGATATTCACCGGAAGTGTCAATATTAACAGTATGGGCCGAAAAAAAGCATTCAATATTCCCAGAATAGCAGCAGCAAAGAATGCGGATAAAAAACCGCTGACCTGTATTCCATCAATCAGATATGATGTTGCGATGATTGCAAAGGTCAGGATCAACCACCTCAGAAAAATTCCTTTCATTGTTTGTCTCCTTAATCGGTGGTATAAAATGTTAATCTTCTAACTTCGCAGTTTTTTCGCCAATTCGGCCACTCTCTGGCCCAGCTTCATCCCGTTTTCCAGACTTCCACTGTCCGGTGCACCCACACAGGCCGTACCGAAGTGCCCGGTGGCGGCCATGGGATCCCCCACAATCACCATGCCGTAAATCAACATAACCTGAATAATGGACACCATGGTGGTTTCCTTGCCGCCCGAAGGATCTGCGGATGTTGCAAATGCGGCGCCGATCTTGCCTTCCATCTTTTTACGCACACCTACAAATTCGTCGAAGATTTTTTTGAGTTGGGCTGCCATGACGCCGAAATAGACGGGAGATCCGGCGATGATGCCGTCCGATGACACAAAATCCTCTTTGGTGACGTCATCGGTATGTTTCAACACCCCCACCATGCCGTCGACACTTTCAACTCCCTTTAGAATGGCTTCGGCCAGTTTTTTGGTGTTGCCGCCTTTTGAAAAATAAAGAATCAGAATCTGCATGTAAAGCCTCCTTAACATGTTAAATGAAACCCGGCACAAACATTTTCACCTTGTTTAAAGAGCCGGTTGAACGTTTTTATTGCTTTTGATGTTTTTTCTTCGATTAAGTCGATATCGTTTTGCTTTAGAAATTCACATAACGATCGAGTTGATTTCATCATACCGGGCTTGCCCTTGCCCAGCACCAGAATCTTGGGGTTTGCATCAAGAAAGTCCTGAATGTCATCAATGTTCACCCGGTGACCACTTTTGCGCCACCAGGTGGGGATCACTTTGCCTTGAATAATTTTAATATCATTCGTATAGGTGATTCCATTGACCACTATATTTCCAAAGGAGAAGTTTTCAATCATCATATACCTTCCAATAGGGCTTTTCATGTTCCCAATTGTCGAGTATTTCCTTAGGTGGTGGAACGACGATGGCCTTGCATTCGGCGGTGAGGGTTCCGTCGGGAAGGCGGATCTCTCCGGCAACCTGAGCCCGGCTCGCGGTCTGCTTGACCACCCAGCCGATAACCGTCAGCGGCGTATTGGTCGGTGTCGGTCGACGGAAGGTCACTTCCAATTTCAGCGCAACCATTAACGCATCTTCACCGGAGTTCAGCATCACCGAACGCCCGGCTGTTTCATCCAGTATTGCCGAAACGATCCCGCCGTGGACCACTCCGGGATAGCCGTTGAAATGATCCGGAACCACTA
>Ga0210124_1000453_pt1 | contig 20931 bp, 23 predicted proteins | sample Muzzi_PWC_D2_FD_185554 | JGI IMG/M metagenome (GOLD analysis project Ga0210124, IMG submission 185554) | Wetland microbial communities from San Francisco Bay, California, USA, that impact long-term carbon sequestration - Muzzi_PWC_D2 (SPAdes) | ecosystem: Environmental > Aquatic > Marine >... | reverse complement strand
CCATCAAACCCCGTCCGTCAACACGCGAGCCAGGATAACCGGCCAGTCAAGAATGGTTGTGGTGGGCGCTTACTGCCAATTGCCCTGCATCGCGCAACACGACCCAGCCCCGCCTGTCCTTTTTAGGCCACCGCATTGGGTCAATCCGTACGGCCCGCTCCACTTTCATCAGGGTTGCAAACGAGCTTGATGCTCGCCCGTCCCAGAACTCGTTCCGATCCATGCACAACGCGACTGCGAACTGCTTCCGTATTTCCAGCCAGGTGCTCGCGTCAACTTCGTACGACCAGATACTCCCGACCTGGAAAACGCCGACTACCGGGCCGCCAGATTTTTTTGCAAGAACGACGTCGCCGGAACTCACTCGCCCGTACGGAGGGCACCTGACTTTCGAGAACCTACTCTCAACGGTCTTGGCACCGTCCAACAGGAAACCGAGGTACGGTTCAACGAAAATGGCAAGGTGAAGACCGCTTTCGCGGCCATCCCGCACCATTCTGGCAACCGCCTTCCATCCACGGGTCGCATCTAACTGTCTAGCGACCGTGTCCAAGTCATTTGTGGTTATAATCGTCCCACTCCCTGGCTTCATGCGCCACGACATCGAGCAGCTCCGCTTTGACGCCGCCTTCCACCGTTTGCCCGATCGTCGTGCTGACGATCGCAGGATCACGCAAGAGGGGCTGCCCAGCCCCTCGATCGACCATCATAGCTGCAGCCAGCGCCATGGGAACACCGCAATCGAAAACACGATTTCCGCTCGTCCAAACTGAGACCTGTTCGACACGCGGATCGCGTCGGCTCACGGTTGGGAGTACATCACCAGTCACTACAGATCCGAGCCCGGGTCGTCGCCAATCGTTAGAACGCACAGCGAACTTCACACGCGATCCAGGCCATCCGATCTCGACCCACTTCGTCTCGCCGCTTGACTGCCCAGGCACCTCCCACGATGAGCCAGATTCCTTCTGGAAGATTAGGACATCACCCGCGCGCCAGTCACACGGAATACAAGGAACTCCCGCTGCACGCATTGCGTTGTACTCGAAGAATGGAGTTGCATAACGCACCTTGCCTTGCAAGGGCGACATCAATCGTAGCGATCCTCGTCGATCCGCCTCGTCAACCAAAGCATCGATCTCCGACCTGACACCAGGGCGTGTACCGATAGGCGGCACAAACAGCAGTACGTAGCCGCCTACCCTGCACATATTGGCGGCTGCCGAAAGGAATCGCAAGATTTCTGCGGAGTACCATGGTGGGTCTGCGATGACGAGCCCCGCGCCGGCGCCCGAGACCCTACCTGTGGAGATCCCTTGTTGGAACGCGAAGTTGGTTGGCACGTAGCGTCGGATGTGTTCGAGTACGAGCTCATTACTTTCTACCAATGTAACCGCACCTCGCCACCGGTCCGTCAACGCCAGTGCCGTCGTTGGGCATCCTAAAAGCGTGATCGCTTCATGCACTCCAACGAGGTCCGTCGCCAAATCAACGATGATTCGGTTGCTCTCTGGCATGAATCGCCATTCCGCATCAAGCATGTGTGGAATCGGCAGCATATATTTCCAAGGATCCGACCAGCGTGTTTTCGCGAACCCGGAGTCGTGAATGCATTCTTGATAATCGGCATCGGTCAGAATGTGATTGCTCACCAATCGCCGAATCGCGTGCAGCGTGACCGATGGTAGTATCCCAGGTAGGTCTCTGACCAAATCGCCGAAACCGACGATACTCCGTCGGAATCGCTTGCGGATCTCCGCGGTGACCCACGCATTGAAGGCGGTTGTCACTTTGTCATCGAGCGTACCATCGGCACGTCCGCGATATTCAGTTCTCTCAGATTTGGAGGGAATCGTCGGTCAAGCTCCTCGTTCCACGATTCGGCAACCTTGTACTGATTCTCCAACGCCTCGATCTTAGCATCATCCATTCGTGCCTTGGTTGGCGAAAACACGCGAATCTCTAAGGGAACTACCCTTAGCGGTAGTAGTTCGTTCACTGCCTGTAATCGGTCGAGAAAACCTCGCACACGACCGGGGATTCCACGTCCATTCGGAGTCGGGAAGGTCGCGTAGCCATACAAATCAATGTCCAATTGCGACAATCGACCGAACAGCTCAAACTGATCAAAGAATCGGGACGGCTCGGCCATCGTGTTAAACGCAAAACTGTCCGGGTCAATGCCCTTAAAGCAACCGACGCGCCCGTAGTTCGGCCACCCTTCAATCAGATGAAGGTCACGATTCGTGAGAAACCGCCACAGGTAGTCATTACTGAGATTGTCGTCTGACCAAAGGTAAACACAGTCAGATTGGCCTCGCGCTTCGAGCGCGCGCATCATCCAAGGAACCCATTCGGGTGTTAGATCTGGTTGTCCACCACTCAGATCGATGATCTGAGGGCGATTCGGCTCTTCGAGGAACCAATCGACAAGCTGATCGCACGTAGCCCACGTTGCGTAATCGAGGTTTGCCGAGAGCAGTTTGAAGTCAACGAAACAGTACCAGCAGCGCCAGTTACATATGGCGCTCTGAAACACCTGTGCGACGACCACGTCCCCCGGAGTAGACTCCAGGGCGCGGGCTGCCGGATCAATCGGTAACGGATCGCGTGGCCATTTATCTGTTGAAGAGTGCCGCCGAAAATGGCGCAGCCGCCCAACTCCATGGCAGTTGGGTGGTAAAGTAAGATCGTGGCTCTGCCGACTTCCTGAAAAACGCGTAATGAGAATCTCACGCGTCGCTGACCGTATTGCTCGTCCACGCAACAACGCTGCTGTCTTCTCTGTATTAAGCGTCCTAAGTGGTACATCCATCGTTCGTCGTCCACCCAACATTACCGGAGAACACCGCGGCTGTCCGCCACTTTTTCGCCATTCTTGGTCAGGTACGGCAAGCGTTCATTGATGAAATCCATGCACAAGTCCTCAAAGAACACGAGTTCGTCTACAGAGAGTGGGCGATCTACCGGTATTGCATACCAATACTCCATGCAGCGCCGGCAACAGCAAGCAGTAGCATGCTGAGCACAGCAAATGGCGTTACCGGTTTTTGGGGTCTGCCGTCCGTCCCAGTCGCTCTTGTTTTTGAGGTATTTGTCTAGTCGCGTCCGGACGAGGGCGCGCAAACCCGCAAAACCCTTGCGCCTCGCGTGGGCGACAGCCTTCGTATCGATTTCTGATTGCCAGTATACATGACGAATCAGTTCTGTCTTCAGCATTCGTACTAAGAACGCACGGTCATTGGAATTCAGCGACTGAATTCGATTCCAATCGATCTGATTGTCGCCACATGCCCAGCATACACCGGCCGGACGCTGCTTCATCTTGCTTAGCCTGCGATTTGGACGATAGCAATGGAGACCGTTCGGGCAATCGGTCATTCCGCATTTGACGTCCAGTGGCTGCAGTGTTATTTTTTTTGTCGCCATTTTCATGCTAGCTCCGGCATAAGCGAACGAACGAGCAGGTCCCGGTCAAATCTGCCTAATCTAGATAAGTCGAGGCGGGCCAGCAGCACATCTCGCGCAATAGCCCAAGGGTCCGTGTCCAGTGCTTGCAGATTAGCAGCAGTTCCCCACCAGTTTTGTCCCTGCAGCGTCAGGCGGAAGGCCAAATAATTGGCGAGCTGCCCGACACTTACGTTTTCACGGGTCGCGACGCGCACTACCGCGCGCTTTAGAAACTCCACGCGATTGGATGCATCTTTCACACACTCCTTAACGAGTTCTTCAGCCCGTCCCTCAAGCACCACATCTCCAGCATACTGGTTGGCTTCGATTTCATTATGATCGTCCGGGTCCATCAGATTTGGCGCCTGTTCCACCACCATAAAATCTGTTTCATCGAGGTCCTGTCGTGTGTGCCTCAATTCGTGAATCAGATCAAACAACCAGCGAGCTTGAGAGCGAGTGCGTTGCTTCAGGACTATAACACTCTTGCCGCCCGAACGCCAGCAAGCGCCGTGAAACCTGCCTTCGTCGCGTAGAGGGATTACGGGAATTCCAGCGTCCCAAGAGTAGTGCAAAGCCGTCTCTAAACTGAGTGTGCCGTATCGTGCTTGAATACCGACTCTGAGCGAATGCGAGTCATTTGGAATAGAACTTTCCATGGGGCTATCGACTACGCCCAAGACCGTCATCGCAATGTAATGCGCATAGACAGTATATGCCGCAAGGACCCTCTCATCGGCGTTCTTTGGCACCTTATAGCGCGCCGTGCTAAAAGCTCTCGGTCGAAAGGTGAGCGCGCCATCCCCGAAGAGTTCCATGGAGTTCCAGCCAAAAACTCTTTCCGCTACGCGCGAAAGGGTAGCCACCACACCGTACATGTACGACCCGCCGTTCTCAAGCGATGTGGATGCCTCGGGAGGCAGGAGACGATCACGCACAAACTGGCGACCAACTCCCGCGACCTCAAGGCGGGCCAATAAGTGCTCGGCCTCATTTCTCCCGATGTTCAGGAAGACGTCCTTTTTGACTTCGATGCCTAGCGCCTCTGCGACGTGAAGCATTCGATCCACACTCGCGCTTAGGTACCCAGCCGCCTCATAGCGTTGAATCTGCTGTTCCTTCAGCCCCAATTTGTCGGCAAGTTCGCGTTGATTAAGTCCACTCGCAATCCTCGCGCGAACCAAGATTTCAGGCAGTTCAGCTAACGAATCCACTTGTAGGATTCTGCATTGCCCGGATCGCAAAGCCACGTACTCGGCAAGCTGTGAGTCGAGTTCTTCTAATTGACTCACGATCGCTTCCCGCTGCGCTATCCTCAATACGTCGGAAGGAGCCTCGTGGCAATGCCCATCAAGCTCTTCCAGCGATTTACGAAAACGCGCGGCATTTGCCTTCGTGATACGGAATTGGCGTTCATTCTTAATCATGGGAACCTCCCGAGGTCAATTAAGATAATCCCCTTCGGTGACCCGTCTTCCTTTGCTGCCTGAAAGAATTCGAGAAAGGTCGCCAACGTATTAGGGGTGGCGTTGCTCTGCGCAGGGAATAGCTCTCCACTGTATTTTGCTTTCTGTTTCGCGCGTTGCGCTGAGAAATCCAATAGCACAGGGTCTAGGCGTGTTGCATCAACACCCTGAACATCCCAGCATGCGTCGAAATCTGCCGGATGCTCTTTGGCTGTTACGAAACTTCCGTCCAGATACACCCGTTGACAGCCCGCTGCGCGGAGTGAATCCAAAGCCGTCTTCAGTCCTTCTAGCAGAAGCCTGCGCCGTGGGTTCGTCCCGAGGCGGCCAGTGATTTCACACCAATCCGCCTTGTGGACACCAGAGGGCAGCCGACCGAATTCGTCGAAACTCGGAATCACAACACAACTATATTGTTGTGTCGTTACGATGTCAAGCAAAGAAGTGAGGAATTTTCGATGGGACTCGGTGCCCGGTCAAACCGCGGTGGGAACCTGCTACAACGGGGGTATTGCGGCGTAACTTGCTGCAAAACAGTGGATTACGGTGCGGTTCGCGTTCGTGCGATCGCCCGAGCACGTCGGCTGAAATCGCCGCCGCCCTGCTGGCCCAGAACGTCCAGCGGGGCTTCGGGGATGCGGGTGACGTTGCTCAGGGCGGCGAACTCGGGGCTTTTGGCCATTACGTCGTCGGGGCGTTGGGCGAATAGAAACAAGATTTTGTCGGGCAGGTCACGCAACACCAGTCGTCAGGCGTCGTGGCTGTCGCCCTTCATGTACTTTTCCGGATCGATCGGAAGGGAAGCGACGGAGCGACGGAGCGACGAAGAGAGGTTCGGATGTGTGCGTCTGGGCATATTGGGGCATATTGGGGACAGCCACCTATATGACAACATAACGACACTTTCTGTCGCGGGAGCGTGCGCCGGCTTCCCATACTGCGGGTCGAATTGTCGGGATTCCGATTTCGATTGCAGCCCGGACGACGGCAACCTGTGTCCAGGTTCGATTCCATGCCCATGCACGAAACGTGGGCGACGTGGACGTAACCGACGTGCTGTGCGCTTGTCACTTTCGTGGGCCTTGGGAGTCCCATAAAGCCACGGAGCGGCAAAAGCAAGGAGATATTGTATCTTTCGGATGAAGCCATGAGTTGTGCTAGCCGGAGTTCAGAAATGTGGCAGGTGCTCGCAGCGATTCTGATGAAAGGACAGGCGGATCTTATTAGTGCCGTCCAAAACTCTGGACCGCCTGGATGCCTCGACGTTGACATTTACCGTCATAATGCACAAGGCAAAATGTCTGCTCATGGAGGACATTGGACGGCGGAGTTGGTCATAGGGCAAGGCACGTTTCAGGCTACGGCGCGAAGCATGGAGGACGCGTTCATTGGTCTGGCTGAAGGCATGCGTGCGCATGGCGTGATCGGGCGATTTCATCACCGTAAACTCGTCGGTCAGTCCGAACTCAACTGGGCGCAGTTTAGGCGGTGTCCAGATCACGTCACAGGCTGACCGAAGCGGCCGGTCAGATCACCCGTGGCTGGAATCTTGCCAATGGAGAATCCTCAGGCTGATGGAAACACCCGCAGCTAGCCGGCTAGCGCGTTCGCGACTCTTCAGCATTGCTGGTTTACTTTAGGTTGGTGGCATGGCTATTCCTGAGGATATTACACGAATCCATGTGCTTCGAGCGATGAATGATCTGAGCGAAGGCGTTGAACATCCGTTTGGCGAGCCAACGAAGTACGAAGTCGTCGATGGAGATCATCGGTACCTGCTTGTGAGCCTCGGGTGAGCTATCTGGAGGAGAAAAGGGGACATGCTATTTTTTCTTCTCTAATCGCGGGCGTCTTCTCGGGCGGAGGGAGGATTCGAGGCCCAGGCGGCCTGCCGTCCGCTTCTGCCAAGTGGGGTGCCCCACGGCGTGCCGCGATTGACGCTGGTGCGGATAGCCTGCAACTCCGCATCGGTCATCGGGCGATTGACGGTCTGTGGCCAATGGCGACCTCGCTCGACGGGTCCGTCGCTCAAAAACTCCGGCGCGTTCTTCCGCCCGCGTGTCCCCTGCCACCGGGTCGGGTGGTCCACGTCCTTTCTTTTGGACGTGGGTTCTCGATTAGCTTGAGCTCTCGAATGCATGCATCGATTTGAGATTCCATGCCCGATCGAAGCGTCAGTTCGTCGAGTGCTGGTTTGAAACCGGAACGAGAAATCGCGAGCCCACCTCGAAAGGAACGAGGTGGGCCACCCGCCCTGCCACCGGAGGCCCGACCACGCCCAATCCTCCGCCCGGGCGTTGCTCCGGTTGATGACAACGTGCGTTCGGGACGCACCTATCGCAACTCTGTGGCCGCAGATTCGTACCGCAGGCATCACTGCCTGCTCTTCTTCATTCGTTTCGGAAAACTAAAGAAGCAGGCAAGGATGCCTGCGGTACCGCGATGAGACGCCGGTCGGGTGGCCCACGTCCTTTCTTTTGGACGTGGGTTCTCGATTAGCTCGAGCTCTCGAATGCACGCATCGATTTGAGATTCCATGCCCGATCGGAACGTCAGTTCGTCGAGTGCTGGTTTGAAACCGGAACGAGAAATCGCGAGCCCACCTCGAAAGGAACGAGGTGGGCCACCCGCCCAGACCTCATCCGCAAGATCCTCGAACACTGCGGACTCCGGCACGACCCGCCGCCCCGCGCCCCACCCCGGCCGGTTCGGTCAAGCCCCGCTTCGGACCTGGGAATCACCCACGATGTCGATCCCGATCTTTTGGAACATCTCCGTCGCGAGGCCATGGACCAGCCCGAACCGCCCTGGGAGGCCTGAATCCGAACGGAAGGGTGCATCCCATTCTGGGGGGCGCCCTTGAAAAATTCGCGCCCCACTTTACGTGATCGCGCAAGCACGGGGGCTGAATACGCTACTGAACAAGAGGAAGGTGGCGCATCGGCGAGATTAAGCACCGGCATGAAAAGACCCGCAGGCAGTTGTCAGCAGATTCGCCACCCATTTTGGGATGCACCCCGAACGGAACATCCTCGATTTCGGCCTGGACCCGGCCTGGATCAGGGGGTATACTGCGCCTATGTCGCCCGCGGATGGTCCACGGGCGGCCGGAATGGCGGGATGAGTCCGCGAAACGGGCACAGAGCGTTTGACCGCCGGTGGGAACCGACAGCCTGGAGGGCTGGTAGGGCTCGCCAAACGACCCCCGCCCCCCAAACCACCGACCCCCGGGCTCGCGCCGCCGCCCTCCGCGGAATCAAATTTCCTATCAGTAATTGCTGTGAGCCGAACGACTGCGCCAGCGTGTTTGAAGAATGCGGAAATGCGCGCGGACATTGCTCCGTCGACGACCCCCTTCCGCCGGTTCGGAGGAGCAGCCGTTTTTGACCCTCGATACCCGCACGCCGTAGCATAAGAGTGACAGCCGTGTACCGAGGAGGACGGAAATCACGATTTCTTGGTTTGCTGTTCTTGTAATACGCAATTGGCCTGGTCGAGCAACATACTTGGAAAGGTCAGGTTCCACCGCGCGGCTGCATCGAGGTTAAAACCAGTGAATAGCCGAGCGGCCTTCCGTCCCTGAAGGCGGTAGATCGGCATCAGGGAAAGCGGCTTTCTGTCTAGGAGGTATTCAGCCAGAATGCGGCGCGCAGCATAGCGCCCCATTTCACGCTCGTCGTCCGAGATGCAGCAGCTCGCGCCCTTGCGCAGGTCAACCCACCCGCCGCCAACGACTGGTACTGTGGCTTGCTTGATCAAGGCGCCAATATGCTCATGAAAATACAGCCATCCTGCGAGTACATCACACCCCTGCTGCTGTTCCTCTGATATTTCAGGAGATCTGCACTCAATGGGACGGACGACTATTCTGGCGCCTGTTTCTAGTAGTTGGCTTGCCGAGGTGAACGCTTGTAATTGGTGGACGTCAGCAAGATAGTCTGGATTATGGGCGAAGCCAAGCACTCGCGGATGAAACACGTCGTTTATGAATCGAAGCCGATCCTCGGCGGTGATAGAGAAGGTGATTCCTGCGACAGGTCCGCGGGATGAGTCGGGATCAAGGCTTCTTGCGAGTTGGGATGCAATCGGATCGGTCACCGCCAAGAAGACTTGAGGGGTCTCCTTGTGGGCAAGGCGAACCGCAGTACTGATTCCGGAACCAATCGTGACAAAAACATCAGGCTGACCTGAGGAAAACCGTGAACATACACGCTCGATTGCGGCTGCGTCCACGGCTGCATCGCGCGTCGCAGAGCCAATTTCGCGCTCCACATGGAGCTTCAGTCCAGCATCTTCGAGGAGTGAAATTGATTCGGACACGAACGCATGCTCCAAGTCCACTACATATGGCGAAGCGCCGTTCATGAGTAGTGCAACGCTGATGGTCCGGGTTCCAGGTGGAGCAATCTGGTCACCAGCAATGGCTCGTCGCATGCTTCGGCCAGCGCGTCTGAAGGCTCGCCAAGCGGCGCGAAATCGAAGCCGGAACGCGGGACTGGCCGCGAAGACGACGGCCGCAAAGGCGGCGTTGGACAATACGCCGAGCAGGAATCCGAGAAATGCACCGATGTCGCTATCTCCGTGGGTCCCTTCGATTGTGGGCAGGTGTTGGCTCCAGGTCCGTATACGTTACGGTTTTCCGTCGGCGACCGGTTAGCTGTTGCCGAGCATGAGTTTAGCGCGTAAATGACCAGTAGACAACCAGGTCGGGCCTTCCCGATGCGAGCGGTCGGCGGCTAATCCCCATCCGAACGTCGAGCCAGCCAAACGTAAATACTTAAATGACCGCACGCCAGGCAAAGCATGAGATGAATCGACTCTCCTCGACGCCCCGGTGGCCTAGCATGGAACACCACATCATGTGGTAGTCCCGAGCAGTTTACAGCATTTGCGACGACCGGTACAAGCGGAGCGATGTGTTTAGTAATCTCGCGCTGCCCGTTTGTGCCATATCCGGGAATCGTCTTGCGACACCCAAAGATGCGGCAACTTCGTACGTCAAGTGATACCCGCGCACGCAGCGAGCCTAAACTCAATCATCGTAAACACCGACTATGATGATCTCATAAGGCAATGACCAATTCAAGACATCGTCGTACAGGGGATCATCATTGGTTGGATCACTGTCATGCTGTTCGGCAGCCTTTTTGACCCGCCATGCGACGAGCGCCAGATTGACGCGCGGGATCCCCAGCACGTGCAACCGCGCCCCCATTCCTTTCTCGCGAACAAGGGTCTCGGGGCGTGTGCCCTTGATGAAGACGGTCCGCACCTTGTGAACAATCAATTCGCCCTCGAGCGTGAACACCGACGCGAATACGAACCGTCCGTCGTCAACGATTTTGGGCGATTCATCCGTGATCTCCATGATGAATTCCGGGTAGTTATACCCGGCACCGCGCGTACGGATGATCGTCGCACCTTTAGCGTCGTCGTGTTCGATCTGACAGAATTTGTTTTCATATTCTCTGAAGGAATCGAATGCATCCTTCGTGTCGAAACCGATGATTGGACGCAGCGAGTCAGGCATGTCGATAGGGCCGATGTGCGTCACAGGGTGGATTTCAAAGATATGGTGCGGATTGGTGTTGTGCGCTGCAGGAACAGGGACGAACTGGCTGTGTATCTCGTTGCCTCCGTGCTCACACCAGATTCGCCACGCGCCGATGATCGGAACGCAATCCGATCCTTCTGATGCGTTGGCGAGTTCGACGGCTGTCTCCTCGAACTTGGCGTTCATAATTTCGGCGACGCTGGAGAGTCCGATCGCCGTTGCGTGGCCTGCGATATGCAGGTCCCCGTCTTCGCTCGGTGAGTTCGCAGAGTCCTTTGCGTGCTCGATGAAAAAGCAAGCGTCCATCGTCGTGCGGTGTTTGTAGTCTTCGATAAAGCTGTCCTTTAATACGATCTTGACATCCGCACTTAGATTCGGAACACACGAGAATAGCACAAGGGCGGCCAGAGCGATCGAACGGTCGAGTCTCAATCCGGGCATGACGGGCTCCTCTGTATGGCGTCTTAGGTGACGGGACTGAAGTACGCATTATAAACACCGACGCGAGACTCTGCAAATAGTGTCATTGCGCAGTGGCCATGGCAATGGAGCATCCAAGCCGCTCGTTACATAGCCGGGGCCGTGAATCGGTCTCTAAGAAAATCCAAAATGGTTCAAAAAGTGCGAGCGCTTTCTGAAAGACTCTCGCCCTCTACATCTGGAGGCGGTGAAAATTGGCCTTGTCGCCGATAGGCGCGTGGGGGATTGACAATTGACTCGCCGTCACATTACCCTCTTGAAATGCCATTCGTAAGCAGAATCGCCCTGGTATTCACCGTAACTTGTGCCAAGTATGCGATCAAGCTGTGATACCGTAATCACTTGAACAGGAGTCGCCCAAAATGGCCGCGAAACGTTGGGTCAAGGTATTCTGTCCGCCAGCCGACCAGGCAAAGCTCGGCGAGTCGTTTGAACTCGTCGAGAGTTACGACGGATTCGCATTGCTGGCGGTGAAGCCGGTAGATGTCGCAGAGTTGTCCAGGTCCTTTCCAACCGAGGACATCACCAACCGTTTCAAGATTCGCCTGGGTTCGCGCACGATCGACACATCCAAACCTAGGTACACGGAGCAAGGAGGCGTTCGGCCCCATTCCGCGTACAGGGGCGTGAGAAAGCTCTCCCGCGGCATTCACCACCACATTGTACAATTCGTGGGACCGATCAAGAAGCCTTGGCTGACCAAGGTGAAGCGGTTGGGAGCCACGTTGAAGTCTCCGTGCGCCGACTTCGCTTACATCGTCGCAGCGGACGAACGGACGTTGAAGGGCATCGTCGCGTTGCCGTTCGTACGCTGGGTCGGGCACCTTTCGCATCGTGATCGCGTCGAGGCGGCGCTTGTACGTGACGGGGCGACACTGCCCCGAACAAAGCACTTGCCCAATACGTGTGTCGCCGAGTTCTTTACTGCGGCGGATTTGAAAAAAGCCCTTCCCCAGATCAAGAAACTCGGATTAAAGGTCGTCCACAGCGACCTTAAGGGGCGTGTGGTCACGATTCAACTACCTCAATCCACCACGCAGCGACGCACAAAGATCGAGCAGATCTCCGCCATTCATGGGATGATGGCTCTGCGAAGGCGAAGCCTCAAACGGATCTCAAATGACGTGGCGACGGAACTTATGGAAGCGACGGAAGCGTTGTCGCCGACCATCGATCTGTCCGGCGACGGAGAAACTGTCGCCATCTGCGACACCGGCCTCGACACGGGCGATGTGGATCAGATGCACCCGGATTTTGATGGACGCGTTGTGGCCATCAGGAGTTATCCCATTCAGCCGTCCATGGCCCCGTGGATCAACAACCCGGGTGGTAATGACGGCGCCGCCGATAAGGACAGCGGCCATGGCACGCACGTGGCCGGGTCCGTGCTCGGGTCAGGGAACGGAAGCGAAAACCTCGCCGGCTATCCGCACGTCATTCGCGGGTTGGCCCATCGGGCGAGCCTTGTGTTTCAGGGCGTGGAGCAGGAGGTCGATTGGAAGGACTTTGCCGACGAGCTCGAGTATGGACGATTCCTGCTCGCGGGCATTCCCGACGATCTGACGTCGCTGTTTACGTATGCCTACAACAAAGGCGCACGCATACATTCGAACTCGTGGGGCGGCGGTGACCCCGGTGAATACGACCAGCAATGCCGGCAACTCGATGACTTCGTTTGGAATCACAAGGACTTTTGCGTGCTCGTCGCTGCGGGGAACGACGGCACAGACGGGGACGGCGACGGGAAAATTAACTTGATGAGCGTTACGTCGCCGGCCACCGCGAAGAATTGTATCACCATCGGTGGTTCGGAGAGTCTGCGGCCGGGATTCAATACGGAGACGTACGGCGGCTGGTGGCCGAGCGATTACCCGGTCGCCCCCTACCGGAACGGCCCGATGGCGGACGATCAGAATCAGGTGGTCGCATTCAGCAGTCGTGGGCCGACAAAGGACGGCCGAGTCAAACCGGATGTCCTGGCGCCTGGGACGTTCATTCTCTCGACGCGGTCACGGAAACTCGCGCCCAACAACAAAGCGTGGGCAGCATTTCCGCACAGCGACCTGTACTTCTTCATGGGCGGAACGAGCATGGCCACGCCTCTTGCAGCCGGGATGGTGGCCCTCCTGCGCCAACACCTCCGTAGGGATGTGGGCATCGCGCATCCCTCGGCCGCGATTCTCAAGGCCACCATGATCTGTTCGGCGCGGAAATTGTCCGGCCACAGTTCCGCAAGTCAGGTGATGGATAACCATCAGGGATTCGGGGCGGCAAAACTGGATACGATTGTGGCGTCTGATGGACCCGCCGTTGTGTTGTTTGTGGACGAGCCCTCCGGCCTGGAGACTGGCGAGGTCGACGAGATCCCCGTTGACGTGCACTCGTCACAGGTGCCATTGCGAATCGTGCTGGCCTATTCCGATTATCCAGGCAGCGCCCTGGTCAACGATCTCAATCTCCTGATGGTGTCGCCCAATGGCACGACACACGTGGCCAACCAGAGCGGCGGATTGCTGCAACTTGACTCGGTCAACAACGTGGAGGTCATTCAGATCGCGTCTCCGCGGACGGGGCGTTGGACCGCACGAATCGTTGGTTCAAACGTGCCGCATGGCCCTCAGGATTACGCTGTTGTCTGTCGGGGCCATGTTAGCTGACAGAATTACAAAGGCACACGGCGGGGGATGGTCCTCGCCACATGTGGCGTGTAACACCCTGCGCAAGGGGAGAATGCGTCGCCACAGATTGACGAATCGAGGGAGGAAATCGATGAAGCGTTTGCAGCAGTTGTTCTTTGTAACCGCGGTGTCCGCCGCATTTGCGCCAAGCGTCTGTCTGGGATTCGGCGACGAGGGCCACCAGATCGTCGGTGACATCGCGTACTATGAGCTGACGACTCGGACCAGGGCGGCCGTTCTCGGGATTCTTCAGAATGACGATGATCCCAAGTACCGCCGCCTGTACGGCGCAACGGTCTGGGCCGACGACATCAAGGATAAAGATCATCCCCAACACAACGAATTTCGCTGGGCTCGGCGCCTCCATTACGTGAACCTGCCGGAGGACCGCCACAACTACGTGGAATCCGAGGACTGCAAAACGAAGTACGATTGCCCGGATGACTTGCCATGTCCACATCTCGAGTGCGTTGTCGCGGCCATCGAATTCTACGTCGACGTCTTGAAGAACGATCATTCGAGCAGCGAACAGAAGCTCATTGCGCTGAAGTTCATTGTTCACTTCGTGGGCGACATCCACCAGCCGCTGCACGCCGGCCTCCGGTCGGACACCGGTGGTGGCAGCATTGAAGTACGATTCTTCAACACCGACACCAACCTCCACTCCGTATGGGATTCCGGACTCATCCGCCGTGAGATCAAGAGTGAAGGCTGGAACTATCAAGACGGCTGGAAGAAACTTTCCGACGAACTCAGAGGCACGATCACCGACGAACAAAGGGCATTGTGGAAAAGCGAACTCGATCCGAGAGAATGGGCGAAGGAGTCGGCCATCCTGGCGCAAAGTGTCGCCTACGCTAATCCGACGGAACACCGGCGTCTACGAGACAACGATCTGCTCCGCACTCAATACTACGACAAGAGCCTCCCGGTCGTGGAAGAATGCCTGAAACGCGGCGGCGTTCGGCTTGGCGCATTGTTGAATTCGATCTTCGATGTGGAGTGACGTGGCAGATCCCGCGAGTCGGCTGATTTGAACAGAGCAAACGATTCGGTCAGTGTCAGAATTACGGGACAATCGATGTGATGGTCAAGCTCGACTCTGAGGCGCCAGCCCACGCGGCGCAGCACTCCCTGCCCCCGTCCCGCCCGACGAGTGGCCGTTCTTGGCCGAGACGACAGCAAGCCTCGCGACCCCCGAAGGCGCCGGCGGCGAAAACGAGGCGCCAGGACAGAATCGTTGATAGCCGTATATTGGCACGCCGATTGCTCACGCAGCAAGCGAATGATGTCCGGTTCATTTGGACACCGACCCTCTGCGGCGCCTCTGGGCGACCGATAAGCGGGTTACGTTCGGCATCCACAATCGGTTTGCGGGCGATCTCCACGGCATTCATGATTCCAACGTTGAACCGGCAGCTTGTTACGGATCGGAATGATGCAAGAAAAACCACGCTTCGTGATTGCCCCCATTGGTCACGAAAAGACTAACATCAGGAAGCGATCAGATCTCGTCTTGAGACACGTGATCCGGCCGGCTGTGAAGGAATGTGGTTACCGAGCTACACGGGCCGACGAGATCGCTGAGCCCGGACTGATCACAAGGCAGGTTATTCAACGTATTCTAGACGATCCACTCGTCATCGCAGATCTGACGGGTCAGAATCCTAATGTCTTTTACGAACTTGCCATTAGGCATGCGATACAAAAGCCTCTTGTCCAGCTTATACAGAAAGGGGAACCGATACCGTTTGATGTTGCCCCGACGAGGACGATATTCTTAGATCATACGGATCTCGATTCTGTCGACGACGCCAAAAGGGAAATCGTAAAACAAGTACACTGGTTAGAATCGGATCCCGCCAAGATGGAGACGCCGATCGGTCTGACCGTTGAAATCCAGCGACTACGTCAAAGCAACGATCCCGAGCAGCGCGCTATAGGCGAACCCGTCTCTTCATTCAATACGATTCGCGCCGACTTCTCCAAACTCGAATCCAAAATCGAGGGTATTCCAAAGCTGCCCTCAAAGGAGATTCGCGAGGAACTAATGCAGGTACTGCGATCCCACTTGCCACCTGATGCATTCACTGCATTTGACATGCGGGGAAACGTCTTAGTTTGCAAGAAGGGGGAACAGCCGTCTCATTTTTCTTCGTGTGCTGACGCGATGGAATACTACCTGGCCGAAGTGGTCCATGGGCCAACTGTGGCCGAGTCTCTCGCCACACGGCACAGCGTGTTTGATACCGGAGAATCTGAAACCTGAGTCGCGTTGTGTGCCAAACAGCAAGACACGCCAGCCTGCACGGGTGCCGCTGATCCCAGCGCGCCGCGCCCGCTCAGATACCGGGTTCCGACGGATGACGATCCCATGAAACGGACAATCATCACCACACTGGTCTTCGTTCCGGCAATTCTTGTGACGTGGTGCGTCTTTGCACCGAGGATCAGTTGGGATGGATCCGTCGCCGGGCGGATTGAGGTGAGGGTTGTGGACGAGCAGACACTTGCGCCTATTGCAGGTGCGACCGTCGAACTCCGCCACCCGCGCAGGGACGAGGCGTCGCCGACTTTCGATCCGGAGTTTTGCGATAAGCTCCTTGCCGAAGCTGCGACGGACTCGAGCGGCACGGCGCGGATCATCGCCGGATTCGGGGCCGGCGGAACCACCGGGATCTTCGGTCGATCCGGAGAAGTGGTATACGCCAACAAATGGTTGCAAGTGTCAGCCGACGGGTACGAAACCGCGCGTATGCCTCTCAGCCGGTACACCGGTGAGACGCGATCCGTCCGCCGCGATCAGACGACCGCGCTGACGATCAAGCTGGCCCCCGAAGAAGTGAAACCACGAAGCCACCAAGACACGAAGGACTGAAAGCCGAAGCGGCAGGTCAACGCTCCACCTGCGGTGGACCAACGACCTGCCCTACGCCGCTCAGCGTCTGCCGATTCTGTCACGCCCCCTGGCGTATCCCGACATCGGTGCGTTGGTGTGCAGGCAAGGATGCCTGCGGTACGCCTTCCTCCGTCGCTACGTCGCTACGTCGCTTCGTCGCTACGCCTGCAGGCAAGGATGCCTGCGGTACGGGATTCGATCCACGCCGTATTCATCCGCACCGCATTCAAGCGGATATCATTTCGATTTGGGCTTCCGCTCGTAGACCGTTTCGACGGCCTTACTCTCCTGGCTGTCGGGCGTGATGTTGTACGCCGTGATGGTGAGGTGATTTTCGTCAATCATTTCAAACACGGTCTTCCAACCCCATGGCGTCTGGTCGGGTGTGATCTTGTATTGTGCGGTCACGGAGAAGCCCTTCTCCGTACCCTCGCCTTCGGAAAACAAGATGGCGTAATTCATATGGAAATCGTCGAACCAGGACACCTCGAACTTCTTTTCGACCGAATTGAAGACGATCGTCTCCTCGCCGGCACGCGGCTTGCCCTTCATCGCGGATTCGTACGTGTGACGCACGAAGCGTCCTCCGAGCATCGGCTTGAACTCGCCGGTGATTCTCGACTCGTCACCGAGTTCTCCGGGGCGGAACCATGTGCGGCAAGTGCCCTCCCAGCGGCCGATGAGCGATTTCAATATTTCCACGTCGTTTCCCTCCTTCATCGCGGTACGTTCACTCCGGCTGTCCGCCGTTTCCTGCTGACCGGAAGACTCCGACGCCAAACCAAGGCACAGGCAAATGGCGAATGCCGATACGGTGCTATCTCGCACTGGTTTTCCTTTCTTCAACCCGGTCTTCTACCCGGCGACCGCGTGAGAAATTGCGCAAGAGCACTGTCAAGTTCCTCCGGCCAGTCATCCATGGTCGACATGCGAGGTCAACGCAAGAGTGAATTTGCAGCCCGCCCCGCACTGACATCGATCCGAACGTCCACACGTTATCGCCAATCGTGTGTTATGACCAGGGCGAAACAAATCCGGCGCCTGACGATGCCCCGTTACCGGCCCGTGGCATTATTCGTGGAACCTTTCCAGACCCGGACCGTCTAACCCTCCGGACAAACACACTTGCCTTCGTGCACTGACAAGGAGAGGTACCATGAGATCGAAGAGATGGATGGCATGGCTCGGCGTGGTCGCATTTGCCGCGTGTTATTGGGTGGCCGCTCACGCCGAGACCGTTTCGGTCGCGCTGAAGGCGGTCGCGAAGATCGAGGACCCGTGTGTCGTCAAACCGGATCCTATCGCCAGGACCCACCGCTGCCGACCGGTGGACGTCGTCATCTGCCTGGATACGTCCGGTAGCATGACCGCGCTGATCGACTCGGCACGGGGAAAGCTATGGGACATTGTCAATACGTTGGCACAGGAAGAGCCGAACGCGGTGTTGCGCGTCGGATTGCTGACGTACGGCTCGCCGGGACGCTCGACGGCCGCACGGGGCTGGGTGGCGCGGCAAACGGACCTCACCAGCGACCTCGACACGGTCTACGCCAAGATGATGGCGCTGACGACCGACGGCGGCGACGAATTCGTCGGCTGGGTGCTCAACGACGCGCTGCGCACGATGAGTTGGTCGACAGACCCCGAGGCGTCCAAGCTGGTGTTTGTGGCCGGCAACGAGTCGGCCGACCAGGCCGCCCACGTCTTCAACTTCCGCAGGGTCGCGCAGGAGGCGCGCGGCAAGGGTATCGTTATCAACTCGATCTACGGCGGCGGGTACCAGCAGGGAATCGCCGAGTCGTGGGATCAAGTCGCACTGCACGGCGGCGGGTACTACTCAGCCATCGACATGCAGGCCGGCACGCAACAGATCACCACACCGCAAGATAAGCTCCTGATCGAGCTGAACGCCGAGATCAATGCGACGTATGTCCCGTTTGGCAGCGATGGAGCGCGCGGCAAGGCGAATCAAGTGCAACAGGATGCCAATGCGTCGCGCATGGGCGGTCAATCGGCCGCGAGTCGCGTGGCCACCAAATCGACCAAGCTGTATTCCAACGCCAGGTGGGACCTCATCGACGCGTCGGAAGAAGCCGACTTCGATCTATCCAAAGTGAAGCCGGCGGCGTTGCCGGCGGAAATGCGTGTCCTGACCGAGGGCGAACAGCGCAAGTACCTGGAGGAGAAAAAGGTCACGCGTGCCAGGCTGCAGCGGCGAGTTCAGGAAGTCAACAAGAAGCGCGAGGCGTATATCAAGGCCGAGCGAGAAAAGAGCGGGAAAAGAGCCCAGACCCTTGACGATGCCATGAAGGAGACCATTCGCAAGCAGGTGGGGAAGAAGTGACTCTGCGGATGGCGTGAGACACTCGATGCGCTGAGTGCTGACAGATAGTTCAGGGAAAGTCGTCAGTGATCAGCTGTCAGTTTGTAGGGCAGGTCGTTCCTTCGCCGAATGGCGAAGGGTTGACCTGCCTTCGCACTGGCGGGCGAGCCGCCAGTGGCACCCTTGTGACACCATACCATTCTCGGGTTATTGGTGGGCAATGCTCAGCCTACGGATGCCGCACGGCCTGGCGTCGCCAGACCGTGCCACCCATTAATTAGCGAGGCAGAGCAATATTGATAACCGACGACTCTCTGTGCGACTCATCCTGACGACGCGGCCGATGCGGCGGCGGCGCCGCTGCAGGCGGCTACTGCAGCAGCCTGCTGGGCATTGATGATCGCCTGCATGTCGAGCAGCGCCTTCGCGTCGGTCACCACCTTGAGATTCTGATCGACGCGCACAAGTTCCAGGAACGTCGTGCTGGCCGCCAGATTGAAGGTCAACGAACGATCCGGTTTCGGCTTCAGCGACTCCATGACCTCCCGATGGCGGAGCACGGTGTCGACGATTCGCTTCGCCGAATGATCGAGGAATGAGAGGATCGCGAGTTCATCGTAGTCGCTCTGCCAGATCGCAACGCCGTTCTCCTTGAAGCCGTCGGCCAAGGCGCGGTAACGCGATGCGACCTTCTCTGCATGCACTCCCGCGAGATAGAGAATGTTGGCCGCGGTCTGCAGCGGGTCGCCCTTGGAGAAGCCCTTGGCGTGAAGTGCTTGATAGATGTCCTCGATGTCCTGGCCGATCTGCTGCACCGACGCCTTCTCGCCGACCAGTATGGCGCAAGCCGGGAAGTCGTCCGGGCCGGTCAGCCACCAGTGGTGCTTCTTCATCTCCTCGTACATTTCACGGAATTGGCGCACGGTGTCGTTGTCGATCGGCTTCTTGTCGGCCTTCATGCGCAGCACGAGGATGGCCATCGTTTCGTAGATGGATGAGCGGCGAAGACCGGCCTCTTTGAAGAGATCCCGAACGCGTTTGACCTCTGTCAGGAAGTCCCGGGCGTTGTCCTGATGTAGGACGAGCATGGCGCCGACGATGAAGCGCAGGCGGGAATTGAGCGGTCCGAACCAGCCGGATTCCGCCTTGATTTCGTCGGCGGACTCACGAATCGCCGCGGCCACCTTCCGGGCATCGCCCGGACAGGTCAGCGCGGTCACGGCCGAAAACCGCAACGACGACGCGTCGCCCCACCAACCGCGGTCTTCGTTTAGCGCGTCGTAGATTTCCCGGAACCGTGAAACCGGATCCGCCGGTATATCCAATAGATATGTCAAAGCCTACCTCCTCTTTCGTCGTGTCTGAGTATATTGTGATGAATTGAGTCGGCGCCGTCCATTCTAATGTTGCCTGAAATTTATAGCGACTTGGCGCGCACGGGTGCAGAGTTGCTAACGCAGGCGGGCGGTGCGCACCCTACCGCTGCCTGACACAGTAAGAGCAGGCAAGGATGCCTGCGGTACGGATTAACCCACTCCACCACGTATGGAATTTTCGCCGCCGCAAGCTCAGAATCCATCGTCACAATGGGCCCCCCAGAGGCTCGGATAGGAGAGGACGGGGAGACGACTGACGATTCGACCCACAGCATGCCCACAAACGCCAAGCCGCGGAGCGGCGACCGGTTCATAGCCCGCGGTGAAACCGCGGGAAAAAAGCTCACATGGAATCGGAACCCCTGCAGGGGTGACACTCTCCTGGTGACACGATCACGACAAATCGGCGATGTGTCGCCCCCTACCGGGGCAATGATTCAGATAGATCACTTAATCCCATGGCAGCGCCATGGGCTGTGAACCGGTCGCCCCAGCTGGGGCTCGGATAGTGCCCCGCTCGCTCGCGCTCGGGGCTCTGATTTGTCCCCCCGTCGCTTCGTGCTCCCTACTCGGTCGCCCTCAATCGCTATGTCGCTTCCTCCCCCCACAACCGATTAATCCCCTTCCGCACCGACTCGGCGTCGACCTCGCTGGCGCGGTGGCGCGATTCATCCTCATCATGCGAATCGCCGATGCGTTCCTCCA
>Ga0210124_1000452_pt1 | contig 20941 bp, 21 predicted proteins | sample Muzzi_PWC_D2_FD_185554 | JGI IMG/M metagenome (GOLD analysis project Ga0210124, IMG submission 185554) | Wetland microbial communities from San Francisco Bay, California, USA, that impact long-term carbon sequestration - Muzzi_PWC_D2 (SPAdes) | ecosystem: Environmental > Aquatic > Marine >... | reverse complement strand
CTTCCGCGATGGTTAAAGAACAGAAAACAATACTAAAAGCCATAAAGGGACATCTTGAAAATCAATCGGCAACTGTGCCGGAAATATCCGAGGCCGCCGGGATACCTTCGGACAAGGTCCTATGGTATCTGGCGACGCTGAAAAAATACGGAAACATCATAGAAGGGGAAAAAAACAACGGTTATTTTCGGTATGTGTTGGCTGAAGCCGAGGTTGAAAAAACTGCTGAATAAGCAGGGCGCTCCATCGATTCAGTCGAAACTCTTTGACCCCTTTTTAAGGAGACATGAGGATGACGTTAATTAATCCCAATTTTGCCGAAGAGATGGAACGTTACGGCGAAAACACGGCCCTGGAATGCTTTAACTGCGGAACCTGTGCTGCCATATGCCCGCTGATATACGAGCATTTTCCCCGAAAAATGATTCGCTATATTCAAATCGGTGCAATGGATCGCATTCTTGAAAATGCTCAAGAACTCTGGCGCTGCCTGCATTGCGGACTCTGCACCCGGACGTGTCCGCGGGAAGCCGATCCCGGCGAAGTTATTCTGGGGCTGAAACGTTATGTTGTCGCCAATTGGAGGAGGTCCTGAAATGTACAACCCGAAAGATATGATTGATCTGATAGCCGACAATGTCAAAAAGACCAAAAGTCCGTTCGGGATTCCGAAATTCATGGCCAACACCTGGTGGAAAAATACAACCCTAGACCGTGATGGTGATGCGTTGCTCTTTACCGGCCTGATGTATCAGTTTTTGCCCTATATCGATAAAACAACACACTATCTGGAACGTTATGAAGATAGTGGTTGGGTGAATTATTTGCCCTACACGAAATACATTCCGAAATTACTTTCAGGGGTCGGGCTTGCTTTAATGACATCCGGAAAAGAAAAGAAAAGATCAAGTCAGATTTTACAGAATATCGTTAAGATTTTACAGAAATCGAATGTTGACTTTGGTTATAGACCTGAGTTGGATGATTACAGCGGCATTCTCCTTTATGACTTGGGAGATCAGGAAGGTTTTGTTCAACACGCCAAATTTGTCGCCGCCAACTTGAAAAAAGCGGGAATCAAAAAAATTATCACGGTGGACCCGCATACCACATATGCACTGAAAGTGCTTTATCCCAAATACACCGGCGAACGTTTTGAAATAAAAACATATTTTGAACTAATCGATATTACATCAAATAACGGTTCCCGTCGTGTTACGCTTCATGATCCTTGTTTTTACGGCAGATACCTTGAACTATCGGATGTACCGCAGAAGGTCCTGGGAAAACTTGATATCGAATGTGTCAACGTGAGAAATTCAGGAGAATTCACGAACTGTTGCGGAGGTCCGGCAGAATCCATATCTCCCAAACTGTCCAAAGAGGTGTTGGATCGAAGAGTTGAAGAATTACAATCCACCGGACTTCCGATTATTGCCATGTGTCCCGTCTGCCTGGGGAACATTAGAAAAACCGGTGCAAATGTCGAAGATCTGTCAACGTTGATCGAGAGATATATTTAACTAAAACTAAATAAAAAAGGAGGTAAGAAGAACTATGAGCGAAAAACAAGAAAAAATCATGTACTTTTGTACGCATGCAAGCGGAAATCCTGAAAAAGCGGCCATGCCTTTTGTAATGGCCAACGCTGCCCTGGCCATGGATGTCAAAGCGATAGTGGTATTACAAGGCGAAGGCGTATACCTGGCGAAAAAGGGATATGCGGAGAATATGCTGCCGCCCGGCGGCTTTCCGCCGCTTGCCAAACTCGTAAAAGACTTCATGGATTTAGGTGGTGAGCTGAAAGTGTGTGTTCCCTGCATCAAGGAACGTAACATCAATGAATCGACCGACCTGATTGAAGGTTCCGAGACAACGGCTGCCGGTGCATTAACGGTTGAAGCCATTGAGGCGGATGCGGTTTTTGTGTATTAGGGATATTTCTATTGTTAAAGCACGAAAACACAGAGAAATTAGATGTTTTGTGTTTTCGTGCTTTATTTTATGCGGTTAAAAATTCAAAAAATAAGATGTATTGAAGTTAGAAATCATGGGGAAAAAATGGAAAAACTATAGCAGCGTATTAAAGAGCTGGAAGAACAGATGGAAGATGTTAAAAGACATATGCCCCAAGATCAGCTCTCCATATGCCACCCTGCCCGCTCGTGCCTTACGTGGCAGGCGGGTCAAACAGCACCCGCTTAAAAAAAAGATCATCCATTCCGCTCTCCGGGGCGTAGGTTGTTAGAGCCGGGGGCTAATAATTAAGGATCTAAAAAAAACTCTCCGAGAGCTCATATAGTAACTTTAGAAAGAACACATCTTTTTGAAAAAGTCGAGTCATCATTTAATTATGTCAACAGATAATATCGGCTTTAAAGTGCCGGGTTATAAAAAACCCACGGGTCTGTTTGATGAAGCGGTCTTTTGTTCTTGATTTGCGATATTTTTTTTGCTTTTACATTTAAATGGGGAGTCCTTCTAAATGGCAGATAAAAATGTTCTGATTATCGGTGGCGGCGTGGCAGGTCTTTCTGCGGCGATTGAATTCGCCAATTTAGGTATCCATGTTGATTTGGTTGAAAAATCGGACTTTATTGGCGGGCACGCCATAAGCTATGCTTGCAAGGCCATTCATAATACCTGCGTTAATTGCGGCGCATGCATGGTGGAAGAAAAATTACAAAGCGCGGTTTCTCATCCAAACATCAAAATATTGACCGGGAGCCAGGTACAAAACATATCTAAAAACAGTCAATTTTCAGCAAGTATTCGCCAAGGACCTCAGTATATTGATCGCGAAAAGTGCATCAACTGCGGGCTGTGTCTTGACCGATGCCCGGTCGACAGGGCGATTCTTCAGGGTTTTTCCAAAAACAACCATCCCTTTTATGCGGTCAACAAGGAAAGATGCCTTTATTTCAAAGATCAATCCTGCACCATATGCAAGGATGAATGCCCTGAAACAGCCGTTGATCTGGACAAAAACGCATCGGAACAACCCATTGAGGCAGATGCCGTATTAATTGCCATTGGATTTCAACCCTATAACCCCGAAGACAAACCTTACGGGTACGGGCGTTTTAAAAATGTGGTTACCGGTCTCGAACTGGAAGGGATGATTAAACGGACCGGATGGGTAAAAAAGCCGGGCGATAACAAACCACCGGAACAAATTGCCTTCATACAATGTGTGGGCTCCAGAGATGCCAAGCTGAATCATCTGTGGTGCTCAAAGGTATGTTGCGGTTCGGCGCTGCGTATGGCAAGGCTGGTCAAGGAGAGACAGCCGGAGACCGAAATCACCTTTTTCTATATGGATGTTCAGACTTTCGGAAAAGACTTCGAACAATTCTACCGGGAGACTCGAGAAGACATCCGAATGATACGGGCTATTCCCGGTGATTTTTATGAAACGGATGATCAGCGTTTGAAGGTAAATTTTGTGAACAATCTTACGCATGAAACCATGGAAGAACTTTTTGACCTGGTGGTGCTGTCTGTCGGCATCACGCCTATCGAGGATATTGGGAGCATGTCCCGGATGTTCAAAATAGGACCTGATGAATTCGGATTTTTAAAAACCGATGATAAGGGAATATCGGTTTCTAAAAATGGCATATTTACAACCGGAACCGTTCAGGGTCCCATGAGCATTCCAGAGACCATTGCCGACGCCGGAAGTGCGGTATGGAAGATCGTCAAGTATTTTGACGGGTTGAAAAGGTGACAGATTGGAAATCAAAACACTCATTTTAGGAAACGGGCCTTGCGCGTATGCTGTTGCTGAAAATCTCCTGCCTACGGGTACGAAAATCATCATTGCAACCAAAGATGACACTATCGGTCTTGATGGTTTCGCCGTTTCCGATGCTTTACAAATTCTGACAAAGACGCGATTGATTTCATGCAAAAGCTCTGTTCGGAATTTTAAGATCGAGGCGATACAAAACAATAGACCCGTAACAATAGATGCCGGACACATCATCATTGCCGAGGAAGATCAAAGGACGTCCAATTTTTCCTTGTACGGATTGAATGCGTCTTTTAACACCATCACATTGTCTCAAATGAAGAACATTTTGCTCGATTCATCAAGTGAAAAAAGCGTTCTCTCAAAAATAAAAAAGGTGGCTTTCCTTACAGGCCTTGTAAAGGAAAGCACGCCGGTCATTGCGAAAGAGGTGATGTTATCTTCTCTTTTACTTCAAAAACACTATAACCTGCAGACCTATATTCTGACGAAGAACCTAAAGGTGGCTGGACACGGTCTCGAACTCCTGTACAGAGAAACTAAAGAGGCCGGAACGATTTATATTAAATTTACGGATGCTGTACCTGACATTCATCAAGGAGAAGAAGATAATATCCGCATCGAGTTTTTCGATGAAATTACATCAAAAACTTTTAGACTGACGCCGGACATGACCGTGGTTGATGAAGCCATCGTTCCTTCTCGATACGCAACCGATCTTGCAAAAATATTCCATATCGAAAGGGATGTCAGCGGGTTTGTCCAGGCGGATAACGTTCATAGATATAGTGTATTGACCAACAGAAAAGGTATTCTGGTTGCAGGCCCTTCACGAAGCATACTGACCGATGACGATCAAAGAATCGATGCTGAAAATGCGGCGCTTGCAGTTATGGGCCTTGTTTCAGGAGAAACGGAGGCAAAAGCCGAAAAGGCACAAGTCCATGAGGGACAGTGCATACGATGCCTGACCTGCTATCGCCTTTGCCCGTATCATGCGATAACGCTGAATGCCCGGGTGGAAGTTGTACCGAATGCCTGCGAACGCTGCGGCATATGTATGGCACACTGTCCAAGAGGCGCTGTTCGTATCACAGATCTTGAGCCCGGCACCATATCAGACATGCTGACAATCGATCCCGGCAGGCAGCTCCAGAAAACGTTCACGCCGTTTATCGTGGCTTTATGCTGCCGCCGCTCGGCGGCTCAGGCCCGGGATCTGGCAATATGCATGGGTCACAGACTGCCCCAAGGGTTGCGAGTGGTGGAAGTTCCGTGTTCGGGTGCCGTATCTTACGACCATATTTTTGCGGCCTTGGATAACAATGCGGACGGCGTGATGGTTTTAACGTGCCACAAAGGAAACTGTCATTCAGAGCATGGGAACATTTATGCGGGGCGGACGGTAGTACAAATTCAGGAAATGTTTTCACGGATCGGTTTTGAAAAAGAGCGCATTTTAATACAAACCCTTGCATCCAATATGGGAACGGAATTTTCGCAGATTGTAAATCGTTTTGAAGAGACCATTGTGAAACTCGGCTCAAGCCGGCTCAAGAAGAGCTGCTAGAAGGTATAGGAAATAGAAAAGAGAAAACAGAAAAGAGTTTGAATAACTGATGGGTTGGGACATTTTATTTGTTTAATCGCTCCATGGATAATGCTTTTTTTCAAAGCGTGTAAACTCGTGGTTAAAGGATCGTAAATAAGGAACAGAATTTAAATATAATAACAATGGCTTCGCATTAAAATAAACAATGTCTGTTCATAAGATATTTTGATATGAGTCTGTTCTTTCTAACGATCCCTAAACCACTCAAACAGTACACGCTTTTTAAAAAAAGATTATCCATTCCGCTCTCTGAGGCGAACCTCTACCCTCCGACCTGTGAGCCCTACAGGCTGGAAGCGGAACCGGAGGCTGATATAAAGTGTTTGCAATGAAAACTCCCAGAGCCCTGAAATAACCGAGGAAGCAAAATGACATCACCATCTGAAATTATCGATATGGATCAACTCGATCACACCAGGTGCAGGACCTGGCCGTTTTCTCAGGATTTTTGCGTGACTTGCGGCCTGTGTGCAAGTTCCTGTCCGGTTTCGGGAATCGACGGGTTTGACCCGCGCATGCTGGTCCGAATGGTCTCTCTGGGACTTGTCGAGGACCTGGTCGACGCCCGGTGGCCATGGATATGCACCATGTGCGGCAAGTGTGAGAATGTTTGCCCCATGCAGATCGATATTCCCGATCTGGTCCGAAAAATTCGATCCAAAAGAGAACGTGAAAAGGTCCCCGGAATTTTACACAAGGGTCTTGTGGCGGCTCTGGAGACCGGCAATAATCTTCGGCTGCCAAAGGAAGACTTCATCTTTATTATCAAGGATGTTGCAGAAGAGGTTGCAGAAGAGCCTGGATTCGAGGGATTTGAAGCACCTATTGACAAAAAAGGCGCCAACCTTTTAACCACAATTCATAACAAACTGGTCAATACCCATACCGAAGATTTAAAACACTGGTGGAAAATTTTTCATGCGGCCAAAGAAGACTGGACCGTTACATCCGAAAACTGGGAAGGGACCAACTGGGGGTATTTCACGGGTGACGATAATGCCATGAAGGTCATTGTCGGCCGGATTGTAGATCAGATGGAGCGACTGGAAATAAAAAATCTTCTTTGCCCTGAATGAGGTCACTCCTATCTTGCGACCCGGTCGGGTCTTGAAAAATATTATCCTGAAGCACTCAAAAAATTTAGTGTAACCACCGTCTTTGACCTAATGATCACGTATATTAAAGAAGGCCGCATCAAACTCGACAAATCAAGATTTACCCAACTTGCCGCCTATCACGACCCATGTAATTACGGGAGAAAGGCCCAGAAGCATTTCGGACACGGTTATTTTGACGAACCTCGCTGGATTATGGATCAGTGCCTTGAAAATTGGGTCGATCTTTATCCCAATCGAATGGATCAAATCTGCTGTGGCGGGGGCGGTGGCACCATGACCACCGGATATAACGATGAGCGTGTCTTTTATGCCAGGAAAAAAATCGATCAGATCAAGGCCACGGGAGCAAAGATGATCGTGGTTCCCTGCCACAGTTGCCACGGTCAGTTTAATAACGTAAAAGGCGAATATGGTTTTGAAGACCTTGAAGTAAAGTACCTGTGGGAACTGGTGGCCGATTGTTTGATTCTTCCTTAAAAAATATTTCGTACGTGTTCACATTGCCTCGCTAAACTTAATTTAACAGAATCGTAAGACGGGTCAATAAATCTCTCGACAGTTCATTTTTCGGAGTATGATATCATGACCAATTGAACCGATCTCAGATTTCAGAAATGTTGGAGAAAACACACGAAACAAAGCAGGTTCTAATACGTGGGCTCTCTATTACAGACACCACTAACCTCATTTCCACGTTTTGACCATATCACAAATCTTGGTGTTTAAATGTTAATAGCAGAATCGTGACAACTATCGTTTGGTGATACGGTATTATGTTATCACCGAAAAATCAGGTGCTTGATAGTTGTTGGTCATTGCAGATATCTGTAAAGAGTGGACCGAAGTCCGGCTTCAGACGTGTCCGACTGTAAGTGCAATTTTAGATGGCTTATTTATTCTTTCATGATATTTTTTTGACTCTTTCTTTATTACGGAAGTTATGCCTTGCACCTCAAGCGTTATGTTGAACGGGAAACTCATTTTAGGAACAACATTCATTATGCCTTCCGCCTTCATGCCCTCGATCACTCGGCAACCAGAAGATCTTATAGCGCCACGCACAATTTCAACGGTTGCTTCGCATCCCAGAACCACCACACCTTCGAATTCCGCCGCACGTTTTGCAAGTTCTCTTCGACGTCCGTGCGTCCACATACATGCGACATAGTGGTGCGGCCGTTTGATGTCGAATACGACTGTTTTGATTCCTTTTTCTTCTATACGACGCTTTAAGGCCTGAATGAACGACTCATAAGCCTCCGTTCTCCAGAACTTCCGAAACAGCTCAATATAAGGCTTTTTCTCGCTCACAGCCAGGCTCGCTGCAGGGCAAAATCCGCAGGGTACAATCAGCACAGACTGAAGTTCGGCAACCTGCGGAACTATATCCGACTCTTTTAGATAAAACGGCATTTTTCAGTCCTCCAAATCTCTTGTCCTAATGCGCACAAGAGCTCCAATGAATTGACACATCAGGAGTTGAAAGATTTCCTATTTGTTTTGGCTATCAGCATCTCCTTTAGTATCGGTTGCTGTCGGTCCGCAGCAACTTTCCATCATGTTTTTCGTCATGACGCCCTTCATGGCGGAAAAATCAAAGGAATCACCCTGGCCGGGACAGCACTTGCCCATCTTCTCAAACATTTCTCTAAAATTTTCCGGGTTACAACACCCAAAGTCTGTACCTTTTGTTTTAGTTCCGTTGTCATTTGTTTCCATTTTTTTCCTCCTAATATCTTAGCCTTTTGAATATGTCATCAATTATCGATACAATTCTGATGATTTGGCTAAGGTTCTTTTCTTATCCTCATATTCTTTTTTGTCAATCTCGCCAGAGACATACCGCTTTTCGAGTATATCCGCTGCAGAATCTGAAGTGCTGATATGATACCTATCTTTATCGCGGGAACCAAATCCGCACATCATGGAGCCTCTTCGCCCTCTCATCATAAAAAAGCAAACGGCTATCATCAAAATCGGGCATATCCACCATAAAGAAGAATTAAAAAATTCTGAACCGTACATATAGATCACCTCCTTTTTAATCTTAAAGACGGTGAAAGAAATAAAAAGGATACACTTTTCGTTGGATTTGCATAATTTCATAGATGAAAATTCAGGGGCGGTGGTGAGTATTTTCTGTTTGCTTCTGCATAGACTGCAGTTTTTATAAGGATGTCGTTATGAAAGAGGATACTACATGTCCCCAACATCAAGGGTGAAACCGTCCCGATCTTATCCGGACTTCGAGCCCTTGATAACCAAGACACTAAAGAGGTCGGGCATGGACGATGGAATATCATCAGCTTTCGTTTAATTGAGGTCACAGCATCGATATAAAATAGGATGAACAAACTGCCAAAACATCTTTTTTTCAATCAAAAATAAAAAAGCGTAACTTTTTATACTTGTTTTTCGTCTTATAGAAAAAAATGTCGCAAGTATTGAAACCAAATGAAAAGGAGGTTATAAGATGGATGAGAAAACCGAAATCATGGTTGCCTTGGGGATCGCTATCGGTGTTAATTGCATTCCTTGCTTCGATCACTTGTATTCCAGGAGCCAGGAGATTAAATTGGATGAGGATGAAGTCAGAGCCATTGCTGAAATCGCTAGCAAGGTCAAAAACGGGGCATCGATTTTCATGAAAAATACCATCGCCGAAGTCCTTGGAGACACACCGACAGGAGAGCAACCCTGCTGCAGTCAAACATCCTCATCATGTTGCTGATATGAAACCACCGTCACTCAATTTCTATTCGCTTTTCGACCAGTACCATGACCGTCTGAGAAAGTTCGTGACAATTACGGTCAAGAATGAATGGGCTGCGGATGATATTGTTCAAGAGGTCTTTGTCCGTGCTCACTCCAAAATCGATACCCTCAAGGATCACGACAAAATCGGCTCATGGCTTTTCCGTATCGCTTACCGGCAGTGCATGGATCATTTTCGCAAGGAAAGCCGGGATCCTCAGAAGGAAATAGTGGACTTTCAGGGAGTGAAGACTTCCGATTATTCTACAACGGAAAGGAAACTGGAGCAGCATCAAATGAGTGTCTGTGTACAAAATCAGATGGTGCTTCTTCCGGAAAATTACCGAACGGTTATTTGGCTGTTCGATGTTTTAGGCTTTACGCTGAAAGAAATCGCCGATATTCTCGAGTTAAGTGTTGAAAATGTTAAAATTCGTTTGCACCGGGCTCGAAACAAATTCAAATCCATTTTAAGTCAGAAATGCTCATTTGAAAAGGATGAACGAAACGTTCTGGTGTGCGAGCCGAAAAATGGTGTTGACTGGCAGAGAAATGGGGCTGATAGCGGGCACGATTTGGTGAATTTTGCCCGAAAACACATTGAGCGCAAAAAGAAATAATTATCTTCTTTGGTTGGTTACTTCAAGCCACATAACAACGCACGGTTGAGTGGCGACAAAAGCAAACGAGTGGGGCAGAACCTCTCCAACATCCTCAATTTTTTTCTACGGCTTTCGGAAGAATCCGTCCTATCAAATTGCGAAAATAGATCAGTTCCACACATTTAATCTCAATGGGAACCTGAACCAGATCATAAAAAGCAAGTATTTCTTCATCGTTGATGGGAACAATACCCGAATCAAGTAGCAGTATCCGGTCGTATCGACCCAAATTTATGCGAACATCCACTTCGTCCCAACCCAACCCCGCCATGATTCCCGACCAGGCTGTAATCCAGCCTGGTGTGATCACCATCGTACGGTTTGCTTCCAGTTGTTTTGTTTTTTCAGGTCCAATAAATGATTTTCCGTTTCTCATGTTACCTTCCCCCTTGAAAACCTGCTCTAATTTTTCTCTTTTACGGAAGTTGTGTTTTTCAGCACAAGCGATATAATGAACGGGAAATTCACTTTCGGAACGACGTTCATTATACCTTCGACCTCCGTGCCTTGGATCAATCGGCAATCATTGGATCTTATGAGGTTACTCAATCCTTAACCATCAACTTCAAGCTCTGCCATACATGCCGCCATAGCTTTAACCAAGTCACACTCATCAAAAGCATAGCCTTTATTTTGTATGTATTCCCAGAGTTCAGTTCTATCGCTAATCTCTTGCACTGTGTCTCTAAAGTCTTTGTCATCTCGCATTTTTTGAACAAATAACTGTGCACTATCTGTAGTCATCTTCAACTCCATTTAGGTTAACTGAAACGGGCGTATCGATTAATCAAGGAAAATTATTGAAACATCCCGCGCGTACCCTCTATCCCTTCGTCAGCATGCCAGTAAAATAGGTCGCGCCTATGGCCAGACTGTCCATGATCCAGTCAGATACGGATTGGGCAACTTCTTTTCTTTCCTCTTCAGGCACATCATTATAATCGAAAATATCAGTGTACTTTTTATAGTGCGACAAGGCATCAAATTGAATCAGTTTTTCCTTGTCAATGATGTTTTCAATGATACGGCCATGGCATTTAAGAAAACACCCATCGATTAATACAACCTTTTCTGCATTCTTTATCCATCGAGCAATAGCTGACTCCGGGACCGTAATCAATTCACCATGACAACCTCGACCGTAGCCCTGTTCTTTGGAAACATTGTTAGCTGCGAGTCGGGCTATTTCACCTCGAATACAGGCCCCTTCACAGGATAGAACCGGGATATTCGATTCGCTGATATTCTTTTTGCCGATAATTTCTCCTATGGGACAGCTACTATTAGTGGTATTAAATATTACTGATTTCTTCGGATCTACGCTACACATACTGATACCTCCTATAGGCAATCTTTATGATTAACAGAAAATTCATGGGCTTCTTGCCAGCCGTTCATTGGTTTAGAGACTTTTACACGTAAGACGCAGGAAAAGAATAAAAAGTTACAAATTATTTGGCATGCATCTCCATCCATGGAATTGTGGGAACAGAGTGAAGGAACAGATAATCTTGATGCGGTAATTTCTCGGCATATTCGCAGGGTATTATCCAAAACAAAGGGTAAGGTTAAAGAGCCGGATGAAACTGCTGTCTTCCTTGGAATAACCCCAAGCACGCTCAGAAATCGGATGAAAAAATTAAGGATTGATTATGGAAAAAAACGTAAATCTTGAACAATCGATTTGCGAAAGATGACTTTGTTTATTTGCCGCCTAATTTGTAAATTGGGATTCCAAAACTTGTATTATCTTGCAACTACCTATTTTTACGGGAGATTGAGATATGGCATAGAGGTATCTATAAATATTATTTTGACCCTTGTCAAATCATATACGCCTTCCGTCAGTCCAGGCAATCATCGAACGATGGCGAATCCGAGACGCACCGCTTCAGTCCGATCTTTGTAATTGATCAAACTTTCCGCCAGAGCGTTGACATACTGGACCTGAAAATACAGGTCGAGGTGTTTAAATATAAATTGACTCAGCGGGTAGGTGAGATCGAGCTCAATGGAAGCGCCTTCCTTTGCCCAGCGAAAATGGGATCCCAGAACGAAACTGTCCGCCTTGCCGAGTTTTGTTTCCAGATCGAAAAAGCCTCTGTAATCTTTTAAGTCGGGATTGTTTTCATCTTCGTTGGCGATGTAAGTCCAAATCTTCGGCGCAATCATTATGCCCAGTTTGGTATTTTTACGGTAGGCAATAAATATGGGCTTAATATACAAAAAGTTGGTGCTTCGTGAATATTCGCCTCCGCGACCGTTGGATTCATGCTGAAAAGCGCCCTTTATAAAGAACCCTGTGGCCCAGGGAACCCTGATATTGGGTGACATGAAAAAAATTTCCGGTTTGTAGCTGGTGTCTTCAAACGGTTTGGACGCCGATTTCAAATCCCAGAAAGATGTTTGTGTATAGGCAAAATGAAAACCCTTAACCCACGAGTATTTTTGTGCCAGGGTCTTTTCGGGATTGAAAAGTCGATATTTGAAGCTGAATTGAAATTTGCTTTTTTTAGGATCGGTTCCCACGAGAAAATACATGGGTTTGTAAGCCGCGATATTTTTTAGATACGGTTGATACAGTTCATACAGTGAATCCAGGGCTTCGAATTCCTTGGGTGCGGTTTCGTCGCTTTTGGACGCCTTGATCGAATCGCTGCTAAGGACCGCAAACATGGTATGGGCGCTTTTAAAATCCGGTATTTCCAGGGTAACTGGGCCTTCAATGGTTGAGGGAAGGTCCAGTGTGTATTGCACTTTTTCAAAACAACCCGGACATATGGTAATCGTTTTTTCGGATGTTGCCCGAATGGCATAAGCCTTCACCTCAACGGTGTCATCCCCGGCGCTCAAACGACACATAATGCTGTCCGGAATATCCACTTGCAAAGATGTATCCGAAAAATTGTGGAAGTACACGGCAAATACCGTCGACTTTCCGGCCTGAGGTATCTCGGCCGGTGGCGCGATAACCGTTTCGATACCACCGGCAAATGAAACCGTGCTAAAAAGGATGATCAGCAAGACCGTTGAAGCTCTCATAAAAAAATCCTTCCATAATTTTAAATATAGGGGTCGCTTGTTATCATGGTGATGCACGATAATGCATAGAAAATGTTTCAAAACCTCCTGTCCGTTGGCTAGAGTTTTTGCAAAGCGTTTTTCGACAAAAGACTCAAAACTCAATCCTGGAAGGTTTTGAAATGGCTTATAGAAATTAATAACACTTGGAGTTGTAGGATGTAAAGGAAAAGTGGTTATTCAGCCAGTCAGGAGATGGTTACATTTTCTTGAAATTTTGATAGCTTGAGAAAAGTCTTTGTTGACAATTAATCCAAATTTTCATTTATGTTGCTTCTATAGTAATGTGATCAAGAATAGTACTGGCGCTATTTCCATGGTCTATTAAAATTTTAAGTAACCTCAAAATTTTCAATTGACGTCTTTAAGATCTATTCTTTGAGCTTCTTTTTCTGTGCAATCCGGGCACAGTCCCTCAAATTCGAGCCGGTGCCCGATTATTGAAAAAACAGTGGCACCGTAAAGCTCATCTTCCAGTTTATTCAACGGGGCAATGGGAGCGTTATCTACCTGTCCACAGCATAAACAGCGGATATGGTAATGTTTATTCGGATCCCAATCAAATCTTTTAATGGTTCCGCCAAGTTCCAGTTTCTGTATCATCCCCGTTTTGGCAAGGACCTCCAGATTTCTATAAACCGTACCCAGACTGATTCGGGGGAGCTGATTTCTAACCAATTCATAGATTTCGTCAGCACTGGGATGGGAATTTGTTTGTCTTAAGATATTAAGGATCGTTTTCCGTTGGAGCGTCATCCGACGGGTCTTTTTTTCAGGCAAAGCAAAATTTCCTTTTATAAAAAAAATATCTTGACTAATGTTTATCACAAATAGTATTCATAACAGGAATGATTATTGATAGCATTTACGCCAGTGCTTGTCAATGACAAAGTTGTATTATAATTCATCTTTCCATGGTTGTAAAAATGAAAATAAGGAGGAATATTTAATGGTAGAAAAAAAAATAATAAAGGCTGCGAAGCCGCAGAAGATGGCGGATCCTATAGCGGCCTCTATTGATCCTGCAACTCAAGAAATGATCGCTCGGGCTCAGAATCTGGGTGTCGAGACGGTTTTTGATCGAGCGGTAACCATGAAACCCTGCAACATCGGAATGCAGGGAACCTGTTGTAAAAACTGTGCCATGGGCCCATGTCGCCTGCCGTTGCCCAAGGCCGGGATTGAAGGCGAAGATACCCGAAAAGGGTTGTGCGGCGCCACGGCCAATACCATAGCGGCCAGAAACTTTGCCCGTATGGTGGCCGCCGGTTCATCAGCCCATTCAGATCACGGTCGATCCGTGGCCGAGGTTTTTTTGTCTGTGGCCCGAAAAGAGACCGAAGACTATAAAATCAAAGATCCGGACAAACTTTTGGCCATTGCCCCTCATCTGGGTGTTGCCACCACGATTGAGAAGGATGGTGAAGTCCTTGATCGGGATTTTGACGAGATTGCCCTTGAAGTTGCCGAAAAGGCAATGAATGAATGGGGCAAACCCGAAGGTGAAATCCTCTACGCAAAAAGGGCGCCCCAGCCCCTTTATGAGCGTTGGAAAAAACTGGGTGTTGTTCCCCGGAATATCGATCGTGAAGTTGTGGAGATCATGCATCGGACCCACATGGGTGTGGACCAGGATTATAAAAACATCGTTAAACAGTGCACCCGAGCCGCCCTTGCTGACGGGTGGGGTGGTGCTATGCTTGCCACGGATCTCCAGGATGTAATGTTCGGCACCCCGTCTCCGTTACAGTCCGAGGCCAATCTGGGTATTATGAAGGAAGACCATGTGAACATTATTGTCCATGGGCATGAGCCGATTTTGTCCGAGATGATCGTGGCGGCTGCCCAATCCAAGGAGATGATCGAGTATGCCCACTCCAAAGGGGCCAAAGGGATTCAACTGGGGGGCATCTGCTGTACGGGGAATGAAATCCTTCAACGCCACGGCATACCACCGGCAGGGAACTATCTCCAGCAGGAGCTGGCTATTATCACCGGTGCCTGTGACGCCATGGTGGTGGATGTTCAGTGTGTGTTCCAGAACCTGGCCAATGTGGCCAAGTGCTTTCACACCAAGCTGATCACCACCCACCCCATCGCCAGGATGGAACAGGACAACGTGATTCATATTGAGTTTGACGAACATCACGCCATGGAAGACGCCAAACGGATCGTTACCATGGCCATCGACAACTTTAAGAATCGCGGTGCCGATATTATGATTCCGAAGCATAAGGCGGTTCAGATCGCCGGTTTCGGTGTGGAGTCCATCGAGTATCATCTGGGCGGCACCTTCCGGGGATCCTATTACACCTTAAATGACAATATCATCAACGGCCGTATCCGGGGCGTAGCCGGTGTGGTGGGCTGCAACAATGCTCGGGTCAAGCACAATGAAGAGCATGTCATGATTATCAAGGAACTGATCAAGAATGACGTGCTGGTTCTGACCACCGGATGCAGCGGAATAACTCTGGCGATGCACGGACTTTTGACGCCTGAAACGGCCCAGGTTTTTTGTGGACCGGGTCTGGCGGAAGTGTGTGAGACCGTGGGTATTCCGCCGGTGTTGCATCTGGGTTCCTGCGTGGATAACACTCGCATTCTGTTGGCGGCAACGGAGGTGGTTAAGGCCGGCGGTCTGGGTAACGACATTCAGGATCTGCCTGCAGCCGGAAGTGCTCCGGAATGGATGAGTGAAAAGGCCATAGCCATTGGGCAGTATTTTGTTGCATCCGGCGTGTACACGGTCTTTGGATATCATATGCCTCTGGAAGGGGCTCCGGTGTTCAAGGATTATCTGTACAAGGAACTGGAAGGGATTTACGGCGGCATGTGGGACTGTGAACCGGACCCGATCAAACATGCTCATAAGATGATCGCCCATATCGACAAAAAACGCAAAGCGTTAGGTATCGACAAGGCCAGGGACAGAATCCTCATGGATATGGCGGATCGTCAGGCTCTTGAAGGATAAAAAATAATGGAGGCTAAATATCAGCAAGTTTAGCGAATAATGAGTGGCCGCAAGGCATAAACACTAAAAAAAACATACAAAGGGGATCTCTATTAGAGATCCCCTTTTTTGCACCTAAATTGAGCGATTGTCGAGGCTTGCCCGCCTCTGGCGAGTTGCCGGTCGTGAGATCCCGCCTTTTTATAGCCCTGTTGCTATTTGAAACGCTCAGTTTAGGTAGTGCTCAGATCGGCATGGCTGCTGATTGAAAAATGGTTTTTGGGATAAGGTCGATCAGAATTGGAAGATGATCGGAATTCAGCTCCAATCGATTCAGCCTTTCCGACAATTTTTCCGTATCAATTTGTTCTATCTCATGGTGTGCTTGAAATTTTGACATCAATAGATCGGCTATATACACTATTGTAACAAGTTCTTCGTCTTCAGCCATGGTTTCGGGGATATGGTGGTTTGCAATCACATTGATCAGATTGTTCGGAAGGGTCCATGCCTTACCCAACCGCATTCCGGCTTCAGTATGATCTATACCGAACTTCAATTTTTCGGCTTTACACAAATCGCCACCCTGTTCTTGAGTATATCTATAGAAAAAAGGGGCGTTTCCCGCCATAACCTGATCCAACGGAATTTTTCCTATATCGTGCAAAAGGCCGGCCGTATAAGCAATATCAGGTGCAGCCTTCTTGGTAAAAACGGCAAGTTCTTGAGCAATCAGGGCAGTTCCAATAGAATGCTGGAAGATTCCTCCCTTGCACAGTGAATAACCTTGAGATGATTGTGGGAAAAGCGATTTGACAGATGCCGTAACAACGAGCTTTAAAAGGCGCTTTTCCCCAACCAATATTAGTGCTCGATCAATGGAATCGACGACAGTTCTTAGTCCCATGAAAGTTGAGTTGCAAAGATTTAAAACTCTTCCGCTGATCACTTGGTCCTGACGGATTTCACTCCCAACCTCTTTCATTGTATAATCATCTCTGTGTATCATACGGATGACCTTGAGCGCTACCTGAGGTATTGGCTTAATTCTCTGAATCGCTTCCTCAATATTGAAAATAACGTCGGTTTGAAAAGGACTCGTTGACGGCCTTTCAATTTGCCATGTCGGTTCAATGGTCGTGTTCCAGTGATAAAGATCGAGGCTCATTTTGCGTCCGGCATAGCCACCGGTTTCACTTTCAATGATTGGAATCCCATGATCTTCGAGATACGCTTGAACCACTTCGGCGGTTCGTCCTCCGATATCCAGAGATAGATCCATGTCTGATAAATGACCGATAAGGGCTCCTCCGGCCACACATGCTTCCAGCCTCTCTTTAGAAGCACCCGCATCAATCAACTTCTTCAAAAAATGTGGCATGCCCGTGATCGCATAATTTTCAGGTTGAAAAGACATATCCATCGCTGTAGCCTCGGCCAAGAGAAGGTGGAGCAATCCTCCCACATTTGCCTGGCGATCAACCAGAGTGACCCCTACGCAGCTCCCCAGATAGGCTTCAAGGTTTTCGTTTTTATTCTGACTAATAACAGATGTTCCTGAGGTCACAATTTGTTTTTTCATTTCTTATCAATCTCCAACGCCAATAGATCAACTCCAGCTTCTTTAAGATATTGAAAAACATCCGGGCCTTCTGCCGAGGCCTTCTCCTTTCCGGCTGCAACGTGCTGAACAAATTCTATCCTTTCCCTATCAAAACTGCCGATCTGCTGATCGATCAATTTTAGAGTGTTGTGTATCATACTGTAAAGGACCATGGGACCGAACATTTCTTCCCCGTTCTCTTTTTTGTCCCACGCCCCGGTAATTTTGTGGTGACCGACTCTAAAGGCTTTGGGCGGGTTTCTGTAATGTAAAATTTCTGCAAAAAGTTCAAGGCATTCAATGACGCCGTCCGAGTATCCATTTTCAAAAGACGCCAATCCGTCCTTGGCGATTTCATCGAGATCGGATGCGTTAAAGGATAGGTTCAGTTTGGCGATGCATTCCTGTTGAACAATCTTAACAGAATCTTCCTTTTTGCTGATGACCACGTCGGTATCTTTTAATATTTTGACCACATTGAAAGGATTCATCATTTCTTTGACAGTGGGACTTTTGCGCATGGCCACATCATAGACAGACGTATGGTAAATGGCCAGATCATTGTCGAGCACCAGAATCCGGGTTTTTTCGGCATCGATATCCTCGATATAAAGATCGAGATCCCGTTTTCTTTTGTAAGTATAATCGATCAGATCGAGAAGTTTGCGCATAATGTTCTTGTCTATCTTGCGACCACTGTCTGCGGGGCCGATGGAAGCGACGACCTGACGCCCCATTTTGTCTATGTTGATTTTTTTCAAAAGATTTTCTTTAAAAGACATAATGTCTCCCCATATAAAAGCCTCCGACTCGCTCCTTGGGTGAAAATTGATGAGAAAAAAAGATCATTATCCGATATACCATTTAGGCAAAATGTATGATGCTATGATGTTGTTTAAAGTTGTTTTAATAAAGGATTAAAAAAGTTCTCATCAAATTTCATGGAAGACTTAAGTATAAATTTATCATACCATAAGAACATATGTAAACGATAGTTTTTAAATCTTTTTCAACGGTTTCTTGACGTTATAACGAGATTCATGTATACAAAAGTTTTTTCAAACCTATTTTAAAATTTGAAACGCTCAGTTTAGGTCAAATTAACACAGCCTCAATAAATGAGGATGTGTCAATTCCAAAAAGTCCTTATAAAAACGTTTCGTCCTTTTCAGGCGTATGATTTTATGCAGTTTATTGGCAAGCCAAACGCGCTGATCTCATAGGAGGTAAATGACTTTGTTCAAACTGGAAATATTAAACAGTAATCACTTATTTGGAACACAGAGGTGGGATATGGAAGATAAGGTTAAACTTATATTCGAAGGCAAAACATATGAACTTCCAATTGTTACCGGCAGTGAAGGCGAAAAGGCCATCGACATTTCAACCCTTCGCCAAATGACAGGCCTAATTACCCTGGATCCGGGATATGCCAACACCGGCAGCTGCACCAGTTCCATTACGTTCATGAATGGTGAAAAAGGAATTTTGCGGTATCGAGGTATCCCGGTGGAACAGCTGGCTGAACATTCGAGTTTTATCGAAACCGTCTATCTGTTAATTAACGGTGTGCTGCCCACGAAACAGGAACTCAACAATATGTCGGTTTTGTTTAATGATCAATCACTCGTGCATGAGGACATGCAGATTTTTTATCAGAACTTTCCCAGGGCCTCTCATCCCATGGGAATACTCTCATCCATGGTGAATGCTTTAAGGAGTTTTTATCCCGAGCTCCATAACATTGAAGAGGAGTTGAATATCACCGTTACTCGTCTATTGTCCAAAGTTCGAACCATGGCTGCCATGTCTTATAAAATATCGAGAGGTCACAAGGTCGTTTATCCTCGGCCTGACCTGAAATACTGTGCAAATTTTCTGAACATGATGTTCGATACGCCGGTTAAGCCCTATCCCATTGATGAAGATCTGGTAAGGGCACTGGATGTTTTCTGGATTCTTCACGCCGACCATGAGCAGAATTGTTCTACCTCAGCGGTAAGGCTGGTGGGAAGTGGGAGAGTGAATCTATATGCAGCGATTTCCGCCGGTATTGCAGCCCTATGGGGCCCCTTGCATGGAGGCGCCAATCAGGCGGTCATCGAAATGCTTACCGAGATTCAAAATGACGGCGGGAACTATCGTCGGGCCGTTGAACGTGCCAAAGATAAAAATGATCCTTTCCGACTCATGGGTTTTGGACATCGCGTTTACAAGGCATATGATCCGCGGGCCAGAATTATGAAAAAGATGTGTGATAAGGTTCTTTCTAAACTCAAAATTAACGACCCGTTGCTCGATATTGCCAAGGAGCTTGAAGTAGCGGCATTAAAAGATGATTATTTCACTGAACACAACCTGTATCCAAACATCGATTTTTACAGCGGCATCGTCCTGCGAGCCATGGGCATTCCCACCAAAATGTTCACGGTCATGTTTGCCATCGGCCGGTTGCCGGGGTGGATTGCCCAATGGAAAGAAAGCCTGGATGATCCCAAATGGAAACTTGGACGACCTCGCCAGATTTACATCGGACCTACCCAAACCGATTATATTCCCATCGATCGGCGATAGTCCGATATCGATGAATGCCACGGATAAGAAGCTTAGAAGTTTACTGCAACAACTTAACCTGGGTCAGGTGGTAAAGCCGGAAAACTTACTCGAAGAAAAAAAAGCTTTTCTGTACTCTCGTTTTTCTAACCCGAGAAAATCTCCTGCGTTTAAATATAAAAACGCATCTTCAAATTGGAGGGACTTTGAGCCGGTTTTGCCTCTTGAATCCATGGATGCTCCGGATGAAATCGTCGACATCTACCGGGAAAAACAGCTTGAGTTGGAACGGACAAAAGATATGTTCGCTGCGGTGGGTACCGAAGAATTTACACAATTTGCCATTGAAATCTATGGTGCCCCAACCGCTGAAGACGCCCTAAAAGCCCGTCGAGTCCTGGAGAAGTTTTCTAATATTGCGCCCCTTGAACGAAGCTTTTCAGCCAAGGACTTTGCATGGTTACTCAAGACCCGTCTGGAAAAGCTCGGTATTTCCTTGCATATTGAACTGGTTTCTTCCATGGCTACAAAAATTTCAGTAGACAGCGTATCCCGCTTAATTCATCTTAATCGAAATGCCCTATTTGCTCCTCAGGAAGTAAAACGCCTTTTGGTGCATGAAATCGATGTTCACGCCGTTCGCATTCATAATGGTTCGTGCTTTCCATGGGGTATTTTTTCCATGGGTACGGCAGGCTACCGAGAAGCCGAGGAAGGACTCGCGGTTTACTTTGAGCGACGGTCAGATCACCTTTATCCCTTTCAAGAGAAAATTTACGCCGGGCGCTGCCTGGCGGTTTATTTGTCTCTCTCGGCCGGTTTTAAAGAAGTTTTCGAAGAACTTTTGG
>Ga0210124_1000451_pt1 | contig 20970 bp, 21 predicted proteins | sample Muzzi_PWC_D2_FD_185554 | JGI IMG/M metagenome (GOLD analysis project Ga0210124, IMG submission 185554) | Wetland microbial communities from San Francisco Bay, California, USA, that impact long-term carbon sequestration - Muzzi_PWC_D2 (SPAdes) | ecosystem: Environmental > Aquatic > Marine >... | reverse complement strand
AGGGAATTCAGTAACTTGGCGGCCGTCGGGAGAGGCACGCCGGTACCCTGGGCGATCCGTTGCGCGGTCCAGAATTCGGCCGGATGCTGCGTCATCTGCGAGAGCACGACGACCGCGTAATCCGTCAGTCGGTTGAGCCGGAACATCGGCTGCTCCAATTCAGACTATATTGGTAAGGATTAATTATGGCTCGGGCCGGCAAAATCAAGGGAAATCCCCGGTTTGTCCGGCAAAAAATCGCGAGCCCGGGCGGACGCGAGCACCGCACGCCGCAGCCAATCCCGGGGGAACGCAGACCCGGGATTCAGGTCCGGCGCAGTCCCTCTGGTTTCCGGCCCTCTGGTTTCCGGCTTTCGGTGGAGAGCGACGGCGGGGCGGGGCGGTCCGGTGCCGCCGCGCTCATGCCTCTCGGCCCGCGCTCGTCGGCGTGACGGCGCCGGCGCTGCCTCAGGCGACCTTGACGGATTTGAACAGAAAGGCCGGCGCGTGCTCGCCGAAGGGGTGGTCCTGGGGTTTCGCCGGCTGGCTGCGCCGGCCGCGGCCGCCTTCGGACTTGGCGCCGCTTTTTTGCGGCTTCGCCTGTTCGCGCCGCGACGACTTGGGGGCCTCCACGGGGGCCTCCACGGGGGCCTCCACGGGGGCCTCCTCGGGGGCCTCCTGGGGCGCGCTCCCGGCGGCGTCGGGCTGGGCGGCGTCAGGCTGGGCGGTGTCGTGCGCGGCGCCCAGCGCCGTCTTGGGCTCCGGCCGGCGGCGTTCCCCGGCGTCCGGCTGTGCCGCCTGCCTCTTGCGCCCGCCGGCCGCGCGGCCGCGGTCTCCGTCGCGCCGCCGTCCGCCGCGCCGGCGCCCGGAGGCGCGTGCCTCGCCCTCGGAATCGTCCCAGGGCTCGACGCCTTCGAGCTCCATTTCCGGAATGTCGCGCCCGAGCATTTCCGTCACGGCCTTGAGCGCCTTCATCTCTTCCGGCAAGGCCAGGGCGATGGCGATGCCGCTGCGCCCGGCGCGCCCGGTCCGGCCGATACGGTGCACGTAATCCTCGGCATTGATCGGGACGTCGAAATTGAACACGTGCGACACCTTGGGGATGTCCAGACCGCGCGCCGCGACGTCGGAGCACACCAGCAGGCGAACCTCGCCGTTCTTGAAGCGCTCCAGCGTCTCCACCCGGACCGGCTGCGCCATGTCGCCGTGCAGCGCCGCCACCGAGAAGTCGTGACGGCGCAGCGACTTGAAGACGATGTCGACGTCCTTCTTGCGGTTGCAGAAGATCAGGGCGCTGGTGACCTCGTCGCGGCGCAGCAGCGTGCGCAAGGCGGCGCGCTTGTCCTTCTGGTCGCCGCGCACCCGCACGAGCGACTGCTGCACGGTCTCGGCGGCGGTCGATTGCGGACTGGCCGAAATCTCCTTCGGGTTCATCAGGAAGGCGTCGGCCAGGCGGCGGACCTCCGGCGGCATGGTGGCCGAGAAGAACAGAGTCTGACGGATCTTCGGCAGCAGGCCGACGATGCGCTCGACATCGGGGATGAAGCCCATGTCCAGCATGCGGTCGGCCTCGTCGATCACCAGGATCTTGACGTCGGCCAGCAGGATCTTGCCGCGTTCGAACAGGTCCAACAGCCGGCCGGGCGTGGCGATCAGGACGTCGACGCCGCGGTCGAGGCGCTTCTCCTGGTCGGTGAGGGACGATCCGCCGATCAGCAGCGCCATGGAAAGCTTGTTGTACTTGCCGTAGGTCTCGAAGTTCTGGGAAACCTGCGCGGCGAGCTCTCGCGTGGGGCACACGATGAGCGAGCGCGGCATACGCGCGCGGGCCCGGCCGCTGGCCAGGATGTCGATCATCGGAAGGGTGAAGGACGCGGTCTTTCCGGTTCCGGTCTGGGCGCAGCCGAGGACGTCGCGGCCCATGAGAACGTAGGGGATGGCTTGTGCCTGGATGGGGGTGGGCTCTGTATAGCCGGCATCCTCCACCGCCTTGAGGACCTCTTGGCTGAGTCCTATATCGGTGAATTTCATATAGTGTCTTTGATCTCGAGTAGTTTAAGCGGTCGAAAGTGACTATCGCTGGCCAGTTATTTAATTTTGCATAACGGGAAGTCAAGCGCGATCTTCCGGAAAAGCCAAAGAAAATCCGAAAGTTGCGGCAACCCGGCTTGGTCTAGAAATTTCCTTCCATTATTGTCGGACGATTTCGCTGGCCGGCGTTCCGCCGGAAATAGGACGATATTCAAGGGCATGTCGATCGTGGCGCAGACCTCCGTTCCGACGGCCGCCGATATGCCGGCGCCCGGATGACGGTCGCGCTCGCCCTGCTGCCCGGCCTGCTCAACGACGCCAGCCTGTGGCGCCATCAGGTGGCGGCGCTGGAAGGGCGCGCGGCCTGCTTCGTCCCGGATTTCACGACCCAGGAGTCGGTGGGTGCGATGGCCGAGACGGCGCTGTCCGCGATGCCGCCGCGCTTCGCCCTGGCCGGGCTGTCCATGGGCGGCTACGTCGCCTTCGAGATCCTGCGCCGCGCGCCCGAGCGGATCGTCCGCCTGGCGCTGCTCGACACCAGGGCGGGCCCGGACAGCGCCGAGCAGACGGCGCGCCGCCGCGGCCTGATCCAGCTCGCGCGCAAGGGGCGGTTCCAGGGCGTCACCCGACAGCTGCTGCCGATGCTGGTCGCCGAGGCGCACCTGGCGAACGGGGCGCTGATCGAAGAGGTCATGGCGATGGCGGGCCGGGTCGGGCGCGAAGCCTTCGTCCGCCAGCAGACGGCCATCATGGGCCGGCCCGACAGCCGACCGACGCTGGCCCGTGTGACCTGCCCGACGCTGGTGCTCTGCGGCCGCCAGGACCAGCTCACGCCGCCGGACGCGCACATGGAGATGGCGGCAGGCATCCGCGACGCGCGCCTCGTCGTGGTCGAGGACTGCGGCCACCTCTCGCCGCTCGAGCAGCCGGAGGCCGTGACGGCCGCACTCACGGAATGGCTGGAAAGCGAATAGGCCGCTAATAGGCCGCTAGACGTCGAGCTCTTCGACGAAGCGGGCGTTCTCCTGGATGAAGGCGAAGCGCGCCTCGGGCTTGCGCCCCATCAGGCGCTCCACCAGGCTGTCCGCCTCCTTGAGCTGGGCGCGCTTCTCGGCGCCCTTGAGGTCGACCAGGGTGACGCGCAGCAGGATCCGCTTGTTCGGATCCATGGTGGTTTCCTTGAGCTGCTTCGCCGGCATCTCGCCCAGGCCCTTGAAGCGGCTGACCTCGACCTTGCCGCGGCCCTTGAAGTGCGTTTTGAGCAGTTCCTCGCGGTGTGCGTCGTCGCGCGCGTAGACCGTTTCGCCGCCCTGCGTCAGCCGATACAGCGGCGGCTGCGCCAGGAACAGCCGGCCCGATTCGATCAGCCCCGGCATCTCGCGATAGAAGAAGGTCATCAGCAGCGAGGCGATATGGGCGCCGTCCACGTCGGCGTCCGTCATGATGATGACCCGTTCGTAGCGCAGCTTGTCGAGATCGAACTGCTGGCGCAGGCCGCAGCCGAGCGCCTGCGCGATATCGGAAATCTCCTGGTTGGCCTTCATCTTGTCCTGCGTGGCGCTGGCCACGTTGAGGATCTTGCCGCGCAGCGGCAGCACCGCCTGGGTCTCGCGGGAGCGCGCCTGCTTGGCCGAGCCGCCGGCCGAATCGCCCTCGACCAGGAAGATCTCGGTGCCCTGCCGGCTGGCGCTGGTGCAGTCCGCCAGCTTGCCGGGCAGCCGCAGCTTGCGCGTCGCGGTCTTTCGGTTCAGCTCCTTTTCCTGGCGGCGGCGCAGGCGCTCGTCGGCGCGCTCCAGGATGCGGTCGAGCAGCAGGCCGGCGCGCTCGGGGTGGCCCGACAGCCAGTGGTCGAAATGATCCTTCACGCTGCTCTCGACCAGCTTGCTGGCCATCGGCGCGGCCAGGCGCTCCTTGGTCTGGCCCTGGAACTGCGGGTCCCGAATGAAGACCGAGAGAATGGCGCAGGCGCCCCCGAGGATGTCGTCCGCGGTGATCTGCCCGACCTTCTTCTTGTTGGCGCCGCTCAGCTCGCCGTAGGCCTTGAGGCTCTTGACCAGGGCGCCGCGCAGTCCCTGTTCGTGCGTGCCGCCGTCCGGCGTCGGAATCGTGTTGCAGAAGGAGTTGAGGAAGCCGTCCTCGTCGCTCGGCCAGGTGATCGCCCATTCGACGTAGCCTTCGCCTTCGGCGAAGTCGGCCCGGTCGACGAAGGGCTCCGGCGTCAGGGTCTTGCGCCCGTTCAGGCTGGCCTCGAGGAAGTCCTGCAGGCCGTTCGGGAAGTGCAGCACCGCCTCGGCCGGAACCTTGCCGCCCTTCTTGAGCAGCGACTTGTCGCAGGCCCAGCGGATCTCGACGCCGCGGAACAGATAGGCGCGCGACCGCGCCATGCGGTAGACCTGCTCGGGGTCGAAGCTGGTACCCTTGCCGAAGATGCTGACGTCCGGCTTGAAGGTGATGGTGGTGCCGCGGCGGTTCTGGGCCGTGCCGGCCTGCTTCAGCTTGCCCTGCGGCTTGCCGCGCTTGTAGCCCTGGCGATAGACCTTGCGGTCGCGCGCCACCTCGACCACCAGGGTGTCGGCCAGGGCGTTGACCACCGAGACGCCGACGCCGTGCAGGCCGCCGGAGGTCGCGTAGGCCTTTTGCGAGAACTTGGCGCCCGAGTGGAGGGTGGTCAGGATCACCTCCAGCGCCGACTTGGTCTTGAATTTCGGGTGCGGATCGACCGGGATGCCGCGGCCGTTGTCGCTCACCGTGACTTCGTTGTCGCGCCCCAGCGCCAGCTCGATTCGGGTGGCATGCCCGGCCACGGCCTCGTCCATGGCGTTGTCGAGCAGCTCGGCCACCAGGTGGTGCATCGCGCGGGCGTCGCTGCCACCGATATACATGCCGGGACGGCGGCGCACGGGCTCGAGGCCCTCCAGGACCTCGATGTCCTTGGCCGAGTAGTCGGCACTCTGTTTCGCCAGATTGTCGAAGAGATCCGCCATCGCTTTGGATTTACCTGTCGATTCGGCACGCCCGGAAGGCGATTTTCTTGGTCTGCCACGGGGTTTCTTTGGCATATTCACGGGGATTGGTTAACGATTGGTAGCGTGGTCATGAGCGAAAGCGACAGTCGGACAGGCGAATCGCCGCGCGGCGAGCTGGCCACCCGGACCCTGGCGATGCCGGCCGACGCGAATCCGAGCGGCGATATTTTCGGCGGCTGGGTGCTGTCGCAAATGGACATTGCCGGGGGTATCACCGCCGGCCGGCGGGCGCAAGCGCGGGTCGCGACGGTCGCCGTCAACGCCATGACGTTCCATCTTCCGGTCTACGTCGGCGACGTGCTCTGCGTCTATGCCGAGATCGTCGGCATCGGCCGCAGCTCCATGACGATCGATCTGGAGGCCTGGGCCCTGCGCGGGCGCAGGGGGGAGCGGGTCCTCGTGACCGAGGGGCGCTTCGTCTATGTCGCCCTCGACGAGCACGGCCGGCCGCACCCGGTCCCCAAGGACACGGTCGAGGTATGAGGCCGGCCGTCCGGTTCGCCACGGCCCTTGCCCCGCTGCTCGGCCTTGCCGCCGCCGTTCCGGCGGCGGCCGGCGAGGCCGACGTCGTGGCGGTCGAGGCGATGCCCGAAGACGGCGGCACCTGGCGCTTTTCGGTGACCCTGCGCCACGACGACACCGGCTGGGACCATTACGCCGACAAATGGGAGGTCGTGGCGCCGGACGGGCGCGTGCTCGCGACCCGCGTGCTGCTCCATCCGCATGAAGCCGAACAGCCCTTCACCCGGACCCTCGGCGGGGTCGCCGTGCCCGAGGGCATCGTCGCGGTCACCCTGCGCGGCCACGACAGCGTGCACGACTACGGCGGGCGGGAGATGACCGTGCCGCTGCAACCTTAGGCGCCGGATCTAAAGCTCTTCCTCTTCCAGCAGCTTGCGCCACTCGCCGAGCCAGCTCAGTTCGTCGAGGAAGACCATGAGGCGGACGCAGAGCGCGGCCGATTGCGGCACCGGGGAGGCGCCCGAGACCCAGCGCCGCACGGTCCGGTCGTTGACGTCGAGCTCGCGCGCCAGCGCCGTCTGCCAGCCGTGCCGGCCGTACAAGCGGGCGCAGTGCCGGCCCAACTCCTCGGGCGACATGGGGCGCGGCGGGGCGGTGTCTTTCGCCATGTCCTATCCTTGCGGGTGGCGGTCGGGTCATCGCAACCGACGACCCGAACATACTAGGCCAGAAAGCCCTAACGAATCCCTATTAGGTCATGATGGCCGCAAATTTCTAGGGCAAGGGGGCCGGAATTGCGGAGTCTGAAGAAATTTATTCAAAAATTGTGCAATGAATACCACTTTTATAGTGTATTGGCTCGGATATATCAAATTGAAGGCAAATAATTATTGCACCCGGCCGCAAGACATAGTATGGTCTTTTTCAGGATCGGCGGCGGCGCCATGAGGCTGGTTGGGACAGGAGGCCGAGGCGCGCCACGACGATATTCCATGGCTCGGCGTTTCATCGCATGAGAGGGCCGGAGATTGCTCCGGCCCTCTTTGCGAGCGACCCGCGCGCGGCCGGGGAATTCCGGGGTGTTGGTCGAAGGCGGGGAAGAATGACACTGCATCGTAAAATTCCGGGGCCGCCTCCGGGGCCACCTGCAGAGACCGGCGCGGCCGCGGAGCTCGAGGAGCTCATCGTGCTGCTCGAGGCGGGGTCCGGTCGTGGGGTTGAGCGGCTGCAGGCCCTGATCCGCAGCATTCGCGCCGGCAAGGTTCTGCCGGGCGTGGGGGCGGAACTGGCCCGCCGGGAGCGCGCGCAGAAAAAAGACCGACAGGGCACGTCGAAATCGAGCTAGCGCCGCGGGACGGCGTTGCGGCACTCTGGCGCCCTGGCGGTCAGCGGCGGCGCGGCCGCGGCCGGCATGGTGCGATCGAAGGGGGAGGGCGGCGTGACGAGGATGGAGACCGAAGGGACGCCGGACTATCGGATCGGCCGCTCGACGCCGATCCCGCGCGCTCGGCGACATTGCCCGGGCACTTCTACAGCGCGCCGGACATCTACGAGGCGGAAAGGCAGCGGATCTTCTACCGACACTGGGCGCTGGTCGCGCACCGCAGCCAGCTCAAGGCGCCCGGCGATTACGTCTGCGCCGAGATCGCCGACCAGAGCGTCTTCGTGATGCGCGGCCGGGCGGGCGAGCTGCGCGCGTTCTACAACGTCTGCCAGCACCGGGCGCACGAACTCTTGAAAGGGGCCGGCAACGTCAAGGCGGTCATCGTCTGTCCCTATCATGCCTGGGCCTACGGGCTCGACGGCGCGCTGCGGGCGGCGCGTCACTGTGACGCCCTACCGGACTTCGACAAGGCTGATTTCGGCTTGCGGCCGGTGCGGGTCGAGGAGGCTTTGGGCTTCGTCTTCGCCAACCTCGACGACGGGGCCCCGGCGCTGGCGGAGGTCTGCGGCGACATGTTCGACGACATCCGGGCGAATGTCCCCTGGTGGGACGAAGTCGAGGCTTCGGACGCCTCCGGCGATACCGGCTGGTCGGGCTCCATTCTCGAGGCCAACTGGAAGGTGCTCGCCGAGAACTGCCTCGAGTGCTACCACTGCGGCCCGGCGCACCCCGCCTTCGTCGATCTGATCGCCATGGAAAGCTACAGCTGCACGCCGCATGGCGCCTTGGGCAAGAGCTTCGGTCGACTCAACAAGGGCCGCAACAAGGCCTACGACGTGGCGCCCTCGGAGCCGAGCCAGACCGGCGCGTTCTGGCACCTGTGGCCCAACGTGGAGATCAGCGTTTTGCCGGGCGAGGCGTCGATCGGCGCCTTCCGCATGGACGGGGCCGGGCCCGAGCGCACGCGCCTCAGCGGCATCGTGCTGACCCGCCCCGGCGAAAGCGTTTCGGAGGACCGCCGAAACTACCGCTGGAACGTGCTCTGGCCGGAGGACGAGGCGATCTGCCGCTCGGTCCATCGCGGCCTCAAGTCGCGCGGCTACCGCCAGGGCCGCTTCGTCATCGACCCGCGGCGCCCCGACGTCAGCGAAAACGGCGTGCATGCCTTCCAGCGCCGCTACGCCGCGGTGATGGGGCTGTAGCCGGGGCTGGACGGCACCGCCTCCCGCTGCGCCGTAACGAAAGCCGGCCGCGCCGCCCGGCGGGGCGGCACGGCCGGTCGTCGTGCCGAGGCCGGTCGGATGTCGGCCTTTATCCCGAGTAGTACATCTGGAACTCGACCGGGTGGGGGGCCTGTTCGAAGCGGTGGATCTCCTCCCACTTCAGCTCGAGATAGGCGTCGATCTGGTCCTTGGTGAAGACGTCGCCGCCGAGCAGGAACGCGTGGTCGCCGTCCAGCGACTCGGCCGCCTGGCGCAGCGAGCCGCACACCGTCGGCACGTCCTTGAGCTCCTCCGGCGGCAGGTCGTAGAGGTTCTTGTCCATCGGGTCGCCGGGATGGATCTTGTTCTGGATCCCGTCGAGGCCGGCCATCAGCATGGCGGCATAGGCCAGATAGGGATTGGCCAGGGGATCCGGGAAGCGGATCTCGACGCGCTTGGCCTTGGGCCCGGCGCCGTAGGGAATGCGGCAGGACGCCGAGCGGTTGCGCGCCGAATAGGCGAGCAGCACCGGCGCCTCGAAGCCCGGCACCAGACGCTTGTAGCTGTTCGTCGCGGGGTTGGAGAAGGCGTTGATGGCCCGCGCGTGCTTGATGACGCCGCCGATGTAATAGAGCGCGGTCTCCGACAGCCCGGAATAGCCGTCGCCGGCGAACAGCGGCTTGCCGTCCTTCCAGATCGACTGGTGCGTGTGCATGCCGGAGCCGTTGTCGCCGTAGACCGGCTTGGGCATGAAGGTCGCGGTCTTGCCGTAGGTGTGCGCGACGTTGTGCACCACGTACTTGTAGATCTGCATGTTGTCGGCGGTGCGCACCAGGGTATCGAACTTGAGCCCCAGCTCATGCTGCGAGGGCGCCACCTCGTGGTGGTGCTTCTCCATCCCCAGGCCCATTTCGCCCATCACCGTGACCATCTCGGCCCGCAGGTCGGTGGCCGAATCGACCGGCGGCACGGGGAAGTAGCCGCCCTTCAGCGCCGGACGGTGGCCGATGTTGCCCTCCTCGAAGCGCTCGCCCGACATGTAGGGGCCTTCCTCCGAGTTGAACTCGAAGAAGCAGTGGTTCATTTCGACCTTGAAGCGCACGTCGTCGAACACGAAGAACTCGGCCTCGGGACCGAAGAAGGCGGTGTCGCCGATGCCGGTCGCCTTCAGGTAGGCCTCGGCCTTCTTGGCGGTGGAGCGCGGGTCGCGGTCGTAGGGCTGGCCGGTCGTCGGGTCGGCGATGTCGCAGAACAGGATCAGCAGCGGCTGTGCCGCGAAGGGGTCCATCACGGCGGTCGCCAGATCGGGCATCAGCGTCATGTCGGACTCGTTGATCGCCTTCCAGCCGGCGATCGACGAGCCGTCGAACATCACGCCCTCGGTCAGCGCCTCCTCGTCCATCACGTCCGCGCACATGGACAGGTGCTGCCACTTGCCGCGCGGGTCGGTGAAGCGCAGGTCGACGTATTTGACGTCGTTTTCCTTGATCATCTGGATGATCTTGCTCGGCTCGGACATGGTTTCTCTTTCCTCTTCCTGGATGCCTCGTCCCGCGGGGCTCAGCGCCGCGGTTCCGTTCCCTGGTTGAATGACAAAGTCAGATGGCGTCGCCGCCGCGCTCGCCGGTGCGGATGCGGATCGCCTCCTCGACGGAGCTAATGAATATCTTGCCGTCGCCGATCCGCCCGGTCCGGGCCGCCTGCTGGATCGCCTCGATCGCGCGCTCGGCCAGGTTGTCCTCGATGACCACCTCGACCTTCACCTTGGGCAGGAAATCGACGACGTACTCCGCGCCGCGGTAGAGCTCGGTGTGGCCCTTCTGACGGCCGAAGCCCTTGGCCTCGATGACCGTGATGCCCTTGATCCCGACCTCGTGCAGCGCCTCCTTCACCTCGTCCAGCTTGAAGGGCTTGATGATCGCTTCGATCTTTTTCATGGCGCCTCGTCTTTCCTGGCTATCGGACATGCTGCGACGGCGGCGTTTTCCGCGCCGCTGGCTCCCTAAGAGCAGGTTCCGTACCAACTACGCGAAAACTTCAACAAAACCGGCTAATTCACTGATAGAAAGCCTTGTTATGTGCCCGCGAACCTCTAACTGGAGACGAACTGCCCAACGCTTGGGCGGACACGTGTGTTTAAAAAATAGGCAGCTTGCCTATAACGTGGGCTTCAAGCCGCGCGCCGTTTCTCCAGCCAGTCGCGGATGCGGGCCACCGCCGCGCGGATGTTGTCCGTCGAGTTGGCGTAGGACAGCCGCAGGTAGCCTTCGCCCCGCGGTCCGAAGCTCGACCCGGCCAGGGTGGCGACCCCGGCCTCTTCGAGCAGCTTGACCTCGAGCTCCTTGGCGCTCAGCCCGGTCGCGGAGACGTTGGGGAAGGCGTAGAAGGCGCCGCCCGGGTCGACGCAGGTCAGCCCGGGAACGGCGGCGAGCTCCTCGATCACCGCACGGCGCCGGGCGGCGAAGGCCGCCAGCATCTCGGCGACGCAGTCCTGCGGCCCGTCGAGCGCGGCGAGCCCGGCGTACTGCGCGGCGGCGTTGACGCAGGAGTGCGAGTTGATCGCCAGACGGGTCGCGCTCTCGACCAGGGTGATCGGCCAGACGCCGTAGCCCAGGCGCCATCCGGTCATGGCGTAGGTCTTGCTCCAGCCGTCGAGCAGCACGACCCGGTCGCGGATCTCCGGGTACTGCAGCAGGCTGACGTGCTCGCGGCCGTCGTACAGCATCTGGCCGTAGATCTCGTCCGACAGGACGGCGACCCGGGGATGCGCCGCCAGCCCGGCGACCAGCCGGTCGACCTCGGCGCGCGGCGTCACCCCGCCGGTCGGGTTGGCCGGGCTGTTGAGGATGACGAGGCGCGTCGCCGGCGTGATGCGCGACAGGACGTCGTCGGCCGAGAAGGCGAAACCGTTCTCCTCGCGCAGCGGAAAGGGCACGGCGCGCGCGCCGCTGAAGCGCACGATCGAGTTGTAGATCGGGAACCCCGGATCGGGGTGCAGAATCTGCACCCCGGGTTCGCCGAACATCAGGGCGGCGAAGAACATCGTGACCTTGCCGCCGGGCACGATCAGGACCTGCGCCGGGTCGACGGCGACGGCGAGGCGGCGGTCGAGGTCGGCGGCGACGGCCTCGCGCAGCTCGAGGATGCCGTTGGCCGCAGTGTAGCCGTGGTGGCCGTCGCGCAGCGCCTTGATGCCGGCCTCGACGATGTGCTCGGGGGTACGGAAATCGGGCTGCCCGATCCCCAGATTGATGATCGAGCGGCCCTGCGCCTCGAGCTCTTTGGCGCGCGCCAGGACCTCGAAGGCGCTTTCGGTGGCCAGGCGCCTGACCGCGGCGGTCGGTTCGATCATGGGGCGGCGCTCCTCGGGCCTCGGCGGATTGCGCTCCGCCTGGGCCCCATTCTAGCGGCGCGGCGCGGCGGTGCCAGGGGCGCGCGGCCGGGCCTGTGGGCCTTGACCGGTGGTGCTTGACGGGGCACTGGCCCGGTGATTTAACACCGGCGGCCGGCCGCGAAACTCGGCCGTTCGGCGTCTCCGTGGTGGCTGTAGCTCAGTTGGTCAGAGCATCGGTTTGTGGTACCGAGGGTCGTGGGTTCAAGTCCCATCAGCCACCCCAATCTCCTTTCAGGCGGCTCGCCGGTCGGGAAGAAATGAAACCGGACAGCCGGCCGGCAGGGTCGATGCGCCTGGCGAATCCGGCTAGCCTATAGAAATGGCGGGCCGCGCCCGGACCGCCCGTTGCGGGAGCCCACGATGCCGGTCGACGAACGTTCGCCGAGCTTGGCGATCCTGATCGATGCCGACAACACGAGCGCACGCCATGCCCGCGCGATCTTCGAGGAGATCGCCAAGCTGGGCGAGGCGAACGTGCGGCGGATCTACGGCGATTTTGCCGACGAGCGGCTGAAGGGCTGGCGCGAGGTCATGCAGCCCTTGGCCATCGTGCCGCAGCAGCAGTTCAACAACACCACCGGCAAGAATGCCGCCGACATCACCTTGGTGATCGATGCGATGGACCTGATGCATCGCGGCGGCCTCGACGGCTACTGCCTCGTCAGCTCCGACAGCGATTTCACCCGGCTCGCCCAGCGGCTGCGCGAGACCGGCGCTGTGGTCTACGGCTTCGGCGCCAAGAAGACGCCGGAGCCCTTCCGCAATGCCTGTTCGCGCTTCATCTATATCGAGAATTTGTCGGAGGCGTCGGACGACGGGAAGGCGAGCCCGGGACCGCGGGCGACCGCGAAGAAGGAGCCGCCGTCGAAAGTCGCTCCGCTGATCCGCAAGGCGATGGAGCAGGCGGGGGACGACGAGGGCTGGGTCGACTTGGCGGAGGTCGGCCAACGACTCAATCATTTGGCGCCCGACTTCGATCCGCGGACCTATGGTTGCAACAAGCTGGTCACGGTCGTGGAAAAGACCGGCAAGTTCCTGATCGAGCGCCCGAAAAACCGCGGCGTGCGCATCAAGTGGCGCTGATCGGCGCGGCGTCTCCGTCCGCCTGCGGGAAAGGCGCAAGCTGCGGCGAGCCCGTTGGCGGGAGCGCCCGTGATCTTTGAAGGCTACCTCGGCCTCTTCCTGAGTTCCTTCCTGGCGGCGACCTTCCTGCCGGTGGTCTCCGAAGCGGTGATCGCCGGCCTGGCGGCGAGCGGCGACTACCAGACGCTGTGGCTCCTCGTGGTGGCGAGCATCGGCAACACGCTGGGCTCGGTCGTCAACTGGCTGATGGGGCGCTTTCTCATCCAATACCAGTACCGCGGCTGGTTTCCGGTGAAGCCGAAGCAGTTGGACCGGGCCAGCCGCGTGTTCAACCGCTGGGGCGTATGGAGCCTGCTGCTGGCGTGGACGCCGTTCCTCGGCGACCCGCTGACCTTCGTCGCCGGGGTGCTGCGGGTTCCCTTTCCGCTGTTCCTGCTGCTGGTCGCGATCTCGAAGACCGGCCGCTACGCCGTCCTGCTCGGCCTGGTGCAGCCGTTTGTGTCGTAGCCGGCCGCGGTCCAGGCGTCGCGCGTCAGATCTGCTCGATCGAGCCGAAGCTGAAGGTGTTGCCGGGCGGGTTCTCGCCGACCCGCAGGGTCGAGGCATCGGGGAAGTGGTAAGGGGGGACGGGCAGGTTGAGCGGGGCCGGCACGCCCTTGTAGACGCGGCCCGCCAGGTCGTAGCGCGAGCCGTGACAGGGGCAGAAATAGCCGCCGAGCCAGTTGGCGCCGAGGTCGGCGGCGCCGATCGTCGGCCGGAAGTCCGGAATGCATCCGAGGTGGGTGCAGATGCCGACCAGCACCGAATACTCGGGCTTGATCGAGCGGTGCCAGTTGGTCGCGTAGGTCGCCTGCTGACGGCTCGTCGAGTTGGGATCGCGCAGGCGATCGGTCATCTCGGGCTCCTGCAGGATCTTGAGCTCCTTTTCCGTGCGCCGCAGGACGAAGATCGGGTGGCTGCGCCATTGAACCCGGATCTGCTGTCCGGGCTTGACCTTCGAGATGTCCACATCGATCGGGCCGCCGGCGGCCAGGGTGTCCGCCGCCGGATTCATCGAATCGAGGAACGGCCAGGCGACGGCGGCGGCGCCGACGACAGCCAGCGCGGTCGCCGTCAGATTGAGAAAATCCCGGCGCTTTATTTCCGGGTGCGTTTCATGGTTCTCCGGCGACGAAGCGGTCATGGTCGCGTTCTCGGCTGCAACGGGATTGATTCGAGCGGGGCCGATTGCCCTTGGATGCTAGGGAGATGGTCAGCGAAGCTGACGAACGCCTGAACGGCGGATTAATCCCTGTCCATCCGGACCGCCGGGGCCGCGCGGCCCCGAGGCGGGCAGGGAGACGGTGCGGTGCCTTGCGCGCAGGCGAGTCGCGTCGCTATGGTTCGCAACGTTAGATCTTTTTGGCCGGGGGAGCCGATGGGCCGCGTCAGCAAGAGCACATTTAGCAGATTCGTTCTGGGCGGCCTGGCCGCGCTGTTGCTGATCGGCGCCGGCCCGTCGGCCCGGGCGCAGGACTACGACGCGGGGCTGCGCGCCTACGAAGCGGGCCAGTTCCAGCAGGCCTACGACATCTGGCTGAAGCTCGCCGAGACGGGCTTGGCGGAGGCGCAGTACAGCCTCGGCAAGCTGCTCGAAACCGGCGGCGGTCCGATATCCAAGGACTACGAGAAGGCGGCCGCCTGGTACAAGAAGGCCGCCGCGCAGGGCGTGGCCCACGCGCAGAACAACCTCGGACTCATGCTGGCGCAGGGCCGCGGCGTGCCGCGCGATCCGCAGCGGGCCGCGGAGCTCTGGCTCGCCGCCGCCCAGCAGGACCATGCCATCGCCCAGTTCAACCTCGCGCTGGCCTATTTCCGCGGCGAGGGGCTGAACGAGGACAAGGCGAAGGCCGAAATGTGGTTCCGGCGCGCCGCCGAGCTCGGCCTCGCCGACGCGCAGTACGCCCTGGGTCAGATTCGCCGCCTCGGCCTGACCGGCACCGTCGACGAGAGCGAGGCGCTGAACTGGTACCAGCTGGCCGCCGCGCAGGGCCACGAGAAGGCGGCGAGCGAGGCCGCCGAACTGCGCGCCGCCGGGGTCACGCCGAAGGCGGTCGCGCCGCTGTCGCCTGCGGCCACACCGCAGCCGGCCGTGGCCGAGCCCGAACCCGCGCCGAGCGCGCCGGCAGCGCCTCAGGTCGCCGAAACGCCGCCAGCGGCCGAGGCGCCGGCCAATGGCTCGACCGCCGGCGCCGGGGGCTACAGTCTCTGGCTGCGCTCGGAGCGCGAGGCCGACGCGGCGGCGGCCGTCCTGGCCGATATCGAGGCGCGCCATCCGGAGATCTTCGCCGAAGCGCGCGGTGCCGTGGTTTCGGTGCGACTGGGCAAGGGAGGCGTATTCCACCGCGTCGTGGCCGAGGGCGTTGCGAGCGAGGCGACCGCGGCGGCCTTGTGCCAACGCCTGCGCGACGCGGAGCCGGGGGCCTTCTGCAAGGTTCTGGCGGCCAACTGAACCGACGGCAGGACGAGCGGGCAGGGTGACCACAGGGGAGGCAGGGATGCGCGACGGCGCCGACCTCAAGCGGCGGATGGCGGAAACCGGCACGGCTTTCGGCTGCTGGCTCAATCTGGCGAGCCCGCTGGCCGCCGAGATCGTCGCGCAGGCGGGCTACGACTGCGTCCTGATCGACCTGGAGCACGGCCCGGCATCGGTGCTCGATGCGCTCACCCTGATGCAGGCGGTGCAGGGCGCGGGGCCCGTGCCGCTGGTGCGCGTCCCGTGGAACGATCCCGTGGCGCTCAAGCGGGTGCTCGACATCGGCGCCGGCGGCGTGATGGTGCCCTCGGTCGACGGCCCCGACGAGGCGGAGGCCGCCGTCGCGGCCTGCCGCTATCCGCCGCGCGGCAGCCGCGGTATGGCCGCCGGCATCGTCCGGGCCTCGGGCTACGGCGCCGACTGGAAGGCCTACGCCGAGCACGCCCATGAGCGGGTGCTCGTGATGTGCCAGATCGAGAGTGCCGAGGCGGTGGGCAACGCCGAGGCCGTGGCCGCGGTGGAGGGCGTGGACCTGCTGTTCGTCGGGCCCTTCGACCTCTCCGCCAGCCTGGGCTTCCTGGGCGAGCCCGATCACGCGGAGGTGCGGGCGATGATCGGCAAGGTGGAATCGGCCGCCAAGGCGGAGGGCAAGCTGCTCGGCGGCATTCCCACGCCGGAGCGCAGCGCCGCGGACCTGGTCGCGGCCGGCTACGACCTCATTCTGGCGGACGCCGACCTCGCCCTGCTGCGCGATTCGGCGCGCGCCAGCGTCGGGCGCTTGCGCGGCCTCGCGCGGTCCGGCTGAGCCGGTATCGAATCGAAAGCCGGTCAGTTCACCGAGTCCGGCGACGGGTAGGTGCCGAGGTAGTTCAGCATCCTGGCGTATTCCTCGGGCTTCGGCTCCGGCATGCCCTGCTCCGCGATCATCCACTGCAGCGTCTCGTCCCAGACGTCGCGATAGAGGCGCTGCTGCAGCACCGTCAGGCCGTCCTTGCCCTTGAGCATGAAGCCGTCGGTCGTCTCCGCCAGCGCCGCTGGAATCAGTCCGCTCGGCATGTTGCGGTGAAACGGGATGGTGGTGCCGACCACGGCACCCATGGCCGCAAGGCGGGCGGGACACCGCGTGCCCGCGCGGCGTGCCACGGGGCCGTGGGCGCCGAGGCGCCCCGGCTCAGTCGAGATGCGCCTCCCGGTAGGCGTGCACCTCGGACGCGGTCATCGTCTTTGCGCGCACGTTCGCCACGTCCGAGGCCTCGAGCGCGGCGAAGGTCTCATCGGCCAGCTGCGCGTTCGTCCAGGCGCCGCGGACGTAGTTGATCACCGCTGCGATCTCGGCATCCGACAGGTGGTCGAAGGGCGGCATGACGCCATCGAAGTGGTGATCGTCCACCGTGATCTTGCCCTCCAGCCCGTTCAGCAGGACGTAGGCCGGAAACAGGCGGTCGGAAAAGAGATCCCGGTTTCCGGCGAGCGGCGGGAAGTTCGCCGGTACGCCCTGGCCGTTCGGTTGATGGCAAGACGAGCACTGTTCGTTGAAGACGGTTGCGCCGTCCACTTCGCCGCCGGCCATCTGCGGCTGGTCGGCCGATGGCGCGGCCGGCGGCGGGTTCGGGCCCAGATAGGTCGCCAGGTAGCCGAGGATCTCGCTGCGCTGCTGGTCGGTCAGCTTCAGCCCGAAGTCCTTCATGGAATCGAGGAGTCCGCCCCAGCTGTATTGGTCGAGACCGGCGGAGTCCTTGACGTACTGAAGGTCGTGGCAGGTCCGGCACTTGCCGTAGACCAAGTCGCGATTGGGGCCCTCCGGCAGCTCGATGCGGCTGCCGGCGGCGGCCTCCGTCATCCAGCCGGTGGCGAGGGCGAGGCACAGCGCCGCCGTCAACGGGTGCTTCAAGTCTGTCTCCGGTTTCTGTGGATGCTCAGGGGAAGCCGCGGCGGAGGGGCGCCCAAATCGGACGCCCCTCCGGTCGAATCCCAAATCAGGTGACCGTGACGGTGACCCGGTCGACGCCGTTCCACTCGTAGCCCTTGGGCTGCCAGCGAGCGGTGCCGTCGAGCGGCTGCGTCCGACCGAACGCGTCCGTCGCCCGGCACATGATGTCGGTGGTGCCCTTGGCGAGCTTCGCCGGGAGCTTCCAGTGATGCCACGCCCAGGGGCTCTCCGGCTTCTCGATCATCGCGTCGCGCCAGCTTGCGCCGCCGTCGGTCGAGACCTCGACGCTGGTGATCGGCGCCGTGCCGTCGTTCCACGCCACGCCCGCGATCTCGACGGTGCCGTGCTTCACCGTATCCTCGGCCAGCGGCGAGAAGATCACGCTCATGATCTGGAAGCCGTAGGTCGGCCGGCTGTTGCTCGTGGTGTAGTCGGCCACCGTGAACTTGCCCGGCTCGACCGGGTGATTCGGGAAGCGGTACGCCTTCGATTGGAAGGCGCTGGGCGACTGCGCCGCGTCCAGCAGCAGGTTGGTCACGTATTTGACGTTCATGTTGCCGTAGTAGCCCGGAATGATCAGCCGCACCGGGCCGCCGTGCGACGCCGGAATCGGCTCGCCGTTCATCTTCAGGGCGAGGATGGCGTTATCCAGCGCCGGGTCGTCGATGTGGTAGCTCTTGGCGAAGTCCGTTGCCTCGCGCTCCGGCGGATCGTCGCGCCCATTGGCCGTCAGCCAGACGGCCTCGGAACTGGCCGCCAGCTTCAGATCGTCCAGCAGGGGGCGCAGCGGAACGCCTTCCCATTCGATGTTGCCCATCCCGCCGTGCTTCCACTGGCCGCCCGGCGCCTTGGACTTGGCGGCATAGTACGATCGTCCGTTGCCGGCACACTGCATGACGGAGACCCGCTTGACCTGATCCATCGTCATGAGATCGGCCAGCGTGACCTGGCGCGAGCGCTGCACCAGGCCGTCGACCAGGATGGTCCAGTCCTTGAAATCCGGCGCGGCGGTCGTCGCGGTCCACTTGCGCTCGCCGTCGACCGGAAAATGCAGGCGGTTGAAGAGGATCTCCTTGGGCGTGTGTGGGTATTTGCGCAGCAGAGCGAGCGGCGTCTCCATGACGCCGAGCTTGGCGTTGTGCACGATCATGTCGGGCGACTTGCCCGCGATGATCTTGGCAGCGTTCGCCGCTTCGTCGGCGAGGGCCCGGCGCGTGAGCCCGGGGGCGAATCCCATCGCCAGCCCCGCGGTGCCGGCCAGCAGGCCGAACTCACGGCGGGAGAGGTTCGGTTGACGGAGTACGTACGTCATCGGGTCTCCTTCCCCATGGGTGAAAACGGGAACGGCCGTCTGGCCGTTGCCGTCGTGTGTTCGCCAATAAAGCCAAAGCCAACCAAGACGGGATGCGTTTGTATTCGGCTGCCCTGCTGTCCGAACCGATGGTCCGCGGCCCGATGCCATGACCGCGGCCCCGCGGCGACGAGGCCGTCGCGGGAGGGGCCCACGTGATTTGATCGAATTCCGTCCGAGCTTTGGAGACGGCGGCCGACCCGCGGCTCGGGCCGCTTCTGCCGCACGACACCGGCAACCGCCCCGTGGGGCGGTGCGCCGTCGGACTCGCTTGCCGCTGTGCCGTCACCGTTTCCTCACCTGCCGTCCAAGGTTCTGATTCTTCTGTCAGACTCTTGGCGCGGACGAACCATCACGTGGGGCGGAACGGACACCTTCGAACAGTGCCGTTATGTGTTCACCCCGAGGGCCGTCCTGCGACGCGCAAGGCGGCCTTGAAGGAAGAAACGTAAGGCGGGTGCCAGATATTCCCTCGCACCGGGAAACTTTTCGCGGTGAGCTCGGCCTGGGGCTGCCGGGTCAGGCGTGGCAGGGTGCGCTGCGTTCGCGGCTTTCGCGCAAGGCGGTGCGGGTTTCGGAATCGAAGGGGTTCATTTCCTGCGACGCCCGATAGACCGAATCCGCGATCACGGCGAAGCGGGCCGGGTCCATGCCTTCCGCCAACAGGAAGTAGCCGTGCCCGCCGCTGCGCCAGACGTAGGACTGTCCGGCGGCCCGTTCGAATTCCGTCAGCTCGCCGGGCAGGTCGTTCGCGCCCTGGATGACCACCAGGCTGATCCGGCAGCCGCGCGTCCCGAGGTAGCCGGCATGCAGGGCCTTGGTGCCGTCGTCGAGGCGGACGATCCGCAGGCTGTCCAGGGTCAAACGGGCCGCGGTAAGGTCGGGCAGGTAGACATGCGGCCCGACCGCCTCGAGGGCGGCCAGCACGGTGCCGCCGGCCGGCGAGCGCGGAGCGGCGGCGTCGGACTCCCGGGTCCAGGCGGCATGCAGCTCCCAGGCCCGGGTCAACGCCGTGGGGGCGTGCCGTCCGGGCCACCAGGGCGTCATCGTGGCACCGAAGACGATCAGCAGGAGGACCGCGGCACAGGCCGCCATCGCCATGGCGTAGCGCAGGTGCGAGCCGTGCGGCGCGCCGCCGCCGTGGAGCTCGACGTCGGGCGTTTCGAGGGATGCCTGGATTGTGGCCTTGAGGTGGCTCAGCGTGGCCACCCGCTCGGCCAGGGCGCGATCGAGCGCCAGCGCGCCGGCGACTTCGGCGGCCTCGGCGCTGGACAACTCGCCGTCGATATAGGCGTTGATGCGCTGCAGGTCCGGTCGATCGCCGTTCATTTCATGGCCCGCCGTTCGTCGCGCGGCATCGGTTGAACGTTGCTTTCCTTTATGGTCTCGAGCAGCGCTTCGCGCGCCCGGCTCAGGCGGCTCATCACCGTTCCCCTCGGAATCTCGAGGAACCCGGCCGCCTCGGCATAGGTAAACCCTCCGAAATCGACCAGCGCGATGATCTCGCGGTGCGCCTCCGAGAGGCGGGTCAGGCCCAGTCGGACGGTGAGGACGCTGATCATACGATCGTCGTAACGCCAGATTTGTGCATCCTCTTCCACGTCCGACAGGTCGTTGTCAATGATCGGCGTGCCGGTCTCGCGCCGTTGGCGGTCGAGAAAAGCGTTGCGCAGGATGCGGAACAGCCAGGCCCGATAGGCGGCCTCGTCCTGCGGGATTCGCCCGGCAGAAAGCGCCTTGACCGCGCATTCCTGAACCAGGTCGCGCGCTGTCTCCCGGTCGTTTGCCAGGCTGATCGCGTATCCGAAGAGCCGCGCCAGATATGCCTCGATGCGCTCGTGCCGCGCGTTCGCCAAGGCCGTCCTCCCTGGCGCATAGATTTCTCTGGACTGTCCGTGCGGGGCAAGCTGTTTCTCGCGGACCGGGTCGAGGTGCCCGCGACAGCATGCGGCCGAGCCGCTATTCTGCCGCGGTTCATCGAGTCTTCGGGACACGGGGGCAGGGGACGTGACACAGGGCGGCGGACAGGGGAACGAAGGCGCGCTGCCGCCCGGGTTCGGGTTGGAGATCCTGAGCGTCTCCGAGATGTACCAGGCCGACCGGGCCGCGACCGACGGCGGCGTGTCCGGTGCCGAACTCATGGAAGCGGCGGGGCGCGCCGTGGCCGAGACGGTGCAGGCACGCCACCCCGCCGGTCCGGTCGTCGTGCTCTGCGGCCCCGGCAACAACGGCGGCGACGGCTTCGTCGCGGCGCGGCATCTCGCGGAGGCCGGACGCCAGGTCCGGCTGGCTCTGCTCGGTGAGCGCGCGCGCCTGCGCGGCGATGCCGCCCACCACGCCGCCCTGTGGCGCGGCGACGTCCGGCCGCTGACGGAGACAAACCTGTCCGATCTGCTCGACGGGGCCGGGGTCGTCGTCGACGCCCTGTTCGGCGCCGGGCTGTCGCGTCCCCTGGACGGCGCGGCGCGCGCCGCGGCCGAAGCCGCCGCGGCGGCCGGCCTGCCGGTCGTCGCCGTGGACGTCCCCAGCGGACTGTCGGGCGACACCGGCGAAGCGCTTGGCGGCTCGGGGTTCCGGGCTCGGGAGACGGTCACCTTCTTTCGTAAGAAACCT
>Ga0210124_1000450_pt1 | contig 20973 bp, 23 predicted proteins | sample Muzzi_PWC_D2_FD_185554 | JGI IMG/M metagenome (GOLD analysis project Ga0210124, IMG submission 185554) | Wetland microbial communities from San Francisco Bay, California, USA, that impact long-term carbon sequestration - Muzzi_PWC_D2 (SPAdes) | ecosystem: Environmental > Aquatic > Marine >... | reverse complement strand
GGCGGCTATCTCGACCTAAGAGGCACACAGATAACTCAGTTGCCCGATGGCTTGCAGGTGGGCGGCTCTCTCTACCTAAGAGGCACACAGATAACTCAGTTGCCCGATGGCTTGCAGGTGGGCGGCTCTCTCGACCTAAGAGGCACACAGATAACTCAGTTGCCCGATGGCTTGCAGGTGGGCGGCTCTCTCGACCTAAGAGGCACACAGATAACTCAGTTGCCCGATGACCTCAAACACCACAGAGTTATTATGTAACGAGCGTCATGTTTTTTGGGGAGAATCATGCCAAACCGAAAAGAGATAAAAGCGTCTTATCTAAAACAATCGTTCATAGTCACCACGACAGGTTTCGCCCTGTTTGGCGCTTCCGCTATGGGTATGCTCGACGTTTGGGGTGGGTATGCTTTTACCCTGGTAGATTACTTGTTCCCCGTCTCGCTTGGATTCACTGTTGCCAGTTCGATTGTAGCAATTTCTGGCATAATTCACCTTTTGGATGCAACGAAAGCCACCAAGTTATTTACAAAGTTTCAACGCTCGTTGAATTATAATCTGAGTCCATTTGACCTTGAGCGAGATGGGGGACTATCCGGCGCTTTTGAATTTGTGACCGGCCAACTACGAGTCGTTAACTACGACAAATGGATTGTCGAGGGTCTCTATGTCTGGCCGGTCTTCGTGCCAAAACGAAAAAAGCCTGTGATCATCGACGAAGACTATCTCATGCGATTTCTCAAGATCGCCTGGAATAGACAACAGGACTGGCAAACAAAGAACGCCGCCTTTTCTCGCCCTCACTTTACACGAGAAAGCCGCTTCTGTACCTGGAGCGAGTACCATGCTCTAATCGGAATAGTGAGACGATTCCTGTGGGGTAGGGGGGATACCGAGAGTGGTTTTTCTCCTGTTGAGCCGGTACGCATGATGGCTCGCGTCAAGGCCCACTACCCCAACGGGAAAGCCATAAAAGTAAAATGAGTCCGTCATGTCAACAAGGCGGAACAAGCTTAACAATCAAACACAAGCCCACAAGGGCTATTTTCTAACGAACGTTAGAAGAAAAGAGGCGAGATGACCAAAAAGAAAATCGAAATTGCCCCCATCAAACCTGTGATATCTATCCAGTTTTATCTAGTCGGAGTCCTGGCCTCCGGTGGACTCTTCGCTCTTTTCTTTGCGGCCCTCCACGCCTTTAGTTCAGTGTCGCCCTGGTATCAGGCGATCTTCGCCTCGTTTCTCATCGAGGCTGGTCTCGTGATCGAGGCCCTGGCCTTGGTCAAGAATCCGAGAAACCCCTTCGCCTGGGTCGGAGTGATTATCTCAACGCTCGTTAGTGGAACTTATAATTTTTATCAAGCGAGCGCCAACGCCGCGAATCTAATTCCGGCAATGAATGATTGGCAACTTATTACCGTGGCTTTTGGCCCACTCTCTGCCCTGATGTTTGTATCCTTTACTTTTGGAGCCATGCTCAGAGCATACCAGAGCGAAGTGCTTGAATGGGAGAAAGCGAACGCAGAGTTTGAGGAAAGCGAACGTAGACGAAACGAAGCAAACGAAAAACGAAGGGAACGCAGAGCGCAAAAAGCGAACGAACGAAACGAAATCCAGCGAACGAACGAAACGAAATCCAGCGAACGAACGAAACGAATACCGATTCGCCAAACGAAAGCGGATGAAACGCAAGAGATTGCGCCGGTGTCTTCGCTCAAATCATTTAGTGCCAATGGTCAGAACGGAGTCCCACAACACTTGTGGAGAGAATATACAAGAGATGCTTTTGAAAAAAATCCCAATGTCAAGGGAACTGTACTCGCTCAGGAGCTAGGGTGTAGTGCGAGACAGGCCCAATTGATGCTTAAGGAACTAAGGGAGAATTGACGTAAACAACTCCCGGCTAAAGCACGGGAGCTTTGACCCTGGCGCTACCATCAAACTGCAAGATGGCATCCGAGTCGTATGGTAAGTTTACATTTACCCGACCTCTAACTGAAATGTTAAAGGCCGCGATGTGGTCAGCGAGACCAGAGAATCCACTTCATTTCGGCACTGGTTTTAACCATCCTAAATAGAGCCTTTTAACTCGCCTCCGTCAATTGTTCATAAAACCACTTCGAGTCTACACTGGCAACCAAAAAGACGTTGGACCGATTCCCCGAATCTATAACGATGGCGACAAATCCTTCCCTCCGGCTATCTGGAGTCCCGAAGATTGAATCGAGTTCGGCGTCAGTCGGCGGAGTCGAAATGTCCGTCGAGTCGTCTACTGGAATATAGGCCTTGTTTAGTCTGGCCTTTAGTCGCTCGACTTCACTCTGCAATTCTACAATCTGTCGGGTAAAAGAGGCGAGCGCCCCGCTACCTAATGTCATGTTCGTAAGCTCGCTTCTATGGTCTCGTAGCCATTTTCAAGCTTAACTTCAATCACGTCAATATAAACCGTTTCTACCCTGGCTCGATGTTCTCCCAGGACTTTATCACCTAATCCGAAATGTTCTCCATACCTAAACGCTCTTGAGTCTCTCAATTGAGCGTCAAATAATTCTTGTACCGAGTATCGATTCAAGGCCGCTTCTGCTTCCGTTGCCAGTTCGCTTGTGCTGGCGTTCCGAGCCTCAATTGTTATTTCTCGCCGGTTAAATGGTGAGACCCCTGATCGCGGGATATTCGCTTGCTCGTATACTTCTCTGTTGTTGGGTGGGCCTTCACCCAGAACATAAACATAATTGCGCTCGTCGCTCGATCTATGAGACCGCTTGACTTTTCTTAACGTTCCATTTCTTGCAGACAATACAACAAGGCCATTATCCTTAACCGAGTGATCGACCCCCCACTGCCCCTGTTTGGTAATGAACGAAAAAACGCGGGACGATGGATCATAAACCAGCCCGAAATAAATCGGATTACCGCGTTCAATGCTTTCATCGGATAGCTCTTTTAACACGGATAGCATGTGACGCCAAGGCATGGTCTTTGTAATCGAATCGCCTAATGATTTATCGCTATCCACGGTCATATACTGAGACAAGTCTCGATCCGAATCTGTAGCATCTTCACCCTGGTTATCCTTCACCAGAGCTTTCATAAGGTCGTCTATTTCATCAGTTTTGACCGCCTGGCTGGTTTCATCCTGGTAAGGTATTCTGGCTCCATCCAAAATCCAGTTATTCGAGAATCCGGTTAGCCTGAAAACCTCTAAGCCCTGTTGATTCAAGATGAGATCATAGTCTCGAATGAACCAGACTTGATTATTGTCAAGATAGGTTAATCCCCCTGGCAATCGTCGCCAGATTTCGAGCCTGTAATCATCTCTGATAAAATTGTCAATGTCGAATTTGGGGGGTAGGTCAACAGAACAGAATCCGACTCCAGACACCGGCAAGGTGTAATTAATTCTTAGGATTCGATTTAGCAGGAGAAGACGCTCGCCTAATTGATTGGTCAACCAGACGCTATAAGATGCCGCTCCCCGCCTACTGAGAGTCGCTACCCCAGGCACTCCCCCCACCGCAGGGGGAGTCGGAGTGACCGGACTGCGATCTTCTCTAACTATTATCCGAGGCAGATAATACCTTGATACTGGAGTCCGAATCATTATTCTTCAAATTCTATGAATGTATTGACATTGACCGCAGCCGGAGCGGTACAGCGAATCCCCAAGCGACCCCCACCCCCGACCTTTATCTCTTGTCCAAACGGATAGACGGTCTCATAGCCCTGTTGTGGATGAATATTATACCGATATAAAATATCTCCGGTAGTTGGTTCGGCTGTACAATTCTCTCTTGCTGTCGTTTGCAAACTCTCAGCCAGCGAGTCGTCAAGCTTCTTGGGCGTATTGGCCGAAGACGTGCCAGCCGTTGATTGCCTAACAATTTCGACCTGGACAGGTTCTTCGGTTACGTCCGTTCCATCGAAAAACACGCCCCACCGAGTCACCTTGACTCGATGATTAGACGCTGCTACTAACTGGACTATCGTTTTTGCGGTTGCGGCTGAGAGGGCTATTTCTCCCGCTTCTATTGTGCCTCTTAAATCGGCCATGATGTTTTCTCCTAACGTTCGTTAATTATATTCCAAGCAAATAGGCTGGATTTGAATTAGGCAAGCCAGCCGGTTTTACAATCGGGAAGGTTCTCGGCGGAGCGGGCAGAGTGTAATCTATGGTCAAGATACAGGCTTCTGTCGGCACGGCATTAAAAGACGTAAACCTACAACCACTCTCTTGGGGCGTGGCGTTCTCTCCGTCCGCAAAAAGGGCCATATTGTTACCAGACGCCCATCCCCCCCGCGTTATGATTTCAACAACAATCGAAACGAGCGACGGACTATCAACAAAAACCCCACCCCCCAAATTCGTGCCCGACCAGTTAACGCTTGCAGTCGTGCGAGTCCGGCTTGTCACATCGGCAGTTGTGGCGAAATCATCGGAATCGTCTACATCTTCCCCCTTCCAATCTAAATCCGGCGAGTCCCGTTGGGCAACCGGGAAAACAACCGAGACAAGCGCCTCATCAACGGAATCTATCCCGGATATATTTGGAATTGGAACATTCGGATACCAGAGACCGGCATTATAGCGTGTGGTAGAAGATGTACTCGCCTCACACCGCAACGTTGTACTTGTATAGGTAAAACTCGCTCCTGACGCGGTTTCGTGAGCGTCCCCTTCGCTCCTGTCAATTTGTATCTCGATAGTCGGCATTAGCTTACCTGATTCAGTCTTTCACCTTGCATGGCGATAATACCTTCATCCGCCAAATACCCAAACGGATCATCGGTATCGGTTGCGGTATCATCGTCTAGGCTGCTAGTCTCCGAGCCGGTAACAAGTGACGGATTACGAGCGATGAATCTATTGATCGTCCCCCTGATATTGGCCCATGGGTCGCTATCATCCGCATACCTGACAAAGAAATCATGCGTATGAACCAGCGTTCCCGCCTCGTAAAACGCGACTCTAAAGTTGGTACACTCGACAGCAAAATCGGTAGTTGTTTCAACGCTCGTTAGCTTAAATGATAAATCATTCGAGATGTCATCCCATCCGCCAGCATCTTCCGGCTGGTCTATGATAGCTCCCGTTCTATTGACAACATCCTGTATGATTCTCTGGTCTGTAATGTCTCCCGTTCCGGCATTGGCTATCACTACCAAATATGCGTCTTGAGCCGTCGCTTCTTCTGTCACTGGAGTCGATGGTGAGTTTTGCCTGCTTGCCTCTGATGATTGACTACTACCACTAACTTCGGTATCCCCAACATCCGTGCTATCATTGCCGGTATAGTAAGTATCGGTACTATCTACTTGTAAGACATAACTGCTGCCATCATCCGGCCCAACAACCTTGTAACATTTTACAAAGTCAATATTTGTTGCCGTAGAAGCTGATTGACCAGGATGATTCGATATGTTGTACATCACATTGCAGACTGCTTCACATGAATCAACATCGACAAACCTTGGACCTCTTGTAGTGTAGTGAGCTATCAGGCAGTGATGAATTGAAACATTAGAACTATTATTACCAACCAAAAACCCAAGTGCTGTGGAGCCGGTGGCATAAGGGTCGGCTAGAGGCTCCGCTATAACACACCATTGGAATGTTAGATTAGAGGACGATGCCCACACATCGACACATTCATCATTGCCCCAGTAAAACGAACATTGAGTTATCATTCCATTCGATGCGCCGTTAAAATTGATACAATCGCCAGTGCTATTTTGAGTGCTACTTGGATCGCGTCTACTGGCTACCCGGCGAATGATAAAATTATCACAAGCCACCTTGATGGGCGAATCGATTAAAGTCCCGTCAGTGATAATCTGACCAAACAACCCCGGCAAGACTTCAAGTGTAAAATTATCATTTGTGATGTTGGCTTGACTCGTGGCCGTTATGTCGCCGGAGAAGCGAATAATTCTCGCTCCCGATTGCTCAAGACGGGTTTTCATATCCGCCCAGGTCGAGACGGTATAGACCGTTCCACCTTCGCCTCCCGTCGCTCCCGCTCCATACCCCTCAAAGTCAAATATAGCCATTAGTTAGCAACCGGCCCGTCAAAACCTAAGTGTTTAATGTCCCATGTAAATGTTGCGATTCCCTGAAAAGCGGAGATGTCCCAGAAAAGCCCCACATTATTTTCCCCTGGCACTAAATAAAAGTCTTCCAGGTCGCTACCCGTAAAAACCAGATCATTTAACAGTCCTCTAAAATTGCTTTCCACCGACTTTGATCCTGCCGGATCAAGGTCAATAATGATTTCCTCACCGGCTGACAAGACAATATCAAAGTATATGCTTTGCCCAGTTGTAAAGTTCGTGATCTCATATAATCGACCAGACCCACCTAACGAGGTTGTAGTAATAACAGGATAGCCTTTTGCGCTGCCTGTGTTAGTTGGTCGGGCGCCCCCATATCCAAAGAACGGAGTCTGCGCTACATCGGCAGAATCAAAACCCAAATATTGCGCCCCTGCCGGTGTTATGACAATGGCTTTTAGAGCATCTAAAGCCGGAGTCGTAGCAACGGGGGCAAAGACCCAGGATGATCCGAGCCAGATAGCAAATCCACTAGGCAAAGATAAGCCCCCGGCTTCGCTAAACACCCCCCCGATATAGACCCGTGAGGTTTTTCTTTCCACATAAACTACATTGACAAAACCATTTGTACCCCCGCCCATATTCTCAAATTGAGAGCCGGTCCAGAGAGCAACAAAGTTAACCAGCGTTCCCCCGGCGTATCTAAACGTTCCACCCAACACCACATGCCCATTGGTCATAGTATCAATGGAATTGACCGCTCCATCTACGCCTGTACCGAGGGCTGAAAAGGTGGCTGTTGATGTCGTATATTTGGCTATATTGTTAAAATCATCACTACCTATTTTTGTGTAAAGTCCGCCAATGTACATAGCCGACCCGTCTACGCTACGAGCCAACGCATTGACGCTGCCGTTAGGCTCTCCCACCGAATAGAAGTTTGTGCCATCATATCCCGCCAGATTTTTAGTATTGGCGACTCCGCCTGCATCAGGGAAAAACCCACCCAGAAATAGATCGCCATTACCGGCAAAAGCTAATGATTTGACCGTCCCGTTTACATCGCCAATGGATTGCCATGTGCTGGTCGAAATATCCCAATAGGCGATTCCTTGCGTATTAGAGACTCCCCCCACCTGTTCAAAAGAACCCCCAATATAAATATCACCATTTGGGGCTTCTGCGATGGCGAAGGCGACTCCGTCTGCTCCCGTTCCAACAGCAACCCATTCTAAAGCCACAGTGTCCCAATAGGCTACATAAGCTGTATTAGATACGCTACTCATCGAAACGAAACCGCCCACGGCCCAAATTTTCCCATCTTTGGCTTGTATCATCTGCTGAATGGGAAAACCTAACCCTAGCCAGAGTTGCCCCGTGAATCTGGCGACTCCATCACCGGCTGCCCCACTCCAAAGTGTAGCATCCCCACTGGCATAAATCATGCCATCACCGGCTTGAGCGAAGTCTCTTACCGCATCATTAGCCCCTTGTTCCATAGCATAAAATTGACTGTCTGTGAGATCAAGATAAGCGACGTTAGCGGTGTTGGTAACAACCGGACTGCCTACGCTGGTAAAGTTACCGGCTATCAAAAGCCGCCGATCTCCCGTAACGAGCAGTCCCAAACCATCACCTCCGTTTAGACCCCCTGCGGCTGGCGCTTCCCAGGTGTCACCATCTATATCATATTTGATGAGATCGGTACATGATACTCCATCAACAGACGTTAAGTTTCCCGTTACCCACAGGTCTCGCTCGACGGGATCAAACGACGCTCCGGTAGCAAACGATCCGCCTACTCCACCCGTCGCAATCGAGACAAAATTCGCTGCCGATTCGTCCCACTTTGCCACTTTTTGAGTATTCGCTACGCTACCCATTTCGTCGAACTGACCAAAGTAATAAACATCGCCTATATCATCACCTTCAATTGCCGTTACGTTTTGAATCCCACTCGTAACGCCCCCGTCCATATCATTCCATGAGCCGTCCCAAAAAGAGGCTCCGCCGATAGTAGCGACTCCGCCAATTTCGTCAAAGCTTCCACCAACATAAAGCCTCTGATTCGGTTCGTCCCACCAACCCGCTCTAATAATGGCTGTTCCCGTTACGCCCGTTCCAACAGCACTAAACGTGTCGGTGTCTTGATCATAAGAAGCAATCTTATTTGTATTGGCAACACCACCGGCTGCGTCAAAAGACCCCATCAAGTAGACGACTCCGGCTGGCGTTATGATTATGGTACTGACTGTGCGCGGCGTTCCCGAAACCCCCGGAGAGGCTGAATACAATTGATGAAATTGCACCCCATCAAACCGGCTAATCCCATTCATCGTAACGCCGTCAATAGTGGTAAAATTGCCGCCCAAGTACAGATCGCCATTCGGGTGAACGGCTAAAGCGTAAATATCGCCATTTATGGTGAGCGCCCCGAAGTCGGTTTGATTCTGAACTCCCATATTAAACCATTGACCGAACTTATCTCGCCGGAGCATCCCGCCAATATTGCTCACCTGAAATCTAGTTTCTTGAAAGACATAGGAATCATCTTCTAATCCAGAATCACCATTCGACCCGCCCATAACCTCTGTCCATATCGGGTCTTCAAGAGCGATCATCCGCAAGGTGACTTTTTCACTGGCCGGATTTTGCATTTGACCTTTTTCCAACCCGCCTTGATAGTAAGCGGAAATCTCCCCCGCTTTACCGTCAAAAATATATCTGATTTTTAGGGGTTGGCTTGAGCCTAATCTGTGAGGGGATACTATATCTGTAATTCGTTGGCGGCGGTCATGATAGTTTTGCCGTTGGGCCGTCCTATTAGCCCCTACTCCCGTAATATCTCCAATCAATTGAAATTGGCGAGGTTTAATTATCGTTCGCTGATAATCCCCCCCGTCCTGTTGGGCAGGAGTGGTATAGATGACATCCATCGGAGGCAAGCCTACCCCGATATGTTCAGTCACTTTGAATCCGGCCAAATCCGCATCGTGTAAGCCTACCTCTCTCCCACCTTCGCTCGTAGTGGCCTCTCTGGTACTGGTTGACGTATGTTCACCTGCGTTCCACAAACATCCCGGCTGATCGCCATCACAGTAGGTCGTCGGATAGCCCTTTTCCTCTAATTGCAGAGCGTCAGCATAGAAAGCGGCTGTAGAGGCGTCCGAATCTTTGCGGATTCTTACGCTACACGAGGCATTAGCCCCCGTTGTTGCGGTCACAAAGAATCGTTTCATTGTGCCATCGCCGGTAAAGGTGCGTGTGCCTAATGTGCTACCTGCCGTTTCGTCGTAAATCTCGATCAGATAATCAACGCCATTCGCTCCCAGGAAAGATACAGCAACGGTATATTCCGTCGTTGTATCGAGCGTCACATCATATTTGATACCATCGGTAGTGGTCGAAGTGGGGGTATATTTGCCTGAATAATTGCCCTTAGAACTCGCCTCTGAGCTTTGTTCGAGCGTTCCCCCGGCTAAAGCGGCGTAGCCATCCGTTCCAGCCTCAAACGAAGGATTGGCGATTAGATTTTCAGTAGCTTCGGGTATAATGACAAACCACAAAGTAGACATTAAGATTATTCCTATAACGTTCGTTAGCTTTTTCTTCGGCATTTTATCAAGACGCGAATCGAGCCTTCATTTGCTGAAATTCCATATCTGTGCTGCCTAGTTGATTTAAATAATTATTCTGAGTGAAATAATTATTTGTGATGATTTCATTGGCCGTGGCTTGCAAAGCTTGAGATGGTAAACCTATATTATCGGCGATCCCCTTTTGCAGACCCTCCTGGATATTCGCCCCTATCTCCATAAACACCTTTGAGGGTGAGCCGATTCCAAACACGTCTAAAAGGTCATTGATCAGGTCTTCGGCCTTCCCTGTAAACCAGTCAACAAAGTCATTCCAGCCATCCTCAACACCCTCTTTGATTCCGGCAACAAGATTCGCCCCAATCTCTACGAATTTAGTCACGATTCCAAAAAAGATATCTTTAGCGTCTTGAGCCAATTGGCCCAGGATAGTAAACATAGCTTCTTTTGCATTGGAGAGAATCCCCTTTGCTGCATCCCAAACGGATCGCCATATTCCTTCAAGAGCATCCCCAAAGGCTTGCCAGTCCCCCTTGATCAGAGCAGCCGCAGCATCGATCACGAATCCGATCACATCCATAACCGTTGAAACGACGATCTTTATATTGTCCCAATAAAGTACGGCCAATTGCCAGATCGTATCGCCCCACCGATCCCAAAAGGCTGAGATGACAGCCGCAACAACCAGTATGACATTCTTGATAAAGGCCATGCTGGTCTTAAAATTATTCTTGAGATTCGTCCACAGAAAATCAATGATGGTCATCACAGATTCGCCATGATCGGCCCACCATCCCTGGATAAAAGATAGAACGTTCGTTACAAGCTTTTGGATAAAGGTCATACCAGCGTTGATAAAGGGCATGATAAAATCCCATACCGCCTGAGTCTTCTCTTGAATCCCGCCCCAATTATTCGCCCAGGCCGTTGCCAAAAGAACGACAGCCCCGATCACCAAAAGAATTGGGGCTTGTATAGCGGCAATGACAGCGATCACGATGGCGAGAATAGGGAGGATAATGTTAAGGTGATCAGTTACAAAAGCCCATGCGCTCGCCAATATTGGCAAAATTGCCGCTCCTAATTGCATAGCAAGGTCGGCAATCAACATTAGACCTGGGATAACCTGATTCATGATCGGGGTTATGAACTCAATAAAGGCGGGGATTCCCTCATTGATCAGCCAGTCGCCAAATTCCATGAAAGCGGGGATCAGGGTATCTTGCACAAATGGAACAACATTTGTTTTTATTTGCTCGACCAGCCAATCGAACCACATAACGGTCTGGTCTATTAGCGGGGGTAGACTGACTTCAAACCAATCGAAGGCACTCTCAACAAATGGCATAGCCTCTGTTGCCAGATCGAGAAGCTTGTCCCCGATGGGAATCAACGCGGTTAAGGCCCGCCGCTTTACGCTCTCGAATAATGCTCCGAAATTATCGTATTTTACATCTAGCGAATCGACAGCACCCTCCATGTCTTCGAGCGCTGTCGTTGCTGTCGAAAGCCCATCGGTAAAGCTTGCCCCAAGGTCTTCAGCCATTGTACCAAATAAGGCGACTTGTAATCGGTTGCGTTCTATAGGGTCTTCTACATCTTGAAGGCCAGAAAGAATTTCGCCGAAATAATCGGCCCAAGTTCCATCTCCGGCTGCAACGGAAGCGGCTATATCATCATAGCTTAAGCCAAGGGAGGAAAAGGCGTCTTTCGCATCGTCCGTTCCCTCGTTCATGATAATGCCAAATTCTTTCATGGCGTCGGCGATCTTGTCAGTACCTAAGACTCCCGTCTCCGCCCCCGTTTCCATGATCGAAAAGAACTCATCCGCATCGAAACCAGCATCACCGAACAAATTGCTATATTCTCTTATGCTGTCGAGAAAGTCATCACTATTATTAAGCCCACTCTGAAAACCCTTCGCCATAAAATCAAAAGCTTGTTGTTCCGAGAGTCCAAACTCATCCATGAGAGCGCTAGCCGCATTAAGTGACTCGTTAATGTCTGCGTCAAAAACATCACTCAACCTAAAGGCGTTTTCAGTTGCGGACTGGATTTCCTCATCAGGTAGATCGCCTAACTGTCTTCTAACTTCGGCGACGGCTGCACCGGCTTCTTGAATCGAGCCAGCAAAGTTATTCTTAAAAACCTCGACAGCTACATCTCCGAGCGCTTCGGCATCTTCTTTGGCGAGTCCTAATTCCGCCTGAATAGAATTTGTTGCTTCTCTCACATCCCCCGACATATTGAGGGCCGCCTCTCCTATTCCGGCGACAGCACCAGCCGCTAAGAGCGCTCCCCCAGTAGCCGCACCCAAAGCAAAAGTACCGACAGTCGAGCCGATATCTTTGGCCCAAGACTTGGTTTTCTTGGCCGCATCTCCCAAACCATCGGTATATTTTTTTGTCTCCATTGCCAGACTGACAACAAGCTCGGCAAAATCCATTTAGAGTGTCCCCTGGTTGGCTCACAGGCGGCTTAGAATGGCCTACAGCGAGCGCAACCCTCGGTTCAGATGTGTTTGTACTAATTTCTCTACAAACCTACAGAAATTAGTGATGACTATTTTTGATTTAACACCAACTAATTTCTCTACAAACCTACAGAAATTAGTGATGACTATTTTTGATTTAAGCCCAACTAATTTCTCTACAAACCTACAGAAATTAGTGATGACTATTTTTGATTTAACACCAACTAATTTCTCTACAAACCTACAGAAATTAGTGATGACTATTTTTGATTTAAGCCCAACTAATTTCTCGCCAAACCTACAGAAATTAGTGATGACTATTTTTGATTTAAGCCCAACTAATTTCTCGCCAAACCTACAGAAATTAGTGACGACTAATCAAAATAGGGGCGCTCGTAGCGCCCCTATTGGTTTCTTCTTAAATCTTTGCCCCCAAACGCCTTGTTTAGCGCTTCGACGATCTTTAGTTGTTCCTGCCATGTCTGTTGGGGCTTGTCGCCATAGACTGGAACCAAGTCCTTAACCTTGAGTGGGGATTGCCCCCGTCGTCTTCTCTGATTAAACAGAGTAGCCCCGATCAAGGCTCTTGATGCTTCGTGCCGTTGGGGAGATATAGGCTCAATTGTGTTATAGCCCATCCACTCCCACCAAATATGTGATGGCATATTGGCGAGCATTTCATCGGGATTCGCTTTACCCAAAGCGAGCGCTAGTGTGAAGGCGAATCGCCGTTGGGTGTCTCGGTAAAATTTACTTCCGCTACCCTCACCGGATTGCTTTCATCCTCATACTGAGTCAGTATGTCCGGGTGGTTTTCTTCAAGCCACTCTTGTAGGTCGTCGCCGCCCTGTCTCTTTATGCCAGAAAGTTTTCTGATCTCATCGGCTACAAAGCGGATAGCGTCGGCGCTCTGTCTCTCCACTTGGTGAATATCATCGTCGGAGAATATACGAGTCCCATCTTCGCTGATAACCTGCGTAATAACTAAACGAGTCGGAATTTCGGCGGCTTTCTTATAATCCGGCTTGCCGCCCCCACCCAAGATGTTTCGTGATTGCTCTTGCTGTTGGAGCGCCGTTAATTCCCTGACCCAAATGTCACCGCCCCAGGCCGCAACAGTAATTTTCTTCGTCCTGAGTCCGGTATTGAGAATTTCTTCTCGCGTCAAAGCTCCCATTGATTTTAATCTCCGTCTTTTGGTCGATCTCTTTTTGGTCATTAGGCCAGCGTAGGCGCTCCCGCTACTTTGACCGTAACGGACATGCCAAGCTTATCATTGATCGGAATGTCAACATTCGCCCCGGTCACAAAGGCGGGTAAAATCCACTGAGTTGAGCCGGTATCGGGGAAGGTGATTCGGAAGTTTGGAATGGTCGAATCGTCGTCAAGATCACTCAAAATACCAGTGGAAAAGTCATGCGTAGCGAGCGCCGGATCATAGATTACATCGAAGGAAATTTCGCCACCATCTTTTAGACCTTTGATAAACTCCATCCACCACGAAGACGAATCGTGAGTCGTTACGTCGATGGAAGTCCGGCTCAAGCTTGGTCCGCTAATATTGGCAATCTGTCCCAGTGAAGTATAACTCGATCCACCGGCAGGATCCCACGCCAAGACCGCTCCAAATCCTGATATTTTTGCCATGATTAATTTCTCCTAACGTTCATTAAGGAACAACAACAAGGGCGCTCACGTTGTTAGCGTCCGTTGTAATCTTTACGGTATCGTCTGTCTGATTATAATATTTTCGGACTCGTGGCTTGAGCAAATATTTTTCACCCGCTCCCCCACCGACAACCGTTACGTCTCCGAGCGCAGCCCCAACAGCTGTAAAGGGAGTTTCGATGGTTACAGTGGCCGCGCCGGAAAAGAATAAATAAACTAGGGGGAGTCCATCCTTGTTGTCATAATAATAGGTGTTGCCTGTGGTTAGAGCAACGACAGAAGCATGGCTCTCAAGCTCCGGCCCGGCCTCTGTTAAGCTTACTCGTGTTAGGGTTACATCGGCCATGATTATTCATCCTCACTTTTTGGTGGGCCAAAATATAAGCGCAATCTTTGCAAGCGGGTATGTTGTATCCCGGTTATGGCGAGTAGTTGTTCGTCAGTTGCGAAATGAATCTGGTGGGCCTCGGTATAGACGACTCCATTGCGTTCAAAGCGAAAAATTTTTCTAAACGGGGGACGCTCACGCTCCGGCAAGATGTCAAGAATCTTTGCCGTCGAATCAATCTCGACTCCAGCCCCATTAAGGATTTTGCCGGACAGCTTTTTCAAGGGCGCTTCGGATTCTTCCGGCTCTAACTGGTCCTTTACCTCTAACCATTCGCTCTCTGATTCGTCGCTCGATTCATCCAGGAGAGCGTCTTCTATTTCTTCCGTTCCTGTTTTTCGTTTCTTCGACATAATACCTCTTAATGCTCAAAACTTTGCGAGATCGGCACAACAAATTTGATTCCCCAATGAATATCATCAAACCAATTGATATGCCCGATATGATATTCAAAATAGGGCAATTGCCCCGGCGCCCCTACACTCTCAACAGTTCCCCCAAGCGTGTGATTTTTCATTAAGAGTGAATCCATAGCTCTCACGTAATAGGGGACATCCGTCTCCGCATTGGCGATTATTTCATCATTGGACAAAAGCCCTTGATACAAAAATAACATGCCTTCGATATTCCACAGGTTTGTTGATAAATCACGAGCGACTCGCTGGACTCTGTTGCGTTCGTTGACCGCCAGACTATAAATCATAATGGGAAAGTTATCTTGTACCAGATTCCCCGTAATCGACTCGTTGTCTGGCGGGTAGTAGTAAAAGGTCGGCGGCGATTTCGGAGATGGGTCAAAATCTCTTGTACTAATCTCTTTTAGCTTGGAGATAGCCAGCGAATCCATACCTTATTTCTTGCTCCATAACGGGATGTAAATGTCTTTGATCCTGTCAAAAATCGACGGCATATTCTCTCGAATGATGTTGTGAGCTTGCCACCATCGACCAACGTGCATAAAGGCTTGTTTAACGCCTACTACGTAGCTTGAGTAATCCTTCGAGTTAAAAAGAGCGTAACGAGCCACCGCTTTTTTAACAACGCTCCAGGCGTTTGCCAGTCCGCCAGTCCGCCTATATCTAGAGTCTGGTGGTTTCGGCGGGTAAGGCGTACTCTTGAGAATAGCCCGCAAGTCTTGAGCCTGCACCCTCAAGGCTTCATCGGCTGTCCCTGGCTCGATCTTTGCCAGATTTGTAAGCTTGACAATGAGATGATCCAGTCCTTGTATATCCTGCTTGACATTCGCCATTTAGCGGCCTCGATTCCCCGGTACTCGTTTGAACATAGTCATCTTGCCGGGGGTTACATCGGTGGGAGATAAAACAGCGTCGATTTCTTCATTAGCCATAGCTCTGAGTTCTTCGGCCCTTTGTTCAGGGTCTAAACCACGTCTTGACCAGGACATATCACCGGCAGTTACATTGACGCTGGTTGCCTTGAAAACAACGGCGACGAGTCTAGCAGCACAAAAATAAATCGCCGCGTTTTTCATTCTCTGTAAATCGTCGCCGGTTTCGCTTTCCGCTTCCGCGTATCGGGCAATAACGTCCCGATGGGCCGCTCCTGAATAGATGTCAAGGGCTATCATTTCGTTTCTTAAATCATTCTCATTTAGCTTAACATCTATTGCGGCCCTGATCGCGGGATATTCGCTTGACGTGATTAAGGCCATAAGAAATACCTAAACCGGCTACAATCGCCTGAGAATCGCTCTCAAGGCGGCTGAGAGCAATCTATGAGTTGTCAAAAGTGGTCACACAATACCATTTTGCATCATTGGAATTGTAGACTAACCAGGCAATATCCCCGGCCCCAAGCGAGATATTAGCTTTACAAGCGGTTGTGCCTCCGACTCCGTCAAGAATGATGACATCACTCGCATTATCATTTTGAAGCAAAACCCAATCGCCCATACTGGCGGTGGTAGTGATAATCGGAGTCGTGGCTGAACTCGTTACCGCAATGGTCGAAGACAGTAAAATATAATTACTGGTCGGGGTGATAACAAAACTGGCGGTAACAACGGATGTTTGAGGCGTATAACTCCCAACACCGGCCAGGACATCAAGCGCACCATCATTGGAGACACGGGCCATCGGAGTACCGTTGACCCGAAACTCCGCAACGTTACCACTTCCCCTTTGGTCTGCAATAAAGTTTGGAGTCGCCGTTCCGTTGGAATCTCTCAGGTGTAGGGAGTCAAGATTAGAGACCCCCATTCGTGGGGCGCTCTCTGCTTCATTGGGAATAATAAAAGGCAGGTATAGCGTCAAGAACAACGCCATAATAGCGATGGAAATAGCGGAACTTAGAGAAACGATTCTTGCCGTATGATTGCGCTTTTCAGTCATGCCATTTTCTCCTTTAGAGATAGGTTTTACTTATCGTCATCGCCGGTCTCATCGTCATCACTCGATGACGCTGCCTTTTTCTTGGGGCCGCCGACCTGTTCTAATTTGCCCTCACTAATCGCTCGCATAACTGCTGGAGTCTGGGCTACCTCGTGAGCGCCTTTGGTATTGGCGATAAAAATCTCGCCTTTCGGGTGTCGCTCGTTGCTTTCCCAAATGGCGACTTTCCCATCGTCAACGGCTTTTTTGACTTTAATTAAATCGGCTTTCTTATCGGCCATGATATTGCTCCTTTTTCCCTAACGTTCGTTAGGCGTTTACATCCAGGGTTCTCATGCTGTTAGGGTCTAAAACCGCGTAGCCCTCCACCTCGGTCATGGTCAAAGCTTCCGTTTGGTTCATGATAAAGCGTTCGGTCTCGGAGATTTCGCCGCCGATTTCGGTCACTTGTTCAATGGCCCAATTGGAATCAATGGCAACGATCTTGAGCGTCGGGGCGTCAGAAGTCCAACCAAACCCTACATTGTCGGCAAATCTGTTGATAGGTCGAATCCCGCCCAGGATACCGTTACCTTCGAGTGCTACGTAGGGGACGTTTGCACTTCCCATATTCAAAAGCTGCAATTGGAGAGCTACAGCTTCCTGCATGAGCGTCACGTTGACCGAGTAGGGATTAGCAAACTTGAGCTTGAAAGAGAGCCAGCCCTTTAAGGTCAGAGTCCCGGCAGCCGCGTCCGTGTCGAGTGTGGTCAAGTCATGGTTAGTGGCGCTTGTGCCGCTATTGCCATCACCATTTACAACAACGTCGATCACCTTGGCTACTTTGTCTATCTCCGCCTGGATCGCCATCATTGCAATATGCATGGCAAACTTATCAACTCGCATGCGCCGTAATTGCTCGTAAGAAGCTTTCAGGGCTCGCCCGAATTTGTGAAGCTTAATCGAGCGATCCGCGTCGGACAGAGTCGCAGTTGGGATTTCAGTACTTTCGCCGACTCGATACTTCCGAACATCGGCGGCATTGTAGGTCAGATAATAGGCCCGGTACAAATCGCCTTCGATGGGAGTCGTGGTGGCGATCAATTCAGCCAACGGAATCGCCGGGGCGATCTGTTGACTCCATCGGGCGTCCATAGCGTCAACATACGGGCGTTCCCATGAACCCGGCTGCCCGTCACTCAGATAGATAGCTCGTTGTCCGCCGAGTCTTTCTTCATAAACCGGCTGGCTTGGCTTGGCATTGGAGACCCGTCGCCAGACGCGAGCCGCATACTCCATCATAAGGGCTTTGCGGGCATTGTCTTTTAGGAACTCATTGACAGACGACGCCCAATAACCCGTTTGGCGATCCGAGCGAGTGACGATCCCATAATGCTTCAAGAGGCGGGAGAAAGCGTCAAGCCCCATCTTTTGATCCGGCCCGTCCGTTGGACTCAACCTGTCCAGATAAGCGGAAACATTGAATCCCTTATCGTAGCCATCCTTCATAATTCTGATTGGGTCGCGCTCAAGAGCGGTTGCTAACTCTCTTGTCCCCATTGCTTCAATAGTCATAATGTGACTCCTTTACCTGTTATAATTGGCGCTTATGACAAGCCCATACGAACGACAACCGCAGTCGTTACACTGGCATCGACAATACCACCGCGAGCGAAGGCCAATTCCAACGCGGTAGTTTGATCGACTTCTCGAATATAGCCTTCGGCAGCGACAAGCAAATCTCCCACAATTTTCTTACCGAGAGTCAGAGTGGCCCCTGTACCGGCTGGCAAGGTCATATAACCTGCCACCTGGACAACGGCATATCCATCCGATTCAACCTTTAAGAGCTTGCCCTCGACGGGTTCACCGTCTCCGACAAGTTCAATGGTTTCGGCGGCTGAGAGTGTGACTGCCAACCCTACCCCTGCCGATCCCCCATCTTGAGTATCGCTATAGGTGATCGTCGAATCGTCGATCTTGTATGTGGCATAGAGCGCCCCAATATCATCAAATTTAGTGTCTAATCTTGGATCAGCCATGATAAAAAACCTCCGTTATTTGCTTTAATTATAGCGCTGCGTATGCAGAATCAGGGACGGGATTAAGGTCAACCGGCTTGGGCTTATTATCTCGCTGGTCATCTTCGGACTCGCCATCTTGAGTCTGCCGCCCGTTTGGAAACTTGGCATCGGCGATTCGCTTCCAGTCGTCCGAAACTTTCTTAACGAACGTTACGGAAACTTTATCATCCCATTGCTCGCGGTAAGAGTCTTCATCGAAGTCCTCACCGAATAGCTTCCGCCCATTGGCGAGCGCCGTCTCGATTACGTCTTTTCGATAGGCTCGGCCATCTTCGGCCAATGATTTTAATTCATCCTGTTTGGCGAGTGCTTGATCAAGGTCATTGACCAGCCCGCGAATCTTTTCCTCGACTTCGGGTGATTCACACTCCAAGACTCGCGCTAATTTTTCGACTGTTGCCTGATAATCCATGGCGTTGTCTCCCTTCGGAACTTTTCTTTTTAGATTAGTGACGGAGCGAGAATCGCTCTTGTCATTGACCGGCATAATGGTTTTTTGCGGGACGTGTACCTTATACCGATTCTCCAATATTCGAGCGACTCTTGGCTCAATGTCTCCCCGCTTACCTTGCGTCTCGATCTTGAGAAGCATGGCGCTCGGAGTCGCCCCATCATAGACGGAGCTTACTTCCGCAAGGTGGGCATCACCAACGGTTGCGGTGGCTAGTACGGTTTCCTCGCCTTGTTCACCTACCGGATACTCAACACCAGGAAAATGTGGGCAATCGGTAAAGCCCCAAACATCTTGCCCGCAAATGTCACAGATGATACTCCCATCATAAAAGCCTACACTTACGTCTCGGACTATTCCACCTTGAGCGGCGGCGATAAAATCATCGGTACTTTCAAAAGAGTGTCTTCCCCCAAATCGAATCCCGCGCAGCGTGTAAAAGTCGGCGACGACTCGCTGTACATCGTCCGATACTCTCTCAAGAGTTCCCGTCAACGAATGACCCATCCCTAACTTATCAGCGTCATGCGAGTCGAGAAATGAGACCCCTTCCTCCGATTCCTTTGCAAAATTTTGCAAAGTGTTTAGCGCCATGTGAGTGTAGTAAGCATCGAGTCTGGTAGAAGATATTTCAGCCGGAAAAAAGAAAATGCCCCTTTCCTCCGGTACGCTATATCCAAGCTTGTCCAGCCGTTCAAGTAACTGATCTTCTGAAAAGATCGTTGCTCGTTTTAGTCTGGCAGGGAAGGTATAAAAACTCTCTTGCGGCATCTTGCTTACTCCTGGCTACTCTCGCCTTAATGTTACGGTAATCGTAGACGTATTGGCGCTGATTGCGCTGATCTGACAAAACGCTCCGGCTGCGGCTGTTGCCGGAGATGTGGCGCTTAAGAGCGTATTGGTTGTTACGCCATTTAGAGCCAGATAACCACTTGTGAAGTTATTCTCAGTTCGAGTCGTTCTCAATTCAGCCGTTACGGTAATCGCTCCGGCGCTCTCAGCCCCATTTTCAACAACGAGTGTTTTTCGGCCTATACTACCCGCCCCCTGGGAACAAGGCACAACAACGCTTTGGGCTGTGGTAGTGATAACCACTTCTTCAAAGGCGATAGCCTGTTGGCCGGGGTCTTGCTGATCGGGTATCAGAGACAGCGATCCCAAAGAAGAAAGAAGAATCGCTCCGGCAATAAAAAAGGCCCTTAAGGGTTGTCCGAGAAAATTAATCATAACGCTCGTTAAATAAAAAACTGCTAGACTCTAAGTTAGAGTCTAGCAGTCTGTAATCCGCTTCATAGCTCGTGTCGTTTGCTAGTAATTCGCGGGGCTTGCCGCAAAAGGGTGTGAGACCCAACGGCAAGCCCCTCGGCTCACCATTGAGCCGGGATTGTACTTGGGAGAAGTACATCCCGATTATAACTGATAATTAAACTCGTGTCAAGTCAATATCCCGCATAAAATATTTTTCACGTATCGGGAACGGAACTTCTATATATTCTGGCGGCGGCAACGGATCACGATCATGCAAAAGCAGAAAAGTCTCCCAACATCTCGGAGTGCCTTCGCCTTGCTTCCAGTAAAAGACCCCATAATCCGTTCCGTTTGTGCGGCGGTCATAGAAAGACGGTCTACGAGAGCAAACCCCCACCTTTACGGGAGGATGGTCATACCAGAGAGACTCGTACCGGCTTATGCTGGCTTGAAAAGCCAGGCGCAAGAGCATGACAATCGAGCCATGCTTGTTTAGCATACCCCTTTCGAAAATCGTTTCTAGTATCTCGCCAGCGAACTTGTATGGGGGATTAGAGACAATCAGATCGAATGGCTGGCCGTCCCAATGCTCTTGGTTAAGGCTCTCTTGATTCCAGGCAAAGGGTTTAGACCAATTCAAAAAGTCCTCTGTGATCCAATGCGTAAACGCCTCCGGCTGATGAAGCTCTC
>Ga0210124_1000449_pt1 | contig 20986 bp, 19 predicted proteins | sample Muzzi_PWC_D2_FD_185554 | JGI IMG/M metagenome (GOLD analysis project Ga0210124, IMG submission 185554) | Wetland microbial communities from San Francisco Bay, California, USA, that impact long-term carbon sequestration - Muzzi_PWC_D2 (SPAdes) | ecosystem: Environmental > Aquatic > Marine >... | reverse complement strand
GTGACGTTGCTGGGCTGCTTCAATAAAATCCCGCGCATAGATGGTGGTTAGATAATCTGCGTAATAATGGAAAACCGCCATTTGATAATAAGGTTTTTTTCCTGCCGGAATTTCACCTTTGCGGTCGACATAAAAGGGTTGGCGAAGCACGTCTACCAAATCAGGCCGGTGTTTCAGCATTTCATTGTGGATAGTGGTCGAACTGGTTACATTGCTGAGACCACCTGATTTTGCTTTTCGCAAGCAAAGTAAACCCACCACGTCACAAGAGTCGGTATGGTATGGCTGGCGATAGTTGGTAGTATAAATGCGTGTTTTGGGGTCATGAGGGTTGTTTCCAATATCTTTTATATGGCCCAAAAGGTGGCCCTGTCCATTCTGTGGTACGGCCTCGCCCAAATAGGTGCCTACCCCCCAATAGGCGATCGCGGCCTCTGCAATAGAGTAACGTTCTACAGGCAAGCCCTTGATGACAACGAATCCTCGCCCGTGGACGACCTCATGTCGAATATCGGTAAGTACTTTACCCAAAGTTGGTAGTGGGAAATCCTCACATCCCACATTGCTGATTTCTATGTTGCATTGCCTTACCGAGGCTATCGCTGCGTCAATCTCGACGATATCTTGCTCTGACAGCCGGTATTTCCACGTATCAGATTTAGCCAGATCACGGCCATACCAGACCGCTGGACCTTCGAATAACTTGCTGTCACTTTCCATATCCATATCCTCGGTTAATGATGTTGACAAAATTTATATTAATCTCAATAGAGATTTTAGGCAAAATGGGGCGATTCTCAACTTTAACGTCAAAAAGTCTGTGCCAGCAACCCCAAACCAATTGAAAGCGCCGTCCCCAAAAGTAATAGTCCCGCAACCAGCAACAGACTTCGGAATCTAGGCTCTGCTATTCGTTGGCGTACCTTCGATAGGCGTAAAACCCCAATAAGCAACAGCAAACCGACTACATTTCCAATACAGGCTTGTCCTTGTTTGTCTGGGATGGTATATAACGTAACAAGACCGATACAAATAAATAGCCATATAACAAAGCCTAAGATTGCTTTTTCGTCCATTTTAACGCTCATTAACTCCCTTGAAAATAGCTTTTGTAGGGGACAGGTCTCAGACCTGCCCCTACACATTTTCACCTGCGGTCGTTGCCGTGCTGTAAGCTGAGTCGGTCTCCCTTGTTTATGTAAGGCAAGATAACATCTTACCTGGAGAAGTATACTCCTTCTCATTTTAGAATAATAATTACCTGCTAGAGTGCGTGTACAACTTCAAGTTTCTCAGTATTATCTCAGGTTGATTATTGGTAAAGTGTGCTATAATTGGTGATGGTAAAAGAGTAGGTGATAATAACAGGATATGAGTGACTCTTCTACTTCACAATTAGATTTATGGCGCCAACGGCTGCAGCACCTTCGTCCTCACATAAAAAGTGCGGGACTGTTCGGTGTGGGGATAGCTGCTGCTTTCATAGCACTTTTGCTTTACAACAATGTGATTGCTCCCCCTGTACCCCCGCTAACAACACGCGAGGTAAACGACTCCATTGTCCAGGCTCTCGCCTCTGCTACCCCACCACCAGCCTTTTCGGCTCAGGTGTATCAAGTCATACGCCCTTCGCTCGTTTTCATCGAAACGGAAATTCCAGACGCGGATGATGAGAAAGGCTTTGCTGTAGGCAGTGGGGTTGTTATTAACGATAGCGGCGATATTCTAACCAGTCTGCACGTGGTCGCAGATGCCTCTAAGATTCAGATTACATTCGCGGATGGCAGCCAGTCGAGTGCCCAGGTTATCGTCAGGCAACCGGAAAATGATATCGCCGTTGTGCGAGCAGACCAGCCCGGGGACTTGCTTGTACCGGCGATACTGGGCAATCCAAATGCGATGCGGGTTGGCGATGAAGCATTCGTTGTTGGTAATCCCCTTGGCTTATTTAGCTCTATGAGTTCGGGTGTTATCTCCGGTTTCAATCGCTCCTTTCGACCCGTGGGTGGCGGCCAAAGGTTATCTGGCTTGATTCAAATAGATGCCGCCGTGAATCCTGGGAATTCGGGGGGGCCACTGCTTAATCGTTATGGTCAGGTGGTTGGTATCGTCACCGCGTTGGCGAATCCCACCGAGCAGGATTTCTTTATTGGTATCGGTTTCGCTGTGCCCATAAATGTAGCGGGGGGTGCGGCTGGGTTGCCACCGTATTGAGTGGAACCTCATAGTAACTCTTTGGAACTCACCGCATAAATTCCCTCAGTTGATGAGTTCCCACAAGCTATTTTCAAAGGAGTCATCATGACCCTACGGGACACCACAAAGGAAGGATGAAAACATTCACCCTCACCCCCAACCCCTCTCCCTTAGGGAGAGGGGTTGGGGGTGAGGGGTTATTTATTACAGAGGAGAATATTATAGATGGAACAATTTAAGAAGCCCGAAGATAGGCGACCTATGGAACGGGTGCTGTACGAAGTAAAGAAGGTGATTGTTGGACAGGATCATCTGCTAGAAAGTTTGGCCGTTGCGTTGCTGGCCCGCGGACACATTCTTGTTGAAGGCGTACCGGGTCTGGCTAAAACGATGGCAATCAAGACCCTGGCCGGAGCGATAGGCGGCGAGTTCAAGCGCATCCAATTTACGCCCGACCTTGTTCCCGCCGATTTGATCGGCACCCGTATCTACAATCAAAAGACGGGCGAATTCAACACCTCTCTTGGTCCTGTCTTTACCAACCTCCTGCTCGCCGATGAAATCAACCGTGCTCCGGCCAAAGTACAGAGCGCCCTCCTCGAAGTGATGCAAGAGCGACAGGTGACGATTGGACACGAAACTTTTCCAGTACCCAACCCCTTCCTGGTGCTGGCAACACAGAACCCCATCGAGTCTGAAGGTACATATCCCTTACCTGAAGCCCAGGTCGATCGTTTTATGCTCAAGGTGCTGGTCGGTTATCCTACCAGCACAGAAGAGTTCGTTATTGTCGAGCGGATGACCGGCCTCTTACAAGCGGTCCAAAGAGTGCTGACTAGCGAGCAGTTGCTGGAATTGCAGCAAGAAACTGATAAGGTATACGTAGACCCAGCTCTTATAGAGTACGCTGTACGCATGGTGACTGCCACCCGAGAACCAAAAGAAGTTGGCTTGCAGGAGCTGAAGCCCTATATCATGTTTGGGGCGAGTCCGCGGGCCTCAATCAATCTAATCCTCACGGCACGGGCGCTCGCCTTTGTTCGCGGGCGCGATTACGCGTTGCCGCAAGACGTTCGGGATATGGCACTCGATGTGATACGCCACCGCCTGGTGCTGTCATACGAGGCGCTCTCGGACAATGTAAGCGGAGATGATTTGCTGAAACGAATTCTCGACTATATTCCAGTTCCAGAGGTACCATTACATGAGCCTGCAGACGTCCGGGTTAAGGTCTGAACGGACAGAAAATCAGGTAACACCTGAACACATTTTGCTGCGCCTCGAATGGCAGGTTATCCGTCAGTTAGATGGCCTGTTACAGGGTGACTATCGCACCCTTTTTTATGGCTACGGTGTCGATTTTGCCGATTTGCGCGAATATCAGCCGGAGGATGACATTCGTCATATCGACTGGAATGTCACTGCCCGCATGAATAACCCTTACGTGCGTAAATATCTCGAGGATCGAGAAATTGCCGCCTGGTTCCTGCTAGACCTCAGCCCATCGATGGGCTTTGGTCCGGTAGAGCGACCTAAGGAGATGGTGTTGATCGATTTTGTGACGACCCTGGCCCGGCTCCTGACCCGAAACGGCAATCGGGTTGGGGCTATTCTCTACAAAAACCGGATTGAGCGAACGATTCCACCTCGTAGCGGTCGTATTCAAACGTTACGCCTGATACGTGATCTGCTGAAAGAAACCGATACACCCACCGGAACGGCAACGGACCTGAACGTCTTGCTCAATGCCGGGCTGAATACACTGAAACGAAGGTCACTTGTTTTTTTGGTTTCCGATTTTATTAGTGAGCCGGGCTGGGAACGACCCTTGGCCCTACTCAACCGGCGACATGATTTGGTAGCCATTCGCTTGTGGGACCCACGGGAGGTCGAACTGCCCAATGCCGGTCTGATAGTGGTCGAAGACTCCGAAACAGGCGAACAACTCTATGTTGATACCGGTAATCCGGAGTTCCGCCGCCGCTTTCAGGAGGCAGCTAAGCGCCGTGAAACGACCCTCAAAGTGAGCTTAAAACGAGCCGGGGTCGATCTTTTTGCGGTTTCCACGGAAGACGACTTGACTCAGGCCATTGTACGGATGGCCCATCTACGCAAGAGGCGGAGAAGGTAACAGGTATAATGTCTTTCCTCTGGCCTCTGATGCTCTTTTCTCTATTATTGGTGCCGCTGCTGGTGGGCCTCTATTTTTGGCTGCTGCGACGGCAGCGGCAGGCTCTCATCGACCTGGGACCGTTGGGTATACTCCAAAACAACGCTGGGGAAGAGATTGGCACACATCGTCACGTTCCACCTGTGTTTTTACTCATCGGCCTGACCCTATTGCTCGTTGCAGCGGCCCGCCCAGAGATGAATGTCAGCTTGCCCCGCGTCGAAGGGACCGTAATTTTGGCCTTTGACATTTCCAGCAGTATGAATGCCGATGATATGGAGCCGACCCGAATAGAAGCGGCTAAGACTGCGGCCCGTGCCTTTGTCGAAAACCAGCCGAATACCGTCCAGATTGGTGTGGTAGCCTTTAGCGGTGGAGGATTGGTGGTCCAGCCCCCAACCGATGACCAGGCAGCCATTCTGGATACCATAGACCGCCTGAAGCCAGAAGGTGGAACATCGCTGAGCCAGGGGATATTTGCTTCGCTCAACGCGATTGCCGGAAAGGCCATCGCTCTTGATGACGTGGCCCTTGAAGAGCAGACAGTTAGCAGCGAGATTGGCTATTTCCCATCGGCTGTGGTGGTTCTGCTTTCTGATGGTGAACATACAGCCCCATCCGATCCGCTGGAAATTGCTCAGCTTGCCGCCGAGACGGGTGTCCGTATTTTTCCCATTGGTATCGGTAGCCCGGCAGGTGCGGTTCTGGACATCGATGGCTTTAATATTGTCACCCAATTAAATGAAACACCTTTACGGGAAATTGCCAGCCTCACCAACGGCTCTTACTACAGCGCTGGGGATGCAGAGTCGCTGCGGGAAATATACAAGAATATCGATTTAAAATTAACCATTAAACCGGAAAAGATGGAAATTACCTCGCTTGTGGCGGGTATGAGTGTCTTCCTGTTTTTGATTGGAGGGGCTTTGTCGCTATTTTGGTTTGGGAGAGTTCCCTGATCATGAGTTTACTCTGGCCCTGGCTATTGCTCCTGCTTTTGCTCATTCCGCTGGCAATCGCCATTTACATCTGGGTATTGCGACGTAAACGCCGCTTTGCGGTTCGCTATTCTAACCTGTCTCTCATCCGAGAAGCATTGCCCAAGCATTCAAACTGGCGGCGGCATTTACCATTCGCCCTCTTTTTGCTTGCTCTCACCAGCCTGATTATCGCAATGGCCCGACCGGTGGCCCAGGTAGAAGTCCCCCTTAGCCGGACGACCATCATTCTTGCCCTTGATATTTCGCGCAGCATGTGTGCGACGGATGTCTCTCCCAACCGCTTGAGTGTGGCTCAAGAAGCAGCCCTGGCCTTTATTGAGGATCAGGTGGATGGCACTCAAATTGGCATTGTGGCCTTCGCTGGGTTTGCGGAGATTGCCGTGCCACCCACAAATGATAAGGAAGTATTGAAAGAGGCGATAAAAAATTTCTCGACCTCTATTGGGACGGCCATTGGCAGCGCTACCCTCAGGTCGATTGACGCTATTGCTGAGATCAATCCGGCAGTCGAACCAAGCGGTCTCGATTTAAGCACCAAAGATAGCAACGAACCGGAATCGGATGAGAAGACCTACCAACCGGACATCATCGTTTTGCTGACCGATGGGGCCAACACGCAAGGGGCAAACCCGATTGCTGCCGCACAGCAGGCGGCGGATCGTGGCGTGCGAGTTTATACCATAGGATTTGGTACGCTAGAGCCTGGGCGAATGGTTTGTACCCGACAGCAGTTGGGAAGCGATGTTTTTGGCGGGGGCTTTGGGGGTGGTGGCTTTGGCTTCGGCGGTGGTGGCGGCGGAGGTGGATTCCGGCGCTTCCTCCTCCTGGATGAGAAGACATTACGGGCGGTAGCTGACCTAACCGGGGGGGCCTATTTCCGGGCCGAAAGCGCAGATCAGTTGCTGCAGGTATTTCTTGATTTACCCACCCAAATTATTCTACAAAAAAAGAATCTGGAAATCAGCGTCGTCTTCTCGATTTTGGGGGCTGTCTTCGCTACGGCGGCTGTTGTATTGTCGCTGGTATGGAATCGATTCCCCCAGTAAATCAGCGAGCTATCTTACGTTCACTATGTTTGCACTTTTCCCCAAATGCCCAAATTAGAGGTTAAAAATGGACAGGATTTACAAGATTAACAAGATTATGTAAATTTTTTTATCCTGTAAATCTTGTTAATCCTGTCTATTCATAAAAAGTGTAAAGGTAGTATTACGTTATTTCTCAATTGGAAGGATGAGGTAAACGGAAGTCTCGCTCCGGCTCCGGTCGATTATCAAGGATTGCTTCGATCTGTTCCATGATCCTATCGTTCAGTTTTTCCACAATGTCAAGTGCCTTGAAGTTTTCCTTTATCTGACCCGGGTTAGAAGCACCGGTTAGGACGGTGCTGACATTTGGATTTTTCATACACCAAGCCAGGGCTAATTGAGCCATCGTGCAGCCCAACTCAGCCGCAATTGGCATCATTTGTTTTACCTTTTCGATATTGTGTTGCGCCTCCTCGCCATAGAAACGCTCACGGAGAAGCCATGCAAACTGGTTCATCGTAGCCCGAGTACCGTCTGGTACGCCGTCATTGTATTTGCCGGTGAGCAACCCTCCGGCCAGGGGGCTAAAAGTGGTGGTTCCCAGGCCAATTTCTTGATAGAGCCGGGCATACTCCTGTTCGACCCGCACACGATTAACCATATTGTACAGGGGTTGCTCCACTTGGGGAGGGATCAAGTGCTCCCGCCGAGCAATAGCATAGGCCTCCATAATTTGCTGGGCGCTCCATTCACTGGTCCCCCAATAGAATGTCTTACCTTGATTAATCAAGTAGGTCATAGCTCGCACGGTTTCCTCGATGGGGGTGTGCTTATCGGCGCGATGACACAAGAGTATGTCTACATACTCCAACTGCAACCGAGCCAATGAAGCTTCAGTCCCTTCGATGACATGCTTGCGTGATAGGCCACGTTCATTTGGCTTGTCACCACCCCAAAAAATCTTGGTTGAGATGACCACGTCGGATCGCTTCCAGCCAGCTTGCTTGATTGCCTTGCCCAAAACAATCTCCGATTTACCTTTCTCTCCGTAGGCTTCGGCAGTATCAAAATAGTTAACACCCGCATCATAGGCGGTTCGTATACATTCGTAGGCCAGCTCTTCGGTCAATTGATCACTCAATGTAATCCAAGTTCCAAACGAGAGGGCCGAAACCTGAAGCCCGGAGTTGCCCAGATAACGATATTCCATCGTACTCTCCTTATAAAGGTTGCGAGGTAGGGTCTATTTGCCGGTATAAACGACAATTATTGATGTGGACGGTTACAAATGTCGAGGGCGATCAAGGCATACAATTGGGCAGCCCGAACGATATCATCCGTCTTAATATAGTAGGTCCATCCCTCCGAGGAAAGGCCAAGGGGCGGCCCATAGGTCATGGACGGGATACCGACTTCATTAAAGACGTTGAGATCACGCCACATACTGCTGACCGGGGGGGCTGGTTCGCCGGGCGGCTCCGGGAAGAAATGTTGGTGTGCATTTATGATTGCCTCTCGCAAGCCTTCGAAGTTTTTACCCTCGTGGCCCCGGCGAAAGAGATAAGGTTCCACTTCAGCTTCCAGGCCGAGTGTCTCAATGAGATCGCGTAATTCGTGGAGTGGCACAAGGGGTTCGACGTTGGGCGGTACCCGCACATCAAGGTACAAGGCGCAAACACCGGCGGTCTCGATAGGCTTATAAGGTAATCCCCCCCGAATGGCCCCCACTGAAGCCTTCGGTACGACCATGCCGGTTGGCGAGCGATAGGTGAACCGCTGCTCATAGTCAACTGCCCACTTTTCAAAAGCCTCGATTAGTCTAGCAGCTCGCACAATTGCATTCGGGTTATCAGCTTCTTTATCCGGGCGAGCGAGAAAAGGGGTGTACACCGCCTTTCCATGTACCGTAACTTTTACCAAGAGACAGCCACACTCGACGGCGGTGTAGGTCCAATCTGTACATTCTGCGACCAGGGCATAGTCAGCAACGATACCGTGTGTCACAGCGTAGCGCGTCCCGATGCCCTTACCCTCGTACTGAGACCCTTGATATTCGTCTATCGGGGCATGACCGATTTCGCCGCAAACTCCGGTGAAAATCAAATCGCCTTTGAGGGGAAGGTTGGCTTGTTTTAGAGCCTTTAGCGCCAATAAAGTGGCCGCCATAGGCGCTTTGTCGTTGACCACGCCTTGGCCGTAGATACGGTCATTTTCTAGCCAGGCCGACATATCTGCTTTGGTCAGACGTCCGGCGGTCCAGACATCCATAGGGTTGCCATAGGCCGTGTCAAAGTGGCTGTTCAAAATCAGCGATTGACCGCTACCTGTCCCATGTAGCGTCCCGATTGCATTATAACGGTTAGGCAGTACCTCTTGTTTTATGGCCGGGATATCGTTTTGGGCCAGCCAATCCAGCACATACTCCGCAATCTCAGCCTCGCTGCCGGGCGGGCTATTTATCTGGCCGAGCGTTAGCGTGAGTTGAATCAACTCCTCCGCATCAATTGTAGCCAGCAATTTATCAATCTCTACTGGGTCAACCATGATTTTATCCTCTAGTCTGAAGTCCCCTAATACAATCCGCAAACAGCTTAAATGATTGTGTTCGTTCTGGGCCAATCGGCATGAAGTTTATGCCGGTGAAATCTAGGTCTGCCAAACGGGTAATTCGATCACGGGCTTCGTCGGGCGTCCCCCCCACAGTGAACAGTTCGACCATTTCATCCGGCACCAATCTGGCGGCATCTTTTGCCAGGTGAAATTCGCCGCCACTATACGCAGTCTGAATACCTTTTACAATCTTCGGGTCGATGTTAGCCAACTCACAGTAAAGTGGCACGGTCTGGGCAAACCAGGCGGCCATCGTCCGAGAGCTATTGCGGGCTTGTTCGCGGTCTTCAGAAATCGCTCCACAAGCCATAATCCACAACTCAATTTCGTCCAGAGAGCGGCCCCCTCGTTCAGCGCCCTCTGCGATACATTGAATGGCGTATTTTATGGCTTCGGGAGAAACACCAACCTGCACAATGATGCCATCGGCAAGTTCACCGGCCAGGGCTAGCATACGTGGGCCACTGCATGCCATATAGATTGGCACGTGATCTCGATGTTTGTAATGAATCTTCGCATCGACCAGCTTAAATGCCGAATTGGCATAATTTATCTTCTCACCAGCCATCAGACGGCGTGCTAGCGTGACCATCTCGCGCATCATTTTCAACCGGGCCGGTGAAAATCCTAACTCTCCTGTCGGGCGATCTCCGGCCCCTATCCCCAGCATCGCTCGCCCGCCCGATATTTCGTCAATTGTGGCAATGGCATTCACCGTAATCGCCGGGTGGCGGGTGAAGGGATGGGTCACTCCCGTGCCGACCATCAACCTCTCACTATTGAGTGCGGCCAGCGTCAAATAAGAATAGACATAACGGGCATGCAACGATGAATCGGTCACCCATAAATGCGAATACCCCACCGATTCCAGATCACGGACCTGTTGCTGGAATACATCCGGCGGCTCCACGCCTTGCAAGGTGATACCAAGTTTGAGTTCGTTGGATATGTCCGGCATGTGACTATTGCCTTCCAGATTGGTTTGAATTGCTCATCGTGATTGGATCATACCCCCATCTGTTTTGCAATCAAACTGAGTAAGATTTCGCTTGTCCCCGCTCCATAAAGCAAGAAGCGAGCATCGCGGTAATAACGTTGAGCATCGTATTCCATGGCATACCCATAGCTGCCAAAGATGCGAGTCGCTTCATCAGCGAGTTTATTTGCCATTTCGGTAGCAAATAGTTTAGCCATTGCTCCCAGCTTCACGTCGGGCTGGCCGCGCGATACCTCCCAAGCGGCCCGATAGACCAGCCAACGAGCGGCCTCTAGTTGGGTACCCATTGCCGCCAGCTTATGGGCAATGGCCTGAAATTTTCCGATTGGACGGCCAAATTGAGACCGCTCCTGCGCATACTGAGTCGAGACATCTAACGCCGCTTGCCCAAGACCAAGACCGAGCGCCCCGGTCATAGCCCGAATTTCGGCCAACGTGCTGCGTAAATGTTGAAAGCCAGACCCCTGCGGCCCCAACCTATTTTCAGCCGGGATAGGCACATTATCCAGAATTACCTCAGACGTCTCAGAGCCGCGTGTCCCCAGTTTTTCTATCTTGCGTCCAACCGAAAAGCCGGGCATGCCTTTCTCCACCAGAAATAGATCAATACCCTTACTCCGCTGCGTTGGGTCTGTTTTGGCGGCTACAATGAAAAAGTCGGCCACTGTGGCGGAGGTGATCCACATCTTGCGGCCACTAATGATCCAACCATCGTCCTGCGGGCGTGCTTGCGTTGTAATACCCCCAATGTCCGACCCAACATCCGGCTCGGTTATGGCGATGGTTCCGATTTTCTCTCCAACTAGGGCTGGAACTAGCAGCCGTTGCTTTTGCTCCTCCGTTCCCAGATGATACAAAATGTCGGTGCCGTTAAGGCATTGCATGCCAACAATAGAAGCGAGGGCCAGATTGCCACGCGCCAATTCCTCAATCATCAGGATAAAGGTCAGCGGGTCGGCTCCCATACCGCCAATCTCTTCTGGATAGCGGAGGGCGAAATAACCCAGTTGCCCGCATCTTCGAAAGAGCGCCCAGGGGAACTCATCCCGCTTATCCAATTCGCGAGCGACAGGCATGACCTCTCGCTCAACAAAATCGCGCACCGATTTGCGAAAGAGCGACTGCTCCTCAGAAAGGGTAAAGTCCATTTGGCGCCGTCACTTCATCCTCAAAAATACGGATTTCTCTTGCATATATTTGTGGATGCCAGCGCCGCCCACCCCGCTATATTTGTGACCTTCGGTTGGCGAGTCGAGCATCGCTGGGCTGAAGTAGCTGTTGAGATATATCTGCCCCGCTCGAATCTGCCCGGCAGTTCGTATGGCCCGGTCAACATCACGAGTCCAGATACCGGCGGCCAACCCATATTCCACACCATTGGCAATCTCCAGAGCTTCTTCATCCGTTTGAAAGGGCTGCACCGTCACCACCGGACCAAAGATTTCCTCCTGGGCAATACACATGTTCGGAGTCACCCCGGTAAAAATGGTTGGCTCAATATAATTGCCCTTGTCTAACGGAGTCGTCGTCACTTTTTTCCCGCCTAATACCAAATGAGCGCCTTCCTGCTGACCGGTTGCGATATAATCGAGCACTTTCTTCTCATGAGCGGGAGTGATAACCGGCCCGACATCTGTGTCATCGTCCATCGTGTCACCAATCTTTAATTGGCTGACCTTATCGACCAGTAATTCAAGAAACTCTTCATATACCGGCTGTTGTAACAACAGACGCGACCCGGAGACACAGATTTGCCCTTGATCGGCAAAAGCTCCGTAGATGGCCCACTGAACCGCGTCCTCGATATCGGCATCATCAAAGATAATATTTGGGTTTTTACCACCCAGTTCGAGGGCCACTTTTTTAACGGTTCCGGCTGCCTGTTGCAAAACTTTTTTGCCGGTCTCGGTGCCTCCGGTGAGCGATACCATATCAACCGCCGGGTGCTCGACCAGCCGCGCCCCAAGCTCCCGATTCTGCCCGGCGACAACATTGACCACGCCGGGCGGAAAATCCACCTCAGCAAAAATTTTGGCGAGTTCCAGATTGGTCAGGCTGCCATTCTCGGAAGGTTTCACAATCACTGTGTTGCCCGCCGCGAGAATAGCCGACACCTTGTGGCAGGCCATCATCAGCGGGCCATTCCAGGGCAGAATCTCGCCAACCACACCCATTGGCTCCCACAGGTGATAGTTGAAGAAGGTGCCTTCCGGTACCTGCCGTACTTCGCCACCAAGCTCACGGGCTTTGGCTGCATGGTACTCGAAGCCGTCAATTGCCTGTGGCAGGGCATAATCGAGGGTGCGAGCAAAAGTTTTGCCCACGTCAGCAGCCTCCAAAAAGGCGAATTTTTCTTGGTTTGCCTCAAGTAGGTCTGCTACCCGGCGCAGATATCGACCGCGTTCTTTGCCCGTCATCCGTGGCCAGGGGCCGTGGTCAAAGGCTGCACGCGCTGCCGCCACTGCTCGGTCAATATCACCGTGAGTCCCATCACTACCCGTGGCGATGGTTTCATTCGTGGCGGGGTTGATGATTTCAAATACCCCTCCCTCGGATGCGTTTGTAAATTCCCCATTAATAAATAATTGGTAGGGTTCTGATTGAATCCAACTCCAATTAATCTGGCTCATGCTGAATTCCTTACGCGATTAAGCCCCTCCAAAATCCGTTCTCGATCCAGGGTAAGCACCATCAAGCCAACCTCAGCCTCGTAAGTTGCTGGGTCGATTTGGCCTTTAACTTCATCTTCGAGAATATGATATACCGGGAGTCTCAACGGGACTCCGGCCAGTGGACCTGCCCAGGTAGGGTCGCCATTATGGACGGTTTCGGCGGTGATTTCCGCACTATCTGCGTCCGGCTGGCCCAACACTACCACCACATCGCTGCCATGCTCCTCAGCGATTCGCTGGATAAGCGATTGGTCTTCCAAGTCCATGGCCCCTGCGGCCGTTCAGACATAGCATTGCGTGAGCGTCAGCACCACCTCGGCCCCGGCTGTCTTTAGACAATCCGCAATCGAGGTACCTGGAATACCGTCGCGCTCGCCCAGCGCAATAACTTTTTTGCCTTTAAGTTCCATAAATATACTCCTAAATATAGTTTGATGAGTTTTATGAGTTTGGTGAGTGTGATGAGTTAGGATGACGATTGGAAATTCAAATCCCAACTCACTAAACTCATTAACTCATTCAACTCCCATTGACGACCTCGTCAATGGCTTCTGCTAGTGTTTCACGGGTGATACCTTTACCCGTCATTCGTTTTACTTCTTTGCCGCCTTGAAAAAAAAGATAAGCAGGTAAGCCCACGATCTTATGATCTCCACACAGCCGCCAATTGGGGCGGATACTGGCATTAACCTTGACCACCTTCAAATGGTCCGCATGCTCCTCTGCCAAGGCTTCGACAACAGGCATGAGAGCCAGGCAAGGTGCGCAGCGTGGTCCCCAAAAATCTACCAACACCGGCCTATCAGCTTGAAAAACTTCTTCATCAAAAGCATCAGCAGTAATTTCAGTAAGAGACAATCTATTTACCTCCATGATTACGTTCAATAACAAACGACATGCCATCCGAAAGATTGGTCATGCGACCCAGAAATAAACTACCTTTAGCGACAAACATACTACGTTCAATTTCACCCGATAACAATCGCTGGCGAGCGTGGCCCAAAAATGGCACGGCAGCCGCAATGTGACCCTGCGTTGGCGAGAAGCCCGGCATCCCCCGTTCAGATACAAAGGTATCCATCTCTTCTTTGACTATTTCCTTACGCATCACGGCAACTGCGGCCAGTGTTCGGAAGTTGTTAAGTGGTACATTACCACTACCCGCCGGTTCGGTGATTTCGGGATTGTGCAATTCAAGCGAATATTTGTCAATATCCAGCAAGTTGTAGCCTAACTTTTCCAATGGCTCGACCACCAGTGCCTGCATCATAGCCGGTGGCGAGGCAGAAACCGATACTCGATGCACACCGACTCCATCGGTACGAATAACCGGGTTATGGCCATCGTCAGGGCCAATGACGATAGCGACAGCGCCCAGGACATCCTCAAGAATTGGCATATTATTCTTAAGATGGCCGCGAAATTTCATCCCCAACTTAGCCAGAGACCCGCCACCCGCCACCACAACATTACGGAACACCCCCGACTGTACCAGACTACCCCCGACAACCGTCGCGTGGATAGGCGCGGCGCAAAAAGCTTTCACATCGGAACCAGTTGCGGCTTGGAAACCGGCAAACTCGGCCATGGCTTTTCCCATCGCCCCCGCCCCACGTTGATAGCGGTCGCCAACGCCTTCCTCACCACAGCCTAAAACGTAGTCAACCTCATCGACATTAATGCCGTGCTGCCCGTTGATTAAGTGTCGCAGTGCCCAAGCGCCAGAGGCTTTGCAAGCCAGATTTTCGAGCAGGACGTTGGCTGTCAGCGTGTCGTCTTCCTCGTGGGCGTTCTGCATAACCCCGACCAGACGCATATTGTCACCATAAAGTGGCAGAGTGCCATCCTTCACCAATGCTTCAATTTGTTCTAACGGTAGCCCTTGCGCTAAATACTCTAATTCATCGGGACGCACCAAAGGGTGGTTTAGCAAGCGCTCACGGGCCTCTAATGAAAAATTGTGTTCCAGACGCAGCAAACCAAAAGTATCGGCGATACGCATCAAGCCAAAAAATTCTGTTTCCGGGATAATCTCTCCAAAGGGGCCGAAGCGGTCGCCGGATATGGGGTTGGCATGCCAGGGTTGTGCTGCGTCGGCCAACGCTTCGGGCCGTTGATTGCCGATATAGACTTGATGTGGCCCGTAGCTACAAGCAGCCCCAAAATCGCGTAACGCTTCTTCAATATGGCCCAATACTGCCGGGTCCTTCGCCCCTTCTCGTATTGGTTTTGAGCCGTAGCGCACCAAATGAGGGACATGTGCCAATACATACGTCACTGCTTTGATAACCGGATAACTCACTGACCAAGCCACTCCTTTAAAATTTTGGCAGAATGTTCACCTAAGCCAGGCGAAGACCGTGTGACCATCGTCGGTGTTTCCGAAAAGCGCAAGGGGGTATTGACCACCCGTTGCCGCCCGGCGTTGGCATCATCCACTTCAACAATCATGCTTCGGGCCACAATTTGTGGATCAACCGCGGCTTCAGCAATATTCTGAATCGGGGCGCAAGGAATCTCCTCGGCGGTCAGCAGGTCAACCCAGGCAGCAGTTGGTTTGTGTTCAAATATCGCCGATAATTCCTGCACCAACGCCGGTATATTTTCCCGTCGGGCGATATTAGTAGCGAACCGCTTGTCGTTTGCTAACTCGTCGCGCTCTATCACCCGGCATAAGCGCACCCACTGCTCTTCCGTTCCGGCGGCAACCACAACGTGACCATCGCGGCTTGGAAACGCCTGAAACGGCACAATCAACGGGTGGCATGAGCCAAGCGGTCCCGGCACCTCTCCAGTGGCAAAGTACCGGGTGAAAGCATTTTCTAATAGAGCAATTTGAGCATCAAGCATACCAAGTTCCAGATATTGCCCCCGGCCTGTCCGGTGGCGAGCCTCCACCGCTGCCAAAATGCCTACGGCCAAAAACAACCCGGCCCCCAAATCACCAACCGAATATCCAACCCGTACCGGCTCGCTGTCTGCGTGTCCGGTAATGCTCATTGTACCGGCCAATGCCTGGATAATGACATCAAAGGCCAGTTGTTGGGCACGAGGACCGGTCTGCCCAAAGCCGGAACACGAGGCATAAATCAGGCGCGGATTAATTTCTGATAATGTTTCATAATCTAAGCCCCAGCGAGCCATTGTACCCGGTACAAAGTTTTCCACCAGGACATCCGCCTGCTCCGCCAGCTTAGTGGCCGTTCGCTGCCCCTCTTCTGACTTCAAATCGAGCACCAAACTGCGCTTACCCCGATTGATGCTGAGAAAGTAGGCACTCAAATCGCCGATAAACGGTCCGGCTTTGCGGCTGGGGTCGCCGCGCCCCGGCGCTTCGACCTTCACCACATCGGCCCCAAGATCGCCCAGAATCATCGTCGCAAAGGGACCAGACAAAAACCATGTAAAGTCCAGTACCCGCAAACCATCAAGCGGAGTCATCGTGTCACGCCCATCACACTATTACCGTACTCATCAAAGCGCAAAGATTGGCCGGGCTGCACCAGCAGGGTTGTATCTACGGCCTCGATAATGGCCGGGCCGACAATTTGATGCCCGGCGCTCAACTTGGCACGAGCATAGATTGGTGTTTCCTGATAGCCACCCCTGAAATAGACCTGGCGTGTCTCTTTAAGCGCCGTCGAAGCATCGGTCTCACCCAACTCTTGACGTACCCAGGCGGGTTTGGCAATCTGACCCAATCCGCGCACCTGGTAAGTCCGCGCCTCCACGCCAGCCTGCCGGTAAGCTGCACCTTCGCCATACTTGCGATTATAGATTTCTTCAAAGGTTGCCAACACCTGGGCCAAATCATCGGCGTTGAGTTCCTTGGTTGGGACCGGCACCCGCACCTCATGGATTTGGCCTCGGTAGCGCATGTCAATGTAACACAGCATGGTCATCGCTGCATCATCGACGCCGCCCACACGCAGACCGGCCTGCACCTCAGCTTCAAGTTCGTCATAAATTTCGTTGAGTCGTTCAGGCTCAAATGGGGCAATCATCGGGTCAGAGGTTTGGCGCAAATATGTCAAATCTGATACGGCGATGCCCCAGGCCGAAAACTCAGAAGCATGCGCCGGAATGATGATCTCCTTAACCCCAACATCCCCGGCATAAGCCCCGACGTGTAGCGGGCCAGCCCCGCCAAAAGCCAGCAAGACAAACTCGCGCGGGTCGTAGCCGCGCCGGATGGTCACTTTCCGAACCAGGTCGGCCATTTGGGCATCCAGAATATCGACGATACCCAGGGCTGCCTCTTCCACACTCAAACCAAGTGGCTCGGCAATCTTCGTTTCGATGGCCTGACGAGCCAGATCAGGATTCAGTTTGCGCTGGCCACCCAGGAAGAAATCTGGGTTGAGGCGATTGAGGACCACATTGGCGTCGGTGACAGTTGGCTCAGTCCCCCCGGCCCCATAACAGACCGGGCCGGGATCAGCTCCCGCGCTCTGTGGCCCCACCTTGAGCAAATTGGTGGTCGGCTCCAGCCAGGCGATACTGCCCCCTCCAGCCCCGATAGAAGCGATGTCGATGCTGGGCAGTACGGTATGGTACTGGGAAAAGACCGGCGTCAGCGAAAATTGTGGTTCCCCATCTACGACCAGCCCCACATCGAAGCTGGTTCCTCCAACGTCAGTCGTGATTAAGTTTTGATAACCCAGAACCTGGCCCAGAGCTACTGCGCCAATCACGCCGCCTGCCGGTCCGGAGGCTAGCAGCGCGGCGGCCCGGGCCTGAGCTTCCTCAACCGGGGCCACGCCCCCGGACGATTGCATGATGACCGGTGCATGTTTATAACCCGCCTGCTTGAGCCGTTCCCCCAACGCAGACAAGTAGCGCCCTGTGGCTTTACCAACATAGGTATTGATGGCTGTCGTCGCCGTCCGCTCATACTCTTTGATGACCGGCGCTAGCTCGTGCGAGAGGCTGACCAGCACCTCCGGCTGCATCTCCTGGATAATTTGGCGCACCCGTCGCTCGTGAGCCGGATGCATAAATGACCACAGCAGGGAAACCGCTATCACTTCGCAGCCCGCCGCGACTAACTCAGCCACGGCCCGGCGCACATCCTCTTCATTAAGCGGAATGATGACCTTCCCCGCATAATCGACCCGTTCGATAATGCCTTTGATTAAGGGGCGGGGCACTATCGGCTCGGCTTTATCCAGGCGGACCAGATGCGTTATCTCGGCTTCGCTGCGCCCGGCAACCTTTTGAATAGTACGGCCAATAATAATGGCATCTTCGTGGCCTTTGGTCGTAATCAGGCCAGTCTTGGAACCGGAGCGCGTGAGCAAAGCATTGGTCGCTACGGTCGTGCCATGCGCAAAGAGTGACGCTTGCTCTAGCAATTCTTCAGGCGAGAGGTTTAGGACAGCCGCGGCCTGGCTCACCGAGTCGAACACACCCCTGGCAAAATCATCCGGGGTGGAGGCCGCCTTGGCCGCCGTTATTTTTCCTTCTGAATCAACCATGATGGTGTCGGTAAAGGTTCCACCGCTGTCAACTGCGATAATATAGCTCATAATTGTGTCTATTACCTTAGGCTCACAATGACGTGATAATTTTTACTCAATGTAACCTTTCCTCCATCAAGGCCTGGATATCGGCGGGGGTAACCCGGCGCCAGCCGCTCTCACGAATGGGGGCAGAGTCAATATGAGGCGCATCTTCCCCGGCAGCTACCATCCGGGCGATGAGGCGTTCTCGTAGTATGGCAGCAACTTCCTGGTGGGACCGATTCCCGATCAGGTTCGCCAGTTCATACGGGTCGGCCTGTAAATCGTACAGATATGTCTCCACATAGTGATCGGCACCCGGCTCACTACTACCGTCTTTCTCAGGGGCAACAACCCCATATTTCCAGCGCTGTGTACGGATAGCCCGTCCAACCTCTGCCTCACTAATCTGGACAAATACCTCATCAGGCCAATCCTGCCGCTCCCCATTGAGTAAGGGCAAGATAGAACGCCCATGCAGACCGTCGGGTACGCCCAACCCTGCCGCGTCCAGAAGTGTTGGCATCAGGTCAATGATGCTCACAAGCTCTCTAATCTGAAAACCTCCATCAAATCCCGGACCCCGAAATGCAGTTGGTACCCGAATCGAGCTTTCGTGGCCGGAGCGTTTGTACTCATCATTGCGTGTTTTAAAGTGACAGCCATGATCAGACGTGAAGAGAACAATCGTGTTGTCGTCCAGATGCAGGCTTTTGAGCGCATCCAGTAAACGACCCAGTGCTTCGTCGAGTCTCTTTACCATACCGTAGTAGCCACCAAGATGCTGGTGAGCGGAGCCGCCAAGCGCGGCCAGGTCGGGTGGTATCCATCGGCCAGTGTAACGCTCACGATACCCATCTGGCGGGGGGTAGTCATCAACGTTATTCTGATGGTGGGGTTCCAGGTAGGAGACAAATAGGAAGAAGGGCTGGTCTTTATGGGTATCAATATACCGTATAGCCGCATCCGTTATTGCATCAACCCGATATCCTGGCAGTTTCACCGTTTGGTTCTCGTTATCATAGAGGACCGTATCATATGGATATGACACCGCTTCTAGAACGTTGGTTGCTAACCAATATTCATAGCCACCTCGCCTTGATTCGGGAACTGGCTCGATTCCCTGAGCTAAGTGCCATTTGCCGATGTAGCCGGTTTGATAGTTGGCCTGACGGAAATGGTGTCCCAGTGTCATCATATCCGTCGGCAGCGGTAATCCGTTACGATAGCAACCAGTAGCGGTGGCATAAAGTCCAGTTTGTAGGCAGGCGCGAGATGGTCCACAGACCGGCTGGCAGGTGAACGAATTGAAGATATGTGTACCCTGCTGGGCCATACGCTCAAAATTGGGCATCAACTCTAATGGATTTCCGTGTAGGCCACACGTATCCCAACGCTGTTGATCCGTAAAAAAGACCACCACGTTCGGATTTTTGATACGGTTCACTCCTATAACATCTCCTGTTCACGTATGAGCTTTTACGTCGTCATTTTATACTCTGTTGTGAGGGCTACATTGAGCGCCTCCGCCACACCATTTGGGTTGTCCCAGGCCATGCCGTGTCCGGCATTTGGAACGACCAGCACCCGGATACCGTGCTTGGCTAAAGTATCCCACTTGGAATCGGGCAACGACCTTACCCCAAAGATATAGGTCCGTGGAATATTCATTTGAAGCAACCGTTCTCGCATTGTTGGGCGGGTCCCCTTGACCAAACAAACTGCACTGCGATGGAGGGCACGCGGCCTGGCTGTCTGGAAAATGCCTGCCAGGGTTGCCATGGTATCATCACCCGCCATCCCCATTTTTCGAAGGGACTCTATCAAATCTTGGAAACCTTGCCCACAAAATTCCTCTTCCGCTTGTGAGGCAATTCTCGTACTCACCGCCCCTTCGCCAGGGCCGAGAGGATCGAGATTGGCTTCCATCAGAACCAGACGAGAAATGAGATCGGGACGGAGAGCGGCCAGCGTGATAGCCACTGCCCCACTCATGTTATACCCAATAACACTGCAACCTTTTAGGTTAAGCTCATCAAGCAAGCTCGCCACTGTGGCTGCATGAGCCTCTAACGAATAGTCGAAATCTTCAGGCGCGTCGCTGAATCCACTACCAAAGAGGTCCACAAAAATGGAACGATGCGTTCTCAAAACCGGATGTGCAGCCACAACCGAAGCAAAAGTTGCGTGAGCAGCCATAACCAGACCCGCCAGATAGATATATGGGGGTTCGTCCCCCGAAAAATCATCATATCTGAGATATGCTTGGCACTCTTGCAATAAAAATGATTTCGTAGCACACCTCCCACTAAATCACGAGACTGACCTGTAGGATGACTTTAAATCACTTATCAGAATAATTCTATCTAACTACCCACCGGTTTAGCTAATTTACGCCGTTCGGTACGGATGGCCTCGCGTTGTTGGGTTGTGGCCGTTTCGTCCACCTGTAAGGGGTCGCCACCAACGACGACACCATAGGTTTTTGCTGCCCACTCTGGCGTGACCAGGCCGTTGATGACATCTCGCAGCACCAGCGCCGGGTCGCGGTCAATGGGGTCGCCATAGCCACCACCACCCATACCAATACAGTGATAAACATCCCCTTTGGCTTGCGAGGTAGGCGTAATGCCCGTAGCAACTTCCAGCTTACCCACCACCTCATCCAGGTTTTGCGGGATTTCTCCTTGGGCCAGCAGTTCGTGGATATTACTACCTCGTTTGAGCACAAACTGGTTGGTACACGAAGGCATCCCCCCCGCAATCCCGGCTGACCCCGGCTGTTCTACACCGATGGCGTGCATAATTTTG
>Ga0210124_1000447_pt1 | contig 21186 bp, 20 predicted proteins | sample Muzzi_PWC_D2_FD_185554 | JGI IMG/M metagenome (GOLD analysis project Ga0210124, IMG submission 185554) | Wetland microbial communities from San Francisco Bay, California, USA, that impact long-term carbon sequestration - Muzzi_PWC_D2 (SPAdes) | ecosystem: Environmental > Aquatic > Marine >... | reverse complement strand
CCGTCCGTCTGGGCGTAGCCTTCGCCGCGCCATTCACCGTCGAAGTTAAGGGCTGCCGCCGGCAGCGTCAGGCCGAGACAGAACAGTCCGGCTGCTGCTAGGCCGAGGAAGGTGCGGAACATTCCCCCTCTCTCCGAACACACCGCAGCCGATCGGCCGGAGACCCGCTGCGAATGTTGCTATACGCTTGCCCCAAAAGGAACTTTAACCATAAAACGACTTTTCGGCCAAGCGGTTCCTTGCATGCGCCGAATCCGCCCGCCGCGCGATACGCGGCTGGGTTGTCTTGGGCTTCGAGGCACTATCGCTGAGAGATTGGCCCTGGGAGAATGGCGCGCCCGGGAAGATTCGAACTCCCAACCTTCTGATCCGTAGTCAGATGCTCTATCCAGTTGAGCTACGGGCGCCGAGAACAGGGACGAAGCAGCGGGATCCCGCCCGTCCGGTGTCGAAGCGGCCGGACATTACGCGAAGCCACATCCCTGCGCAAGGCCTTGGAACTCGTTGGAATATCGGGGTTTCGCCAACGTTTTCAAAGGGGAATTGTGACTTGTCCGGCTAGAATCCGTCCGGTACTATCGGCCGACATTTGGGGGGTCGGAGTTAACTGGTTGTTTCTTTAGGAAAAGGCCGGTCTACTCCGCATATCTGGCGGGCTACTCAATGCACAACGGAGTCGTTTCTAGGATTCGTCGGGCCGCGCCGGTCGTTGCGACGTTGATTTTGCTGTCCGGCTGCGCGTTTTCCGACGACGCCCTTCTGCCGTCATTGAGCGGCGACAATACGGCCGGGAGCGAAGGCCAGAGCGCGGCCCAACCGCAGCCCGAGCCGCAGCCCGAGCCGCAGCCGGCACCGCAGCCGGCACCTCAGCCCCTGGCGCAGACGAATACCGCCGGCGTCGGTCCGGTCCTCGGCACGAGCAGCTTCGAGTCGCCGGGCGTGACTTCGGCAACTCCGACCGGAACCCATGTCGGGCAAAAGATCCAGGATCTCCGCGGCGACCTCGCGCGGCTGCAAAGCCAGCTCAGCAAGGAAAACGGCAACATGCAGGCGTACCGCGCCTCGGCGCGGAAGAGCGCGGCCGCCTATCACAGCCTGCTCGGCCAGATCAACGCACGCCTTCAGGTCGGCACCACGCCCGGCAACCCCGAACTGGTCGCGCAGTGGAACCAGGCTCAGGTCGAACTGAACAAGGTCGGCGAGAGTATTTCCAGCCTCAATACCCTGAGCAACGAAGTCTCGGCGACCTCGTCACTGGCGGCCTACCTGCTCGAGTCGACCCGCGCCACCTTCGAGCTGCGCGGCGCGGTCGAGGAGGACCACCGGCAGCTCGCGGTGCTGGAGGATGAAGTCAACAAGACCGTCGTGGTGATCGACCGCCTGCTCAACGAGCTGACCGAGGACATCCAGCGGGCGCAGAACTATTACACCGCCGAGCGCGCCAACCTGACCGCCATGCAGGTCGCCATCGACAACGGCGAATATATCGGGGGCAGCCTGGCCAACCGTGCCTACGGCGTCCCCGTGCCGGCACCGGCCGGCGGGGCGGCGGCTCTGGTCGGCCGTAAGCAGCCGCTCGTCGTGATCCGTTTCAGTGACCCGAACGTCGACTACGAGCAGGTGCTGTTCACCGTGGTCGGCCGGGCCCTGGACCGGCGGCCGAACGCCGCCTTCGACATCGTGGCCGTCGCCCCGCAGGTGGGCAACAGCGCTCAGGTGGCGCTCGCCACGAACCGGGCACGGCGCAACGCGGAGAAGGTCCTTCGGTCGCTGACCAACATGGGCCTGCCGGCGGACCGTGTCACCCTGTCGGCGACCAGCAGCCCGAACGTTCAGGTCGACGAAGTGCAGGTCTTCGTGCGCTGACGGCGCCACCGCCGTCGCATCGCCTCGATCCCCGCTCCGTTGCCGGTTCCGTTGCCGGCCCCATCGGCAGCCCTGTTGCGGAGTTTGGCCGGTCCATTCCCGGCGCGGCGATAGATCGCAAGATCTAGCGGTTGCGATCGGCCGCAGCTACGAAATTTCGTTTGACGCGACGCGAAACCGGTTGCTAGGAGGGTCGGCGTAGGTGCATGGACGCGGACCTTGGATGCACTCCTGACGACAAGGGCCCGGCGTGGAATGGCGTTTTGGCGCCGCTTCCCGCCGGGCCCGGCGCGACGCCGCGCGTTGCCGTCGCGGACATCCGTAGCGTCTTTGTCGTTGGATCGCCGGCGCCCGCGGCACGCGGCACCGCAAAATGAGAGAGGCGTCAGGTGCGCGGACGCGGAGCCCAGCACAACGTGCTCCGAAGAGCACTCCTGACGCCTCTCGAACCGGTCCGTCCGTAAGCCTTTCCGGTTCCGCAAAGCACGCGATCCGAAGACCGCCGCCTCACTTTCCCGGAAGACCCGAGGGGTCTCGTCCTGCCGCAAAACCATGATCCGAAGATCCGGCCTTGCGGCCAACGGTCCACCTCAAGGGCTTTCCGGTTCGTGCGGCCTCCGCCCGAAGGCGTCGACCACACGATTTATCGTCCTGTGATCGGTTCCCGCGCGCAACGGCGAATGCCCGCGACACGGCAGTTTCTTGTGGACAGCGGAGCGCGATCCCCACAATCGTTGCACAGAATTTTCCACAGACGATTTGTGGGCTTGGTCCCGCCGCGGCGCGCCGGAGCCGATGGCGTCGCACGGCGTCGTTGTGATCGCCCGGGGCTTGGGCTTTAATCGGCCGGCCCGCTTGCCGCCCACGGCCCTCGCCATGTCGCCGACCCCGCCCGCGCAAAAGACATATCCGGTCTCCTGGGACCAGCTCCATCGGGACTCGCGCGCCCTGGCGTGGCGATTGATCGGCTCGGGCCCGTGGCAGGGCCTCGTCGCGATCACGCGCGGCGGGCTGGTCCCCGCCGCGATCATCGCGCGCGAACTGGAGATCCGATTGATCGACACCTTCTGTATCGCCAGCTACGAGGAGCGCGACCGCGGCGCGGTGCAGGTCCTGAAGGAGGTGCCGGGCGACGGCGCGGGCTGGCTGATCGTCGACGACCTGGTCGACACGGGCAATACGGCCCGCACCGTGCGCGAGCACCTGCCGCAGGCCCACTTCGCGACCGTCTACGCCAAGCCGGAAGGCCGGCCGTTGGTCGACACCTTCGTGACCGAAGTCAGCCAGGACACCTGGATCCTGTTTCCCTGGGACACGGAACTGCAGTCGGTGCCGCCGATCGCGCGGGCGCTGCCGCCGGACTGACCGGCGCGGGGGCTGACCGGGGCGGCGCTAGGCCGCCGGCGTTACCGCGAGGTTGTCGATCAGCCGGGTTCCGCCGAGCCAGACGGCGGCGAACACGCGGGCCGTCGGCGTCGCCCGTTCGAGCGCGGCGAGCGTTTCGCCGCTGCGCAGCTCGAGGTAGTCGATCGAATCGAAGCCGGCCTCGGTCAGGGCGGCCCGCCCGTCGCGCAGCACGGGCTCCGCGGATTCGCCGGACGCGAGCCGCGCCACCGCCGCACGGAGCACGCGGTAGAGGCCCGGCGCGACCGCCCGCTGCGCCGGGTCGAGCGCGGCATTGCGCGACGAAAGCGCGAGGCCGTCGTCCTCGCGCACCGTCGGCACGCCGACGATTTCGACCGGGATATCGAGGTCGCGGGCCAGCCGCTGCACAACGAGCAGCTGCTGATAATCCTTTTCTCCGAAATAGGCGCTGTCGGGGACGCCCTGCAGCAGCAGCTTGGTCACCACCGTCGCCACCCCGGTCAGATGGCCCGGGCGCGCGACCCCGCAGAGGCAATCGGTCAGGCCGGACACCTTGACCGCGGTGGCGAAGCCGTCGGGATACATCTCTTCGGTCGGCGGCGCGAACAGAAGGTCGACGCCGGCCGCTTCCAGGAACGCGACGTCGCGCCCCTCGTCGCGCGGATAGCGCTCCAGGTCGTCGGCGCGATTGAATTGCTTCGGATTGACGAAGAGCGTCGCCACCACGCGCCCGCAATCCGCGCGGGCCCGGGCAATCAGCGCGCCGTGCCCGGCATGCAGGGCGCCCATGGTCGGCACCATGCCGAATCTCGCGCCCTCGCCGCGCCACGCGGCCGTCCATTCGCGCAGCGCGGCAACGCTGCGCACGATCGGCAAACCCCGCACCGGGCGCGGGGCCGGCGCCATGGTCATTTCGCCTTCTCCGCACGCCCGAAACAATGTTCCGGGCCGGGGAAGCGGCGCGCCCGCACGTCCTCGGCGAAGTCGTTGACCGCCGCCGAGATGAGATGGCTGACGGCGGCGTAGCGCTTGACGAAACTCGGCGCGTACTCGTCCGCCAGGCCGAGGATGTCCTCGGTCACCAGGATCTGCCCGTCGCAGGCCGGCGAGGCACCGATCCCGATGGTCGGCACCGCGACCTGCGCGGTGACCTCGCGCGCCACCGGCTCGGCCGTGGCCTCGATCACCATGGCGAAGGCGCCGGCCTCGGCGATGGCTTGGGCGTCGGCCACGATGCGGCGCGCGCCGGCATCGTCCCGGCCCTGGTAACGGAAACCGCCGAAGGCGTTGACCGACTGCGGCAGCAGCCCGACGTGCCCGAGAACCGGAATGCCGCGTCGGGCGAGAAAGGAGACGGTTTCTGCCATTTCCTCGCCGCCTTCGATCTTGACGGCGGCGCAGCCGGTCTCCGCCATCACGCGGGCGGCATTGCGGTAGGCCTGCTGCGGCGATTCCTGATAGCTGCCGAACGGCATGTCGACCACGACGCAGGCGTGACGGCAGGAGCGCGCCACCGCGCGCCCGTGCCCGATCATGGTCTCCAGCGTGACGCCCAGGGTGGTGTCCATGCCGTAGAGCACCATGCCCAGAGAGTCGCCGACCAGAATCAGATCGACGCGCGGGTCGAGAATGCGCGCCATCGGCGCCGTGTAGGCCGTCAGGCAGACGAGCGGATCGCCGCCCTTGCGCCCGCGAATATCCTTTACCGATACGGCTGAACGGTGTCCTGCTACGCTCATCGGCCCGCCTCCTTCACCCAATGGGACGCACCCCGTCGGCGACCCGGCTCATTCGCAAAACGGGGGATCCGCCCCGTTGCCGGCGGGCAATTTAACGCAGTTTATTGTGCAGTGCAACATGCCCGCGAGGCCGCGGGCCGGCCGCCTCGGGCGCGGCCGATCAGCCGCCTTCCGAAATCCCGCGCAGCCCGTGGCGGTCGATGAGTTCGACCCGGCCGCCAGGCAGCAGGCGAATGTGCCCGCCGTGCTTGAGTTGGGTGAAGGTCCGGCTCACCGTCTCGGTGGTCAGGCCCAGGTAGTCGCCAATGTCGTTGCGGCTCATCGGAACCTCGACGGGATTGGCCTCGAGCCCCCGCAGCTCGGCACGGCGGGAAAGCATGAGAAGGAAGGACGCGATTTTCTCGCGCGCCGTCTTGCGGCCGAGCAGCAGCATCTGCTCCTGGGCCGCGGCCAGCTCGTGGCTCGCCATCGTGAGCAGGCGGCGCTCCATGCGCGGGTAGCGCTCGAGCAGGACCTGAAGCTGGCGCCGCGGAAAACGGCACAGCTTTGAGCGGGTGACCGCCTCGGCGCTGTAAACATAGGTCTCTTCGTCGGCCAGGCCGAGGAAGTCGCCCGGAAAGAGAAATCCCGTCATTTGCCGCCGGCCGTCGGCCAGCAGCTTGTAAACCTTGACCGCGCCCGAGGTCACGCTGAAGACGTGCCTGGACGGCTCGCCCTCGTCGAACAGAGGGTCGCCGTGGTCCAGCTCCACGCCGGTGGTGATGGCGGCGATATCGCCGATTTCGTGCTCTTCCAGGGCGCCGCACAGCGAAAGCTCACGGATCGAGCAGGCTTCGCAAGGCGAGCTGTGTTCGCTCGAGCGCGGCTGCGCCGGTCTCAGCATTGCGGCTTTATCGGCACCCGTCGACACCCCCGACCTCACTCTTCGATTCCACCCATCGTGACCGTCGGATTATCCCGCGCGCCCGAGGCCAAGGCAAGGGCCGGACTGCAACCTACGGTGTCTCAAATAATTAGTTTCTTAACCCAGGTTACATTCTCGACGCGGCGCCCGGACCCGCCCGGACAAGAAACAGAGCTTGACTTACATCAATGACCCTGTCCCGCCAAGACTCCGAGGATGACGGCAGTGAGCCGGAGTGGTCGAGCCTTGCGACAATTAACGACAAGAACGCTGGCGGCGGAAAACGTTCCGCAGGCCTTCCCGTTGATCCAGACCTCGTTCCCTGAGATCACGCTGGAAGACTGGCGGCGGTTCGCGGAAACGGTCCTCGATCCGGAGACGCGGCCGAATGGCGGTTTTCTGACCGTGCATTGCGAGCAGGGCTACATGGCCGGCCTGTGCAACTACCGCGTCGAGCCGGATCTGCTCCACGGCCAGACCCTGGCGGTCGATCTTTTCGTCGCCTACGACCTGTTCGACCGGGAGACGATCGCCACCGCCCTCGTCGAGGCCCTGGAATCCGTGGCGCGGTCGTTGCACTGCCGGGCCCTTCATACGCAACTGACGGAACGCGGGCGCAACGGCCTGAAGAACGGTTTGATCGACATGCTGACCCGGCACGGCCACGAGGTCGAAACCATCCGCTTCTGCAAGCGCCTGCCGGCCCCCGCCTGACGGCCCCTCCCAGCTTCGATCCGACACGGCTGCGCCACGGCCGCGGCTTCGTTAGACTGCGGTGAAACCCAGGCCATCGAGGGGTCAGCGCCGTGCCTGTCCGCTTCCGCCCAGCCCATCTCGTTCCCCTGGCCGCCTGCCTTGCGGCCATCCTGGCCGCCTCGGCGCTCCCGCCGGCCGCGGCGGCGGCCGATCCGGCGGCGCCGGCGCGGGCCGCACGGCAGATGGTGGCGACCGCCAATCCGCACGCGACGCGCGCCGGGTTGGAGATCCTGCGCGCCGGCGGATCGGCCGTCGACGCGGCGATCGCGGCGCAGCTGGTGCTCAACCTTGTCGAGCCGCAGTCCTCGGGCATCGGCGGCGGCGCCTTCATGCTGCACTACGACGCGGCCAGCGGCAGGCTCGACGCCTATGACGGCCGGGAAACGGCGCCCGCCTCCGCAACGCCCGAGATGTTCCTCGACGACGCGGGCCAGCCGATGGACTTCTGGGACGCCGTGATCGGGGGCCGCTCGGTCGGCGTACCCGGGCTGCTGCGCATGCTGGCGTTGGCCCACCGGCAGCACGGACGGCTGCCCTGGGCGCGGCTCTTCGCGCCGGCCATCGCGCTCTCGGAGGAGGGCTTCGCGGTGTCGCCCCGCCTGCACCACCTGATCGCCGAGGACGAAGACCTGAAGGCGTTTCCCGAGGCGCGCCGGTATTTCTTCGACGCCGAGGGCCGGCCGCTGGCGGTCGGAGCGAAGCTGCGCAACCCGGCCTTCGCGGCAACCCTGCGCCGCATCGCCGAGGGCGGCGCCGACGCCTTCTATCGGGGCGCGATCGCGGCCGAGATCGCCGCGACGGTGCAGACCGCGCCGCGCCACCCGACGGATATGACCCTCGCCGACCTCGCCGGCTACCGCGCCAAGGCGCGCCCGCCGGTCTGCGCCCCCTATCGGCGGTGGACGGTCTGCGGCATGCCGCCGCCGACCTCGGGCGGCGTGGCGGTGCTGGAGATTCTCGGCCTGCTGGAACGCTTCGATCTCTCCGCCTTGGCGCCCGAGTCCGCCGAGGCCGTGCATCTCGTCGCCGAGGCCAGCCGCCTCGCCTTCGCCGACCGCAACCGCTATCTGGCCGACAGCGATTTCGTCGAGGTGCCGGTCGCGCGCCTGCTCGACCGCGGTTACCTGGCGCGGCGCAGCCGCCTGATCGCGCCGGACAAGAGCCTCGGCGTCGCCACGCCCGGCCTGCCGACGCAGAACGGCGCCATGCCGAAGCAGCCGCAGCCGCCCAGGACCACGCACCTGGTCGTCGTCGACGCGGCGGGCAATGCGATCTCGATGACATCGTCGATCGAGAGCGCCTTCGGCTCGCACCTCATGGCCGGCGGCTTTCTGCTCAACAACGAGCTCACCGACTTCTCCTTCGAGCCGCTGGTGGACGGGCGCGCCGTGGCGAACCGGGTCGCGCCCGGCAAGCGGCCGCGCAGTTCGATGTCGCCGACCATGGTCTTCGACGCCGACGGCAAGCTCGTCCTGGCGATCGGCTCGCCCGGCGGCAGCCGCATCATTGGCTACGTCGTGAAGACGATCATTGCCGTGCTGGACTGGGGCCTCGACGTACAGGCGGCGATCGCCCTGCCGAACTTCGTCAACCGCAACGGCCCCACCGACCTCGAGGCGGACACGCCGCTGACGGCACTCGCGCCGGCGCTCGCGGCGCGCGGCGAGGCGGTGCGCATCGTGCCCATGGTGAGCGGCCTGCACGGCATCGCCGTCACCCCCGGCGGCCTGGAGGGCGGCGCCGACCCGCGGCGCGAGGGCGTCGCCCTGGGGGATTGAGGCCGCGGCGACCCGTCCCGCCTAGCGCGATGCCGGCAGAGTCAGGCGGAAGCAGCTGCCCTCGGCGGTGGAGCGCGCCAGGCTGAGGTCGCCGCCGTGCGCCCGCAGCAGCTCGCGCGCGATGGCCAGCCCGAGCCCGGTGCCGCCGGAACGCGTCGAGGCCGCGAAGGGCTGGAACAGATGCTCGCGCGCGCGCGGCGCCAGGCCGGGCCCGTTGTCCGCGACCTCGATGACGTAGTGAGCGTTGTCGCGACGGGCGCTGACCTCGACCTGCGTGGCGCCAGCCTGTAGGGCGTTGTGCCCCAGATTGCCGAGCGCACGGTGCAGCTGATCGCGGTCGGCCTCGATCTCGGTCTGCGGCGCGACGAGGTTGTGCCAGGCCGGCGTACCGTCGACCCGGGCCGGCAGGCCATGTCCGACCTCGTCGACCAGGTCCTTGAGATCGAAACGCGTGCGCTCGATGTGCGGCGCGCCCTCGCTGGTGAACCGGAGCGTTTCGCCGCAGAGGTGGACCGCGCGGTCGATCGCGCTCAGCAGGGTCGGCGTGACCCGCCGCACCTCCGGGTCCTCGCTGCCCGACAGGCGATCGGACACCAGGCGGGCGGTCGCCAGGATGTTGCGCAGGTCGTGATGGATCTTGGTGACTGCGGTGCCCAGGGCGGCGAGGTGCGCGCGCTGCTGCAGGGCGCGCCGCAGGGCGTCCTGCATGCTGGCGAGCTCGCGCTCCGCGACGCCGACTTCGTCGCTCCGGCCCGACGGCCGAACGATCTGCGAGGCGTCCTCCGGGTTCTCGCGGAAGCGCGCCATGCTGCCGCTGATCCGCCGCATCGGACGCACCGTCAGCAGATGCAGGCTGAGATAGACGAGACTCGCGGTGATCACCGAGATGAACAGCGAGAGCCCCAGGATGCGCTCGGAATAATCGATCAAGGCGCGTCGCATCGGCGCCTCGTCGAGCACGACCTCGACCAGCACCGACGGATTCTGCGGCGACGGCCCGACCACGCGCAGGACACGGCCCTCGTCGTGCAGCAGGGTCATGAAGGCGTCGCGGATCAGCCCGAAGAAGCTGGCGTCGCGCAGGTCGTAGCTCGCGTCGACCCGGCCCGGGACCGAGGACATGAGCAGAAGCTTGCCGGCGCCGGGCCGGGTCAGGGCGACGGTGTAGGCGCCGACGTGCGCGAGCAACTCGTGTTCCAGCTCCTCGCTGATCATCTGATCCGGGGTGGCGTCGAGCGCCAGGATCGCCAGGTGCGCGGAGGCCAGGCGCTCCTGCAGATAGGTCAGGCGGAAGCGCCCGGCGGAGGGTGCGTAGATCAGCACCTCGGCCAGCATAACGAAAAAGATCGTCAGCCAGAGGAGGCGCGCCGACAGGCTCTTGACCAGCGGCGGCAGGCTCAGCTTCCTCGCCTTCATGGCGGCCGTTATATCACGCCCGGCGCAGCGTGGCGTGCAGCGGCGCGGACTTGCGCACGGAAGCGATCGAAGCGGTGGGAAAGAATTGGCGCGCCGCTACCATCCATGGGAGAGGGAGGGTTCGGACGGCAGCGGACGCGCCGGCACCTCGGCGAGGCGCGCTAACCCGGTGGGGCTAGTTCGCCTGGCAGGGATTGCAGGGGTTCGCCGCGGCGCAGGGATTGCACGGATTGGCGGCCGCGCAGGGATTGCACGGATTTGCGGCCGCACAGGGGTTGCAGGGATTGGCCGCCGCGCAGGGGTTGCAGGGGTTGGCCGCCGCGCAGGGATTGCACGGATTGGCGGCCGCGCAGGGGTTGCAGGGGTTGCAGCCTGCCGCGATCTGCAGCGGTGTATCGGCGGTCCTGGCCGCCGCCGCGGGCAGCGCGAACGCCGAGGTCGCCAGGGTCGCGACGCTGAGAGCGACAACCGTTTTCTTGAGCATTGAAAGCCTCCTGATCTGGGACCGGCCGCGCCGGCCGGTCCGGTTGGTTTCGGGACGGCCGCGGGCGCCTCGTTCCTGCCCGCGGTCCGGCGTGTCGAATCGCCCGACATGATGCCGACCGCGGCGGGCGAACTCGATTCACGTTCTCCGCCCGAGGTTCAACTTTCCGTGAAACGCCGCCCCGTCGACCGGGCGCCTCAGGGCAGGCGCAGCAGGCAGCGCACCAGCCATCTCGTGCGCCGCCCAAACAGGGCCTCGGTGTAGAAGCTGCCGGCCGCACGCTTGCCGGCCTCGCCCAGCGTCGGATAGGGGGCGACGACCTGCGCCAGATCCTTGAGCCCGATCTTGCCGGCGACCGCCAGGGTCCAGGGCAGGATGAGCTCGCCCGCCTGCGGCCCCAGGATGGACGCACCCAGGACGCGACCGCGCGCCGTGGTCACGACCTTGACCAGCCCGTCGGTGTGGCGCTCGATCTGGGCGCGATCGTTTTCCGAGAACGGCCAGCGCAGCACGCGGATCTCGCCGTGGGCGTCGCGCGCCGCGGCCTCGCTCAGCCCGACATGGGCGAGTTCCGGATCGCAGTAGGTGACCCAGGGTATCGCCCGCGCCTCCGCCTTGGCCGGCAGGCGGAACAGCGCGTTGCGCAGCACGACCCCGGCATGATGACCGGCCACGTGGGTGAACTGCAGGCGGCCGGCGATGTCGCCGGCGGCGAAGACGCGCCGGTTGGTGCTGCGCAGGCGGTCGTCGAGCGTGATGCCGCGGCGGTCGAAGTCGACGCCGGCCTCCTCGAGCCCGAGGCCGTCGAGCGACGGCTGCCGCCCGGCGGCCAGCAGGAGGGCCGATCCGGTGATCTCCTGCCGGCCCGCGTCGCGCTCGATCTGCACGGTGACGCCGCCGCCGGCCGCGTGGGCGACGCCGGCGACCCTGGCATTCTCGATCAGCTCCACGCCGTCCGCCCGCAACCGGCTGCGCAGGACGTTGACCAACTCCTCGTCGTCGCGCGGCAGGATGGATGCCATTTCGACCACGGTCACGCGGGCCCCCAGGATGCGGAAGGCCTGGCCCAGCTCGCAGCCGATCGGTCCGCCGCCGATGACGATCAGGTGTTGCGGCAATCGGGTCAGGTCGAAGACCGTCTCGTTGGTCAGATAGGGCACCGTCTCGAGGCCGGGAATGGGCGGCACCAGGGGCCGCGATCCGGTCGCGACGACGAAGCGCTTGGCGCGGATGCGCTGCGCTCCGGCCACGACCTCGCGCGAATTGACGAAGCGCGCCGCGCTGCGCAGGACGGTGACGCCGAGCCCTTCGAAGCGTTCGACGGAATCCTGCGGCGCGATCCGCGCGATGACATCGTGCACGTGGGCATGCACCGCCGGGAAATCGACGTCTGGCGGCGGCAGCCGGACCCCGAAGCGTTCGGCGGCGCGCGCGCTGCGCACCGCCTTCGCCGCCGCCAGCAGCGACTTCGAGGGGACGCAGCCGTAGTTGAGGCAGTCGCCGCCCATGCGGCCCTTCTCGACGAGCACGGTGCGCGCGCCCATCTGCGAGGCCCCGGCGGCGACCGTCAGCCCGGCCGACCCGCCGCCGATGACGCAGATATCGGTATCGATCAGCTCGGCCATGGCCGGACTCCGAGAAAGGCGCCGCGCAGGGCCCGCGGGGCGGCGCGGATCAGCGCCGGGGCGCGCCGCGCCGCGCCTTGATCCATTTGTAGACGACGGGCAGCAGGGCGAAAACCGCCAGGGCGACGAGCGGCAGCAAGAGCCCGGGCTCGAAGATTTCCGAGAGGTTCGGTTGCTCGCCCCTGTCGAGGATCGCCCCCAGGCCGTTGCCCAGGCTGGCGTATATCACGGTACCGGGGATGATGCCGAAGAACGTGGCGAGGACGTAGGTGCGCAGCGGGACGCCGAGAAACGCCGGAACCAGGTTGACCAGCCAGAAGGGGAACAGCGGAATCAGGCGGAGGACCAGCAGGTAGTTGAAGGCGTTCTCCTGGAAGCCGGCCCGCATGCGCTCCAGCCCCGGCGCGGCGCGGGCCCGAAGATACGTCCCGAACGCGGTGCGCGCGGCGAGGAAGACGGCCACCGCGCCCAGGGTGGCGCCGACCACCACCAGCGCCGCGGCGAGGGCGGTGCCGAAGAGAAACCCGGCCGAGATGGTCAGCACGGCGCCGCCCGGAACCGAAAAGGCGACCATCGCCGCGTAGCCGAGCACGAAGACCACCGCGGTCAACAGGCCGTGCCGTTCGACCTGCTCCATCAGCCAGTTGCGGTTCTCCCGCAAGGTATCGAAGGCAATGTAATTCTGGAGGTCCAGGGCGAGGAACACCGCGAGGCCGAGCACCAGGACCGCGATCGGCAGAAACCTGACGAGACCGCGGTTCACCCCCCCATCCGCCCGTACCGGTTCATCCATCATCCGCCATCACTGCCGGGCTCCGCGCCGCGCGCCGGGGTTCGCCCCGCCGACGGCGCCGCCGGGCCGCCGCTCCGGGACGAGACAAGCCGGAGGGCGCCCCCCGGACCGCGGACGAATGCGGCCCTTCGGCGCCCTCGCTGTCGCAGCCTATGTAGCATTGCGCCGCAAATACAGCCAGTCACCATGGCGTGATTCGGCTTTAATGCCATTGATTCCAGCGCCTTGAGAGCTTCCGCCCGGCACCGCCCCGGGCCGGTGGCGGTGCGCGGCCCGCCGCGGGAGCGGTCGTTGACAGAGCCGGTGCCCGCGCTTATACACCCTGCGCGAATTCGATCTATCCGGACAGTGGAGTTTCTGCCGTGAAGCGCACTTTTCAGCCCAGTGTGCTGGTCCGCAAACGTCGCCATGGGTTCCGTGCCCGCAAGGCGACCGTCGGCGGCCGCAAGGTTCTCGCGCGGCGCCGCGCCAAGGGTCGCAAGCGTCTCTCCGCCTAACCAGGGATGATGCCGCGCGTCGGGGCACTCAAGCGGCGGCCCGAGTTCCTCAGGGTCGCGGCCGGGCGCGTCAAATGGGTCACGCCCGGCTTGGTTCTGCAGGCCCGGTGCCGCGGCGATGCCGAGGAGGAGATCCGCGTGGGGTTCACCGTCAGCCGCAAGGTCGGCAATGCCGTGCGTCGCAACCGGGCGCGCCGGCGCCTGCGCGCGGCCGCCGGCGAGGTGCTGCCCGCCCTTGGCCGGCCCGGTTACGACTATGTCGTGATCGGCCGGGCCGCGACGCCCGAGCGCCCCTTCCGGGATCTCGTCGGCGACCTGCGACATGCGGTCGAAGCCCTGGCGCGACGGGGCGGCTGCGGGCGCAAGGCGCAGCCCCGGAGAGCGGCGGAGCCGCGCACATGACGCCCTTGCGCAGTGTCGCGATCGCCCTGATCCGTGGCTATCAGTGGGTCCTGTCCCCCGTATTGCCGATGAGCTGCCGCTTCGAGCCGACCTGCTCGCACTATGCCTGCGAAGCGATCGCCCGCCACGGGCCGTTGTACGGCGCCGGCCTGGCACTGTGGCGAATCCTGCGCTGCAATCCCTGGGGCGGCTGCGGCTTCGACCCGGTGCCGGAGCGGCGCATCTCGATCAAGCATGTCTTGCCCGGCGGATCGTCCCCCGACCGCGCGGCGGGCGGGCACGATGCGCGCCAGGCGCGATTCTGAGCGAAGGCCCCGAGCCGAGGAAGACGATGGATCAACGAAACCTACTCCTGGCGCTGGTGATTTCGCTCGCCATCCTCCTCGGGTTCCAGTTCTTCATCCAGCGCCAGACGCCGCAGACGGCCCAGGCCCCAACGCAAGGCTCGACTCAGGCCACGCCGTCTCCGGCCGAGGGCCCCGCCGCGCCGACTCCGAGCGGGACGATCGCGCCGCCGACGCCGCCGGACATCACCGGCAAGGCGGCGCCGGAAGCCGCGGCGGCGGCCTCGCGCGAAGAGGCCCTGGCGCGCACCCCGAGGGTCCAGATCCGGACCCCGAAGCTGCGCGGCTCGATCTCGCTCGTCGGCGGACGCCTCGACGACCTGGTCCTGACCCGCTACCACGAGACCATCGATCCGAAGAGTCCGGAGATCGTCCTGCTGTCGCCGGAAGGCAGCGAGCATCCCTACCTGGCCGACTTCGGCTGGCTCGCGACCGGCGGCGACCTGCCCGTCCCGAAGCGCGACACGCTGTGGCAGGCCGACGGCGACACCCTGGCCCCCGGCAAGCCGGTGACGCTGAGCTGGGACAACGGCCAGGGACTGCGGTTCGAGGAAACCTACACCGTCGACGAGGACTACATGTTCACGGTGACGCAGCGCGTCGTGAACAACGGCGAGTCGACCGTCTCCCTCGCGCCCTACGGCTTGATCTCACGCACCGGCACGCCGAAGACTCTCGGTTTCTATATCCTGCACGAAGGCTTGCTGGGCGTCTTCGACGGCACGCTGGACGAGGTCAAATACAGCAAGATCAAAGACAAGAAATTGATCGAGCGGAAGACCGCCGGCGGCTGGCTCGGCATCACCGACAAATACTGGCTGGTCGCGCTGATTCCGGATCAGGCGACGCCGGTCAACGCGCGCTTCGTCTACGCCGGCGGCGACGGGCAAGACAAATACCAGACGGATTTCAGCTACGCGACCGCGACGGTCGCGCCGGGCGGGACGGCGGAGACGATGAGCCGGACCTTCGCGGGCGCCAAGGTGGTGACGCTGCTCGACACCTATAGGGACGAATATCATTTGCCGCTGTTCGATCGGGCGGTCGACTTCGGCTGGCTGTGGTTCCTGACCAAGCCGCTGTTCTCTGCCCTGCATTTCTTCAACGGGCTCATCGGCAATTTCGGCGTCGCCATCCTGGTGCTCACCGTGATCGTCAAGGCTTTCTTCTTTCCGCTGGCCAACAAGTCGTACCGGTCGATGGCGAAGATGCGCAAGCTGCAGCCCGAGATGACAAAGCTGCGCGAGCGCTTCAAGGACGACAAGCAGCGACTCAACCAGGAGATGATGACGCTGTACCGGAAGGAGGGCGCGAATCCGATGTCGGGCTGCCTGCCGATCATCGTCCAGATCCCGGTGTTCTTCGCGCTCTACAAGGTCATGTTCGTGACCATCGAGATGCGCCATGCGCCCTTCTTCGGCTGGATACACGATCTTTCGGCGCCCGATCCGACCTCGCTGCTCAACGCCTTCGGGCTGCTGCCCTGGGCGGTGCCCCATCTCGGCCCGCTGGAGGTCGTCAACATCGGCGTCTGGCCGCTCATCATGGGCCTCTCCATGTTCCTGCAGCAGCGCCTCAATCCGCAGCCGCCGGACCCGATCCAGGCCAAGGTGTTCATGTTCATGCCGATCATCTTCACCTTCCTGCTGGCCCGCTTCCCGGCCGGCCTGGTGATCTACTGGACGTGGAACAACAGCCTCTCGATCGTGCAGCAATACGTCATCATGAGGCGCGCGGGAGTCCCGATCGGACGCAGCGCCAGCACGACCTGACGGCGTCGGGCAGCGACCCGTGACCGGCCGCCGGACCGCGCCCACCGAGCAGAACGGAGGCATCGAGGCGGGCCGGCGGCTCTTCGCGCAGTCCTGCACCTTCGTCGCCGCCGCAGCGGAGGACTGGCAGCTTCCGGCGCCGGGCCATCCCGAGGTCGCCTTCGCCGGCCGGTCCAACGTCGGCAAGTCGAGCCTGCTCAATGCTCTGACCGGGCGCACCACGCTGGCGCGCACCTCGCGCGTGCCGGGCCGCACGCGCCAGATCAACTTCTTCGAGCTCGGCGGTCGCCTGATGCTGGTCGACCTGCCCGGCTACGGCTACGCGAAGGCGGGCAAGACGGAGATACGCCGCTGGACCGGGCTGACCCGGCACTATCTCAAGGGCCGGCCCAACCTCAGGCGGGTCTGCCTGCTGATCGATGCGCGCCACGGCCTCAAAGACAACGACCGCGCCGTGATGCGCGATCTCGACGAGGCGGCGGTCTCCTATCAGGTCGTCCTGACCAAGTCGGACAAGCTCAAGCCGGAGGCCTTGAGCGCGACTTGCAGCACGGTCGCGGCGGAGCTGGCGCGCCGCGCCGCGGCCCATCCCGATTGCATCGCCACCAGCGCCGTCTCCGGCCTCGGCATCGCCGAGCTGCGCGCCGCCCTCGCTACGCTGGCGGCGCCGGCCGCGGGCGGATAGACTGCCGGCCATGATGCACAAGAACATCAGCGACACGAAGCAATGGCTGCGCGCGGCGCGGACGATCACCGAGGCGCTGCCCTTCATGCGGCGCCACGCCGGGCGCACCTTCGTCATCAAATACGGCGGGCACGCCATGGGCGACGCCGAGCTCGCCGGGCTCTTCGCCAGCGACATCGTCCTGCTCAAGCAGGTCGGCATTCATCCCGTCGTGGTGCACGGCGGGGGACCGCAGATCGGCCAGATGCTGGAGCGCCTGCGCATTCAGAGCGAATTCGTCGACGGCCTGCGGGTGACCGACGCCAACACGGTGGAGGTCGTCGAGATGGTGCTGAGCGGCGCCATCAACAAGCAGATCGTCAGCGCGATCAACGCCGCCGGCGGCACCGCCCTCGGCCTGTCGGGCAAGGACGGCAACCTGATCCAGGCGACGCGCCTGCGCCGCCGCACGCGCGACCCGCAGTCGAACATCGAGAAGATCCTCGACCTCGGCTTCGTCGGCGAGCCGCAGCAGATCAATCCGCAGGTCCTGACGGCGCTGGAGCAGTCCGGCATGATTCCGGTGATCGCGCCAATCGGCGTCGGACCCGCCGGCGAGACCTACAACATCAACGCGGACACCGCCGCCGGCGCGATCGCCGCCGCGGTCGGTGCGGCCCGCCTGCTGCTGCTGACCGACGTGGTCGGCGTGCTCGACAGGGACAAGGAGCTGGTGTCCGACCTGAAGGTGTCCGAGGCGCGGGCCCTCATCGCCGACGGCACGGTCAGCGGCGGGATGATCCCCAAGCTGGAAACCTGTATCCACGCGGTCGAGGGCGGCGTCGACGCCGCGGTGATCCTGGACGGGCGCGTGCCGCACGCGATGCTGCTGGAGATCTTCACCGACCGCGGCCTCGGCACCGCGGTGTGGCGCGACTAGGGGCTGCCGTCGCGGCACGTCCTTGAGGCAGGATTCGCGAGGGCGCGCCAAGCGCCCCCGCGCACACGACCCGAGCGGTGCGCCGCATGACGCGGACATGGGAATCCGTCCTGATCGCCGTCTACGCATTGCTGTTCCAAGCGGTGGCGCTGGCCATCGCCCTGCCGCTCTTCGTGGGCCCGAGCGGCGTCTCGCGGCATCTCGGCTTCGCGGCGCTGCTGGTCGTCCTGGGATCCCTGTCGGTCTTCCTCGTCGCGCGCCTGGCCCTGCGGCACGGCCCGATCCGGACCTGGCAGCGGGGCTGCCGCATCGGTCTCTGGGCCGCGGCCTGCTTCTACCTGTCGGTGGTGGCGCTGTTCGGACTTCTCCCGGCGATCGCCGCCCTGTCCGAGGGCGATTTCCGCAACTCGGCCGGATATCTCGCGGACGTCGTCGGGATCACGGTCCGGGGCAGCTACGGTCTGCCGGTGATCGTCGGTGCCCTCGGGGGCGCGCTCTACGGCTGGCTGCGCGGCAGGCGGGACATGGGCTCCGGCGGCCGCGGCGCCTGACTATCCGAGACGGCGCCGCCGGGGCGCGCGCCGGCACCCGCGCTCAGGCCATCGATCGGACGGCCGCGGCGCGGCGGCGCGGCGCGGCGCGCTCCTCCCCCGCGGCCTCATGCAGCAGCCAGTCGCGGAAGGCGGCCACCTTGGGCCGCGCCTGTCCGCCCGGCGGGACGAGGATGTAGTACCAGGCGTCCGGCAGCAGTTCGACGTCGAACACCTCGACCAGGCGACCGGCGGCCAGGTCCGCATCGACCAGCGCTTCGAAGGCGAGCGCCACGCCCTGCCCTTCGACCGCGGCCTGCATCATGAGATTGCAATCGCCGAATCGCGGTCCGCGCGTGGCATCAACCAAGCCGGCACCCGCGGCCCGCAGCCAGCGCGCCCAATCGTCGCTCATCGCGTTGTGCAGCAGCGTGTAATGGCGCAGGTCGTCCGGGCGGCGCAGGACCGGCCCGTCGCGCAGCAGGCCCGGGCTGCAGACCGGAACGAGGCGCGAGCGCAGCAGTGAATCGCTGTGCAGCCGGGGCCAGTCGCCGTAGCCGTACCAGACCGCGACATCGATGTCCTCGTTCGCGAAATCGACTCCGTCGATCGCAGTCGAGAGCGCGATCGTGATCGACGGGTGGGCCCGCCGGAAGGCATCGAGGCGCGGCAACAGCCAACGGCTCGCGAAGGCCGGGGTCGTCTTGACCGAGAGCGTATCACGGGCCGGGTCGCCGCGCAGGCGCTCGGTGGCGCTCGCCATCTTGTCGAGCGCCTCGCCCAGGGCCGGCAAATAGCTCCGGCCCGCGGCGGTCAGGGCCACGCCGCGGGTGCCGCGGCGAAACAACGCCACGCCGAGAAAATCCTCGAGCGCCTTGATCTGATGGCTGACCGCCGACTGCGTGACATGCAGCTCCTCCGCGGCGCGCTTGAAGCTGAGATGGCGCGCGGCCGCCTCGAAGGCGCGAACCGCGGGGAACGGGGGCAGAGTCCGGTTCATGGGCCATGACCTCGGTTCAACTGCGTGTGAATTACTATCATTTGTTGCAGGAACAAATGCAAGACACCCTGGAATCGGTTCGTCGCGATGACGCTGCATCAAGCAACGGCATCGACCGGCGAAGGCTCTGTAAACAGGGAGGTCAATCCCGATGCTAAAGACGCGCTTCAGTCATGCGACGCCCCGATTTCTCGGCGCCTGCTTCGCCTGTCTCGCCGCGGGCGCTCTGCTCGGCAGCGCGATCACCGGCTTGCACGCCGAGATGGATATCCCGACCAAGCACCGGGGCGTGAAGGTCACCAGCCTCGGCGTTCTGCCGGAGGATTCGCTCAAGGCGCAGATCGGCCTCAGCGGCTATGTGCTGCAGATGCGCGAGATCACGCTGGAACCCGGCGGCGCGATCGCCCGGCACAGCCACGCAACCCGTCCCGGCTTGGTTCAGATGATCGCCGGAACCTGGGTCGAGGGGCGCCCCGGCGGGACGCAGGCCTATAGCGCCGCGAACGAGACCGCGATCCTCGAGGGCAAGGACACCGAGCATTGGTTCTGGAACACCGGGTCGGAACCGGCGACGGCGATCGTTTGCGACATGGTGCCGCCGTCCTAGGACGAACGATCAGCGGCCGAGGCTCCGGAAGAAGTCGAGCTGCCACTCCATCTCCTCGGTCGGCAACGGATAGTCCGTGCCGTTGCGCGGCGTCAGGGCCTGGGCCGGCGCGATACCGCCCATCCGGAGCTGCAGCTGGTTGGCGAAGCGCATGGGGCAGCCGGCCTTCCATGACAGGGCCGTGACGCCCTTGGCGCTGTGCGCCGCGAGTATGTGATCGATCAGGGCGACGGAATAGCCCGCGCGCAGCGCCAGGCCGAAGCGCACGGTGTCGCGGTCGCCACGGTTGAGCGCGCGGGTCAGCACTTCGTCGGTTAGTTCGCCCTTGGCATGCAGGCCGCGCAAGTGCTTCTCCGCCAACTCGCCGCAGTCTTCCTGCGCATCGCGCAGGTCGATGCGCCGGTGGACCTCCTTGGCGACGGCGCGCGCGGTCTTGCGGTCGAGGTCCTCGCGCGCCTCGAGCCGTCCGAGCAGCGACTCGGCGACGAAGCCGGCCAGCTTGCGCACCGCCTTCATCGACAGCTGGGGGCGCGCGACCAGCGGCTCGTGCCACGCCGTCACCTCGGCCGCGGTCTCGACCAGCTGGTCCAACGTCTCCTCGCGGATCTGCGCGCTCTTGTTCTCGAGCAGCTCGGCAATGGCGTCGGCGTCCTCGGTCGCGGCGATGGCGTCGGTGATCCGCTCGCCCACGCCGCGGCGGCGCGAGATGGCGCACAGCTTGCCCGAGACGCAGCCGTCTTCGATGATCTCCAGCAGGTCCTGGTCGCTCAGCAGCGGCGAGAACTCGAGCACAGGGCAGGCGACCACCGCCTCGAGGTCGCGCGCCAGCCCCTGGATCACCTCGGGCGGCGCCGAGACCATGTCCTTGAGCGTCTCCGCGACGATCTGACGGACCCGGGTCGCCTGGTCCTGAGCCAGCACGGCGATCACGTCGAAGAGATATTTCTGCGTCTTCTCCTGCGCCTCGTCGTCGAGCTCCGGCAGCAGGTGCGCGATCTTGTCGGCCAGCTTGTGCCGGACGCTCTCGTCGGAATCGCGCGCCAGGATGAGGTCGGCCTGCCCGGGCGTGGTGCGGTTGGCGGCGATGTGCCGACGCACCTCGGCCTCGGAATCCTCGGCCAGGAAATACAGGATCTCGGGGCGTACGTCCTCGCGGCCGGCGAGCCGGGCGCGCACCGCCGGATCGCGGTCGTTGGCGAGCCGCTTGGACTCCTCGTAGGAGATCCCGGCGTCCTGCGGTGCGGACCTGGTGCGCCGGGTCATGCCGTCGCCTCCGACGGCGGGCGCCGGTCCTGCTCCGGCGGCAGGATCTCGACGCTACCCTTGCCGCGCCGCTTCGCCGCGTACATCGCGCGGTCGGCGCGGTCGAGCAGCTCGCTTACGTCCGTCTCGTGGCCCGCTCCGACCATCGCCACGCCGAGCGAGAGGCCGAGGGTATGCTGCGAATCGGCCGAATAGGCGCGCAGGCGCCGGCCCACCTCGAGGATCGTCTCCGCCTTGCCGGCGGCATCGGACGCGCCGATGTCGGCGATGAACACGGCGAACTCGTCGCCGCCGAGGCGCCCCACCAGGTCGTCGCCCCGCGTCGCCTCGCGCAGCCGCTGCGCCAAGGCCACCAGGACCTCGTCGCCCCGCTGGTGCCCCAGGACGTCGTTGACCGGCTTGAAATTGTCGAGGTCGATATAGAACAGCGCCCCCGGCGCG
>Ga0210124_1000446_pt1 | contig 21242 bp, 15 predicted proteins | sample Muzzi_PWC_D2_FD_185554 | JGI IMG/M metagenome (GOLD analysis project Ga0210124, IMG submission 185554) | Wetland microbial communities from San Francisco Bay, California, USA, that impact long-term carbon sequestration - Muzzi_PWC_D2 (SPAdes) | ecosystem: Environmental > Aquatic > Marine >... | reverse complement strand
CGCCCGCCCGGAGATCATCCCGACCACGCCGCTCGCGGCCAACGGTAGGATAGCACGCACGTCAGCGAGCGAGGCGATTCCCCCCGAGGCGATCACCCCGACGGTAGTGGCCTCGGCGAAATCCCGAGTGGCATCGATGTTGTGACCTTGCATCATGCCGTCGCGGCTGATGTCGGTGTAGATGAATGCGCTGACACCCGCGTCCTCCAGGCGTCTCGCCAACTCCACTGCCTCCAGATCGGTCACCTCCACCCAGCCGCTCACCGCCACTCGCCCATCCTTGGCATCGATGCCGACCGCGATCCGACCCGGGAAGGCACGGCACGCCTCCCGAACCAGCCCCGGATCGCGTGCGGCCACCGTGCCTAGGATCACCCGGTCCAGCCCCAGGGAAAGGAGGGTCTCGATGCGAGCGAGGTCGCGGATCCCGCCCCCGAGCTCCACCGGGATCGTGACGGCGGTCAGGATCGCACGAACCGCCTCCAGGTTGCGCGGCATCCCCTCAATGGCCCCATCGAGATCAACGAGATGGAGATACGGCGCACCGGCCTCCATCCACGCCACCGCCTGGGCCGCCGGGTCGTCGGAAAAGATCGTCGCCCGATCCATGCGGCCTTGGAGGAGACGCACGCAGCGACCCTCTTTCAAATCAATCGCTGGGATAAACAGCATCACAACACTCCAGATTACGGATAGCTTAAGGATCGGACTCGAAACCCATGCATCCTAACCGTTTCAAATTGAGAACTGCGAGTGGCTTCTCGTGTCTCAATCTGGATCGCGGCAAAAAGCAGCCGCGAGCAAGCTTCTCTTAATCTCCAAAGGGTTGCGAGCCACGGCGCCACAGGCTCCGGGTGGCACGAGAATTGAGAGGGAGGTGCCATAGAGAACATGAGGCATTCCACGACGTTCACGTATAAAGCCACAGAAAAACCACGGAAGAGACGCAAGGCCATATCCGCCCGAGGAGCGCGCCATGGAACCCAACAGCCCCGAGAACGATACCAAGCAGAGCCGCTTCGAAGACAAACTGGCCCTGTTACGCAAAGAGATCCAGACCCTGCCTGAGGAGAAGCGCGCGGAGTTGGAGCAGCTCGCCGACGCCACCGAGCGACTCCACAAGCAGATGCGGAAGGCGACAGCCCAGGCCCTCGGGCAACTCGGCAACCTGCAGCTCGGCATCAAGTACCTGCTGTTCGACCTCGAGGCGACCAAGCGCGAGAACGAGGAGTTGCGAAAGACCCAGTCGGAGTGACGGGGAGGCAATGTCCCTGGGGATAACCCGCGCCAAGGATTTCCTCGCATGGGCGGTTGTCGACGGCCAGGCAGGACTACCGAGCCACTGGGATGGAGATGCTTCAGCGAATCGTCAGCTGCCTGAGCCCCTCGTGCGTTGACCGCGGCGCTTTCTTGGCATCCGTTACCGGGCCTCGCCCATCGAGACCACCCCTATTGCGACGCCTCCCTGGCCGCGCGACATAACCGGCGACAACGGATCATGAACAGCCGCCTGCCCTACGAGCGACTCCCGCGATCCGCGGCGCCACTCTATGCCCGAAGCGCGGCGATCACCTGCGGTCTCGTATCGGCATTCCTGTTCGCGCTGCTCATCGAGAGTCGACTTGGCGGGGTTGGCATCGGCCTGATATCCCCCCGTTGGATCCCCCTGGCGGTCATCCTCGCGTGCAGTTTCGGGATCGCAGGGATCTTCATCGCCGGCGTCCGGACGGTGCTGCTCCCCCCCATCTTGGCCGAGTTGGAGGCGACACAACGCGAGGCCACCGCCTTCCAACAAGCCGCCACGCTGGCCCGCCTCGCCGGGTCGGCCCTCTCCGACGGGCACGATCGCATCCATGCCCTCGTCGAGCAGGGCGCACTCCTACTCAACCCGATCCGCAGCACAGAGGAACACCCGTCAGCTACCGCTCCTGCCCCACGCGCAGCCGCGCTCTCTTCGCCGGAATTCACCTGGTTGGTCCTCGGCGGCCCGCAGGAGCGCCGTGGCCAGCCGCGCCGCCGTATCGACTTCAACCAGATCATCCGAGAGATCGTGGAACAACTCCCCCGCTTGCTCGGACCGGCGATCGAGATCGACACCCAGATGGATCTGGCCCTGCCCCAGATCCATGGCGATCCCGGCCAGTTGCACCAGGTCCTCCTGAGCCTCGCCCTCAATGCGGGTGAAGCCATGCCCGGTGGCGGCCGGCTAGAGTTCGCCACACGCCCCCTCTTCCTGCCAGACGACAACGCGGAGAATCTACCTCCCGGCCGGTACATCGAGGTCGCTATCTCCGACAACGGCCTCGGCATCCGCGACGAGGTGGTGGGCAAGATCTTCGATCCCTTCTTTACCACCAAGCCGGTGAACACCGGCAGCGGACTCGGCCTCGCGCTGGTGCGGGCACTAGTGCAGAACCACGGTGGTTGTGTCGACGTCTTCACGCAGGAAGCGGAGGGCACCACGTTTACCCTGATCTTCCCGGTGGCAGAGACGGCGATCGCGCCGCGATGCGCGTCACAGCCTCCGCCCCGCCCCTCGCGGATGGTCGGTGGAAGCGAGACCATTCTGGTCGTGGATGAAGATGAAGTGGTGTGCAAGACCGTCCAGAAGATTCTTGGCCGGGCGGGTTACAACTCGATCGCCACGAGCGATGCCGCTGAAGCCATGCGGATCTTCCGCGTCCATCACGAATCGATCGACCTCGTCCTCCTCGACCTCTCCTCCCCGGTGATCGACGGCCACTCCTTATGCAGGAAGATGTGCCGCATTACCTCCGCCGTGCGATTCCTGTTCTCCGGAGACCACGGTGCAGCAGAGTTGCCCGACGACGCACGGGGACCGGTCGGATTCCTGATGAAGCCCTACCGCATCCGCCAGATGACCGAAGCCATCCGCAAGGTTCTCGACCGTCAGAACTGACACCGGGCTTCCTGGGTTCCTTCGTGGATAAACCCACGGCGGGCCGACGATCTATGGCTCGCAGCTTGTGTTGATCGGGTGCCACACCTAGCGTGGACGACCTCTCTCTGGGTACCCGCCAAATGTCCGCCTCCCACGTGCTTACCGCCATCGCCGACCTGTTCTTCGCCGCCAAGGTCGACGCCACCCTGAAACCTCTCGGTTATGCGGTGGTGAAGACGAGCAGTGCAGAGGAAATCACCGCGGCAACGGCCGACGGCCTACCTGCCTGCCTGGTGCTCGACCTCGACCATCGCGGCCTCGATGCGATGCAGCTCATCGAGCAGCTCAAGGGGGAGGCCGGCCCACCCGTGAGAATTCTCGCCTACACCAATCACGGTAACGTGGATGGCATTCGCCGTGCTCTCGCCCTTGGCGCCGACAAGGTCGTGGCCCGGTCTGAGCTCTCCGCTCATCTGCAGCAACTGATCGCGACACTCACCGCGTAGGGTCGACATCGCCGCGTCCGGGGTGATCCGGGATCGCGGCACACCCGGGTCCGCAGGCACCACCCGCGCGGCATGATGCCACGTCGCCGCGTCCGGCGCGGCCCCTATCTGCGGCTATACTTTTGGCAAGGGGAACCTAAGAGGAACGTGCCATGACTCACAATCTCCACCTGTTGATCGCCCGGCGGCATGAAGACGACGCCTGGTCCACCCCGCGGGCCACCATCTACGTGAACCCCGTTCACGTCGATGCTCAAGGCTACAACCTCATCTGCCGGGAGTGCGGCGACCTCGAAGAGTTCGAGGCCGAGGTGCAACGGCTCAAGGGAGAGCTTGACCACGTGCTGGAAAAGGCACGTGAGGAGCTGCAGCTCGTCTGACCCCGCATCCCGGCGGCGCCCGGCAGCAACACCACCTGCAAGTGGGCCGTGGCGGCGACGTATACGCAGGTGAGGGCACGGCGCCGGGCGATCCCTTGGGGACCCCGGCCGCAAGCAAGCAGAGGCGCCGGCGGACACCCCCCGCCTCTTGGGCCACGGCGCCCTCGATCGCCTCTTTTGTGACGAGGCCGACGTAGACCAGAACCTTGCCTAGTAGATCGCCGGTACGGCGCTGTTCCCGGAGCGCGACGTGGAGTTGTGACGTGCTGAGGTGGCCAGGCGCGACCAGCCGCTCGCCGAGAGGGAGCGGCGACCCGGCTGCCAGGGGGATCTTACCGTGGGTGGCTGTTGTCACCGTGCGTTGGCACGCTTCCCCCCTACTGGATGCGGAAGCCGACGTCGTCTCCCGCCAGCAACGCCCCGACATCCGTCTGCAGGATGCCGTCCGGCCCGGCCGAGAGGACATACACCGGAGTGGTACTACCGGCGCTTAGGTTTCCGACATTGCAGACGAGCTTCTTGCCCCACGGGTCGGTGCCGAACTCCGTCTGGTAGGGACCACGCCACGCGAACTCGCCGGTCGTGGTGTAACTCGGGTCGTTGTCGATGAGCTGATCGCTGAATGTGTCCGAATTGCCGGCCCAGCCGTCCACGCCCGTGCCCGCCACGGGCATGTCGCCGGTCCCGGAGACGAGATAGACCAGGTCGTTAGTGCCATCGGTGCTCGGCCACCGACCGACGTCCTTGTAGAAGGAGGCGATGGTGGCGGCTATCTCCTTGGTGTCGCTCTTCGCCTGGGCGATCCGCGAATCCTGGATGTTCTTCACGATCGACGGCGTAGCGATTCCCGCCAGGATAGCGATCACCGCGATCACGATGACGATCTCGATGAGGGTGAAGCCGCCGCGAGCGTATCGCGGGGCGGCCATGGCGGATCGCGAGGTGGATCGTGGGTTCATCTGTTACCTCTCCTTGCGTTCAGGTCGCACGCAGCGCCGAGTCAAACTATCGCTCCCCGTCTGCCAGAACCGGGGGCATCACGGTTCCGGGGACGGATGGGTCATCTTCCCTGTGCAGAGACGCGGCGGATCGCACCCCACTGGCCTCGGCCAACGACTCGCCCTGAGGGGTACTGCGGCGAAGCTCGGCAGCCGCCACGCGAAAATCCGTGTCGAGCTGTCGTTGTGCCCCGGTGAGCATCACGACGGGCGTGGCGATCACCAACGCACTCGTCGCCAGAAAGGCCAGGCCCTCTGCGGCGCTGATCCTCGCGGCACCGCGCCCGCCACCCGCGGGCGCGCTCCACACGCGCCAGATTTGACGACCAGACAGATCCACACGGTCTCCAGAATTACCCGCTACATCGGCACATTCGCCTCGGCGCCTAAGTTTTGTGCCGCGATCTGGCGTAGCTCTTCGAGCGTCACCCGACCGTCGAGGAACCGCAGCGCCTCGCTCTCATACCACCCGTCGGGCGCCGGCAGCACCGCCTTACCCAGCTCCGCACACAGGCCGTCGGCGAGCGCGACACAGGCGAGCAGCCGCTTGAGGGGTTCACCATCCTCCGCCACCCGGTCGAGGTGATGGACGGCGCCGACCACTTGGACCATACGCTCCGGCAGATTCCAGTGAACGGCGATCGCGGCGCCTACCTCACTGTGGTCGAAGCCCCACTCCTGATGCTCCGCCGCGGCGAGTGCCTCCAGGTGCGGCGCATAGGCAAGGAGAGCGGCGTACCGGTCCGGGTCGCTCTTGTGCAACAGCAACATCCCGAGGTCGTGGAGCAGACCACCGGCGATTGCGTCCTCCACCGACACCATGCCGACCCGCTTGGCCACGGCCCCGGCAACCACCGCCACCGCATTGGCGTGCTCCCAGAGCAACCGGGGCAGTCCCTCGAACGGGCCGTAGATCTCCCGCGTCGACAAGCCGACGACCAGGTTCCGCAGGGCGTTGAAGCCGAGCACCATCACCGCAGACGCTAGGTTGCTCACCTTGCCACGCCGCCCGTAAAAGGGAGAGTTGGCGAGCCGCAGCAACTCGGCCACCAGCGCCGGGTCGTGGCTGAGGGTGTTGCCAATCGCCTCGGCCCCGACCGTGGGGTCGGAGATCAATTGCATGAGCTGCGTCACCACCGGCGGCGCCGACGGGATCTCGCAGCTTTGGGCAATCAGACCGTCGAGGGTCACGGTATTCGCCATCGGTCGCTCCTGGTCCAGCCCGCTCTGTCGGTGAGAGGGCGTTGTGAAGTCGGGTACGGAGGCCGCTCGACTGACCGTTGGGTCCTGGGCTGGCGGTCCTCTTAATCCCTTATCGGCAGTGGCCGTCGGAGCTTGGATCCCGCAGTCGCAACCGCCAGATTTCCCGTCGCGGGCGCCTGTCGAGACATGGCCCTTGCCACGCGGAGGGGCCTTAGTCGTCCCTCACGGGGCGTTGCCACAGACAGACTGCCCCGCCTCCACGACCAGGGCGCTATTCTCCCCGGCGTCATCAGTCGTCGTTCCACGAAGTCCTGAGCGGTCTGGGTCACGGACGCGACGTATTGCCCGTGGTCCTGCCACGGCTCGGAGGAGCCGAACGGCCCGGCGCAGGGAACGAGCTGGGCAATCGGGCACGCCGTCTCCCGGTCCACCGCCGTGCCGGGCGGTGTGTCTGGGCAGATGTCGTGGGCGTCAGTGAGCCCGTCCGTGTCCGTGTCGTCACTCGCGTCACAGATCCCATGGGCGACGGAGCCGTCGTTCGCCGGATCGCCGCCACTGCCATCGGCACCGTTGTTGGTGCAGCCGTCGCACCCGTTGCGGTCCGGTCGCGGCACTGGTTCGGGTTCGCGGGCGCCACACCCCCTCCGTCGACTACCCCGTCGTTGTCACCGTCATCGCTCCCACCGGCCGGGGAATCACCAGGTAGTTAGGACTCCACGGTCACGTTGACGGCGCGGAGGGCGGCGGTCACCACCGTCTTACGGCCAGAGAAATCGCCGAACCCACCGCCGTCCTCGCCGATTACCCGGATCGCTCGCACGGCCATCGGCATCTCCTGGCGGCCGGGCGGCGCGAAGGCGGCGCCGGTGATTCCCTTCCTCAGGGTCCCCGCCGATCGCACGATGCCTATCGCATGATCACCGCGCCGCCGCGCCAGGAGCCGTGCCGCGGGACCCGACGAAGGCCCTACGCGAAGAGATCGAGGAGGTGGTCCTCGGCCTTTTTCTGGGCCTTGAGCGCCGCGGCGTTCGCCTCCAACTCGCGCCGGGCCGCGATCTGTTCCACCAGCGCGCGCTCCGCATCCACCTCGTTGCGTACCTCGTGGTCCTCCTCGGCCGGTGTCACCGGCGGGGTGTTCGAATCTTCGTCCGCCTGGCTCTCACCGATCCCGACCGCACCGACCTGCGAGATGTGCCGTGCGGCCTCGGTCTGGCGCGCAACGGCCCCACGGACTCCTTGGATGGCCGATTGAAATCCATCGAGCATGGCCGCCTCCTGCTCTCGGGCGCCCTGGCGGGCGCGGAGTTACATCCTCCTGCCCCCGTCTTCGGCGTGGCCTGTCCGCCGCGTTAGAAGCACTCGCTTAAAAAACAACGCGTTATAAGATCAAGATGATCCGCACGGGGCCCATTTTAGGAATCGACGGAGGATCGCCGGCAGGGCGTTGCGGCCGGATCCGACAATGCCGGCGCTCCTCTGCGTACCATGGTCCTACCGCCGGATGCGTCGCCCTGTTCGTGACGGTGAGTCGCCCCCCCTGCCTGACAGACGATGCCGGGCAGATTCATTAAAAAGAATCCGCCTAACCACCGATAACCGTGAACGACCGCAGATTTTCCTCGTCGTGGTTCTGTGTAACTCTGTGGTGAGCGGGAAGATCGCGGGGACGAGCCGCGCCGTGGACTACCCGTGCAGTGAGGCTCACCCAGGAAGGAGAGAGACCATGGCCCTCCAATCCGACGTGGTGATCGTCGGCGGCGGACCCGCCGGGATCACCGCCGCCGCCGCCCTCGCACGGGCCGGCGTGCCCGTCCTGGTCCTGGAGGGCGGGCGCCACCCAGGGGCGGAGAACTGGTCGGGCGCGGTCTACTTCTGCGAGAACCTGGTGGCGGCCGACGCCTTCGGCCCCGCGATCCTCGACCACGCGCCGGTGGAGCGACCGGTCTTCCGGCGCGGTCTGATGGCCACCGACGGTGTCGGGCTCATCGGCCTCGCGCCGGAGGGGGCGGAGATCTTCCACGACTGCTACACGGTCCAGCGGCCGTTGTTCGACCGCTACCTCGCCGAGGCGGCGGAGGATCTGGGCGCCACCGTGCTCTCGGGGGTACACGCCACCGCCCTGATTCACGACGGCGACCAGGTGGTTGGGGTGATGACCGAGGAAGGGCCGATCTACGCCGGTGTGGTCTTCCTCGCCGAGGGGGACGCCTCACACCTGGTCACCCGGGAGGGGTACGAGGAAGTCGCACGGCCGCACTTCGCCCAGGGGGTGAAGGCGGTGCTCAACCTGCCGGCGGCGGAGATCGAGCGGCGCTTCCACCTCGCTCCCAATCAGGGCGCGGCATACGAGATACTGATCCGCAACCCGATCGTCGGCGGTCGTCCCACCCGCCTCAACGCCGGCGCCTTCCTCTACACCAACCGCGACACCCTGGCCCTGGGCTATGTCCTGCCCCTGGACGCGGTCCACGAGCACTGGCGCGGCGACCACCATCGTCTCCTGGAGTGGCTGCGCAGCCTCCCGGCCCTCGCCCCGTATCTGGCCGATGCCGAGCTGGCCGGCTTCGGCACCAAGTTGATCCGCATCGGTGGCACGCGCGAGATGCCGCGCCTGGTGGACCATGGCCTCGCGATCGGCGGCGCCGCCACCGGCATCGGCGTCGACTTTCCCTGCCCCAACTTCACCGGCCCCGCCACCTTCATGGGGCTGGCCTTCGCCCGGGCGGTGATCACCGCCCGGGCCGCCGGGGCCGACCTGGATGAGTCGACCCTCACCAAGGAATACGCCGAGCCGGTGCGCGCTTCCTCCTACTACCGCGATGCCCACTGGCTACGCCGCTGGCCCGGCTACATCGAGTCGACACCGGTCTTCTTCTCCACCCCCATCGACTGGGCCATGCGCGCCGGCACCTTGCTGGCCGACCGTTCCCGGGGGTGGGGCGAGCGGATCTGGGGGCTGGGGCGGGTCTTCGAGGAGCTGGTCCAGCCGAAGCGGGCCCTGCGCGTGGTGAAGGGGATGTGGCGGCCGGTCACCGCCCTCGGTCTCGGCCACGCCACCCTGCGCGGTCTTTCCTGGCGCCACGTGGGGCAATGGTTCGCCAACCTCCTGCCTGGCGGCCAAGACGACCTCGCCTGCCAGACCATCTGGCGGCCGTCCGGGGTGGACGGACCGCCAGCGGCGGGTGCGATGCGCGCTGGCCGCCGCCTCCGTGCCGTCGCCGAGGCGGTCGCCCTACTCTACGCCAACGACCAGCAGCCCCTGGAAAAGAAGCTGCCCAAGGTGGTCGGCCGGATTCTCTCCGGTCTCTCCCTGCTCGACCTGGTATTGATCCCCCTCGCGGTCATGGGCGCCTTGCTCCTCGCCGCGCTGCGCCTCGCCTCCGACGGCGTGCGCTACAAGCTGCTGCACGTCGACCTGGAGCGCCTGTGGGGCGATCCGGCCAGCCGCCTCAAGCAATCCCGGGAGGCGGCCCTCACCGTCGATCCGGTCACGACTCCGGAGCGCACTCCGTGGGCCGACAAGACCGCATCCATCGACCAGCAGGCCACCACACCCCATATGCGCGTCTTCTGGCCGCCCCTCGGCGATGCCGAGGCCGCCGAGGCCTTCGTCACCGCGCCGTTGTGGCAAATCTGTCCGGCCCAGGTCTACGAGATCACCCCGCAGTGGGTGGGCCAGCCCCAGGCGTCGGTGAACTTCGAGAACTGCCTCAAGTGCGAATCGTGCTGGCGCGCCACGGACGTGGTCGACTGGAGCCGCACCCGCCACGCCTCCACCTACCCCGTCCACGGTGAGGTCGCCCGGCTCTGGGCACGCCAGCGGGTAACGCGGCCGCCCAAGCCCGCCAAGGTGCCGCGGCCCTTCACCCCGAATCCCCCCGCCTGGATTCGGCGCCTCGGCGAGGGCCTTACCCCGACGGTGCGCGACGCCCTCGTGGTGGTCACGACCGCGTGCGAGGCGTTTCACGCGCGCCTGGAGGCGACACCGTGCCTGGTCGACGCCACCGCCGCGGCCCATCTTCAGGAAGCGCTCGACCGGGTGGCCACGGCCTGGCAGGCGGCAGAGCACGCCCTCAAGGGGCTCGGCACCGAGGCGTGGCTGCAACACGGCCGCGACTGGCTGGAGCAGGCCGAGCGCCACAGCGCGACCCACAAGCTGTTCTGGGCCGACGCCGATCTCGCCTGCCTCTGCCAGCACCACGTAGCGACGGCGCTGGCCACCCTACCCACCCGCCGCCGCCGAGCCCCGACCCTGGCGGCCATCTTCCCGCCGCGAGACGACGCCGCCCCCGCGGTCGCAACCCTGCGCGACGCCCTCTCCATCGCCCGGCGTAAGGCGCTGGAGGAGGGCGAAGAGGGGATCGCCGAGTGGGTCGCCACCCAGGACCTAGAGTCGGTCGATCCGCTGGATCTCGTCCACACCACTGCCGCCGCGGAGCCGGGCCTCGCCTGGGCCCTGGCCAGTCACCACCTCGCCCTCGCCCTTTGGGGGGAGCGACAACAGCCGTGGCCTGCCAACGCCTGGCTCACCGTACCGGGCGAGAGCGACATCGAGATCGTGGAGGAGAGCAATGAGCGCCGCATCCGCGGCACCCTGCGCGGCGTATCCACCGCCCTCGCCACGTGGGTGGTGGTGCAGGTCGACGGCGGTTTCGCCGCGCTGCCCGTGGCCGAGGCGGACGAGAGCCGGCCGCTCGATCCCGTCGGGCTGCGGACGGCCTCGCTCGCCGAGCTACGCTTCCTACCCACGCCGATCTCCGGCGAGCGGTTCTCGCCGCGCCGCACACCGACGGTCAAGCGGGCCGCCCGGCGCTGTGCCCGGCTCACCTGCGCCTTCGCCGCCGGGTTCGGTGGCTACCTCACGGAGCGGGCGAGCGAGTACGCCGCCGGCCGCGTGCAATTCGGCGACAGCTTCCGCGACCGCGCCGGCCGTATCGGCATCGACAAGTTCGGGGCCGTGAAGGCGATGCTCGCCGACTGTCAAGCGCGCCTCGCCGGCCTCACGGCGCTTGCCCGCCAGCTCGTCGACAACGGCGAGACCGACCCGGGCCACGCCATGGCCTACGCGATCGACTGCCTTTCCCCCAACCGCGGCGCCTTCGCGTATAACGCCGGCCAGGTCTTCGGCGGGACCGCCTACTCCGAGGACGATTCCATCGCCAAGTTCTACCGCGACGCCGCGACCCTGCGCTTCCTGTGGGAAGCCGTACGGGTGCCGGCGACACGCAAGGCGCCCCCGCTACCGCCGGACCATGACGATCCGACCTTCACCGCCGCGCGCAGCCGCTGGGACGGCCTGTGCACGCAGCTCGATCCCTTCCTGGCGGAGGCACCGGGCGATTCGGGGCACCTCCTGCGCGGGTACGCCGGCGCCACCCTTGCGCTCTTCGACGACTGGTCCCTGCACCTCGCCGAGGGAGTCATCACCAACCACGCCGAGGCGGTCGCCTGGCACCTACGCTGCGCCGAGGCGGCGCTCGGCGCCCTGCGCAAGGAGGGGGTGGCGAACAGCACCACCGCCGACCTTCTCCGCCCACCCTTCATCCAGGTGGAGGCGGGCCCGACCTTCGGCGACTTCCTGCACGGCGCCGGCCACTATGCCTCCTCGGACTTCCTGGTCCGGCCCGGCGACGCAGACCTGCCGTGTCTCACCCCGGAGACGGTGTGGCGCGATAGCGAACGCGCCGAGCGCTGGCGTGAGGTGCGCCGCCAGCTCCAGGAAGGGTACCTGGCACGCCACGAGGGCGACTACGCCCGCACCCTCGACACCACCCACCATCTCGCCGACGACGACGTGGCGTGGATCGCCGAACGCAACTGGTACGCCACCATCGTACCCGAGGCCGAGGGCGGCCTCGGCTGGAAGAAGACCGACTACGCCCTGCTCAACTGGCAGGTGATGACCGAGATCGATCCGTCGGTCTGTCTGCTGATCATGGCGAATACCTCGATCGGCACCACGCCGGTCCTCCTCGGGCTCCATCAGGAGATCCCGGCGGCAGAGCGCGAGCTGGCGCGCGCCGACGACGACCCCACCCTCCTCACGGAGATCGCGGACCGCCTCGACCGGCTGATCGCCGACCTCGCCCACCCCGATCCGGGCAAGCTCACCCGCGACACGACCAAGCTCGTCGCCCTGGTGGACGATCGCCTGCGCCATACCCGGGTCCTCAAGTACCTGGCGGGCGACTTCCTCATGGCCTTCTACGGTGGCGCCCAGGCGGGCCGTCGCCGTGACCTCGCCGGCTTTGCCAGCGGCCTGCAGGCCGCACAGACCCACCTTGCCGCGGTGCGCGAGCGCATCACCTCCTCCCTCGCCGAGATCGAGCTCCAGAAGGCGGCCCATCGCCGCTACCTGCAGGGACTCTCCTGCGGTCGGGTCGCGGCCTTCGCCCTCACGGAGCCCACCGCAGGCTCCGACTCCGGCGGCGTCGCCACCCACGCGCTGGAGGTGGAATACGAGGTGCAACGCGATGCGCGCGGCGTCCTGTATTTCGAGGTGGGTGGTCAGCGTCGCAACCTGGTCGATGCCCGCCGGCTGCGCTTCGCAGGTGGCCCCATCTACTACGACTATGCCGACGGCAAGTCGGCCGAGGTGCGCTACACGGGGCCGGCCGACGTCGGCCCCGCGCCGGCACGGATCTACGACCACGACGGTGAGGAGGTCGAGTTCTTCGACATCGCCGTGGTCCGCGAGCGCCCCGACTCCACGGAGTACGTCGCTTTCTACGAGCTGACCGGCGCCAAGATGTGGATCACCAACGGCCGGGTCGCCCACCAGTTCGCCCTCTACGCCAAGACCACCCAGGGGGTGAGCGGCTTCATGGTCGACCGCTTCGCCGAGGGGTTGGTGGTGGGGCTCGACGAGACCAAGCTCGGCCAGCGCGCCTCACCGACCAACGAGCTGTCCCTCAACCGGGTGCGGGTCCCGAAGGAGCATCTCATCGGCTTCGCCGGCCACGGCCAGGTGAACGCCCTGGAGACCCTGAATGCGGGCCGCATGGGGCTGGCCGTCGCCTCGGCGGCGATGACCGCCCACCTCACCCGCTGGCTCCAGGGGTGGCTCGCCGATCGGCCGGCGCGTTGCAGCCGGCGCACCGACCGGCTCGTGGAGAGGATGGTCGCGGAGGCGATCGCCGCCGAGTCGGTCGCCTTCTTCACCATGGGCCTCTTCGACCACCCGGGGGTGAGCTCGGCGCGCATGGAGTCGGCGATCGCCAAGTACTTCTGCTCCGAGGCCCTGCACCGCGCCATCGACTACTGCGAGCGCGCCCTGACCGTGGACTCGGCCTCGCGCCGCTTCCCGGTGGAGAAGATGCGCCGCGACGCCCGGGTACTGAACATCTACGAGGGTACCAACGAGGTGCAGCGCTTCCTCGCCATCAAGGAGCTGGTCTCCTTGGTGAAAGAGGGCAAGCTCGAGGCCGCCCTCGCCACCCCGCCGACCGGCGGTCAGTGGCCCCTGTGGGCTCACGACCGCGCCGTCCTGGTGGAGACCCTGGAGCGCGCGGTCGCCAAGCTCGACGACGCCCTGTGGAACGACGGCGACCTCCAGCCCATGGCCTTCTCCGCCGTGGAGATGGCGGCCAACCTCCTGGTGCGCTTCACCCTCCTCAAGCGCCTCGACGCCCTGCGCGCCGCCGGCGCCGGGCCGGCCCTGTTCGCGCAGTTGCTGGAGCGGGTGGAACGGGACCATCAGCACGCCTTCGTCCGTTTCCAGCAACGCTTCGCGGCCGACTGGGACTCGCTGAGCGAGCGCGGTGCACCGCTGGCCATTGCCCTGTTCGAGGCGACCGCCCGCGCCGCGACCCTGCCGGCGCAGCGGTTCGCCGCCGCGGACAAGCTCCACGTCATGGTGATCGCCGACGCGGCGTTGCGCCTGTCCCCGCACCCGCACGTCGACGACGACGGCCTGTGGGAGATCGATCGCGACCTCCAACCGACGACCCTCGACGCCCTCGCTCAGATCGCCGCGTGGCGCGATGACGGGGTACGCATGACCGTCACCGCCGTGGCCGTAGGCGACGAGGCGGCGGTGCGCGCGGCGATCGCCGGCGGCGCCGACCGCGGCCTCCTGATCGAGATGAGCGGGACGCCATCCGATCGTGGCTGGGCCGCCACCGTCGCCGCGCAGATCGGCGCCATGGAGAGCCCGCCCGACCTGATCGTCGTCGCCGAGCGCGCCGACCATACCGGCACTCCCCACCGGTCCGCCGCCCTCAGCGCAGCCCTCGCCGCGGCCGGACCCACGGGCCACGAGTGGCGCTACCTCACCGCAGTCGAGGGCGGCGGCCCGCGGCTGGCGGGCGATACCCGCATGTGGCAGTGGCAGCGCGACGGTGCCACGACCACCGTGGCGGCGGACGGTCCGTGGATCGCCGGCTGGACCGGCTGCGACCGCCGACCCGCCACCTCGATCAGCCGCCGCGGTCGCGCCTGGCGCTCCCGCCTCACCGCGGTCGGCGGCAGCGATGTGCCGAACCTCGTCTGCCACCACCGGCTGCCCAGCGTCACCGCCGCTCCCGCCACGGCGCGGATCGACACACCGCAGGCGGCCGCGGCGCTACTCCTCGACCACGCCGGGGAGTGGGGCCAGGCGAGGGCCGGCGATACACCACCCCTGACGACCCCACCCAGCGACGCAGTCCCCCCCGGCTTCGAGGAGGTACCGTGGCTGATCGCCGCGGAGGCCGGCTCCGCGCCCCTCGGGGCGCAGGCCTTGCACGACCTGTCCGCAGCGGGCCGTGCCCTGTTCGGAGCGGCGCCGGCGGCCCTCTACCTCACCGACCTCGATGGCGATCCTCTGGCTCGCCGCCTCACCGCCTGGCAGCAGGCGGGGGTATCCCAGATCGTGGTGGTGCAGACGCCGCCCGGGCCATGGCCCGCACCACAGCTCGCCCGCTGGCTGCAGCCGATCCTCAACCCGGCCCACACGGTGGGTGGGCGCTGGCTCTTCGAGGCGACCCTGGGAGCCACCGCTACCCTCCTCGGAGCCACCGCCTCCGGCGGCTACTTCGTCGGCGACCGCGCCCGCAACGGCGCCCTCGTGCGCGCCGCCTATCAGGGCCGGCTGGAGGCGCTATTCCGTCCCGATGTTCCGCCGGCCCTAGCCAGCCTCGCCGGCAATGGCGCCCCGCCCGAGGCGGTGGATGAGCTGCGCTGGTGGCGCAACCGGATGCCGCCGGGCGGCGGACGGGTGGAACCGTGGTGGCATCCCCTGACGCCGCATCCGGTCGACCTCTCGGCCCTTACCGAGGCACCGGTGATCATCGACGTGGGGTACGGCATCGGCGACGCCCAGGGTCTCGAAACGATCGTGCCACGCCTCAAAGCCGCCCTGGAGGCGGCGGGCCTCGGCCCGGTGGCCATCGGCGCCACCCGCAAGGTGACCCAGGACCTGAAGCTCCTGCCGGTCGACCAGCAGATTGGCCAGACCGGAGTGAGCGTCAAGCCCAAGCTCCTCATCGCCCTGGGCGTCTCCGGCGCCCCCCAGCACATGGACTGGATCACCCGCGACGCCACCATCCTCGCCTTCAACAACGACCCGGGCGCCCCGATCATGAGCTGGAACGAGAGCCACGCGGCGCCCCGGGTCCACGCCATCGAAGGCGACCTGTTCGCCACCATCCCCGCCTTCTGCTCCGCTCTGGAGGGGCAGGCCGTCAGCGTTTGACCGTGTAGGGGCACGGCATGCCGTGCCCCTACGCCAACCCAGGCGGTGGGTCGGACGGTTGCCAGCGGCGGTGGTACACTGCCGCGGCTATGGAGAATCTAGCCCCCATCCCGCCGGCCATCGTCCTCGTCGGCTGCCAACATCCGGGGAATCTCGGGGCCGTGGCGCGGACCATGGGGAATTTCGGCCTGTCTGACCTGCGGCTGGTGGGCGGCTGCGACCCCAGCGATCCGGAGGCGGTCACCCGGGCACGGGAGCTGACCGGCGTCCTCGCCGCCGCCCGTCGCTACGACACTTTGAAGGCGGCGTTGCACGGCATTCACCAAGCGTACGCCGCCTCGCATCGCGTCGGGCGCCTCCGCGCCACACCGATCCCGCCACGCGCCGCGGCCGCCCTCATCGGGAATGGGCCGGCGGATGACCAGGTCGCCTTCGTCTTCGGCAACGAGACCAGCGGCCTCACCAACGACGAGGTCCTCCACTGCGACCGGGCAGTGGCCATCCCCACCGATCCCGACCACCCCTCCCTCAACCTGGCCCACGCCGTCACGGTCCTGGTCTACGAATGGGCGATGGCCGGACGGCCGGAGGGCGAGCCGGTGGCACGCGAGATCGCCTCCGCCGAGGAGCGGCGCGGCCTCTATGAGCACATGGAGTCGGCGATGCTCCGCGCCGGCTACCTCGATCCCCTCAACACGGCCCGCACCCTGCGCCACATCGTCCAGATCCTCAGCCGGGCCCGGGTCTCCTCCTTCGAGATCACCCTCTTGCACGGCCTGATGCGCAAGATCCACCACATCGCGGATCGCGCCGCACGCCCGTCGGCCGAGGAGCTCAAGGAGCGCTACCGCATGCGGGCCGCGGCCACGGCGGCGCGTGGCGAGGGGAACGGCGAGCGGGACGGGACCCACCACTGACCACGTCCTATCCACTGCATCACAGACCCGTTCGCCTGCCGACAGCCCGGAGTAACCGCCATGGCCACTGCCGTTCCGATCCTGATGTACCACTACGTCGGAAGCCCACCCACGGCCGAGGATCGCCCGTACTACGTCACCCCGGCGGTCTTCCGGGAGCAGCTCGACCTCCTGCGCAGCGAGGGATTCACCGCTATCGACCTGACGCGCCTCGCCAATTACCTGGAGGGGAGCGGCCCGCTGCCACCGCGGCCGGTGGTCCTCACCTTCGACGACGGCCACGCATCCTTCCACGGGATGGCCGCCGCCGCTCTCACAAGGGCCGGCTTCACCGCGACGGTGTTCGCCATCACCGGTCGGGTCGGAGCCCCCGGCTATTGCACCTGGGACCAGCTCCGGGAGGTGGAGCAAGCGGGACATCGGGTCGGCTCCCACACCCACACCCACCCGATCCTCACCCGGCTGGACGACGCCTCCACCACCGAGGAGCTGACCCACCCGCGCACGATCCTGGCCGCCGAGCTCGGCCACCCGGTGGACATCCTCGCCTACCGCGGCGGCCATCACGACGAGCGGGTGGTGGCCCTGACCCGGGCCGCCGGTTACCGGTGTGCGGTCACTACCCAGCCGGGCCTCAATGGCCCCGGAGCGGACCTCCTCACCCTGCGGCGCAATGCCGTCCGCCAGGAGGACACGGGGGAAAGGTTCCTCGCCAAGCTGCGCCCGGAACCGCGCCCCTCCCTGGCACGGCGCCTGGCGCGGCGTCTCATGGCGAGGTGAGCGTGCTTCCCGATTTCATCGTCATCGGCGGCATGAAATGCGGCACCACCGCCCTGTGGCGGTACCTGCGCGACCACCCCCACCTGCACGTGCCGGAGCTACGCAAGAACCTCGAGTTCTTCACTCCCGAGGGGGCCGCGGCCCACACGGTCGACTGGTACGCGGCCTGCTTCGACGACGCCCCCGCCACGGCCCAGGCCGTGGGCGAGATCTCCACCGAGTACACCAAGCACCCGTTCATCGCCGGCGTCCCGGCACGCATGGCGGCCGTGGTCCCCGAGGCGCGCCTCGTCTACCTGGTGCGCGATCCCATCGAGCGCATCGTCTCCCACTACCTCCACCAGCTCAACGCGGCACGAGAGATGCGCCCATTTCACGCCGCGGTGAGCGAGGGGCCGGACAATCGCTATCTCGCCTACAGCCGCTACCACGAGCAGATCGAGCAATTTCTCCTCCACTATCCGGCGCAACGCATCCTGGTGCTCACCAGCGAGGAGCTGCGTGCCGACCCGGCGGTCACCCTCACGCGCCTGTGTCGCTTCCTCGGTGTCGAGTCGGATCACACGCCCGCCGCCCCCGTGGTCACCCACACCCGCGCCGAAAAGCGGCGCTGGAACGCCCTCGGGCGCGCCATCCGCCGTGTCCCCCGCGCCTACGACCGGTACCGGTACTACCGCTCTCGCCTGCCCACGTCCGTGCAGCGCCTCGCCGACGCCGTCACCGGGGGTGCAGCCGCCACACCCGTCATCGGGCCGGAGACCCACGCCTTCCTGAGGGAGCGGCTGGCCCCGGACGCCGCGCGCCTGCGCACCTTCTGCGGCCGCGACCTCCCCGGCTGGCAGGTGTGAGCCCACAGCCTGACGGACCGCCGCCTCGTTCTCGCCCGCGGGGGCGTGGCCCCGAACCAGGCTCAGCCCGGCTCGGGCACGGGGGCATGAAGGATGATCAGCCGCCCGGCAGCGCTCGCGGGTCGCGCCTCAGGCATCCGCGGGGTCCAACCATCGATGTCGTCGAGGTGGGTGATCCACCGCAGGGCGTGGTAAAGGCCCCACGAGTCCTCGAAGAGCTGGGCGACGAGCGGGCCCTTGGGTAGGCCCTCCACCACCAACCGGTCGCCCTCCTGCCAGGTGTGCCTTCCGACCTCCCGCAGCACACCGCGCTCCATCCCCCAGACCTGCCGATAGCCGACCTGGTAGCCGGCGTTGGCAACCGTCGCGGCACAGGCGAACAGGGCCACGAGCGCCGCGACCGCGGCGCGGGCCGCGGCCCCCGACCGGGCCCACGACAAGGCCCCCTCCAGCACGCCGCCGGCGACCAGGGCGAGCCCCACCATGACGAGCAACATCCCCCGCGGTGGCCCGGCGCCCATCCCCAGGAGGAGGAAGGGCATCAGGGCCGCCAGCGTCACCACAGCTCCCTCCGCCAACGCCCTGCCACCGTTACCACGAACCGCAGGCACCGGCCAGGACCAGAGGGCGAGACCGGCTACGGCCGCGCCGAGGCCACCCAGCAGCAACGGATGACCGGCTCCCTCCCGCGCCAGGCGCCATGCCTCTTCGTGGGCCGAGTGAGAGGGCAACGGGCTGAGGCGCCAGACGACGATCTTGGCCGCCGCCACGAGATAACCCACGCCGTGCTGGCCACCCGCGTTACGTGCCTCATAGCTGGCCAGGCGCTCCTCGGTCGCACCGCCGAGCAGGAAGTGGACGGCGAGGAACAGGCCCGCGATTACCGCTAGGCCAGCAAGACGGTCGCGCACCCCTTCGCCACGCCGGTAACCAGCGATCGTCCACCACGCCAGCAACGCCCCCGCCACCACCACGAATTGCTCGATCGCGAGGGCAGCGGCCGCCCACAGCGCATACCCGGCCACGAGCCGTCCGCGGTGGCGAGGACCGGTCCCGTGAAGGCAATGCCACCCGAGAAGGAAGAGCAGCAGGGGGATGCCGTAGCCGTAGGCCGCGGCTGGCCACAGTACGGCGCGGTCCTTGGCCGGGTGGAGGAGGAATAGCAACGCGGCAGCACCGCTCGCGACGGGTCCCAGCCGATAGCGCCGTGCCAACCACCACAGAAGAAGGGTGTTGGTGAGATGGACCGCCACCAGGAACGCGTGAAAGGCGCCAAAGTGACTCTCCAGCATCTCCGGGGTACAGAACGCCCCGTAGACCGCCGGCGTAATTACCGCGAGCAATAGTCGGCCACCGGCAGGCACCTCCCGATGCCAGTAGGCGATCGCCTCGGTGTAGGTGTGGGTCTCGGCGAGCCAGCCGAAGACAAAGTCATCGGCGTACAACCCGCGCCCGGCCACGTCACCGTAGCTGAGCCAGGCGAGGAGGAGCACCGCACAGACCCAGACAGCACGGCAAACCCCCTTGTCGATCACTCGCCCTCCCCGATGGGGTGAACCTCGCGCTCCGCGCCCACTTCGGTCCCCGCGACCACGCCGTCGAAACCACTGGTGTCGGCAACGATGAAGTGGGGCCGACCCTTGATCTCCTCATAGATCTTGGCGATGTACTCACCGACGATTCCGAGGCTGATCATGATGAAGCTCCCCAGGAGGAGCAGCGTGATCTCCAGCGTCGCGAAGCCCGAGACCGAATCCCCCGTCGCCCACGACCATAGGGTGTCCCCAGCCACGAGGAGGGCAAACCCGAGGGTCGCGCTACCGAGGATGGTGACGATGCGCAGGGGCGCGGCGGTGAACGAGACGATGGCGGTGGTCGCCAGATCGAACAGGGCGCGTAGCGACCACTTCCCCTCGCCACTGCCGCGCAGGCCCACATCGAACGGCACGGCGGACTGCTCGAACCCGACCCAGTCGGCGAGCCCCCGGTAGAAGCGCCGCCGCTCCGGCAGTTGCGCGACGATCGCGTCGACCGCCACCCGGTCGAGGAGCTTGAAGTCCGAGGCGTTGCGCACGTCGATGCCGCCGAGCCGGGTCAACAGGTTATTGAACACCGCCGCACGCCAGCGGGTGATCGCGCCGTCGTAGATACGCTCCCGCTTCACCGCATGCACCACCTTGGCACCCGCGCGCCACCGCTCCAGCATGGTAGGGATGAGGGCCGGCGGGTGTTGCAGGTCGGCATCCATGGTGACTACCGCCTGGCCGCAGGCTGCCTTCAACCCCGCCAGCAGGGCCGACTCCTTGCCGAAGTTGCGGCTGAAGCGGATCGCCTTCACCGGCAGGCCATTGGCCGCGACCCCCTCGACCCTCTGGAAGGTCCCGTCCCGGCTTCCGTCGTCGACCACGATGATCTCGTGGGGGAGACCGCACCCGGCCGCCACGCCCTCGATCTCTTGCAGGGCCGCGGCGATCCCCTCGCCCTCGTTGTGGGCAGGGATCACGATGGACAGGACCGGCAGAGCCGCGCCCGCCCCGCTCGATCCTGTGGTCGCCACCTCACCCATGTCCTACCTCCTGGTGTTGCGCATCTGCCGTGCCACGCCCTGTCGCCTCGCCTAGCAAGTCCCGATAGCGGATCGGCTCGACCCGCAGCTCGCGTAACAGGGCACGAATTGGTCCCCCGGACAACGCGGTCAGCTCCTGCTCCCAGTGGTGGTAGGCGAGGAGGCGCGGATCCGCCACCTCACCCGGCTCATGGTAGCCCGGATGGCACATCAGCTCATAAACCTCCCCCGGCCGCAGAGCCGCGAGGGTGCGGCGCAGGTACGGCAGATCGATGCGACCGCTCTGAGCCATGCCGAGGAAGATCGGCGTAGATGGACTCCGCGCCGCGCCGTTGGCCCAAGCGCAGCCGTGCAGGATGACATTCCGCACGACGCCGCCCGGCGTGAGGCCGCCGCGCCACTCCGGCCGTGGCGTCCGCACGAACGGCACATCGAACGCCTCGGCGAGGCGCCGGATCAAGCGCGCGAG
>Ga0210124_1000439_pt1 | contig 21555 bp, 17 predicted proteins | sample Muzzi_PWC_D2_FD_185554 | JGI IMG/M metagenome (GOLD analysis project Ga0210124, IMG submission 185554) | Wetland microbial communities from San Francisco Bay, California, USA, that impact long-term carbon sequestration - Muzzi_PWC_D2 (SPAdes) | ecosystem: Environmental > Aquatic > Marine >... | reverse complement strand
TGGAGCGTATCAACTGATGCAGATTCTAATTATTGGCGCTGGTGATATTGGATTTCAATTAGCCAAGAGACTCTCCCAAGAGAAACATGATATTACGATGATTGAGGCCGACCCTCAGAAGGTGAAGCGAGCCAGTGAACAGTTGGACGCGCTTGTGCTGAGTGGCAATGGGGCCAGTTATCGCATGTTGCAGCAAGCTAATCTTGATCAAATGGAGATTGTGGCGGCCATGACCGATAGTGACGAAGCCAATTTGATGGCTTGTCGGCTAGCCAAAAAATCTGGCGTACAGACCACTATTGCCCGTGTGCGCCATCCGCAGTTTACCCAGCCCGATTTTGTTTTAAGCCCGGAAGAGTTGGGAACCGATTTGATTTTACATCCTGAAAAAGAAACTGCCGATACTATTGTCCATCTGATTCACAAGGCAAGCGCCACCTATGCGGTTGAATTCGAGGGAGGTCGGATAGAATTATTAGGGATGCGCATCACCCAACAATCGCCCTATTTAGATATCCCTCTGCAATATTTAGGACAAGAAGCTGATAATTTGCATATGCGCATCGTCGCTATCAATCGCGATCACCAAACATTAATTCCACGGGGGCAGGATGCCCTGGCTCCGGGAGACCAAGTTTTTGTCATTTGTGACCATGATTATTCCTCTCAAGTGATTGCATTGGCCGGGAGAAAAGAAACCCACCTAAAAAATGTCATGATCTTAGGGGGCGGTCTCATTGGTCAGTTCATTGCCAGTAACCTTGAGCATGAGGCTCATGTAAAAATTATAGAAAATAACATCACGACCGCGGAGAGGTTAGCAAATATTCTCCCCCATACTCTCATTATCCACGGCGATGGGACAGATTTCGACCTTTTGGAGCATGAGGGCCTGCTAGATATGGATGCCTTTGTCGCTGTCACTGGTAAGGACGAAAGCAATATTATTACTACCCTTTTGGCGCAGCATTCCAATGTCTCGCGCTCCATTGCTTTGGTGAATAATGCCGCATATTTGTCGATTGCCGGAAAAATTGGGATGGATGTGGTCGTGAGCAAACAATCGCTAACGGTCAATGCTGTGCAAAGATTCATTCACCAACAGCAGGTCGCTTCCATTGCCGGGTTGCCGGGAATCGGCGCCCAGGTGATCGAGTATATTGCGGGCCACGGATGTGAAATCACCTGTGGTGAACTCAAAGATGTTCGCTTTCCCCATAACGCTATTGTCGGTGCGGTGCTGCGTGAAGATGATTTAATCATTCCGCATGGCGATACCCAAATTAGACCCGGTGATAAGGTAGTTGTGTTTGCTCTACCACAGGCTGTAAATGAGTTGGAGAGATTATTTCAAGAAGAGCGCAGTCGTAGTCGTCTATCTCAGTTTCTACATGTGTAGCCGCCAAACATAGGCTAGATTTGCTAGTTGCTGTGGAGAGCCACCATGCACTTTGCCAGTGTAATTCATCTGCAAGGCTTATTATTGATGTTTTTGGCGGCTTCAATGCTGCTCCCCATTCCCTTTTCTTTGTATTATGGGGATGCTGATTATTCGGCGTTGCCCATCAGTGCCGGTATCACCTTCGTTTCCGGTTTTCTCACTTACAAATTTACGCGCTTTAAGCAGGATTTGTGGGCAAAAGAGGGGTTTGCGGTTGTCACACTCGGTTGGATAATTCTCTCTGCATTTGGCGCCTTGCCTTTTATGTTATCTGATGCTATCCCCTCTTTTACCGATGCCTACTTTGAAACGATGTCTGGCTTTACAACCACCGGCGCTACCATTTTAACCGATATCGAGCCGCTCTCGCACGGGATTTTATTCTGGCGCAGCCTGACCCACTGGATTGGCGGCATGGGTATCATCGTTCTATCTCTGGCGATTCTCCCTTTTTTAGGGGTTGGGGGCATGCAGCTTTTTAAGGCCGAGGTTCCAGGCCCGGTAGCGGATAAACTTACGCCTCGGATTACTGAAACGGCCAAAATTTTATGGGGGGTCTATGTCTTGATATCCGCCGCGGAAGCAGCGCTCCTCATGTTGGGTGGGATGGATTTATTTGAGGCTTTGACCCACACCTTTGGCACCATGGCAACCGGCGGCTTCTCCACCCGCAATGCGAGCGTTGGCGCTTATAATAGCGCCTATATTGATTATGTGATTATCTTTTTTATGATAATAGCCGGGTCAAACTTTTCCTTACATTACCGCTTTTTGCGGGGCGATTTTAGCGTTTACCTGCGCAATATCGAGTTTTTATACTTTGTTTCGATTATCGCTTTGGCTACAGTTATTATTGGGGTTGACACCTTCTTTAATCAATATCAAAGTCTGGCAAAGGCACTTCAAGATACGCTTTTCCAGGTCGCATCGATTCAAACAACCACAGGTTTCGGCACGGCAGATTACGAACAGTGGGCTTTTAGCTCGCAATTTGTTTTGTTGACCCTAATGTTTATTGGTGGATGTGCCGGTTCAACCGGCGGCGGGATGAAGGTGATTCGGATTCACCTGTTGATTAAATTTGTCTTTAGCGAAATTACACGCCTTATCCACCCTCATGCGGTTGTTCCGGTGCGCCTGCGTAAAATTACCGTACCCCCCGACGTAGTAACCAATGTATTGGGCTTCTTTATTTTGGGGATTCTTGTATATATTGTAGGAGTTTTTGCCATGGCTGCCCTCGGGCTGGATATGGCGACATCGTTTGGAGCAACGGCAGCCACCCTTTGGAATATTGGGCCAGGTCTGGGCAGTGTAGGACCAACCGATAATTATGCTCACATCCCCTTTCTAGGGAAATGGTTGTTGTCTTTGTATATGTTGATGGGTCGCCTGGAACTGTTTACGGTTATTATCTTATTCTCGCCATCCTATTGGCGAAAATAAAATTTCCATGTATGTTGACGCGGCAATATTATGGTTAGCCTCTATCGGCCTCTTGTCGGGCGGCAATTTGGGTGGCAGTCCATAACTCAAATACATCCACACCCATTGTTTGCGCCTGAGTTGTAATATAAGTTTCATCAAAAGCGGCGCTAAGCTCCGGGTCTAGGCCCAGGTAGTGAAAGACCAACATCTCGTAAATATCGATTTCGTGTTTGTGCGAACGGCCTTCTTGCCAAGCAATTAATTTACCGAGGATAACGTCTTCGGGCCGGGCGCACCAGACTTCAAATGGTTCCAGGCCAGGAGCATCAACAATTTGACGCTCCCGACGCTGAAAGGCTTGCCGGTAGCGTTCGGCCATCGTTAATGGCACCAAATCAGCCTTTTCACCCCGACTACTGTCAATAATGTTGAACATGATGCCTTTGGCAATGGAGTCACGCATCTGGTCAGGATCGGCATAGTAACGGGGCGAAGGATAAGTGGCGGCCAAGGCCTGAATGTGGGTTTCATTCAAATCAACCACAATGTCAATATCATAAGTGACCCGTGTGCTGCCATATAGTGTAGCTGCAAAGGCTCCAATAATCATATAAGGGGCCTGCACACGCTCCAAAGTTCGTAAAATATCAAAGAAAAGACTAAGGTCTGGGGCGGACTCGGCGGTCACGGGCCAATTCCTCTAAGAGTTTCATATTAATTTCCCGTGGCGACATGTTGGGAAAACGGCGGCGTAGGCGACCCCGCATCAGACCAACAGCCAATTCGCGGGCATCTAGCATGGCTCGCAGGCGTTGAGCCGGAGATAATCGTCCCATCAAACGCATTTGGATTAAATCTATGTGATCGAAACGATAGGTCATTGTTTATATACTTGTCGAGTGATATTTTTCTGGCCAGGAAAGTCGCAAAGCCCACTCGGTATCGGCGAGGAATTTTGCGCTTGTGCCAAGTATATCATAACATTACACTATAAACAACGGGGATGTTGACAGGCAGATTAAGGCAAGATTATAGAGCACAAAGGGCACCCTTTTTCCCAAAACTGATAAGCATCATTCATCCTACCCATGTTTTTTTAACATTTTCTCCTTAATCAATTCTGCCAAGGTGCTACCAGATTTTATATTGCAGACATCACCTAGTACACTGTCAAGCCCTTGCCCTCTCATAGCATTGGATAGCTCTATCGCTTGTGGGTCGTCTGGGTTGTCATACAACAGGGCCGCGGCGATACCGGTGGCGAGATTAGTGGGCGTAACCCCCGCTTCTATAGCGAGCAAGGCCGGTTTAATGAGACGGTCATTCGGGGCCAATTTTCGTTTAGGCTCTCTGGCAACCCGAACAATGGGGTCGGGTAGCGCCTCATTGGCAAAGCGTTTAAAAGTGTCTGTAACGTATTGGGCCTGTTGTTCCGGGTTAAGATTGTGTCGTTTAACCAAGGCCAGGCTGATTTCCTCCATTGCTCCCGAAGCCACCTGATGAATCTCGGTATCCTGTAACGCCTGGTGAATAAACTCATAGCCTTTTCTATATCCGAGATAGCCGATGATGGCATGGGCGGTGTTAAGCGTGAAGATTTTTTGTTCAACGTAAGCGTCCAGGTTGTCAGTGGGCTGCATCCCTTTGATGGTAGGCGGTTCGCCAATGAACCCCTCTCGATCAACAATCCACAGCCCATGCCCTTCGGCGATGACCACCAGCGGGTTAGCAGCTCGTTCTGCTTCGCTGGGATTGGTCACCACCTGATCGATCACACAGCGAGGAAAGCCGATGTACTGTTCGGCGTAGGTCTGATCTTGGGGGGGCAAATGGCTATAGACATGCTCCTGCAAAATTCTGGAATTGTCAATCAGATTCTCACAAGCGATGATATTGAGCGGTGTCTCCAGGCCAAGTTCAGCCCGTCGTTGCAGGCCCTTGGCGATAACCGGGGCTATTATCCGTAGCACATTGGGCCCTACCGCCGTTGTAATGATTGTAGCCTGGGTAATGGCCTCGACCACCTCGTCTTCGGCCTTGCCGTTAATGGCCCGGACATTTTCCACCGTGGTCGCCTGGGCCTGACCGTCAATGATCTCTTTGATGGTATAGCGGCCTTGCTGGTTGATAGCTTCAACCACAGCATCAATCACATCAACAAAAATCAGCTTATAACCAGCCCGGGCCAGCAGAACCCCGATAAAGCCTCGTCCAATATTGCCTGCCCCAAATTGAATTGCGATATTCGTCATGATCTACCCTTTGTTTCCATTGGCTTTTGAAAATGTTCTGAGACTAAGGCTATCAACCGTTCGGCGGACTTCGGTGGCAGAGGCACATTCTAGGGCTTCGGCTGCCAATCGTTTGGCGGTTGAGAGAGAAAGTGAGCGAATTTGGGCTTTCACTGCCGGGATAGCCGGAACGCTCACGCTTAACTCATCCACACCCAGCCCCACCAAAATAGGCACTGCCTGCGGGTCTGCCCCAAGTTCGCCGCAGACGCCGACCCATTTACCGGCGGCATGGGCCGCTTGTACGGTTTTGTCAATCAACCGCAACACAGCCGGGTGCAGGCCATCGGCCTGGGCTGACAGTTCTGGATGGCCGCGGTCCATCGCCAGGGTATATTGGGTCAGGTCGTTGGTGCCAATCGAAAAGAAATCGACATCCTTGGCAAAGATATCGGCCAGCACCGCCGCCGCCGGAATTTCAATCATGATACCCACTTCAATCTGCGGGCTACTGAGTTCCGCTTGTACTTCATCAACCAGCCGTCGCGCTGCGCTTAGTTCTGCTACATTGGCGACCATTGGAAACATCACCCGCAGCGAGCCAAACTCGGCTGCCCGGAGGATGGCCCGCAGTTGGCTACGCAACAAATCTGGCCGGGCCAGACACAGCCGAAGCCCGCGGACACCCAAAAAAGGATTTTCTTCAGGAGGCATGGGGACATAAGGCAGTGGTTTGTCGCCCCCAACATCAAGGGTGCGAACAATGACCGGATGGCCGTCCAACGCGACGGCAATATCTCGATAGACCTTGAACTGCTCGGCCTCCGAAGGGGCGTCCGTTCGGTCCAGAAATAGAAACTCTGAACGCAAAAGGCCAACCCCTTCGGCCCCAAAACCGAGTGCCTGTTTGGCGTCGGCCACGTTACCAATATTCGCCACCACTTCAACCTGGTGATTATCTTGGGTGATGGCTGGTTTCAAGGCGGCCTCTAATTCGGTGGCCCGTCGAATTTTATGCTCTTCTTGGAGATTTTTGGCGGCAGTTAAAACTTCCGGGTCAGGGTCTAGGGTCAGAGTGCCGGTATCGCCATTGAGAATGGCCGAAGTTCCGTTTTTCAGTTTTAAGACCCCAGAACCGGCTCCAACGATGGCCGGTAGCCCCAAGGCACGAGCCAGGATGGCCGTATGGGCATTCGCCCCACCAATAGCGGTACAAAAACCCAGTACCCGATTTACGTCTAGCGAGGCCGTATCCGATGGGGCTAAATCTTCCGCAATGAGAATAACGGGGTCGCTGGGTAATTCTGAGGTATCCCCATCAGCCCCAACCAATATCTGTAACACCTTGTTCCCGACATCGCGTATGTCGGCAGCCCGCGCCGAAAGCAGCTCATCTTGAAGCGCGGCCAACTGTGCGGCGGTGCTTTTGATGGTTGCTTGCCAGGCATGACCGGCGCTGGCACCACCCTCTATCCGCGTTGAGGCAGACTCGAATAGATCGGGGTCTTCCAGAATGGCTTGATGGGCTTCAAAAATCGCTGCTTCCTCCGCGCCGATGCGTTGTTTCACCTCGGCATGGAGCGTTATTAGCTCACTTGTGGCTGCGGCGATGGCCTCCTGCAGGCGTGATTTTTCGTGAGCGGGATCAGTGGCGGTTTCATCAACAACAATCTCGACCTTTTTAAACTGATACAGGGGGCCGATAGCAATGCCTGTCGAAGCGGGAACTCCCCGGACAACTCGCTCGTCACTCTCAGCTTTCTCTGGACGAGCAGGTTTTGCTTGCGGTTGGCTATCTGAGATAACTTGGCCCTCGGCTTTGTCCTTTTGCGGTTTCGATTGCTGACCATCTTGCGGGGGATGCTCATCACCCAGGCCGTCTTCTATGGCTGCTTTCAAGATGGCAACAGCTTCGTCCTCATCTGGCCCATTAACAATAAGCCGGATTTGTCCGCCGCTTTCCACACCCAAGGTCAAAATTGAAATCATACTCTTGGCATTGGCTTTTTTAGCCCCGTGTTGCAAGCGAATATCCGATTTAAACTGCTTGGCCGTATTGACAAATACCTTGGCGGGTCGGGCGTGCAGCCCCGAAGGATTGTGAATAACCAGATCAAGTTCTTTCATAAATAGTTGGCCTCCTATTTGGAATTGCCGGTAGATGGGAGCTACCCGCAGGTAGGTTGGGAAAGACCTCTCCCATCTATTTTTTGTTACCTGCTAGTCCGTCTAAAGCTCTTCTTCCACCTGTGGACGGGTGAGGCGTTCAATAATCAGCATAGGGTCGGTAGCCCGAATGAGTTCTTCGGCGGATTCTTCCTCTTCAATGGCTTCGGCCAAATTAGCCAGGATGCCCACATGTTCATCGGCGGTGGCGGCAATACCAACCACCAGATAGGCCGTTTCGTCTTCATCGGCATCCCAGACTACTCCTTCGGGGTATTGCACCACCGAGATACCGGTACTGTGAATACTCTCTTTATTTTCAAATTGGCCGTGGGGAATGGCGACTCCATTACCAATATAGGTTGACATGGTTTGCTCACGGGCCAGCATACCCTCAACGTATGATGGGGTTACATGCCCGGCCTGCACCAATAGCTCACCAGCTAATCTAATGGCACTCTCTTTGTCTGTGGTTGGTACATTTAACCGGACGGTATCTGTACTTAAAATGGCCATAATTCTACCCAATCCCCTTGATCATGCCGTCATTTTGGATAGCATTTATGATTTTATCAAAGACCGGAATGTTCTGAAAATCATTAAAAGGAATAACAACGGCCCAGGGCGCTTTTTCGAGCGCCAACGTAGCCAACTGTTTATGAACCACAACCACCTGGGCATCCTCTGGAATGGAACGGGCGGGTGTATGCGCCACTTTCACATTGAGATTGGCTGCCTTTATTTTCTTCTTGAGTTTATTAGTTACCATCAAGCTAGACCCCATACCGGCTTCGCAGGCGATAACAATCTTCTTAACTTCAGATGCACGGATTGACTTTGCCATTATGTTCTCCTTAATTGTGCTGGCTTGTCACCCTACGACTATTCAGAAAATCTCTCGCAAAGACGCAAAGTTCACTAAATTATATATATTTGTTTTCTTTGCGCCTTTGCGCGAGGATTATTCATCTCAAGCTATGGTGATGTAGGGTAATGAATTGTACTAGAATGTACGGAATGTGTCCCAAATTGTTAGATTTAGAGTGAAATTTGGGACACCCCTCTCCGCATGAAACTTTTTTATCGAGCTGCCGGAGCTGGAGCAGCGCCAAAATCGGTCTCTTCCTCTTCGTCCCAGTCCCAGTCGTCCAAATCTTCTTCGGAGGCAATCTCTTTTGCCGGGTAGAACCTGAGTATAGCTGATCCGGCTCCAAAAGAGGCTGCCGCTCCAAGCAGAACTCCGGCCAGTACAGCAAAGTGTTGCCCCAAGGGGATAACCGCCAGATAGGCAAAGATCGAACCAGGGGAAGGTGTGGCGACCAAACCGGCCCCAGAAATAACGAACCAGGTGTCGGCTACCAGACCACCGGCCCATAACGCTACAATCATAATAGGATGGGCTAAAACATAAGGGAAATAGATTTCGTGGATGCCGCCAAAGAAATGAATGATGATAGCGCCGGGAGCCGACTGTTTAGCCAGGCCTTTACCCATAAACCAATAGGCTAAAAGAAGCCCTAAACCAGGCCCGGGATTCGTCTCCAGTAAGAACAGGAGGGAGCGACCAGCATCTTCGACCTGAATAACACCGAGGGGGGCCAGGATGCCGTGGTTAATGGCATTGTTCAGGAATAATACTTTGGCCGGTTCGATAAACAGGGCTGCTAAAGGCAGTAGACCCGCATTGACCAGGAACTGCACGCCCGATCCCATAAAGCTTGTTAGCCCCTGAACAATTGGGCCAACGAGCAGGTTGGCTATGATCGCCAGGATTGCGGCCAAAATCCCCGCCGAGAAATTATTGACCAACATTTCAAAGCCTGTCGGGATTTTACCTTCGACAGCGTTATCAAACTGCTTCATTAACCAGCCAGCCAGTGGCCCCATAACCATGCCCCCAATAAACATGGGGATGTCGGCCCCAACCACGGTTCCCATGGTGGCAACGGCTCCAACCACACCACCCCGCGTTCCGTGTACCAGATGCCCCCCGGCAAATCCAATCAAGAGCGGCAACATGGCGGTAATCATTGGGCCGACAAGCGCTACCAACTTTTCATTGGGGGTCCAGCCAGTAGGGATGAATAGTGCGGTAATCAATCCCCAGGCGATAAAAGCCCCCAGGTTAGGGATAATCATAGCGGCCAGAAAGCCACCAAATCGCTGTAATCTTGCTTGCATAATAGAGTCTCCTCTTTTTATTTATGATAGGTTTTAGATATTGAATTGGACCATTGTGCTTTGCATAGAGGAGCTTTTTGAACTGGTTTTAGAATTGGTAATTAGTAAATGGTAATTAAGGCCAATAACCAATTACTAATTACCGTCGCTTCAGCAAGTTTGAATAGTATAGCTGAACAGTTACTGATTTTGACCATCTAAAAGCGTGCGGTACAATACCTACCGCAGAGCAAAATTCTCCTAAAGCAAAGTGCTTGGGTGTATAACTAACTCTGTAACTTGGAGGAGGCACCATTGGACTGCCCAGTCGGTAATGGTGTCTCTTCGCTTTTTGTTCCCTGTTTAGCCACAAGAGAACATTACGCCGCAATCATTTACTACATACGCTGTCCCTTTCTTTGATATTAAATATTTATCCATAAATTCCTGGAGTGCGGAATTTATTCCACGTTATGAATAGGCAGACTGAAGCCTGCACTCCTATTTACGGATAGGTTCTAAACTTAAAATCTAACTTAATGATGTTTGGTCTATTCTCCTACCTCCCTTCAGCCTGATACCTTGGCCCGTTTAAGTTAACCAATGGGTTATTGTCTCGATATCTTCGGGTAACAGTAAGGGGTGTACCTGAATAACCGGTAAGCCAGGTTTAGGTGGTCGCAGTAAAGGCACTGTACTGATAAGTAAGTGAGCCCCGGCCACATTTTCTGGGGTCAACTCGCGTAATGATAGAACTCCCATTATTTCCAAACCAGGGAACCTCGTCTTGAGCCGGGCAACCAGCAACTGAGCCGTAGCCATACCACTCGGACAGATAATGAGAACTCGTTTGGGACGGTAGGGTCTTTCTCTGACAAACGCAGCTCTAAGTAACAGGGTCAGGGTGTCAATTTCACCTGGTGGCAGGTGGACCCCGGTACGTTCGGTAACCAAAAGGGCCAGCTCTTGGGCAATGTTATACTCAAGGTTATATTGGCGTGATAGAGCAGCGCTATCGGACCAAGAGGGGGGCGCCCACAAATTAAACCGTTGACGCATGATGGCCGGTATGATGTGGGCAATCAGACCATCTCGCAAGGCGGTATCGTGACGGAGTCCCGGTGTGGAAAAGGCTTTGACTACTTCATCCATAAGCTCATCAATCAATTCTGTCAATGTAGGATCTATTTCAAGATCACCCGGCCACACATGGTCACGTAAACCGGCCAACAGATGCATGGTGATACCAGCGGTTTCAGACGCAGGGGCATTACGTTGACAGTCAGGCCACATGTGTTTTGCCACATCAACGGCCACTTGCCATACTTTTTGAGATTCAAGCCACTGGAGGGTTTCGGTATCAAAGTCAATGAATTGTCCCATTTGGACCCGATATCGTTGAATTGAGAAGGCCAGTGTCAAAAGAAGTACTGCGTCGTCTGTAAAGCGGCCACCCTGCTGGGCTTCGGCATACGTTACCCATTCTAAGGCGGTTTGAGTATCTAAGTCACGCAATAATTTGCTGAAATCCTGAACAATCGGTAACTGTCCGGTGTCGGATAGTGAAGAGTTGAGACCGTCATGGTACGTCATGGCTGTCAATGGGTCTTCAAACGGAATATCTCCCCATAATATAGCGGCGAGAGCCTGTCTCCGAGCCATCTCTGAACCATCAAGAAATAAGCCATAGTTGGGACGGCGGATCAATTCTAGCCCAAAATCTTGTACCCAGGCTTCAATCGGGTCTAAATCTTTAAGGATTGTGGTGCGCGATATAGAGGTAACATATTGCAACCTGTTAAGAATGAGAGGTTCGCTGGCCATTAACAGGTTAAGGGCAAAAAGCTGTTGACGTTGTCCTGGGGTTAAAACCAGTTGATAATTTGATTGTGCGTCTAATTCATGGAGCAGGCTGAGGCGTTGGGGGGATGAACACTCGATAATAATACCAACACCAGGAGTAGCCTTCAATACAGCATCATGCTGTACCAACCAGGTCTTGATTGGCTTGAGCCTATAAGTAACCTGGCGCGGGGTCAGATTCATCTGACCGGCAATCTCTGTGACCGCTACCGGTGTACTGGTATTGAGTAATTCATATAGTAAATCACGTTGTTGGATCGTCAACGATGCCATATCGACTCGGCTACCTTGCCTAATTCTGGCTATTATGCCACTGTTTAATTTAATGCCTAGAGATTGTTAATCTGTTTTATGGTTAGGTCGTTGTGACAAATATAGACCATTCATCCGTATCTATGACAAGAATTGCGCATCTAGTTCTGCGAAGAAGGTGTCGATGACTAACCGAGCCGGTTCTCCCCGGACTCCAAAGCCAAGTTTCTGACCTACCGGGTCAACAGGGTACGACATGGCCGAGACCATACACTGCTCCGGCGATTGAGCATCTATCTTGACTTGAAGTTGGACTCGGTTGTTGATGTATTCGTTTTTGATCTTTTTGTTGAAGTTGGCGTCTAGTCGCCCTTTGGTGGGGTTACTTTTATTGGATTCTTTCCCGCCCAACCCCTTGATTATCTCTGAAGCAGATTGACTTATGAATTCGGCGGAATGATTATACACTTTTCTATGTTTTGCCTCGTAAGCCATGATACTCCTCCTTTGCTTGACGTTCCCATTATAACAGCTTTTGTTCGATACAGGTTAATTGATTAACCTGTTCTTTAACATTATAGATATGACAAAAGTTGACTATTTCCAGTACTAGGAGTAAATGTGACGTAATTGAAGCCACTGTTCTTCTAACTTTATCTCAGCTAACTTGTCAAGAATGCATGAAGCCTATATAGTTAATGCTGCTACAAAGGAAGTCTAAATCTTGCATGTCAAATTTAATTCACTAGAAAGGATATCGTTATGAGTGATAAGCAGTGGAACAGCCCCCCTGCAATGCAAATTGATCCCAAAAAGAAATACTGTGCGACAATTGAGACCAACCGAGGCACCATCGAAATAGAGTTGGCCGCTCAATATGCGCCTAAAACAGTCAACAATTTTGTCTTTCTGGCGCAAGAAGGATTCTATGACGGGGTAAGCTTTCATCGAGTAATTAATAATTTCATGATTCAAGGTGGAGATCCTGCTGGAACAGGTAGAGGTGGCCCTGGCTACAAGTTTGAAGATGAGTTTGCGGGCAACCCATTGACCCACGAGGCAAAGGTGCTTTCGATGGCGAACGCCGGGCCAAATACCAATGGTAGCCAGTTCTTTATTACCCACGAGCCGCAACCACACCTCAACGGAAAACATACGGTCTTTGGTAAAGTAACCCAAGGTCACGATGTGGTCGATGCCATTAGCCAGGGTGATACTATGACAAAGGTGACAATTACTGAAAACTAAAGGTGATGATGGAGTAACTGCCTCCACTTTTAATGGGGCCAGCCTATCGGACTGGCCTCATTTGTTTTTGTAACCCATTGTCAGCCGCACATAGATGTGCTAAAATGGGCAAAAGAGAGATTGGCAGAGCCTATGACCGAAATAACCCGAGAGAAAGTTTTACAGATTATAGAGGCGGCTCGTAAAAAGGGAGAAAAGCCGGACCTTAATGAGGCTGATTTGAGTAGAATAGACCTCAGCGAGGCGGATCTCAGCGGAATTGACCTTAGTGGGGTTGATCTCAATGGAGCAAACCTCGGCGGGGCAATCCTCACCGGTACAAATCTCATAGGGGCGGATCTTAGCGAAGTAGATATGCGCCGGGCACATCTTGGTGGGGCAGACCTTAGCGGGACGGATCTCTTCAAAGCCGACCTTTTTGGGGCAAAGCTCAACAAGGCCAATCTGATTGGGGCTAAGTTAATCAGGGCCAATTTGATCGAAGCCGACTTGAGCGAAGCTAACCTTAACGAAGCAGACTTCAGTTGGACAGACGCTATCAGTGTGAATCTTCGTGGCGCGAATCTCAGTAAAATCAACCTGATCAAAGCAAATTTGGTGGAGGCAGACCTTACTGAGGTCAATTTAAGTTTAGCAAATATCAGTGGGACAAGTTTGGCTAGAGCCAAGCTCAACCAAGCCAATCTCAGTCAAGCAGACCTTAATGGTGCGGATCTTCATCAGGCAATACTTAGTTATACTAATTTAAGTCAGGCTAACCTCAATCATGCAAACCTGGCCGAAGCGGATTTGAGTCATGCCAATCTAAATGGTGCTAATCTCGGTGGGGCGAATTTAACCAGAGCAAAACTAACAAATGCAATCTTAAAAGAAGCCAATCTTGTTGGAGCGAGTCTAAATAGGGCGGACATAAGCCGGGGGGACCTTAGTGGGGCAGACCTCAGTAGAGCAATATTGAACGCAACCAATCTGACCAGGGCTAACCTCCGCCGAGCAAATCTCAATGGAACGGACCTCTATGGGGCGTATCTCGTTGAAGCCAACTTGAGTGAGGCCAATGTTGATGGAGCGGACCTTAGCGAAACCAAAGTGGGCGGTACTATTTTTGGCAGCATCGACCTCGCTGTGGCGAAGGGTCTTAAGACAATGGAACATTGGGGGCCTTCAATCATCGATATCAATACCCTTTCCCGCTCAAAGGGCAAAATCTCCGAGGTGTTTCTCCGTGGGGTTGGGGCTGCTGACTCCTTAATTGACTATTCCGCCTCTCTAGCACATGAGAATATTGATATTTACAGTTGTTTTATCAGTTACTCTACCGAGGATAATATCTTTGCCAGCCAGTTATACATCGATTTGCAGCAAAATGGCGTCCATTGTTGGATTGTTTCCGAGGAGATGAAAGAAGACGATAACATTGGTTTTATTATTGACCAATCTGGCTGGCTTCATGATAAACTTGTTCTGGTGCTATCAGAACACTCAGTTAATACCAATTGGCTTAAGAAAGAGGCTGAAGCGGTTCTTGAAGAGGAAAATAAGCGTAAAGAACAGATGTTAATCCTGATTGCACTGGATACAGCAGTCTTGGCTAAGGATGAGGCATGGAAAACCTATCTTGGCCACCCAAGAGAAATTATTGACTTTAGCGCATGGCGAAACGATGATGCCTATGATGAAGCATTTGAGCAATTAGTACGAACTTTAAAGGTTAAAGAGGCAAGAGGTTAGGGCTTACAAATATTTAAGTGATGATACAGTGTTAATCACCCTACCATCATTTAATGACATAAGATTGAAAGACCTCTTGAATTAGTTGTGATAATTCAAGAGGTCTTTTTTGTGCTGTCTTTATTTAAAGGCGCTAGGTCGTGTACCTGTTACATGTTTGGGGCGTTGTTGGTTAATAACTCGTTGTGGTGTAGTTTGCGGTAGCGCCTGAGACTGTTGTGGTTGTTGGCGTTGTTGTTGAGCTTTAAGTTTATTAGTCTGCTGCGACGAATTATTTTGACCGCTCATGATTACCAAGGCTCCTAGACCCAGAACGCCCACAATCATTATCCCCGCTGCGATAATCCACCACGGGAAATTTGAACTGTTTGTGGTATCGGCAGTTGGGTTGGTAACAGCGGGTGGCGTGGCATCTGCTGGCTGCTCTTGCGGTACGCTTTGCTGCTCGGCGCTACTTTGTACTGCATTTTGCTCCCCACCATTGCCGATAGCCAAAGGTGTGATTTGGCTAGGAATGGTTTGCAGATCGATGGAAACGAGCTTGGCTTTTTCTATATTGATGGTAGAAGGGCCTGGAGTTAGCACATTAAACGTAACCCGCGCCAAAGGCCCAGTTCCATTAGCCGGTGGCGCCGGGTTGAGCAGCGTCAGGGCAAAGATGATGGTACCTTCTGCCTCGTTGACCCGGTTGGCAACAACAAAGCCTTTGTCAGCGGGTAACAGATTGCCAGCCTCAATTTGGATGCCCTCTTGATTGGGGTTGGAATCTTGAACCGAGACAACTGCCGGATCATAGGTGAGCTGAACTTCAGCCCCATACATGTTAGTCACATTTTCGGCAATAATATCTACGGTCAAGCGACCATCGGTGGAATCCACAGGCTGTAAATAAACCCTGGCCCCCTCTTGAGCAGATGCTAAAGATGACCCTACAAATAATAATAAGATCATGCTCATCGCCACATTGAAGATAAGTTTGAACGGACTCTTAGAAAAAAGTTTCATTTTATTATCGTTCCTATCAACTAAACTGACAAAGATGGTTCTGGGGTGCAAAAGCTAGCTTTTGCACCCCAGAACCTAATACTGGGTGATGTTACTAGATTACGATAATTCTTATGGTTGGCAGACCCAAGGATTACCCTCGGAGGTTTGACCAAAGTTCGCGGACATCAAGATCAAGTCTAAGATATCAACCTCACCATCCACATTTAGGTCAGCGACTTCATCTGATGCAGTGCTACCAAAGACAGTGCCGATGGCTACGGCGTCAGTAATGTCGATCTCACCGCTGTCATCAAGGTCTCCGGCCAGCAGAGTGACGCTTTCCAGAGCTGTAGAGGTAGTGTTATGGTCTGCATCTGCACAAGTTGCCGCCAGAAAACCATCGCTATTGGCTGTTAGGGTATAAAGACCAAAGTCAACGTCAGAGAACAAGAAATCACCGTTGGCGTCGGTTACAGTGGAAAGGGAAGCCCCGTCTGTAATACTATGTCCGGCTTGGTTATCGTCGGCACGCCCTTGGACTTTAACATTGCCCGTTATATCGGCACTCGTTGCTACGACCACCACAACATCCAAATTAATCACCTGGTCTACCGGCACATCTATGCCTCCCTTACGTCCCAACTTAACACCTGATAGGGTGAGCGAGGACGCATCGGGGTCAGTCACTGCATTCGCCTGGAATTCCACACTTAGTAAGGTTAGCGGGCCGGTCAAATCATCTACATCTCCCTCACGGCTGGCAGCCGCTTCAATTGCTGCTGCGCCAATGTCAAACTTGGCAGTGACAGGGAAATCGGTGTTAAGTGCTGCGGAGCCATCTACGAGCGAAAAGACTGCATCATCCCAATTAAGCTGAAATTGGAAACCAAAAATACCGGGGTCAGGTATGTTAGAAGCAACAATGTCTATTGAAAAGGTGTTCCCTTCATTAACCTCAGTTGGGCCAACCACTTCTACAGTCAAGCCAGAAGGCTCTGATGTTGGGGTGGTACTAGGCACTGGGGTGGCCGTCGCGCCATCGGTAGGCTCAGCCGTTGGGGTTTCCGTCGTGTCACCGGTAGGTCCAGCCGTTGGGGTTTCCGTCGTGTCACCGGTAGGTTCAGCCGTTGGCGTTTCTGTCGTGTCACCGGTAGGTTCAGCCGTTGGGGTTTCCGCCGTACCATCAGTTGGAATTGCTGTTGGTGTAGCCGTGGCGCCGTCAGTAGGTTCGGCCGTTGGGGTTTCTGTTGTGCCATCAGTAGGTTCTGCTGTTGGTGTGGTGTCAGCCGGTGTTGGAGTGAAGGTTGAGGTTGGGTTCCATCCTGCTTGAGCAAGTCCACTCGCCTCAGATACTTGTGCGGAGGATCCCCATGCAAAAATGCCTAAAGTAAATAGAAAAATAGCTAAAATTATAGTGTTTTGATATGGTTTAAACTTACCTGCCATTATTTCCTCCATGTTAATTACAAATTATGCCTATTCATCAATTGAATTTCTGCTGATGGATATTTCTTGGACCTGACACGAAGTTGGATACATTATTCTCTGACTATGGATTAGGCTTATGAGTAGTAGTGATGGTCAGAGATATTATTCAAGCCTGAGTCAAATCTTAGAAGTGTCCATGAGCATACCCTTTCTTCTTCTATAACAACTATAGAGCAGGGGTGGTGTTGCAGACCCAGGGATTAGCTGCCGAGGTCTGACCAAAGTTAGCCGCCATCAAGATTAAATCCAGAATGTCAACCTCGCCATCAGCATTTAAATTAGCGATTTCGTTAGGGTCGGTACTTCCAAAAACAGCGCCAATACTAACAGCGTCCGTAATGTCGATTTCGTCGTTATCGTCGATATCACCGGCCAACAACACTGTGTTGTCAAGAGTTGTTAAGGCATCGGTGGTATGGACAACGCCTTCACAAGTAGCGGCCAAGAAACCAGGGTTGTCTGCGGTTAGTGAATATGTATCGGCTGGAGCATTGTTGATGAGGAAGTCTCCGTTGGTATCGGTCTCATCAGATAGCTCACCCCCCAAATCACCAGTGGCAATAACGGTATGTCCCGCTTGATTATCAGAGGCTCGACCTTCAGCTGTGACGTTACCTGCTATATCACCATTGCCGGGTACAGTACCATCATCTCGAATGATAACATCTAGGGGTACTAGCCCACCTATGGGAACTTCTATACCGCCTTTAGCACCTAGCTTTACATTCTCTAAGCCAATAGTCGTTGTCTGTCCTTCCGGTGGTTCGGTAGGCCCAACGGCCTCCATGGTTAAGGTAGCTAGCACAACATTACCACTAACATTATCTAAGTCACCTTCGCGGCTGGCTGCCCATTTGACGAGGCCCTCTTCAAACGAAGATACGGCAATAACAACCGGCTCCAAGTCTTCGCCCGAAACTAAGCTGCCTTCTACGGCCTCCAGATGGGCTGGATCATAAGTTAATTCAAATTGACTGCCGAAAATTCCATCCGTAACACCTTGGGCCACAATAGATATTTTGAATGTGTCGCCTACATTAAAAATAGGCGTAGGATTCACGGCGGCAGCTCTTATCCCATTCTCTGAAATAATAATCTGAAGTGATAGTTCAGCCGGTTCTTGAGCGGTAGCGGGGCTAGCTGAGGCTTGCATCCAGACCATACTAACGATAGCAATAGCAATACCCACGGAATATGCGAGTATTCGATAGTAGGTTCTGTGCTCAAATTTCATTTTAATCTCCTTTCATTTACTATTTGAATGAGTTGATTTCGTAATTTGTTATAAAAACACATTTTCATAGTTTCATAGTCAATTCTGATACCTCCTCTTCTCAATATGTGGCAAAGAAAAAGAGGCTCGACCCGACACTACATCTGGTGTGACAAAAAATTGCCAGATTTTACCAGGTGTAATGGCAAGCAAGCCTCGTTTAACAATAGTTAACAAAGAGTTTTGCCACTCAATTTTAACTACAGGGATATTATTTTGGTGAATTAAAGGTGACCGGTTGGCCGTAGTAGGAGATAATTCTGCTTGGCCGGGTTGGAGACAACGCAAAATAGTGGTTATGCTCCCAATAATAGTTCTCAGATTTATAAGCTGTATCTGGTCAACGGGAGATAACTGGGCCAAAGTAAATGAATTTGTGGACGGATTACATCTGTCCAGCATGAAATAGCTGGATGGAGTCCAGAATTGGCTCATGGTACTAACCACTATTTAGGTTGGTAAGGTGCAAAAAACACATCGCTTGTTGTTATCCCAATAAAATTAGGATAATATGTCAACAAGGCTTTAACTTATTAAGCAAACACAGCATAACATACCCCCTTTGCTTTAACAATAGCAATTCGGTACTGTTTTGTTAAATCGTAATAAGGTAATAAGTACTGATAAGTATCACAATTGAATAGGAGTAGCTTAAAAAATGTGGTATAATTGCCTTGGTAGTGAATGTTTGGAGGCTACCTCCCCCAACATAATATATTTATTTCCACACTCACCAAAATTTCTCACACAAGGAGATTACATGTGAAACTTCACGAATATCAATCAAAGCGTATTTTTGCAGAACATGGTATACCAATTCCACAAGGAGAAGTTGCCACGTCTAAAGATCAAGCTAGAGAAATTGCCAAAAAATTAGATGGGCCAGTTGTTATCAAGAGCCAAGTTCTGGTAGGTGGACGAGGTAAGGCAGGTGGCGTTAAAGTTGCCAAAACCGCTAATGAAGCCGAAATGTTGGCAGACCAGATTTTGGGGATGAATATCAAAGGCTTGACGGTTGATAAAGTCTTGGTTGATGAAGCGGCTGACATTAGAGACGAAATCTATCTAGGTATTGTGATTGACCGTGCCCTACAGAAGCCGGTTATTATTGCTTCTGCAGAAGGTGGCGTTGAAATAGAGGAAGTAGCCAAAACCAATCCTGAGGCTATTAAACGCTTACCTGTAGACCCTCAGATTGGCTTGATGGATTATCACGCCCGGAATTTGGCCTTTGAGCTGGAGTTGAAGCGGGCGTATGTCGGTCAATTTATGAAAATTCTCAAAGGATTGTACCAATCATTTGTTGATACAGACGCAAGTTTGGCCGAGATTAACCCGTTGGTCATCACCGGTGATGACAAATTGCTGGCTGTTGATGGCAAAATTGTATTGGATGACAATGCCCTTTATCGACATCCTGACCTGGCTGAATTGCGGGATATGCAGGAAGAGTCTCCTTCTGAGCGTGAAGCCCGGCTGGCTGGTCTAAGTTTTGTCAAACTGGATGGCGAAATTGGCTGTATGGTCAATGGCGCGGGGCTGGCGATGGCTACTATGGATATTGTTAAATATTATGGTGGTGAACCGGCCAACTTTCTGGATATTGGCGGCGGTGCTCAAGCCGACAAAGTCGCGGCAGCCTTGCGGATTATCCTTAGTGACCCCAAGGTTAAGAGTGTTCTCTTTAACATTTTTGGCGGTATCACACGCTGTGACGAGGTAGCTCGTGGTATCTTGGAAGCACTAGACGAAGTTCAAACGGCTGTGCCGATGGTCGCTCGCCTGGTTGGGACAAATGAAAAAGAAGGGCGGCAGATATTGGCCGAAGCCAACATGCCGAGCGCCTCTAGTTTGGGCGAAGCGGCCAAAAAAGCCGTAGAATTGGCGAAGGGAGCGTAATCATGGGTATTCTTGTTGGAAAAAATACACGTCTGTTGGTACAAGGTATTACAGGTCGAGAAGGGGCTTTTCATACTCAGCAAATGATTGAATACGGTACGCCGGTTGTGGCTGGTGTCACCCCTGGCAAGGGTGGCGAATGGGTTCACGGCGTGCCAGTCTTTGACACGGTCAAAGAAGCTGTAAATACCAGAGGAGCTAATACCAGTATCATCTATGTTCCGGCTCGTTTTGCTGCCGATGCTATTATGGAGTCTGCTGATGCGGGCATTAAATTGATTATCTGTATAACCGAGGGTGTGCCGATTTTGGATATGGTGCGGGTGCAACGCTTTTTAGCCGAAAAAGAAGCTCGTTTAATTGGGCCAAATTGCCCTGGTTTAATAACACCCGGCGAAGCTAAAGTAGGTATTATGCCTGGGCATATTCATAAACCGGGCAGCATCGGGCTTCTTTCGCGTAGTGGTACACTAACTTACGAGGTTGTTCAAGCCTTGACCGACAAGGGTCTTGGTCAAAGTACCGCTGTTGGTATTGGCGGCGACCCCATTATTGGTAGTACCTTTATCGATATCTTGCAGCTTTTTGAAAGTGACCCTTTGACAGACCAAGTGGTGCTTATTGGCGAAATTGGCGGCACAGATGAACAAGCAGCGGCTCGCTATATTACCGAAAAAATGAGCAAGCCCGTCACCGCTTTCATCGCCGGACGCACGGCCCCACCGGGTAAACGGATGGGTCATGCTGGTGCTATCATCCAGGGTGGCGAGGGTACAGCCGCCGAAAAAATTAAAGCCTTTGAAGCTGCTGGCGTAAAAGTGGCTCAACAGCCAGAAGAAGTCGCCGCTATGGTGGCCGAGTTAGTATAAGAAGCGATCAGTTGATTATTATTTAAATTGAATTTGTTGATAGGGGTTGGCCATTAGGTTGACCCCTTTATTGTGGCATTTCCCTAAGAGCTTGTGAAATAGTAACCGAATGAATCCTGATAAACTGCACCAACAGATCAGTAACTTTCTGGATTTCAGTATTTCTGAAAAATCCGTACCATTTCACACCCATGAGATGGTTGAGAAGCAAACTTATCGCCGAAGTTTGATAAGTTATCAAGGCGATGAAGGAGATGATATCCCGGCCTATCTTCTCATGCCAAAGGGGATAGGCCCATTTCCCGCTGTGCTGATCCATCACCAACATAACGGCGAGCGACATCTTGGTAAGAGTGAGGTTTGTGGTTTGGCTGGTAATCCGCTACAAGCATTTGGCCCTGCCTTGGCAGAAAGGGGTATTGTGGTTTTGGCTCCAGATTCCATATGTTTTGAAGATCGTCGAAAAAACCGGGCTGGCACTGAGCCTGATGAGGCTGCCGATTGGCTTCAACACTTCAA
>Ga0210124_1000436_pt1 | contig 21598 bp, 17 predicted proteins | sample Muzzi_PWC_D2_FD_185554 | JGI IMG/M metagenome (GOLD analysis project Ga0210124, IMG submission 185554) | Wetland microbial communities from San Francisco Bay, California, USA, that impact long-term carbon sequestration - Muzzi_PWC_D2 (SPAdes) | ecosystem: Environmental > Aquatic > Marine >... | reverse complement strand
TGGCTAATCTCCATCAAGTGGTCATCAATGACCACGGCCAGATGGTAAGTCGGGATACCGTCAGATTTCATCAAAACAGTGTCTTCCAAATTGGCATTTTGAAAGGTAATATCACCTCGGATCATATCATGGACAGTTATTTCACCTTCTAAGGGTAATTTAGCCCTGACCGTATGACTTTCCCCATGAGCAGCCCGCTCGGCTGACTCAGCCGGGCTGATATTGCGACAGTGACGGTCATAGCCGGAAAGATGCTTTTTCTGACGCTCTTTACGTACCTCTTGCAATCGCTCCGGGGTGCAGAAACAGCGATAGGCATGTCCGTTGTCAATGAGTTGCTGACAATATTCCTGGTAAATATCCAGCCGTTCGGTTTGGGTGTACGGGCCATAATCGCCGCCCACTTCCGGACCTTCATCCCAATCCAGGCCAAGATAGCGTAATCCCTTGAGCAGCCAGGTTAGCGATTCGGGGTTATAGCGCTTCTGGTCGGTATCTTCGATGCGCAGGATAAATTTTCCGCCGTGGTGACGGGCAAAAAGATAATCAAAAAGCGCGGTTCTGGCTCCGCCTACATGGAAATCACCCGTAGGGCTGGGTGCGTATCGGACCCTGACCTCGTTGGAAGTTGTACTCATTTGTTGTTACGTCCTCTGTAAGATTCTCTATCCGTTATTATAAAAGAGGGCCTTAACGCGAGGCAAATTCAGGTATATAAGCGGAATCACCAGGGTGAGAGCAAAACGAATACCATTGGCTGCAACCTGTGATATTGTAAATTGACCGTTCGAAGTGGAGATAAAAACAGGCAAAAACAACCCAATGAGATTAAAGCTAGTCCAAATTGTGATGGCCCAGAGAAAGAGTAGACGACCCCAATTTTGTCGCCGCCAGAGGCCATAGGTACTGAAAGCAAATACCACCCCAAATCCAACATTGAGGATAAAAACCACCCAAACTCGCGCTTGATTGCCATATTCGTCGCTGTACAACTCAACAGCTTTAGTAAGGAGCAACAGGTTAAAAATAGTAAGTACCACCTGAGTACACGCCCAACCCGCACATAGCCACACCCCCCATTTAAGTGTTATTCGTTGCTGCACCAATGAATACTCCTTAACTTCTTCATCAGACCTTTTCAAAATCTAACGTTCTATGACGCATCAAGACACTCTGGACAATACCAAGCGCGATTAATGAGGCAAACAACGAACTGCCCCCAAAGCTAACAAAAGGTAATGGGGTTCCGGTAACCGGCAACAAACCCAAGTTAACCCCCAAATTAACAAAGGATTGGATAAATATCAAAGCCGCAATGCCGATACATATCAGGCGACCAAATGGATCACCGGTTATATCGGCAGCGCGAATAATGCGCCACACCAGGAATATAATCAGGGCAAAAAGAAGCAGAGAGCCTAAAGTTCCTAATTCTTCTCCAATGACAGAAAAGATAAAATCGGTATGGCGTACGCGCAAAAAGTGAAGTTGATTTTGGGTTCCGATACTAAATCCCTTGCCTAATATCCCGCCAGAGCCAATGCTAATAAGAGCTTGTTGAATATTAAAAAAGGAGGGATCGGTTTGGTCGGGGTTTAAAAATAGCAAAACGCGCTCTCGCTGATAATCGGCCATGGTTAACCAAACAAATGGACTGGCGATAGCTGCGCCTATGGCCAATAGCCCGACATGAAACAAATGAACCCCGGCCATTAAAGCCATGATTAGCCAAACTGTCGCCATGATAATCGTTGTCCCTAAATCAGGCTGAAGATAAATGAGGACAAGGGGGGGGATAATCAAGGCCAACGAGAAAAGCAGGTTGCGAAACTTGTTCATCTCGCCATCACGATCCGCCAGAATCTTGGCGGTGATAACAATGACAATAATTTTGGCAACCTCACTGGGTTGCACCGGAAAAAGCCGGAAATCTAACCAACGTAGCGTACCGGCTGTTAATTCAGCGGCAATAAACAGTGTTCCCAAAAAAATCAGCATCACTACATAGAGCAATTTATACAGAGAGGCATAATAGCGATAATCAACGGCGGCCACAATAACCAACACCCCTAAACCAACAATTGCCCGGTTTAGCTGTACCAACCATAGACCTCGCAAATCTTCCTGGTTCTGATTGGCGCTAAAGATCATGATGACGCCATATAAAATTAGGAGGGCGGCAATTCCAACTAAAACCAGGTCAAATTGCCGCCAAATTCTACGATCCATACTTTATCCTTGAGAAATTCGAGATTAGAAATTAGAATTCTGTGAGTGTCTAATGTCTAATTTCTCACATGAAAATGTCCAGCCGTAAATTCGAGTGCAGACTTCAGTCTGCGAACTTGGACGAAATAAATTCCATACCACGATATTTTACGGATAGAGTCTAAAATGAAAAATTTACTTGGGGCGGTTTTGCCCAACAACGGGGAATTGTGCGGTCAGCTGGCTTTGGCGATTGGTATCGGTCAGGGCGAGTTCAATACCATCTTGGTCGATTTCGACATATTTTGAAATGACAAGAGCCAAATCATGCTTGAGCTGTTCCATCTTTCCCGGTGATAGGTCAACGCGATCATGCACCAGAATCACTTTCAAACGGTTTCTGGCCATTACCCTACTATTTGGTTCGTTACGGCCCAATAGGCGATTGAACAAGCTCATGAGATTCCCTCAAATATAAAATTGATCTGAAGACTCAAACTTTACACCGATACCTTAAAAAACTTCGAGAGGCGCTTTACAAACGAGCCATTCTCTTCGAGGTTTATAAACGGTACCTCTTGGCCCGTCAAGCGTATGGCAATATTTTTAAAGGCTTGTCCGGCGGTTGACCCATTGGACATGACAAGAGGACGCCCCTGGTTTGTTGAGATAATAATACTCTCATCATCCGGCACAATACCAATAAGTTTTATGCCTAACACATCGATTACATCGTTGGTATGAAGCATATCTCCCCGTCTGACCATATCCATACGCAAACGATTCACAATTAATTCGGCGGGACCTTTCTCCTCAGCTTCAATCAGACCAATAATCCGATCAGCATCTCGCACCGCCGAAACTTCTGGCGTCGTTACAATCAGCACCCGGTCGGCAGGAGCCACCGCATTTTTGAAGCCTTGTTCGATACCGGCGGGAGAATCGATCAGAATATAATCAAATTCTTCTCGCATCTCGTTGGTTAATTCGATCATATCGCCGGGAGTGACGGCTGTTTTATCTCGGGATTGAGCCGCCGGAATGAGGTAAAGATCGGGCAGCCGCTTATCTCTAATCATGGCTTGCCGCAAACGACAGGTTCCTTCGATAACATTAACCAGGTCGTAAACAATACGATTCTCCAAACCCATAACCACGTCAAGATTACGCAAGCCAATATCGGCATCAATAGCGACCACCTTTTTGCCCCGTTCGGCCAGGGCAGCGCTTAAATTGGCAGTGGTTGTGGTTTTACCGACCCCACCTTTCCCAGAGGTTATGGTTATAACTGTTGCGCTCATCTTTTTATCCTATCTTATACTGTGGCATCACTTAGCTTAACCATCCCACGGCTCAGCCACAATTTGACCATTTTGAAGGGAAGCCATTTCTGGAATAATTTCGACATCGTCATCTTCTGCCGGAGCCCTGGCAATCTTATCACCAATGCGCAGTTGCATTGGCGAGAGCTGCAAAGCGCAGACCACGGCGCTTTCTCCATAACCATTATTGGTTCCAGCCTGCACAATACCGCGAAGTCGTCCCCAAACGATGACACTCCCACCCGCTCGAATTTCTGCGCCGGGGTTGACATCACCAATTATTACCACATTACCTGGATGATCGATAACCTGCCCAGAGCGTAACGTACGCTGTATCACCAATGAGTCGCTATGAGTCTCCACAACTTCAGCCGGAGCCGGTGTGGGACTCTGAGAGGCTACACTGATTTCTAGCCCAAGTTGAGCTGCTGCTTCACGGGTTCCAGGCGAATCACTTTCTACGGCCCATAGGGTGACACTATGTCTGTTTAAAATCTGTCCCACTGTTTCCAATTGGGGCCGGGTAAGTTGGCGCGGGCCAACGTGCAGAGCCACGCGTCCCCCTTTGAAAAAGGAGGCCTTTTGGCTAAGACTTTCCTCTAACTCTTCGATAAGCCCCGGCCAGACACCAGAGCCTATAGTTATAATCAGACCATTGCTGGTCCCTTTGATAATAATTCGATCACTTAACATAACCAACCAACAATTGCCGAATAACTAACTATCCCTGCAAAAATGGATTTTTTCAAGTTACCCTATATATTGTACACTAAATTCACCAGTACCACAATATTTAGTGGTTCAATTTTAAGGTTCAATTTTAAAAACAGCTTCATCAGCCGGTTGAGCATCAAATTCTACCAGATAGCGCAAACCATTAGCCATATCTAGTTGCAGTAAAGGCGCACCAACATAATCGGGCAAACGCAATTGCCATATCTTTGCTTTAGTAGCATCCAGGCCATCGATATCAAACTGGCCCGATGGGGCCGAGACTAACTGGGAGACAACTTCCCCGTCAGCCAAAACATCAATCGTTACATTGCCAACCCCCTGCCCTTGCTCATTGAGAACATAGCCAAAGAGGCTGGTCTCATCCTGACTCCAGCTATCTGTCCCTAAGAGGCGCGTGGTAAATATTGCATCAGGCTGCAATTCAGGGCTTGGTTTCTCTTTTTCCGTAGCATCAACCTCGTCCTCCTCTGGGATGTTAAAATAGTGACGCAATATTTTATTAGTGACCGGAATCGCAACTCTTGACCCTTCACCGCCACCATAGACAAACACTATAGTAACAATTTCTGGATTGAAACTTGGCGCATAAGACGCAAACCAGGCATGGCTGGTTTTCACCCGGCCCTCGCCATCCAGGCAGGCCGGATATTCATCACAAAATTCGGCAGTTCCGGTTTTACCCGAAGCATCAATCCCAGGTACGTCAAAATTTTCATGGCCTGTACCATTGCTCCAATTAATTACGTCGTGTAACCCTTCTCGGACCAGTTGGAGATTTTGAGGGCTAACCTGAAGCCGACCGATAACTTCTGGTTCGATTACTTTGACCAGGTTATCATCGGCATCAAGTATCTCTTTGACCAAATGGGGCCGATAAAGCAGCCCGCCACTGGCAATGGCAGCATAGGCATTGAGCAGTTGTAGGGGTGTGACAAGGATAAATCCTTGCCCAATCGACAAATTATAAGTATCACCGGTAAGCCAGACCTCAGAATAGTTGATTCGCTTCCATTTGGCTGTGGGAACCAAACCACTGAGTTCTCCAGGCAAATCAATCCCGGTTGGTGCTCCTAAACCAAACATCTCGGCGTAAGTGCCAATTCGTTCTAAGCCCAGACCCTCAAAGTCTATCGGCTCATAACCGCCGCCCACCTGATAAAAATAGATATTGCTCGATAAGGCCAGGGCCGAAACCACATTCACTTCACCAAGACCACTACGCAGCCACCCATAAAAGGGCTGCGCCAGGTCTGGGTTGTCAGGCTCAAAGCGATTAGGCAGATAGAGAACACCATTATCAACAAAGGTTGTTTTTTCATCCACGACACCTTCTTGCAATGCCCCGGTTGCCGGAATAATCTTAAAGGTAGAGCCAGGGGGATATAACCCGGCAATAGCATGATTAACCAGAGGCGTCCAGGGGTCTTCACTTAAGAGCGAAAGTTCACGAGAGCTAATCCCTTGGGAGAAAAGGTTATTATCATAAGTAGGGAGTGACACCATCGCCAGAATCTCACCATTTTGCGGATTCATGGCGATGGCGACACCCTGATTGGAGTTTGTATCATCCAAAGCTTCTTGCAGGGCTTGGGCTGTGGCTTCTTGTAGCCCCAAGTCGATTGTCAGGCGAAGATTATGGCCTGGTTGAGCCTCAACTTCTTGACTGACCGTTCTAATTTTCTGGCCGGTAACATCAACCTCAATATTTTCCAGGCCCTTAATGCCATGCATCCAATCTTCATATTCTAGTTCCAGTCCAGCTAACCCAATCGAATCAACCAAATCATAACCACGCGATTCATAGCGATCAAACTGCTCGGCGGGAATAGGGCCAGTGTAGCCTAAAAGCTGGCCCATCAATTCGCCGTATAGATAGTCGCGTCTGGGTGTAATGTCAATCAAAACTCCGGGCAAATCAAGCCGTTCCTCCTCTAACTGCGCTACGATCTTTGGATCAACATCCTTAGCAATCGTTACAGGTAAAAAAGGTGCAAAAATACGATTCTGGTTAACAGCATCACGAATGCCCAATGTTTCATTGACATATTGACGGCTGCGAGGATTGACGATCTGGCGTTGCAATTGCCGATTATATTGATGGTGATTTTCAGCACGGAAGTAGCCATTATTACGCCCTGCTACCGACTCGACTTGGGTGGTGACTGGCAACTTTAGCAACTCTGAGAGGCGAGCAAATATCTTGGCTTCGGCAGTGGCATCATCAGGTAAAAAGGCTGGAATGATAATGATGTTATAGACCGGGCGATTGCGAACCAACAATTCACTATTACGATCGTAAATAACCCCGCGCGAGGCCGGAACTTGAGTCCGTCGAAAACGGTTGGCATCAGCCAATTCTCGATAGGTTTCACCCTGGACAATCTGCAAGTTCCAGAGTTGCAGGGTCAAAACGATAAACGCGAGCAAAACTCCAGCCCGAAACAGATAACTTCGTACCCGAATTTGAAAGTCTGTCATAGGGGGAATTATACTCCAGAAGTTAGGATTTAGAAATTAGAATGAAAGGGGCTGTGGATTCAGATACCGATTGATAAGATATAACAAGGGAAAAACCAAGGCCATTATACCCACATTAAAGAGGGCGGCAGGTAGTATTACGCTAGAAAACGCATCGATCCAGCTAACAGGGCGACCAAGCAAATTGAGCGATAACAAGGCGATACTATTAAAAAGAAGACCCAGGATAAATGTAAGCGCCAGGAGCAAAATGATGTTATTACCAAAAACACGTCCATGAGACAGACTGGCGGCCAGCGTAACCAGCAGCAGGGCGAGTGTAAATACCCCAAATGGGGCAGCCGAGATAAAATCTAGACTGAGACCACCAATGGCAGCCCAACCCAGTCCTTCTTCCCAGCCCCGTAAATAGGTCCAACCAACAACGACAACAAAAATCAGGTCGGGGTGAACGCCGTTGATCTTGATATAGGGTGACAAGGTGGATTGGAGCAGAACAATACCCACAAGAATTGCCAGGGTCAGTAAGCTTTTAATTATTCTGCTCCTGAGCTTCTAAAATTTCGGCCTCGAAGTCAACTGGCTCAAAGGAGGTAATAACGAGCATTGTTTCTAATTTGCCAAAATCAACAGTGGGGCGAATACGAGCACTTTGAAACATATCCTGGTCGCGTTGAATCACTTCCGTTACCTGACCAATAACCAATTTGTCAGGAAAATTCCCCCCCAGGCCGGATGTGAGGACAATATCGCCCGGATTAACTTCTTCGTTGGGAGGAATACGCTCCATTGAAATGGTCCCGTCGATATTACCACGGATTACGCCGGTGACTCGACTATTTTGGATAATAGCATTGACCGAACTGGCCGGATCAATCAACATTAATACCTGGGCCGAATTTGGGCCAACGGCAGTGACCCGTCCCACCAAACCCCGGTCGGTAATAATCGGCATACCTTTAGCCACACCCTGACGCACCCCAACATCTGTATAAACAAAATAGAGGAGATTAGTTGGATCGTAACCAATGCTACGCCCTTTGACGGAGGTTGCTTCGTAAGTGAATTGGGGGTTATTTCGGGTGTAGTTAAGTAACTGGCGCAGAAGCTCATTCTCTCGCTCAACTTCTCTAAGTCTGGCATTCTCTACCATCAATCCATTAGAGAGGGCTTCTAACTGGGCATTTCTCGCCTCAAGCGCCTGGATATCGGCAGAGGCTTCAAACTCACGTGCTACATCTTGAGCGGTGGTTGTCATTGCACTTTGTACAGGTATCAGGGCAGTTTGCACCAGGCTTCTAACTGGCGACATATAACCTAAGCGATCCAAAGCAAACCCTAGCAAAAGAATCGCCAAAATGAGACCAATGTAAAGCTGTCGTCTATTTCTTGTGGCTGTCATGTCAAATTATCAATGAACAAAATCGCATGCTGCTCTAACGATGGTTGGTGCCTCGGCGCAGAGGCGAGGATAATACTTTAGCGTATTTATCATAGCTTTCCAATACTTTACCTGCGCCACGAGCGACACAGGTCAAGGGATCATCGGCAATGTACACTCGCATTTTGGTTTCTTCAGATAGACGCTCGGCCAGACCTTGCAACAGGGCCCCGCCACCGGCCAAAGCTATGCCATTTTCCATGAGATCGGCAATGAGTTCTGGTGGGGTCTCATCTAATGTGTCTCTCACGGCATCAACCAGTATCGATACAGAGTCGCTAACTGCCTCTCGAATTTCAACACTTGATACTTCGATAGAGTCCGGAAGCCCAGTAATCAGGTTGCGTCCCCGCAACGCAATGGTTTGCTCTTCGGGGAGAGGGTATGCTGAACCAATAGTTATTTTGGCCCGTTCGGCCATGCGTTGACCAATAAGCAAGTTATATTTTTGACGGGCATAGTTAACAATGGCTTCATCCATCTCATCACCGGCTACCCGAATGGAGCGGCTAACCACAATGCCTCCTAGAGAAAAGACCGCCACCTCGGTGGTACCACCGCCAATATCAATAACCATACTACCCAGAGGTTCGGTAATCGGTAAACCCACCCCAATAGCGGCTGCAATTGGCTCTTGAATAGTCATGGCCTCACGCGCCCGGGCATTTCGGGCGGCATCATAGACCGCTCGCTCTTCAACTTGAGTTACACCGCTGGGGATACCTATCACTACTCGCGGGGCATAAAACCGGATAGGGATAAGCGTCTGCTCGTGTACTTTCTGAATAAAGTACCGGAGCATAGCTTCGGTAATTTCAAACTCTGAAATCACGCCATCGCGCAAAGGTCTGACTGCCACAATATGAGCTGGAGTACGGCCTACCATCTCCTTAGCATCAACGCCAATAGCCAGTGTTTTTTTAGTTCGCTTATCGATGGCTACAACTGAAGGCTCGTTAATAACAATGCCCTTACCCCTGACATATACCAGTGTGTTGGCAGTTCCCAAATCTATGCCAACATCAAGAGAAAAGAGCCCCAGTAATGCATCTAAAGGGCCAGCCACGTAAGAATTCTCCTTCCACCACACAATAATAGGCAGGCTTCGTCCCATTTTTATGCCTGCCTAACCTAGAAATTATACCACAATCACTCTTTTGCACAAACCACCAGCTAGTGTAAAATTATAGGAATAGCCAAAAAAGGCCGTTGACATATTTCAAAGGTTATACTATCATCATTAGATACGAGTTGTAAAGAAGTCGATAGCACCTGGAAGAGAAACCAAAAAATATGAGCCACACCATCAAATGCGAAGTTTGCGGATTCGACAATCCCTCCGGTCATTATTATTGTGGTCGCTGCGGTAATGAGGTGGCTGGCGTCGATCAAATTGCCGGTAGCTCGATTCTCAATGCGCCTATTCAAAGTGATCGCAGGCAAGTTACCGTAATCTTTGCCGATATCTCCGGTTTCACTGCTCTCAACGATGCCGCTAAAACCCCGGCAGAGGTCGAGAATATCATTAGCCTAATCAACGCATTGTTGAGCGAGCTTAGTGAAGCTATCTACGAGTTTGATGGTTATATTGACAAGTACGTGGGCGATGAGATTATGGCCTTATTTGGCGCGCCGGTCGCTCACGACAACGACCCCGAATTGGCTCTCCGCGCTGCCTTATCTATGAAGGAACGACTCGAAAAATTTAATGAAAATCCCCCTATCCCGCTGGCGGCCCCTTTGGGTATTCATATGGGTATCAACACCGGAATGATTATTGCCGGTATGGTTGGTACCGACCGTAAACGCTCCTACACCGTTATGGGTGATGCGGTGAATATAGCGGCTCGTCTGGAAAGCGCCTCAATACGTGGTCAGATTTTTGTCAATGAAGATACCTATAACCTCGCTAATCGCCTCTTTGTATTTGAGGAAGTTGAACCTGTTAAGGCCAAAGGAAAACCGGAGCCGCTTAAGGTTTATGAGCTTAAGGGCGCTCGAGATCTGAATCAGACCCAACGGGGTATCGCCGGTATGGAAGCCCCACTCATTGGGCGTGAATATGAAACACAACTTCTGATTGAGGCTTACCAAAAGCTTCAGGAATCTCAAGGACACATCATTGCCGTTACAGGCGATGCCGGTTTAGGCAAATCGCGTCTCATTGCCGAGTCTATCAAACACTATCAAAAGGAAGGGCAAGAAAATAAACATCTATGGCTCTTTGGCCGTGGTCTCTCTTACCGTCAATCTTTTCAGAACCGGCTTTTTGTCGATATCCTATATAGTTACCTTAACGTTCCAGAAAATGCCGATGATACACTGGTAAAGCTCAAACTTGAGGCGATGGGAGAAGAACTATTTGGTCCCCGTAAAAGCGAGGTAATTCCCTACCTGGGTACGATGCTGGGTATCAAAATGGACGCTGATTCTAATGGCGATTTGCCGCTTAATGATCCACAAATTTTACAGCAACGGATCTTTTTGGCGATGGGTGAGTGGGTGGAAGTTTTGGCGACCAAGCAACCTGTCGTTATGGTTTTTGAAGATTTGCATTGGGCCGACCCAAGTTCGGTCAATCTTATTGAATATCTATTTACGCTAACGGTTTATAACCCTATTTTGATGGTATGTGTTACCCGCCTGGAACGAGAAACAACCTTCTGGAATGTAAAAACGCGTAGCACTCAAGAATATGTTGACAACTTTACCGAGATAACCCTCTGGCCGCTTACCGACGAGGAAAGTCGTCAGGTGATAAAGCATTTGCTCAAGATAGAACCGATGCCTGGAGACTTAGAGTACCTTCTACTAAACCGAGCGGAAGGCAACCCTCTATTTTTAGAAGAAGTCCTTCGAAGTTTGATAGAAGAAGGGGCTATAAAACGTATAGACGGACATTGGGAAATTGCCCGGTCGGTAACAGACATAGACATTCCCAATACCTTGCAGGGTGTTCTTACGGCACGTATCGACCGTTTGGAAGAGTCTGTTAAACGGGTACTACAAGTTGCGGCGGTTATTGGCCGGGTGTTTCCGCGCTACATTTTAGAGCCTATCGTCAATGAACCTGATATCCTGGAAAAGGCTCTGGAAGAGCTAGAAGTTGTCGACCTTATTGAAGTACGCAAACGCGAGCCTGAACCGGAATATATGTTCAAACATGTTCTCACTCACGAAACAGCTTATAACAGCCTTTTGAACCAGCGTCGCCAGATGATTCACAAACAAATTGGCGATTATATGTCTCGCCTATATTGGCAACTCGGTGAGCAATTTGCCCCAATGGTGGCCGACCACTACCTCAAAAGCGAAACCTGGGACAGGGCTTTGCGTTATCTACAGCGGGCGGCTGGTGCTGCTGTTCAATCATTTGCGAACCAAGAGGCGCTTAAATATTACACCCGCGCCTTGGAGGTGACCGATATTATTGGCCCCGAGGTTGACCAGGCCGCCATTTTGTCTATTTACGAAGGGCGAGCCAGAATACTGACCCGTATTGGTGAACCAGAGCGGGCTATGGATGATTATGAGGCGATGCTAGCTAAAGCCAAAGAGCTTAAAGATGACTCGGCTCAAATGCGGGCCTTAAATGGCAACGGAACCCTACATGCCAGCCACCACAACTTCTCAAAAGCCTCAGAGTTTTTCCAAAAAGCTTTGGCGGTTGCCCGGCGCATCGACGATAAACGGGGCATTGCCGATACCTTGAACCAATTAGGCAACTTTTATTACAATATGGGTCAGCTAGACTTGGCTACCGAATCCTTCGAAGAAGCCCGAGACACCAGCGCAGAAACAAACAACGAAGTTGATCGCATTACCTCAGAAGATGGGCTGGCAAAAATTATGCTAGAGCAAGGGCAAATTGTCACCAGCCTTAACAGATATCAAAACGAAATTCTTCCTGTGCGCCGTCGTCAGGGATTCCGGGGTGGCTTGATGGACTCGCTTTCCTCGGTGTTGATGGGTCAGGTGCATATCGCCGATTATGTAGGCGCTGAGGAAACGGCTCAAGAGTTACTGGAGCTACATAAAAAATCGGGGGATCTTTATCGGGTGCCATTGATAAAATATTATCAGGCTCTGGGGCAATTTTATCAGGGTTATCTGGATCAAGCTGGTGAAAACCTGGCCGAAGGGTTACATCTGGCCCAGGAACAACAACAAAAGTCGTACCAGGCGCTATGTATGGCCTCGCTTGGCTATTACAATCTAACTTTGGGCCTGGCTGAAGAAGGCTTGAAGCAAGCCGAACAAAGTCTTGAGATAGCCAGAGAATTAGGCTCCCCGCTGTACGTTATGAAAGCCCAAACAATACTGGGGACCGCTTACCGTCACCTTAACCGGCTAGATGAGGCTGTGCAGGAATTAGAACGTGTTCGTGTTGCCGCCGAAGAGATGGATTTTACACCCGATAAGGTTATGACCCTCTATCAACTGACACGGGCTTATATTGATGCCAATCAATTTGACCAGGCTGAAAAAAGCCTCAAAGATTTATTAGATTTAGCCAAGGCCAGCGAAATGAAAGAATTTATTGCGCGCGGTCTGTGGCTTCAATCACTTTTAGATGCTCATTATGAGCGCATTGAGGCTGCCGTTGATGCCCTGGTTCAGGCTTCAAATTTGGCCCAGGAAATTGATAGCCGCATCAGCCAATATGTAATTCAAGTCCAGAAAACCCACATTTACCACATCTCTGGCAACGATGCCGCCTCACGCGATGCCCTGATTTACGCCCAACGAATTCAGAAAAAGTTGGTGGAAAATTTACCCGATGAAACGGTTCGTCAGGCCTTCCTGAGTACCATGCATGCCCTCCGTTTGCACGAAGTAGCTGATGCAAACACCAAAGAGGCCGCCTAAACGATCCCTAAGATAAAATATGGCGGCTTCCGGTGTACTGGATAAATTTACAGCGTATTGTCAGAAAAACGCTCTAATTACCAAACAAGACAGGGTTGTCATTGGTGTTTCCGGCGGCCCAGATTCACTCTGTTTGCTGCATCTATTCATTACAATTAGCCATAAATTTGACCTGACCCTCACCATTGCCCACCTCAACCATCAACTACGTGGCGAATACTCTCAGGCAGATGCAGAGTTTGTGCAGGAAATAGCCAAACAATGGCGCTTACCCTTCTTCATCGAAAGCCACGACATTATCTCGCTGGCGAACAAGCGTCAGCAATCTGTTGAGGAAGCGGCCCGGCAGGTACGTTATGCTTTTTTGTGGCGAGTTGCCAGAGAAACGAATTCTGATAAAATTGCTGTTGGGCACAATGCTGACGACCAGGTTGAAACGGTACTCATGCATTTCTTACGTGGAACCGGATTGGCCGGATTACGGGGCATGTTACCAGATATTGACCTGGCCGAACTACGTTTATATCCTGAAGATATCCCGACCTTTTTGCGGCAGCCGTCTCCCAGACTCATTCGACCTTTGTTGGATATCTCACGGGTTGAGATAGAAGCTTATTGTCAAGACCATAATCTATCTCCTCGCCAAGATTATTCGAATCAAGATACTACCTTTTTCCGAAATCGCTTACGCCACGAACTCATTCCTCTACTAGAGACCTATAATCCTAATCTGCGCCAGGTTCTTCTGCGTACAGCCAGCGTGGTGATGGCCGATACCCAAATCTTAAACGATCATCTGGATAAAGCCTGGAGTCTTGTCACAAAAGATGTATCACCTGAAAGAATAGTAATCGATTTACAGAGATGGTTAAATCTGCCTTTGGGCTTGAAACGTTCAGTCTTGCGTCGGGCGGTCCATAATTTACGCCGTAGCCTGCGCGACATCAGCTTCTTGCACATTGAAAATGCAATCGCTATCTTGGAAAAGGGCCAGACAGGAGCCAAAGCTACCCTTCCCCAGGAACTTATCTTAACGATAGGTTATGAGACATTTATCATTGCCTCTAACAGGGTATCTTCGCAGCCCCCAACTCTCGGCCAGCCACAATTACTTAAAGACCAAATCTTGAAACTAAATCTCCCCGGCGCAACACCTTTAGAACACTCACCCTGGCAACTCAAAGCCGATTTATTACCCTATGAAACTGTAAATCTTCAAGAGGTTAAACAGGTTGGTCGCTGGGAGGCTTATCTGGATGCCGATGTGGTTGGAGACCAGGCAATTTTACGGTCTCGCCAAGCTGGCGACACATTCTATCCGCTAGGGATGGCCGGACATCACAAAAAAGTTAATGAATTTATGGTCAACGAAAAAATTCCGGCTGACTGGCGTAATCAGATCCCGCTACTTGTCTCTCAAGACCGGATTCTGTGGGTATGCGGCTACCGTCTCGATGAGCGAGCCTGTCTTCATACCAATACCCGGCAAGTATTTCATCTTAAATTTGAAAAAGTATAACTTTATAAGGATGTATGAATCGAGCAGTTTTTACCAATTTATCGTAAATTTAATGTCTTTTTGTTGGGCTTGGCAGCCTACTACATATTGTTGTGCTAGTACAAATAGGTTACTATATACAGTTATTTTTATGTAAAATGCTGAAATTTTTCTGGAAAATTATCAGAAATTTACTAAGAACGATTGCCCTAGATGTCATGTTAGAGTATAATGACCAGCCCATCCAAAAAGGGGCAGTTGTTGGGAGGCAACACCACGAGTATGCATGTCTTACTTTTTGAAGATAATAACTTGAATCAAACCGAGTCTTTACATTCATGTCTTGAGGAGCAAGGGCATCATGTTTGGTTGGTTCATACCTCAGAACTCGCTACCCAAACAACTGCGGCCCACTGGCCCAATATTATTGTTTTCCACCTCGCCGAGGATTACGCAGAGTTAGAAAGCTTTCGGCAAGCCATTAATAAAACCAAGTTGAATATTCCCCTCCTTATAGTCAGCGATAAAAACCATCTGCAGCATGCTATTAACAATGATATAATTCTGGTTGTTCCCAACAAACCCAAACAACTAGACCAAGGTATTCAAAAAGCAACGGCCAAACAGAAAGATCGGTTTCTAAGGTTGCCCAATTTCATTGTCGACTGTCAGCAACTTAATATTCTTCGTAATGGCAAAATTCACTCTCTCACCCCAAAGGAGTTTAAGTTACTCCATCTACTTATCCAGAATCAAAACCAGGTTTTGAGCCGTAAAACAATTATGCAAAAAGTGTGGGAAACCGATTATATGGGCGACACCCGCACACTGGATGTACATATTCGCTGGATTCGGGAAAAGACTGAGAAAAATCCCAGTAAACCCCAATATTTAATAACTGTTAGAGGGGTGGGGTATCGATTTATTACAGGCGCCAACTCTGAATAGAGCTTTCTAGCCAACAAAAACTTTGTCAGAAGCACCTTTAGTGGTGCTTTTTGTTTATAAAGGAATTATTCTTAAAATAGTAATGATGAATAAATTCTTTTCGATCTATATCTTGCTCATTGCAATTGCCGCGCTGAGCCTACAGGCTTGTGGAGGTAATGCCCAGCCTGCCTCGCCATCGCCTACATTTACGCCGCTTCTGGTTCCAACCCCAACGCTCACCCCCTCCGAGGCTATTCTTGATACTATACCCACGCCTGTTATATCCAGTCAGGAACCAACACAGCGTTTCACTCACTCGGCCAACCGCTTTAGCATAGAGTACCCCAGTGATTGGGAACAGCTTGAACGACCAGATGGCGTCATTTTTGTCGATCCAGGTGATACTGCCGGATATAGCGTCGTTTTTAGCGATATAGGCCAGCCATATAATAATCAAGAACTAAACCAATACCTGGTTACATTTGTTGCCCAAAATTTTGCGGGTGAAGGTTCAGGTTTTAAGGCCATTCGTCAGGAACAGCAGCCCGATGGCTCAGTGATGGCTCAATTCTCTTGGCTTGATCCCCACTTGGGTCAAGCCATCGTTGAAGTGCGGGTATTTCAAAAAGATACCACCGTTTTCATTGTGTACTTCAGCACGATAGAGGAACAATGGGAAGTTTCTTACAATGCCATGCAAAAACTGGCCGATAGTTTCAACCCGCTTGATACCACTTCAGTTGTAGATGTTGCGCCAACAGAAGAATCACCAATCTGGGCTTTGATTGGGCCGGAAAGCAAAGAGTTCGGTTTTTTATACGCTACGAATTGGGAAATTTTAGAACAGGGCGAAGATGTGGTTTCGGTGAGGGAACCTAAGCTCAACATGGTTTTTACAGCCAGTAACTTCGTTTGGCCCGATGCAACCAACGATCCTCAAGCCGCAAAAAAGGCTGCTTTGGCTCATATTGATACTCTCTCAGAAGAATACGAGAATGTGCAAAGTTTGCCGCCAATGCAGTTCCCGTTAGATACAGCCATTGGGTCTACGATAGATTTTTACTATACCACGAGCGATGGCGCAAATATTGCCGGTTCGGTGATTACGGCGGTCAATAATGACAAAATGCACAAAATTGTCTTTACCGCCCCGGCAGAGCCGGTTGAGCTTTATGATGCCGCGCTCCAGTGGTTTAATCCGATGTATAAAAGCTTTAAGTTTCTGTCACCGGAAGATTTTATTGACGAGGAGTTATCGAATTGACCGAGTCATCAAACTCCTTACGAGATGCGCCCGTATATGAAAGGATTTATGCCGTCGTTTCTCAAATTCCCCCTGGTGCAATAGCCACCTATGGTCAGATTGCCAAAATTGTCGGCGGGTGTACGCCCCGAATGGTCGGCTACGCGATGGCTGCGCTTCCCTTCGACAGTGATGTACCCTGGCAGCGCATCATTAATCGTCAGGGTAAGATTAGCCCGCGGGCAGGCGGCATCGGTAGCGCCCGGCAGCGTCAATTGCTCGAAGCAGAAGGGGTTAAATTTGATGCTCAAGGGCGGGTTGATTTCGAGGAAGTTGGCTGGCCGGGGCCGGATTGGGGGTGGTTAGAGGTTAACGGATTTTATCATTTGTAAGTAAAATGAAAAACCGCAGAGGTCTGACAGACCTCTGCGGTTTGATTTTGCTAAACTATACTCTCATCAAGCCGCTTTATGGAGGTCAGCCCCAATCTGCCGCCCGTACTCATCATATAATTCTGGTTCGGCCTCGCCACGAACCACCGAAGCTGTAATTACACATTTTCTGATTTCTTTATTAGAGGGGATTTCGTACATTACATTGAGAAGCGCTTCTTCGATGATGGAGCGCAAACCGCGCGCCCCAGTTCTGTGTTTCAGGGCCAAGCCCGCAGCCACTGAGAGTGCATCCTGCGTAAAGACCAACTCCACCTCATCCAAGGCAAACAGGTGTTGAAATTGCTTGGCAATCGCGTTGCGGGGGCCGGTTAGAATTCTCATTAGGGCCGCATGGCCTAAGGGGTCTACCGTAACTGTCACCGGCAAGCGGCCCACAAATTCGGGTATGAGGCCATATACCAGCAGGTCATCAGGCGTAACTTGCGCCAACATTTGGGCCGAATGAAAAATAGCTTCTTCCTCTTTGGCAATGGTCGGGTCTTGTAGAGACAAAGGTGATAGAACTTTCTGAGAACGACCACTCTGCGGCGTAGTAAATAGTTGCTGGTCGCCCTGTTGACGCGGGGTGCCGGATTTCTTGCTCTCTTTTTTGCCAAAGCCCATCCGTCCTTTAAGCCCCAGTCTTTCTTCAATCACTTTATCCAGGTTATCAAAAGCCCCTCCACACATAAAGAGAATATTGGCGGTATTGATATGGATGAAATCTTGATGCGGGTGCTTGCGTCCCCCTTGAGGTGGCACACTGGCCTGAACGCCCTCAATAATCTTGAGGAGCGCCTGCTGAACACCTTCACCGGAAACATCACGGGTAATGGAGGGATTAGCGCCAGATTTACGGGCCACTTTGTCAATTTCATCGATGTAGATAATACCCTGCTCGGCCCGAGGAATATCATAATCCGCCGCTTGAAGCAGGCGCAAGAGAATATTTTCCACATCCTCGCCCACATAACCGGCCTCAGTTAAGGCCGTAGCATCGGCGATACAAAAGGGCACATCCAAGATTCGGGCCAATGTTTGGGCTAAGAGGGTCTTGCCACATCCCGTTGGCCCGATAATCATAATATTGCTTTTTTGTAACTCTACGGACTCCTTCTTTTTTGAGTCGAGTTTTCGATTGATCCGTTTGTAGTGGTTATAGACGGCAACGGATAAAACCTTTTTGGCCTGGTCTTGACCTACGACCCACTCATTCAACTGCTCATAAATTTCTTTCGGTGACGGAATACGATTCAGGTTGAATTTTGTGGCAGTTGTAGATGATGTATCTTCCTCAAGAATGTCTCGACACAGGTCAACACATTCATCACAAATAAAAACATGATCTGGTCCGGCAATCAACCGGTTCACCTCATCCTGTGACCGTTTACAGAATGAGCATATTTGAACATCGGATCGAAATCTATTGACCATTTGCCTTACCTACTCACCACCGTCTTGTTTTTCAGCATCCTCTTGCCCATCAGGAGACTCGCCCAAAATATCGTCCACTAGACCATAGGCTTTAGCCGCTTCTGCATCCATCCAGCGGTCTCGTTCAAAATCATCTGAAATCTGATCAACGGTTTGACCGGTGTGTTTGCTGATAATTCCAAAGAGAAGGTCTTGCTGGCGCTTCATTTCACGGTATTGAATTTCGACGTCAGTGGTGTACCCTTGCGCGCCACCCCCCGCTTGATGCATGTGAATGGTCGCATGGGGTAGGGCATAGCGCTGTCCCTTAGCGCCAGCGGCCAATAGAACCGTACCCATACTGGCGGTAACGCCCACCGCAAAGGTACTGACCGGAGCCTGAATTTGCTGCATGGTATCGTAAATAGCCAATCCAGCATAAATGATACCACCTGGACAGTTGATGTACATTTGAATCTCTCGTTCGGGATCTTCTCGATTCAAGTAAAGTAATTGGGCCACGATTAAATTAGAAATTTGATCGTTGATGGGAGTTCCCAGAAAAATGATACGCTCTCTAAGTAGGAGAGAAAAGATATCGTAAGCTCGTTCGGTGCGCCCGGTGGTTTCTATGACCATTGGGATTACAGATTCAGGAAAACGGGGCAACATTAGATTTAATACTCCTTTCAAAACAATAAATAAGATACTAAGAATTGTAAATTGCGAATTGCCAATTTTGAATTATGAATGAAAGAATCAAAATGGTATAGGCAGGGAAAGCCGTCATTAACCATTAAAAATTCACCATTCATGATTCATAATTATTTAGGCTTTGGTTTCTGCCGGTTCTTCGACCGACTCATCTTCAGATTCGTCTTGCTCCACGCTGGCCTCTGGCTGGCTCTCTTCGGCCTCGTCAGCGGGTTCATCGCTATCTTCGGCTGTGGATTCGCTGCTTGACTCGTCTTCACTTGCTTCACTCACAACATCATCAGTTTCTGCTTCGGTTTCGGGTTGTGGATCTTCACCTTTGGCGATGGCGGCCAGCCACTTAATAGTTTTATCAGCCAGTAATTCGTTGGCAATATTATGTTGTTGGTCTTCGGAAGCCAGAATATCTCGCCAGAACTGGTCTCCTCGCCCAGAGATGTCCGCCAGCCATTTGGCATGTTCCAAAATTTCGCTCTCACTAATCTCCAATTTTTCTGTCTCGGCAACCTTCCCCAAAACCAGGCCACGTTTCAAACGATTCACCACCTCTGTTCGAGTCTCTTCCTTAAACTCTTCCCTGGTTTTATTCTGCATTTGGAGGAAGTTATCCAGGGCCAGGCCATAGTTTTGCATTTGACGCTCATATCGCGCAATCTCTAAATCAACATTTTCTTCTTCAAAGGCTAAGGGCCATATAATTTCCGCACCTTCAATAATCTGTTCCAGAACCTTGTTTCCTAACTCGGTATCTCTTTGCCGCTCCCGGTACCCTCGAAGTCTCTCCTCGGTATCTGCCTTTAGTTCTTCCAGCGTATCAAAGTCGCTGATAGCTTTGGCGAACTCATCGTCTATGAGATCAACCTCTTTTTCCTTGACACTAAGAATTTCAACCTCAAAGGTGATATCTTTGCCAGCATACCGTTCATCGTCAAATTCTTCGGGATAAGTCAAGGTATAGGTTTTCTCATCACCGTCACTCAGACCAAGCAAAGGCGCTGTAAAGTCGGGATGATTGTGACCCTCATGCTCTTCGGGTGGGTCAAGTTCATGCTCGACAGAATCACGTTTAGCCAGAACCTCGTCCCCATCCTTTTCCACCGCAGACATCGAAATCAAATCCCCAATCTGCGACGGACGCTCCACAGGAGTCCAGGTGGCTGTCTGCTCTTGCAAATTTTTTAAGCTTTCTTCAACATCTTCCTCGGTAACTTCTACAGGTTCGACGTCCAATCTAATGTCACGATAGTCGGCCAATTCTACCTTAGGCTGGGTTGGAACCTTCACCTTGATGGTTAAAGGGTTCCAGTCGATGCTGTCCAGGTCGATGCGAGCATAGGGCTGAACGTCAGCCTCTTCCAGCGCATCCATAATTATTTTATCGGCTGACTGCTCCATAGCCTCTTGCTGGATAGCCTCTAAACCAAAGCGCCGCACCACCACATTATAAGGGGCCTTGCCTGGTCGAAAGCCGGGAATTTTTACTTCGCGGGCAATTCTCTTGGCCGCTTTTTGCAGCATCTTTTCTTCTTGCTTTGGCTCAACTTCAAGCGTTAGTAGAACTTCACAACGTTCTAATTCTTCGGTTGTAATTTTCACAAAGATAAACCTCTATTTTTATAATTGAAACTGAGATTCATCATAGCATAAAGGAATGTCCGAGGCAAATTATTTAAGAGTTTGCCTTGTAATGTCGATGTGATAAGGAGATAAATAAAGCTGACTACTCCCTCACTAACACCAGAAGATTTCTGTGACAGGTGGATGTTAATGTTAAACCCAAATTCAATGATACCGACCTTATCCGATTATGTCAAGGTGAAATTTTGATTCTTGGCTGTTCGTTTAAGAGGAGGGTATCAAGGTTATCTTTGGACTTTAGAGTCGTGTATCATATTCCAAATCATCTCAGCGCGAATGGGCGCAGTGGTCACCCGAAAGCCGGTCGCGTCCTTAATGGCGTTGGCAACGGCAGCAGCGCCACCCAGAATAGGCGGTTCGCCGACACCCCGCACCCCAAACGGCCCGTATGGCGACGGATTTTTAACCATAACCGCCTCTAGGGGAGGCACATCATCTATGTGAGGCAGCCCATAGTCCATAAAACTGCCGCTGAGGAGTTGCCCGCCCTCATCATAGATCATCGCCTCGTGCAGCCCCATACCCAAGCCTTGTCCCATTCCCCCGTGTAACTGACCTTCCACCAACATCGGATTGATGGCAAAGCCAACATCCTGCACCATAAGATACTGAGTCGGCTTCACCTGGCCGGTGTCACGGTCAACTTTCACTTTCACCAGATGAACCGAGACAACC
>Ga0210124_1000435_pt1 | contig 21648 bp, 19 predicted proteins | sample Muzzi_PWC_D2_FD_185554 | JGI IMG/M metagenome (GOLD analysis project Ga0210124, IMG submission 185554) | Wetland microbial communities from San Francisco Bay, California, USA, that impact long-term carbon sequestration - Muzzi_PWC_D2 (SPAdes) | ecosystem: Environmental > Aquatic > Marine >... | reverse complement strand
TGTGAACCTCATGTAGTTAGTTATGGTGAAACAATTGTCATCATAATGTGGCGCAGTTGCGTCACCTTTGCCAGTACTACTCCGAGGAATTGGTCATTATCAGTATTCATTCCGGCAAATTTCCCTCGGAAAAGTCAACCGAAAATATCCGAGAGGCAGTCATGCGACATGGCATCGACCATCCGGTGGTCAATGATGCTGATTTCGCGGTATGGCAGCAATATGCTATCAAAGCCTGGCCTACTCTGGTTTTGATTAATCCTCGGGGCAAAATTGTCGACATCCAATCCGGCGAAATTCTGGCCGAAGAGTACATCCCCAAAATTGAGGCTCTGATTGAGGAGTTTGACGGTAACGGTTTAGACCGAACCCCTCTGGCAATACGTCCAGAACACACGGATGAACCGATACGTCCCCTAAAATATCCGTCGAAGTTGCTGCTTGGAGTGAAGCGTAATCTCTTTGTGGCCGATACCGGGCATCACCGCATTTTGGAAGTGAAGCTGGATGAGGATCATCAAGGTGGAGAGATTGTGCGGGTATTTGGTACGGGCCAGGCGGGTTTGCAAGATGGTTCGGCAGATAAGGCGATGTTCCACGACCCGCATGGTATGGCGCTCAGTGGGCAAACCCTTTATGTGGCCGATACCGAAAATCACGCCATCCGGGCAATTGATTTGGACAGTGGTAATGTGCGCACCGTAGCCGGGACGGGCCGAAAAGCACACAGCTACTTAGAACAGGGCGGGCCGACCGAGGTGTCGCTGCGTTCGCCGTGGGCTTTGTGGGTGGAGGAGACAGTTCTGCTCATTGCGATGGCCGGGTCTCATCAGATATGGACCTTGGTGGGTGAGGAACGACTGGGGATATTTGCTGGCAATGGTCGAGAAGCACTGATCGATGGTACTTTAATCGAGGCCAGCTTCAACCAGCCCAGTGATATTGATGTCGGCTTTGGTCATCTGTTCATTGCTGATTCGGAGGCCAGCGCCATCCGGGCTATCTCATTGGGCCAAGAGGCTCGGGTGATGACTCTGATTGGTCAGGGGCTATTTGAATATGGCGACATTGATGGTTATGGGGGCATAGTTCGGTTACAGCATCCCACCGGATTGACCTTTGCCCATGATGTGGTCTACATTGCCGATAGCTATAATCACAAAATCAAAACCCTCGACCCCACGACAGGTCAGGTCGTCGCCTTGATTGGAACGGGTCGAGCCGGTCATAGAGATGGCTCTTTTGCCGAAGCTGAACTCTTTGAGCCGGAAGGGGTTATTGCTGACGAAGACCGTCTATATATTGCCGATACTAACAACCATTTAATTCGTATCGCTGACTTGAAAGAAAAAACAGTCCATACCTTGATGCTGCGGGGGCTGGAGCGACTGGTTTCAACATCCGGGGTAGAAAAAATGTCAGAGGCTAAATCCCTCGAACCACTGATGGTAGGAACAGGTGAAGTGGAAATCGTCCTGAATATCACGCTGCCGGATGGATACAAACTCAATGCTGAGGCTCCACAACTCCTACAAATCTCAATGAATGGAACAAGTGCCTCCCATATATTTGGCGCCGGAGAGATGCCCAAATTTAAGGTCGATGTAAAGGCAGATAGCGATCTAAACCTGAACTTGACCCTCTACTACTGTGAGACTGACGCGCAACGGCTCTGCATGATCCATAACACTCACTTGGTTCTTCCCCTGACTGTCACTGAAAAGGGTGAAACAAGCGTCCAGGCATTGTATGATGTAACCCTCTAGTAATGAGCCAGGGTTATATTAGCAGTAATATACCCAACACAATCAGAACCCCATATAAAAGCCGCTCAAAACGACCCGTGGAGATACGTTGGTTGAGTTTGCCTCCTAAAAAGATGGCTACTAACACCAGCGGTAAGGCCAGAACATATAGATGTAGTACGTCCACAGTCCATAACCCCCCTAACCAATGGCTGATAGCAATGAAAACAGAGGCAGGTAAAAAATAGCCTTGTAACGTCGCCCGAAAATGCTTGGGAGGCCAGCGACGTAACGTACCATAGATGACAATGGGTGGACCAGTTGTGTTATAGGCTGCCCCTAGAATACCAGAGACAAAACCGAAGGCATAGACCCAATATCGTTGTTGCAGTAGGGGTAGGGCAGGGCGGGTTAGAGAATAAAGACTAAAGACAATGAGGAGAATACCTAAAAATCCTTTAACCCACACAGTGGGGGCCGTTCTGAGGATTAAAACGCCGATAGGGATACCGATAGCTGAAGCTAGAACCAATTGCCAGGCAGCTTTTATATCGATTCTACGCCAATTTCCTATGATAATCACCAAGCCGATGGTAGCGCTGATAAGAGCCACTATAGGTGCGGCCGTTTGAATTCCAATAGTTAAAGCCAGCAAAGGCATCGCCACTACGGCATCACCAAAGCCAAAGGTCGAGCGGGTTAGTGTTGAGATAAAAAGAATCGATATAGTGATAAGGGTGAGCAAGAAAGGATTCATCATGGGGGTCCTGGTACATTGTTTAAATTTTTTGTAAAAATCAGCTAATCTTACCCACCTCAACGGAACGAGCAAATTAAACCCCTTAATGCTGACATTTTGAGTTGAGCAGGGCAATAAGCCTTTTTTTGCCAATCGTGGGTCACACGGGTATAATTTACTGTCAATTCTTTATCAAGATATTAGAGGATTATCTATTATGCCTAAAAGAACCTATCAACCAAAGCGTCGCCGTCGGGCCAGGGTACATGGCTTTCGAGCACGTATGGCAACTAAAGGGGGGCAACGCGTCTTAAAAGCCCGGCGGGCGCGTGGGCGCAAGATGTTGGCTGTGCAGCGCTTACACCCCAAACGTACCAACTGGAATGCTGACTGAGTCATAACTTTTTGAGTAGGCAATGGGTAGCGAGTACTCATACACTCTTTCCTGCTCGGCCTTGCTACCTTATGAAGCGCAAGTATCGCTTACGCCGCAACAGCGATTTTCAGCAAGTGCGGCGTCTTGGTAAATCTTATGCCAGCCCTTTGATGGTGCTGGCATTTCTTCACAATGAGTTGGATTATAGCCGGTTTGGATTTGTTGTCAGTAAGCGCTTGGGTAAAGCGTTTCAGCGTAATAAAATAAAGCGCCGAATGCGAGAATCAATTCGCTTACGGATGCCGGAAATCAAACCAGGATTTGACCTGGTTTTAATTGCTCGAAAACAAATTGGTCAGTCAACTTATGTGGAAATTTCTCGCTCATTAAAAGGCTTACTCAAAAGGGCTGATTTACTGTTGTAAGTAAGCTCGAATTTGGAGTTAGAGCGATGAAATATTTAGCATTAGGTCTAATTCGATTTTATCAAAAATTTATATCACCAGCCTTGCCTTCCGCCTGTCGTTTTTATCCAACCTGTTCTCATTATGGTTTTGAGGCCATCGAAAAATATGGCTTTCTCAAAGGAGGTTGGATGGCGGTCAAGCGGATTGGTCGCTGCCACCCTATGCATCCTGGAGGGTATGATCCTGTTCCCTAAGGGTATTGTTTTAGGTTTGTGGAGGAGGATGCAATTACCTTGCGTGTAAATATTTTGAAATTATTACCCTTATCTTTAATTATTTTGGGAATTATCTTTTTGTTGGCTGTTGGCCCACCGGCTACTGCCGCCCCACCTGATACGCCGAGAGAGGCTATTGGTCATTCTGTTGAAAGAGATGGTATTACCCTGGAAAAGCAAGCCAGTACCGATTCGGTTCCTCAAGGACAGGTGGTCAGCTATACCATTACCATTGAAAATGATAACAACAGAACTGTCGACCTGGCGTTAACGGATGAATTACCTCATGGTCCCGAGGGGTTAGCCTTGCAAGATAAATCAATCGTGGTAACGGGGACTGTTAAGACTGAAGGGGAAACCATTGGGAGCATTGAAAAAGCCAACAATACAGTAGGCTGGACAGGGAGTTTAGCCCCTGGTGACCAGGTAACTATTGTCTATGATGCCATCCCACCGACCACCTCGACGCCTGGCAGAAGCCTGGAGAATGTAGCAGTCTTGACGTTTGGCGAAACCACGTTGAAGGCGGCGGCAACCATCACCACCCAACCCCCTGAGTTGAACCTTTGGCATTCATTTATAAATTTCATTGCCGTAGTGCTGTTAGCCATTAATGGTGCTTTAAGAGCAGTCAATGTTCCCTTTGCCTTTGGCTTTGCCATTATTCTTTTCACGGTGGCTGTCCGGTTGGCCACCTTTCCTTTAAACATGCAGCAAATTAAATCATCTAAGGCCATGCAAGAGCTACAGCCAAAGATGAAGGAGTTACAGGAAAAGTACAAAGGCGACAAAGAAAAATTAGCTCAGGCCCAGATGGCGCTTTACAAAGAGCATGGCGTAAATCCTTTAGGCGGGTGTTTGCCGATGCTGGTGCAAATGCCTATCTGGTTTGCCCTGTATCGCTCCCTGATTCAATTGTCTAGCCAGGGTTTGTTGAGTGAGCGATTTCTTTGGATTCCCAACTTGGCCGGCCCTGTGTCAAGTTTTGGTCAAGGAATAGGGTGGTTATACCCCTTTCCACCTGAGGTTGGCTGGGGGAATGCGGCGGCTTATCTGGTTATGCCTGTTTTGCTGGTTGTATCTCAATTTTACACCCAGAAGTTGATGACCCCTCCCTCCACCGATCCAAATCAAGCTCAAATGCAAAGTGTGATGAAATTTATGCCTTTGACTTTGATGTTCGGCTATTTTTCTTTAGTTGTTCCCTCTGGGTTGACCCTCTATTGGTTCACCAGCAATATTTTGCAAGTGGCTCAAACTTACTTTACAAAAACTCAAATGGACTCCGCACCAGCCACCACTAGAGCCTCATTAAGCTCTTCAAGCTCCTCGGTGGCAGCGCCTGCACCTGCAAATCCGGTGCCGGTTAGCTCGGCGGATGAAGGTTCAGAAAATAAGAAACGTAAAAATGTCAAATCAAAACGAAAGTCTAAGCGTAAACGCTAAAACTATAGATGAAGCTATAGAGCTAGGGTTGAACCAATTAGGTCTAACCCGAGACCAAGTTGATATCGAAATTGTTAACGAGGGAAAACGAGGCCTGTTTGGCCTTGGTGTTGAAGAGGCCCTTGTGCGGCTGACCCCTAAAAGCCGGGGCGACGAAGAACAACAAGTCTCCAATGCCTCTACTCTTGAAGAATCCGATTCACCCGAATCTGATGAACCCGTTGAAGAGGATGTGCCTCCAAATGGCGACCAAGATCAGACAAACGAGAGTGGAGATCAGGCTAAAACGGTAGAAGAAATTGGCCGGTACTATTTGGATGGTCTCCTAAAGCGAATGGGTATCCAGGCCGAAATTACAACCCGTATTGCTACAGATTTGGTTGAACCGGGAGAAGAAGCTCCTCTGGTTTTCGATATCCAGGGAAAGGATTTAGGTATCCTTATTGGTCGTCGCAACGAAACCTTGCAAGCGTTGCAATATATGCTCCGGCTCATGGTAAGCAAAGAGATGGAGAGTTGGCAGCGCATAGTAGTCGATGTTGAATCGTATCGCTCGCGTCGCCGCCAAACGCTCCACAAAATAGCACAAAGAATGGCCGAACAGGCTGTTGCTAACAACGAAAGAGTTGTTCTGGAAGCCATGCCAGCCTATGAGCGACGCATTATTCATATTGCGCTTAGAGACCATCCCACGGTCATTACAAAAAGTATTGGCCGGGATAACAACCGCAAAGTAACCATTATCCCAAAATAACATAGTCGAAGACATCGTAGCAACCCAAATTTTTTGGCTATATAGTTAGTATAGGGATAAGGCAGGTTGAAGACAGAGAACTTGTTTGTATTGCAGCTTCGGCCTGCCTTGTTCCTATATTTATTTTAAAATTGCTGTAAATACCCTCAATTGCTTGTTTCTCATCTCAGGCTATGTTACAATGGCGTATATAATTTGGCAGCATAATAGCAAATATCAATGGCCGAACAAACTGCATTTATCTATACCATAGCCAACCAAAAAGGGGGTGTGGGTAAGACTACCACAACTATTAACTTGGCTGCTTTTATCGCAGCTCGTAAGGCCCGCGTCTTGATTGTTGATGCGGACCCTCAGGCTAATGCTACTTCTAGCCTGGGAGTTAAGTTAGAGAATGGCACCTTATCCTTATATGATGTGTTGATAAATAAGGTGCCTTTAGCAGAGGTTATAAAAACTACCTCCCGGCCACGACTTTCTATTATTCCCTCTATTCCTGAATTGGCCGCCGCCGAAGTTGAACTGGTGCAGATGATGGCCCGCGAATCGATGTTGCAGAAGGCGCTGCAACCAATTCTAAATGATTACGACTTTATATTTATCGATACCCCACCCAGCTTGGGGTTGTTGACCATCAATGCCCTAACGGCCTCTAATCATGGGGTTATTATTCCCGTTCAATGCGAATATCTGGCCTTAGAAGGCTTGAGCCATCTAATTCATACCATCAACTTAGTGCAACAAAGTCTCAATGCAAATTTACGAGTTTCCGGGGTCGTCATGACAATGTACGATGGCCGCACCAATCTGGCGGCGGATGTTGTGCAAGAAGTGCGCCAATATTTCCCTCGTGAAATCTTTAAAACGATTATCCCGCGTAATGTTCGCTTGAGTGAGGCTCCCAGCTATGGTCAGGACATTTTGACCTATGCGCCAGATTCACCAGGTAGCAAAGCCTACCAGGCTCTTTCTGAAGAGTTATTGAGCCGGGTGCGCTCCAAAATAATGACAAAATAAGAGGATATCAGGATTATGAGCAAAAGACGAGGTTTGGGAAAGGGATTAGGCGCTTTAATTCCCCCTGCCGATACCTCAAAACCGGTTAGCTCCGAGGTTCGGGCGGGGGCGGTGGAAATACCCGTTGACCAAATATCACCCAACCCTCACCAGCCCCGGCAGACGATGGATCAAGACAATTTGCAAGAGCTAGCCAACTCGATTACTGAACATGGGTTGATTCAACCTCTTGTCGTCACGCAAGTGGGGCTGTCGTACCAGCTTATTGCTGGCGAGCGTCGATGGCGGGCCAGTCAATTGGCCGGTTTGACTACCGTGCCGGTAATTATCAAAGAGAGTAGCCCTCAGCAAATGCTGGAGTTGGCTATTGTTGAAAATATCCAACGTGCCGATTTGAATCCGTTGGAAGAAGCGCAAGCCTTTGCGCAATTAATGGAGGAGTTTGGCTTAACTCAAGAAGCAGTGGCCGAACGTGTTGGCAAGAGTCGCACAGCCGTAGCCAATACTATTCGCCTGTTGAATTTGCCGGATGAGATAAAGGAGTCTTTGGCTACTGGCAAAATTTCCGAAGGTCACGCCCGTGCTTTGCTCAGGTTAAAAAAGGAAAAGGATCAATTTAACGTTGTAACGACAATCATGAATCGCGGGCTTAGTGTTCGACAAACAGAGGATTTGGTTCGAAAGATTTTGACCGGGGAGTCTACCGTCAAACCAAAGCCTCCCCCCCTTACCCCTCATGATAAAGCTTTGCTGGCCAGGTTTGAGTCTAAATTGGGAACTAAAGTTCAACTCAGCCGGGCCGAAGGAGAAACAGGGAAGCTTACAATTCACTTTTATTCCCAAGAAGAGCTACAGGCTATTTTTGATACTATTTTGGGAGAGGATGAGCAACTTTAGAGCCGTTCCGTACTTTGGCGAAACGACTCTGGTTGAGTACTCAATTAGATGATGGTTGGGGCAGAAATACCAAAGAGTACCAAACTCACAATAACAGCGCTGACAAAGCTGGTAATTACTTTAGTTATCACTGCTGTTTGGCTTTCACGTGCCTGTCCTTGATAGATCATTCGAGCCAGTCTGGGTATGAATACCAGAGGGGCCATTAACCCAAAGCCAGCTAAGATTAATGTCATTGCTATAATGCGCTCGATAGCGCCCAAAACTCTATCTTCGGTAGCGATGCCCAGCGTTTTTGTCACTTCTTGGCCTTGAGCAGCCCAAACTGCTACTGTTACCTCAACTTCTAATACGGGGGCGGTACTAATTAAGGCGGCTATTCCAATCAAGTAGGCCATCATTCGATACTGATTAGGAGCAGTGGCGGCAGGTAAAATATTTAGGCTATCAAATGTCCATCCTGTAGCAGCCCATGCAATTAAAATAATCAGAATAATATGGGCGAGTTGATCCAGAAAGAGCAAGAGAAGCCCTTTGCCTTTACTGTTATCAATAAAAATAAAGGTTCTAAATTGGTCAATGAAAAGATGACCGATGAAAAGAACAATTATCCATACCCACCAATTTGGAATCGAACCCCAAGCTAAGATTCCTGTTATAAAGGTGACAACTGCCACATGAATTATCAATCCTGTCCAACCCTTTCTTTTGGCTAAGACTAACCAATAGGGTTGCAGGACAAAATCCCCTACAACATGGCCCAATGTAAGACGCAAAAAGAATGATAATGCGATTCCTGTATCTAAAATTATCATATTTCCTTATAGAAAGCTATCTAAGATATTTTCAGAGAATGGTAGAATCATTAGAATTTCTGTATTCTGCCTACTCTAAATGGTGTGATTATTAGCACCTTAAAATCATCCCAATTTAAAAACCTGGCTGTATATGACGCATTATTCACCGTTTCTTGGCTCACGGTAAAATGGCAAATTTTACAGCCTCACCGGCAAGGACAGCCAGCAAATCTGGTTTTTGATTTTTAAAATAACGATTGGATAATAAAACTTGCAGAATTTGTCGATCCTCTTATGGGTTCGACGTGTGATATCATGAGGACGTAAAGTAGAGAGGTTAGCTTCAGGTGAAATATGCCGGGAGTGATTTGAATATACTTATTTTTGCCTCAAGATTTTCTGATTTTTTGTCTGTTAAGTTGCTTGTGACTAACCGACCGCCTTTATATTTTGGGATTTGCCTTTGAGTTATCTATTGGTTGGCACTTGAAGATATTTAATCCTAACTCAGTCTGGCGAAAAGGGCTAATTGGCAAGCAGCTTTTGAAGCAGTACTGTTTCTTTTTCAGCTGCTTCCCTCCCCAATTGAAGAAAATCTTCAGCTTTGTCGTAATCCATCGCTGTAAAAACTTCAACTTTAGGTTTAATTAAAACATCAACCGGACTCATGCGTGTTTTGACGATTTCGCGCTCCATAATAGCCATCATACTGGTGAGGACACCCAAAAAATTTGGACCGTGAGAATGTGCAGCGGCTGCTTGCCCTCTAACACGCTCTTCTTCAATCGAAGGGATAACACTGGAGGCAATAATGATATTGGCCCCCTTTTCCGACAAAATACTGGCCGGTACGGGATTTACAGCGCCACCATCAATTAGAAAGTGCCCATTTAATTTGTAAGGCGAAAATATGCCAATCATACCAATGCTGGCTCTAACGGCTTCAGCCAGAGGCCCGCTTTCAAAAACAATCTCTTCACCGGAGAGTACATCCGCGGCTACCACATAAAAAGGGATTTTGGTATCGGCAAAGGTAGAATGGTTAAGTTGTTTATCCAGATATTTTAATGTGGCATTCCCTTTAATTAATCCGTCCCAGGGCAAACTGAATTTGGGATCCCACAGGCCACTTTTGAATTCGATTGTCTTGATTAGATTCTTGGCAAAATCAGCAATTTCATTGACGGACTTGCCAATAGCATATAACGCCCCAAACAGAGAGCCGGCGCTGGTTCCTACAAGCAAGTCGATGGGGATATTCGCCTTTTCTAAGGTTTCCAACACCCCAATGTGAGCAATACCTCGTGCGCCGCCGCTAGATAAGGCCAATCCAACAACCCGATGGGTAATTTTGCGGGCTGTACGGCCAATCTCTTCCTCGGTAGTGTCACAAGAAAAAATCGGGCCGGTTGCGGCTTCAACAATCCATTCTTCTTGAGGAATGCTACACAGAACTGTTGCCTTGGATAGCCGCACAGCTTTAACGTTAACTGCGTTGTACTCTGGTGAGAGTGCTACTAATACCCAATCAAAACCATCGGCCAAAATACCCAGCGTTTCAACCAGGGCTTCACTGGTTGAATTTTCCATTGCTTCCAGAATTACCAAGGTATCACTTTGGAATTCTGGCCCGGCCTGGCTGGTCAAATTTTGTCCGGTGGCATCTAATATGACCACCCGCTGGTGGGTTGTATTGTAGATACTCTTAGCCAATTCGCAAACATGCGGGCCAAAAACAGTCGCTAGATTGTAGCCCGGTCGTCTGCTCGACTCGCTGACCGCATCGGTCAATCGGCGGCTCAATTCCTTGGTAATCTGTAGAGCTATTTCTGGATGATCGACCAAAAGCTCATCCATGTCTGCTTTGCGCAGCATCCAAAAATCTGCGTCAATCGTTACAGTCAAGGTAGCCGAGCGGCGTTGGTCTAACAATAAGGCCATTTCCCCAAAAAAGTTGCCAGGCCCCAGGTAGTTAATTATCCTTTCCTGTTGCCCGACTTCGGTATTGACGGATACTTTAACCTGCCCGGACTCAATCAAATACATTGAGTCGCCCAAACTGCCTTCGACAAATACAACCTCGCCGTGTTCAAAGTGAACTTTGTGTAATTTGGCCGAGATAGCAAAAAGGGTGTCAGCCGCCAGGCCCATAAAAAAGGGGATACGCTTGAGGCTATCTATAATTGTTTTATTTTGGGTGGCCTGACTTTCGATTATTTCCACAGTTATGACGCTTTAACTTGCTGAATGATTACTCAATTGGGTGTCGAGAAATGTCGTTTATATGTATCATTCGCAAATCTATTGATAGTGTTAGCTGGATTACTAAAAAAGTTATTCAAAGCCCTAAATACTTATGTTAAAAAATTATATCACTCCTTGTCGAATGTATCAATGGGACATGAGTTTTAACCAGGGCTATAACAAAGTCGATTGACAAACCGAAAAAAACTTCCCGGAAGTTGCAAAACGCCATTCAAAGCCTCTAAATTTATCTTATTACCAAGCATTTCAGTAAAATCAGCCATCAAACTTCCGGGAAGTTGGACTTTGCAATAGCCCTGGAGTTTTAACCCCGTGCAATTGTATACCAGAGTCATAAAAATTTTGTACTGTTGCATATTACTTCAAGCTGATTATAATTGTATACATAATCTTTGCAATATGATAATCTTATATGACTCTTCAGGATAAAACCCATTCAGTTACATCGCAAGCCAAATTGGAAGAGGCTATTAGAATAGCTAAATTAGGCCACAAAGCCGAAGCCGGAGAACTGCTTCGCAGCATCGTGGCCTTACAACCGGTAAATCAAGCGGCTTGGCTGTGGTTGTCGGCAGTGGCGATGAGTCAGGCTGAGGCTGAGACAGCTTTAGCCCAAGCCAGACAAATTGATCCAACTCACCCCGGCTTGCTTCGGGCTGAACAATGGTTTGTGCACCGTTTTTCTCCTTCTCCCGAGACAAAAAAAAGCAAGATTATAACCGATTCCTCAACATTCCAGCCCATAACCCAACCTAAAGGGTCAAAAAACTTATGGGCCGCTTTTAATCCGGTGGCCTTTGGTTTGGCTATTTTAGCGGTCTCAATAGGTTTATTGGTCTTATTTTGGGGCTTGATTTTGGAGGTCAGGGCTGCTGTCCAGCCTACCTATGCAGTGCAATCCACAAAGCAAGAAGATGCGGCTGTTGTTATTGAAGAGGTAGAGAAAGAGCTTGCTGACGGTTACATTCAAAAGGGATTGACCCTACGCGATGAAGGACATATTAAGGAGGCTGTAACCAACTTTGAGCAGGCCTTGAATTTAACGCCAAATCACCTACAAGCCCAACATGAACTTCGTTTAGCCTCGGCTTATCTGGCAGGGACTGAACATTATCAGGCTGGCCGGTGGCAAGAGGCGGTGACGGAACTGGAAATCGTCTGGGCCGAGACCGATGCTTATCCGAATGTGCGAGATTTATTGTATAGCTCTTACTATAATTTGAGTCTGGCTCGACAGGCCGCCGCTGAACTGCCTCAGGCTAAAGAGGCTATACAGGCAGCCATTGCGCTTCGCCCAGATTTAAGTACGCCCCAGCGCATTCTCACGGAGATTGAATTCGCGATGGCTGGCGAGACTCCTCCAACAACTGCTGTTTCGGCCTCTGTTAAAGATAAATTGATTGTGGTTGGTCTTGCCGAGCAACGTATGGTTGTGTATGAGGGCGATTGGCAGGTGTTCGATTTTATCGTTTCCACCGGTGAGCCGGGGCGAGAGACCGCCGTCGGTGAGTTTGAGATACAAAACAAGATTGATGTGGCCTATGCCAGCACCTGGAACCTCGATATGCCTTATTGGATGGGGATTTACTGGGCAGGTCCCCTACAAAATGGAATTCACTCACTCCCCATTGTGAAACACACCGGCCAAAAACTATGGGATGGTTATTTAGGGCAGCGTGTTTCTTATGGTTGCATCATTTTGGGCGATGATGACGCCGCCAAGCTCTACAATTGGGCCGAAGTTGGAGCCAAAGTTAAGATTGTCCCAAGCCTGGCCGAGTGGTCGCCTAAAAGTTAGCCAACTCAGGGCTAATTGGCCGGTTCGATGTCGGTTACCATATCAAAAGTGTTGATTTTTAGAATCCAACGGCTGCCAATTTCACATTGGGTCAGCAGATTTTGGTCGCTGGAACTGTAGCTATATTGGCCGTCTTCCGTGGAAAATATGCAGCGGTAAGTTTCCGTACGATCAGCCTCACGCTCATCAGAGCTAAGGGCCAGAGTCGGCCAGCGCGGAGATAAGTCCTCGCCACTCAGGCTTTTTTCATCAACCTTTTGCCATTCTTCAACGGTGTACTCGCAGAAATTTTCAAACACTTCGTATTGACAATCTTGGACAACCTCACCAAAGCCACTGCCGCTATCGACGGTGTATGGTGTGCCGCATATTTCTCTAGATTGAGCATTGGCAGGACGTTCATCTTGAGTATAGCGAGCCTTCGAGGTGCAACTACCCATAACACCATCCGCCGGAATCTCATCGTGCCAATCTTCGTATGTCACCGGCACTAATCCCTCGATTTCAATTGACCGACTCCAGGAAACCGAGCGAGCTGTGCCGATAACATCTTCAGTCCGGTTAAAAAGAACAAAAAGAGTGATGAGAGCGGCGCAAGCCAGTACTACAACCCCAACAATAACCGCAATACGACCAAATCCGCCCTTCTTTTGTTGAATAGGTTTTGTAGCAACTTGTGGTTCTGGCTTTGGTTGAGGTTCTACCAAACTGGCCCCACAATTAACACAATTTGGCGCATCAGCCTCGTTGGCCGTGCCACAGGCGGGACACTCAATCTGCTTGGCTGGTCTGTCACGGTGTGCGCCTAATACCTGCCCACTCTTCCGTTTGGCGCCCTCGCTTAAATCGGCCCCGCATTGGCTACAAGTGGGAGCATTTGCCGGGTTGCGCGTGCCACAGTAATAACAGTGGATATCAGGCCCAGCCTTGGCTTGAGCAATTTTTTCCTCATCTGTAATGATTGTCTCTTGAGCTGCTTGTTCGAACTCTACGTTATCCGGTTGTGGCGCACCACAGTTGGGGCATGTTTTTTGGGGACCCGGGTTCCTGGTGCTGCAATTGGGACAGGTCCATTGCAACTCTACATGCCCAAGGGATTTTTTCGCCATTTTGTCTTTCCTCCAAAGATTATCATGTGTTATCGGGCTTCAAGTTGGGTTAGCTCTTGTTTCAATTTGGCACGTTGGCCTGGTTGTCGTAAGGCCGTTTCATAGGCCTCTAAATAATCTTGTACTAATCGGGCTGGCATTTGAAGAAGATCAGCAATTTCGTCTTCCGGTATATCTTCCTGGTGTAGTGATACCACCCGAATAAAGTTATTAATGCACCGTTGTATAGCTTGCGGTGAATGATGAAGCCATCGAGCAACTTGATCTGGGTCCGTTCGATTTAACCATAACTCAATGATGCGAACCTTATAAGATTGGTGTTGTCCATCATTCTTTAACTGTCCTCGGGTAACGATGGTATGGCCCTCTGATTTTAGAGCTTGGATATCCCGCCGGATGGTTCGGACATCGACGTTAAGAATATTAGCCAAATCCTCTTGCGTCAGAATTCCACCCTGTTCTAAAGCTGCCTCCAGACATCGTAAGATTCGCCCTCGTCGTAAGCCGGTAGCTCCCTCACGAGTCTTTACCTCGGCATCCTCGTTTCCGGCATCAACGGTTAGGGTCACTTCAACCTTATCTGTTTCTGTAAGCGGTAGCCCAACCGGAGCGTTAAGATTAGCGATTGATACACACATTTGACCCGGCTCGGCCCTGGTGTTATTTCCTACAAATACCTGCTGGGCTATATGTAGTAGTTCATACGAGATATGAACGGGTATATTAAATTCCTTTTGCAATATACCGAGAAAGGCACTGCCCTTAGAGTCTACTTGCTCCGCACTGACCAGATTTTCCGAGCTAGACCCCTTTGGCCGATCCTCGCCACTCTTTACCGTTGACGATGTTATCTCAATTGTGCTTTTTTTACGAACCTGGCTCAATTGTACTTTTGTCCCATCTTCGGCCACAATCAGGTTGCCCTGGTAACGCTTGGCAAAGGCAGCCACAATTTTGTCTGGCGACTCATCAAATTCAAGGCCAATGTGGCTGGTGAGAACATGCGGTATTTTTGCTGAGGCAGCAAATTCGGCTACGGCTTTGGGTTTGGCGTGCGCCATCTCATGGATGAGTAAATCACAGCCTTTTACATAAGGGCGTAACTCTTCGGGGGATTGAATATCGCCGCTATAAACAATTCGCCAGCCCGGTCCGTTGATTATCATGCCGCAAGCTATGGCTTTGCGCCCAAAATTGGTCACTAATTTCGGCTCATCCAGATGTTGGGTTTTGAAGTAAGTTACGCCAACCAGTGCTTCCTTGTAGGTTTTACCCGGCTTGATGTTGGTTAAGAGAAGTTCGTAGCTGAGTTCTTCGGGCATGACAAAGGAATCGGTTAAAAGCCGCCGAATTTTACCGCGTGTCCCGCGCGGACCGTAAACCTTGAGAGGTTCAGAACGCCGATATTGGTGATTTTGGGTTAGGAGAAGCCCCAAATTGGCGATATGGTCCATATGCCAATGGCTGAGAAATATGGCATGTATATCGGTGGGGTCAAGGCCGTGCTGATATAAAAGGGTACTCACTGGCGCACCACAATCCAGTAAGAATAACTTGCCCGTAACAAATAAAGCATAAGCAGAGGGAAACCGCTGCGAGGTGGGCGCAGCGGACGAAGAGCCGAGTACAATCAGTTCGTCGGGCATGGTTAATACTCCTCTGCGTGAGAAATAGGCTCAGAGCATTGCCAATTATAGCAATGTCATTATTGACAAGAGGCTACATTAGCCTGATGGCTGTCAAAATCTTCGGCAAATAAATGTGCGCCTTCGCCGCCACAACCCATAAAGAAAAGATACTTGGTTTGGGCCGGTTGCAAAGTAGCGATGATTGAGGAAGCGCCGGGATTGGAAATAGGTCCGGGCGGCAAACCCGGATTCAGATACGTATTATAAGGTGAGTTTACTTCGCTATATTCTTCCAGCGTAACCGGAGTTTTCCACCACTGCCCGGTATCGGTTTGATAACCCATCGCATACTGAACGGTCGGGTCGGCTTGTAGATACATGTCCTGGTTGATGCGGTTTATATAGACACTGGCAATGGTAGGACGCTCTGTAGGAATCACCGCTTCCCGCTCGACAATCGAAGCAATGATTAAAGTTTCGTAGAAAGTAAAACCCTGAGCCGAAGCTAACTCGATGGCATTGGCCGGTATTTTACTGGCCATGTTATCAAGCATACGGCTGATAAGGTCTTCTGGGGTGGCCTTCACCGGCAGACGATACGTATCGGGAAATAGATAGCCCTCGTAAGAGGCTCCGGCAGGACGGTCGGCCAGCAGCGGATGGTCCACGCCAACCCCCTGCCGCACTGTCGCCAGAAATAGCGAACCATCCATAATGTCATTTTTGGTGAGCAGGTCCGCAATCTGTTCGGCCCGCCAACCTTCGGGAATGGATACAGTAACCTCTTCAAAGTTGGCCTTTTGCAGAGCCTCGGCGATTTCGCGCATGTTCATGTTGCGGCGCAACTCATATTCACCCGCCTCAAGCGAAGCATCCAGGCCGTTGTAACGCAGAAAGAGACGAAAAATATCGGGATCGCTGATAAATTGCTGCTCGACCAGCTTGTTGGCGACGGATGCAGCAGTTTCGCCGATTTCAACGGTAAATGGCACGGGAGAGGGGTCATTGGAAAGGGGGGTATTGATGGCCTGCGATTGGGATTGCAAATAGAGACCCAGAATAAACTCCTCAATATTCTGTGGTGAATGGGCCACCGAGGCATCCCCCACAGAAATTGAAGCCACCGATTCATCGGTTTGGTTGGAAAAAGCCCAATAGCCTGCCCCCAATATCACGACGATAGCTGCAATGGCAATCACAAAGACAATTAATCGAAAAATGGCGCGAATAACAACCATCTGAACTCCGTTTGTTCTTATTACCGGGTTGAGGCTCGATTCTACTCCAACGAGGGGGAAAAATCAAACCATAGGTCTAGTCTTCTCCTGTATTAACAATCAAATTCTTCTGCGCATCCCAACACTCACAGGAGCTACGAACCTCTCCAGCCTTGATGATTGTCCCTTCATATGGAGTTAAATTCGGTTGTACCACCCAACCAGACAGATTTAAAGGAACCGGCCCGCCCGCCTCAATCCATTCGCCATTGTAGCGCCGGGCGAAGTGTAAATGGCTAGAATTCGCCAGACCGCCCTCGCATGAGGCATAGCCGATGATATCACCCTGAGTGACTTGTTGCCCCACCTGCAGCGGATGTTCAGAATCCAGGGTCATGTGTAAATAGAGCAGCACCCAGCCGGTTTGAATATTCCCATCACCGTCGAGGTCAAGCTGTACTTCGCCTTCACGTGCTACCACCACAACGCCGGGAGCCGCCGCAGTACTTGGCTCACTAGAATAAAAGCAGTTGCCTAGGACATCCGGCGGGCCAAAGTCAACGGCAGCCCAACCACTGCCATCGACATAGCCGCCGTGAGGTCCGCTGGTAAAATAGAAGCCCTGACCCTCGGCCCACGGTAGGCTCAACTCCGGCTGGGTTAAGTTGATGGGAACAATTGGTCCAACTTCATAGGCAAAGGGGTCGCCAAAGAGAGCGCGGTAATCGGCCATGAGACCATCGGCACTCAATTCTTGTTGCCATGTCTCGAAATCGGAGTGAATAGCTAAAATATTTTGCACCCCCACCGTGCCCGCATTGATACCTTGCGCCGAAATTACTTGACTACGATCAGGTAATTGAAAAACCCAAAAGCCATCGCGTTTGTAGCCATAGTAACCGGCATTGATGCGATTGGCAGTAAAGCCAAGGGCTAAATTCAAACTATCTCTCCGGGGATTTTGTGGCCCCAAGGGCATGCTCAATTGCTCCTCCGTGGGGGTGGGGTTCGTGACCCAGCCGCCATAATGCTCCAGAAGGGCCAATAATAAACGTGGCCCGACACTGAATTGCTCGGCAATCTGTACAACAATCTCGGCCCCGCTTAGTTGCTCACCCTCCACGACTTCGTGATATGTCGCCAGATATCCACCCTGGCTATTAACAAACTCCGCCACATCGAAATCCACATAGGCGGGACTATACACCACCTCGCTATCGGGTAAGAGGATTTCACTGGGAGCGACAACGTCAGTTTTAAGCGGTACACGCAGCACCTGGCCGATTTGAATAAGAGCAGAAGGCCCATCAAGATTATTCATCTTGACCAGGTCTTCGATATCGGTTTGGTAGAGAAGAGCGATGTAACCCAGCGTTTGGCCTTCTGTAACGGTATGGTAGGAGAAGGGACCGCTTTTAGGGACCGGGATAGGCATGGCCGCAACGGTCGGAGTTGGGCTAGGGATTGGCGTGGGTGTTGGTGGAATTGGCGTTGGGGTTAACGTCGGCGCAGAAACAAGGAGTTTTTCGCTGCTTGGAGTGGGAGAGATTATTCTTTCTGGTTGATTTTGGGTGACATTGCTTTCCGCAACGGGACTCGGCAGGCTACAGCCGGAAATACAAAAGAGCAAGCCGCCTATGAGGCAGGCGGCCAATTTCACCTTTAATGAGATGTTTCGCATTGTAATAAAATATGCTGCAAGTTGAGAATTTATGTTACGACCCGCATTGTACTTGATTAGCCATTATGAGCAAAAGTTGAGGTGAGGTGGTTGAGATAACAAACCTGGTAAGATACTAATGCAATCGACTCGCACCCCCCATTCAACTATGCTACAATGAAATAAATACTATCCTCTCTGGCAACTTTATCGAGGCAAGAATTATGAATAATCGCGAACGGCTGTTGATCGCAATGGACGGTGGTGAGCCTGATCGGATTCCCCGTGCTTTGGGCTTTTACCATGTGGGGATAGAAAAGCTGGCTCCACCTGGGCAGTACCGAGACGATTTGGTGAGTATCAGATTTGTTCAATTCCCACCCTCGCCAGAAGATGAAGAGCTACGTCGTACTACTCAACCCTTTCCACCGGATACACGTCTGGGTACTCCGGCCCAGGTAGCCACTTACAACCGCTGGGGTTACCGTCCCCAAGGTCTTAAAGACCGCAACCCTCTAGCTCAAGCCCGCACGCTGGAGGATCTGCAAAACTTTCCTTTTCCTGATGTCAGTGCCCCCTATCAGGTTGAAGGTCTGGTCCGGCAAGTGCAAGATTGGCACGCGCTTGGCTTGGCCGTGGGTGGCAACTTGCCCCACTTAGGCGGCGAACTCTTTGAATCTGCCTGGCGGCTACGGGGCCTGGAAAATTTCTTGTTAGACCTTCTTGAACGTCCCGACTGGGCGCATTTCTTGCTCGACAGGCTAACCGATTTGGCTCGTCGCAACGCCGAGATGCTGGCACGTACCGGAATTGACGTGTTGGCGCTTGATGATGACGTAGGGATGCCAGAGACGATGATGATTAGCCCAGACACCTGGCGGAAATTTTTTAAGCCGCGCTTAGCTGAGATTATTCAAGCTGCGTGCGTCATTAAGCCTGATTTGCGCATTCTGTACCACAGTGATGGCTATTATGAACCGATAATTGGCGATCTGATCGAGATTGGGGTTCATGCCATCAATCCTCTTCAACCCGAATACATGGATGCCGCCCGGATTCGGCGACAATTCGGCTCTCGTTTGGCTCTGTGGGGAACTGTCGGGAAACAAACTACTTTTAGCTTCGCTACTCCAGAAGAGATACGCCAGGAGGTCAAAGTGCGTATCGAAACTATAGGCCGGGCCGGACTCATTCTTGGCCCCGCCTATGACATTGATGAGCCAGACATCCCTTGGGAAAACATTGCTGCTTTTTTTGAAGCTGCTGAGACTTACGGCTAATTGCGGTTGTTTCCAAAATTAAGGGAGATGCTCAGGCTAATCATCACCGACTCACTGTTATGAATTGACACCGATTTTTGAGTATGTTATGATGTCTATACTCATTTTTTGAGTATTTGTAGCTTGAGTAACAATCATGAGTCCAATGGTTAGTTCTCCCCTCACAACCGAGCATGCCTTGTTGGGTTTTTTATATCAGCAACCCACCCACGGGTATGAAATTCATCGCCGCCTGTCCGACTCCGAAGGGCTTGGCCTGGTTTGGCATGTGAAACAAAACAAGCTTTATGCCTTGCTGGCTAAACTGGAACACAAAGGCTTTGTCACTACAGAGCTTGAACCCCAAGATAACCGCCCACCGCGCAAGATTTTCCACTTAACTGAAGCGGGGCGTCAAGCATTTTTAACCTGGGTGCAAAGCCCGGTTCGACACGGGCGCAAATTGAGGCTCGATTTCCTGGCTAAACTCTACTTTGCCCGGCGTGAAGGTCAAACAATTACGCAGCAATTGATTGAGGAGCAACGCACAGCTTGTCGAACCTGGCTGGACGAAGAATATGCCCAGGCCGAAGCTATGCGAGACACCCATCCCTATGATTGGCTGGTTCACGAATTCCGGGTAGGTCAGATTAAGGCGATGCTCAACTGGTTGGATACCTGCCAAGAAGTGTTGCCGGTAGTTACACCCAAAGGATAAAAGTAAGGGAGGTCAAAGTACACTTTGATACCCTCAGAACCCATTTATTAGAGGAGAAGCATAGATGCGTCTTTGGCAATATTATTTGTTACTTACTGCTGTAATGGTGATGTTTATTACAGGTTGTAGGTCACAAGCCTTAACTAGCCCCACAACTTCCCAGTCAACGACCCTAACGGTTTTTGCTGCTGCTTCCCTAACCGAGTCATTTACCGAACTGGCCAAGGACTTTGAAGCCAGCCACCCCGGTGTAGATATTGTATTCAATTTTGCCGGTTCGCAGTCTCTTCGTCTGCAAATTGAACAAGGAGCCAGGGCTGATATTTTCGCTTCGGCCAATGAGATTCATGCCCAGGCTTTGGCTGAAGCCAATTTGATTCGAAAGCCGATTATTTTTACCCACAATCAACTCATAGTCATTGTACCCGCCTCCAACCCGGCCTCCGTGGAAACGTTAGCCGACCTAGCCAAACCGGGCCTAAAGTTGCTCTTGGCGGCATCCAATGTTCCTGTAGGCCGGTATGCCCATGAGGTGTTAGAGAACCTCAATCACGACCCATCCTTGGGAGTTGATTATTCGGTCCGGGTGCTTGATAACCTTGTTTCAGAGGAGGATAATGTCAAGGGTGTGGTTGCCAAAGTGCGCTTAGGAGAAGCCGACGCCGGTATTGTCTATGCCTCTGATGTTACGCCTGCTGTGGCCGGTGAGTTAACCACGATTGCTATTCCCGCAGACTTTAATGTTGAAGCAGCCTATCCTCTGGCGATTGTCTCTGACAGCGTTGTGCCAGATTTGGCCCAACAATTTGTTGATTTTGTCCTATCGTCGTCCGGCCAAATGGTTTTGGCTACGTATGGTTTTCAACCCAATCAACTCCAAGCGAAACTGGAGCAACAAAAATAGTGAGTCAATCCTCTGACTCCTGGCAGTTTGGCTTGCCACAAAATCGCTCTACCGCTGACTCCGCGCTATCTGCTTCGGTCTTGAGTTGGGTTATCATTGGCCTGGCATCCTTCCTGATTTTAATTTTATTATTGGTTCCGCTGGCTTCCTTAATATGGCGAGCTGTTCCCGGCTGGATGGCCGGGGCCTGGAATGTGCCGACAATTGCCGCTGCTTTGCGCCTTAGTCTGTTCACTTCGGTGGTTAGTGTGGTTGTTTCTACGCTGGTGGGAACCCCCATTGCTTATGTTCTGGCCCGTTATCGATTTTGGGGTGTTTTCTGGCTCGACATTTTGGTTGATTTACCGATGGTGTTGCCTCCAGCTGTGGCCGGGATAGCCCTACTTGTCGCCTTTGGACGCAATGGCACGTTGGGTCAATTTCTGGTTCCACGAGGCATCGAACTTCCGTTTACGACGGCAGCGGTGATAATGGCTCAAATCTTTGTCTCCGCCCCTTTTTACATTCGAGCCGCCAAGGCCGGTTTTAGTAATGTTGACCAACGGTTGGAGCAGATTTCGGCGACATTGGGGGAAAGTACATTGGGTACCTTCCGCCGAATTACCCTGCCTCTGGCCCGCAATACCCTTATTGGCGG
>Ga0210124_1000434_pt1 | contig 21664 bp, 17 predicted proteins | sample Muzzi_PWC_D2_FD_185554 | JGI IMG/M metagenome (GOLD analysis project Ga0210124, IMG submission 185554) | Wetland microbial communities from San Francisco Bay, California, USA, that impact long-term carbon sequestration - Muzzi_PWC_D2 (SPAdes) | ecosystem: Environmental > Aquatic > Marine >... | reverse complement strand
CTACGACCACGGCCACACCATCGCCCACATGATTGACTTTATCAGTTGCCAGGGGATGGTGGGTCGGCACTAAGGTGCCGGGCGGGGTCCAACCACAAGGCAGCGCCCCGCAAGGTCCCGACAGATGAATGCCTTCTACCAAATCCTTGCCGGTAAATACAGCAATGACGCCCTCTGCATTCTTAGCCGCATCGCTGTTGATGCTCTTAATCTTGGCGTGAGCATGAGGGCTGCGTTTAATGGCGATGTAAGCCATACCGGGCAGTTCAAGGTTGGCGACATATTTACCACGACCCTGAATAAAGCGAGGGTCTTCGACACGTTTTATACTTTCACCGACGTAACCCATAATTAACCTCCTCCTGCCGCAGCTTTTACAGATTTGACGATATTCTCATAGCCTGTGCAGCGGCAGAGATTGCCTTCTAAACCATGTCGAATCTCTTGGTCCGAAATATTGGGGTTGCCTTCGACCAGCTTGACGGCTGCCATAATCATGCCGGGGGTACAATAGCCACATTGGAGGCCATGATTATCCCAGAAGGCTTGCTGCATGGGGTGCAGTTCGCCATTGGTGGCTAACCCTTCGATGGTGGTAACCTCAGAGCCATCTGCTTGCACGGCCAATGTAGTGCAAGATTTTACGGCCATGCCATCCAAATGGATGGTACAGGCGCCACATTGGCTGGTGTCACAACCTATATTTGTCCCGGTTAGCCCTAGTGTATCTCTGATGAAATGCACCAGGAGCGCCCGGGGTTCCACATCTTTGGTATAGGTTGTTCCATTTACGGTTACTGTTACTTCTGTCATAGAAAAACCTCCTTCTTTGGATTAACTTCTTACTTTGAAATTAGACCCCATATAAATTCTGAGGAGTTGGGATAATTTCGCTTATAAGTTGCAAGTTTGTAGGTGGCAAGTAGCACAATGGATAGCCAAAATGACGCTTTACCTGCTACCTGTGACTTGCGACCTGCCACAGATAGATACCCCAATATTAACTCCTTGAAACGCATACGAGTAAATGTTCCCTTGTCTCTTTCGCTTCGCTCACCTCCCTTCCCAGATTTCGTTGGCTACTTTACGAGCTAAACTGGTTGACCACCAATTGAGAAATAGAAAAAAGGCCAAAACGCCTAACGCCGCGCCAATGAGGATGGGGCGGCGCTCCGGTGGAACCATATCTTCAAACAAATTTTTTGCCACCCCTAAAGCAAATTCAATTTCCGAGGGAGCTTCGACTGCTGGAGCGGGCGGGGGGGATGGCGTTGGGGTAGCGTCGGCACTACTGGTGGTACTATCATCTGAGGAGGCTACATCGGCGGTTGTCTCCGTAGCTTGAAGACGCGCCTGAATCTGCTTGTTGAGACCCTCCAGGCTTTGTTTGGTTAGCGCCTTGGCCGAACTGTCTAATAGTCGTTGCCCGACACTGGCAATCCGCCCGCCGACTTGCGCTTCACCGGAATAGTGCATCAGGGTTGAGTCGCCTTGAGCCTCTAGCTGAACTTGACCTTCGCCTTTCATAAATCCAGATGAGCCTTTGCCATCGACGGTCATGCTGTAACTATCCGGCTCTTTGATGTCAAATAGCGAAACTTTGCCCTGAAATTTTCCTTGTACCGGGCCAACCCGAATCTTTATCATCCCTTCGTATTCATCGTCACCCACCTGGTCGAGTTTTTCACAGCCCGGCATCACTTTTGCCAGAACCTCTGGGTCTTGTAGCGCCTCCCAGACAACATCGCGTGGGGCCTCGAAGGTATATGTTCCTTCCAATTTCATCGATTCTTCCTCCTCGAATAGCAGATGAAAAAATCAAGCGAGATTTTGGCGGAGTACGCCTCACCTGATACGGGTTACTGTGATTATTGAGCGGTTAAATTAATATATGATGAAAAATACCAGAAGATGGGATAGGTTTGCCCTCAAGTTTGATTAAAGTTCTCGGGACAACTACATAGCCTGTATGTATTGGGGGCTACATACTACTTGATTACAACCCTGCCATTCTAACATGGGCTTAATCCTATGTCAAATATACTGCTATTCTGGCTGTCCGTTAAAGCTTTGCTATGATATTCTTACGAGTGGACGCTCTTATGCTTAGGGCATGTTCAAAGTGGGTTGACAGAATTTCCAAATTGTGCTGACTTACATCGGGGTCGAGGCTTTAGCCGGTTACTTGCCAAGAGTCTCCGGCTGAAGCCTCGACTCCAAACCTGAGCTTGGACTTTAAACATGCCGTGCCTCGCGCCTCTATTCAACGGGTGAAAACTACAAACTCGTGGTATAATTAGTTGGCAGTAACCCTTACAAATTTTTGAAGCAACCTTCTATCAAGTACGTAAAAAAGGGTAACAGCAATATGTCTCATCTAGCTATTAGATGACCTTTAATATGCTCAAACTTGGCGAGTTTAGTTTTTAAGAAGCAGGAGTCAATCCCCAATGCCCAGAATCAAAACTGGACAAAAAAAAGTCACAAGAACCTGGCAACAAACGATTATCGAACGGATAAGGGCCGGTAAAGTCGTGCCGCTTATCAGCAATATGGTGAGTAATAATTTGGTCTTAGGCGGGCACGAAAGTTTGGTTGAGGCTTACGCTAAATATACCAATTACCCCTTGGCTGATCAAGATTGCCTGGCGAAGGTAGCTCAATTCATTACCATCACTGACGAGACCGTTAGCGACCCACGGGTAGTTAAGGAAGATTACATTAATTTTGTAAAAAATCGACTGTTTGATATTGCCGAAAAGGAGGAGGTCTCTGAGGATGTACTGGCAGAACTGGAAGAGGAGTTCGATAATGTAAACTTTTCCGAATTTTCCGAAAGATTGGGCTATCCCCGATTTGAGCGGCCCAATGTCGACCCTCTATTGATTTTGGCTGAATTACCGATACCGATTTACCTCACCACCAGCTATCACAACTTTATAGAAGTCGCCTTGAGACGCGCCGGAAAAGAGCCACAGACAGAGTTTTGTCGCTGGCATAAGGGCATAGAAGGCGTTGAAACAGTATTCGACGAGGATTACCAACCGAGCAAGGAAGAGCCGTTGGTCTACCATCTTCATGGCCTTGATACCTATCCGGGGTCGTTGGTCTTAACAGAAGATGATTATATCGATTTTTTGGTGGCTATCACCCAAAATGTGGGCCGGGATAGCGACCCCATCCCCCGGCGTGTGCGGCAGGCGATGGCCGATTCATCGCTGGTGCTGTTAGGCTATGGTCTGCGCAATTGGGATTTCAGGGCAATTTTTTGGGGGCTAATCAAACCACGGCCTTTGGCCCAGACCAGTGTCTCAATACAATTGGTGCTAGAAGATGTTGAAAAAGAATACCTCAGAAGGTATTTGAACGAGTACGAGTTTAAGGTGTATTGGGGAGATGTTAGCCAATATACGCAAGAATTGTATCAGGCCTTAGCCGTATAGGGGATGGTTATGGAAGCGCCACAAACAACTGGAGCACTGCTAATTATAGAAAAGACAGGCCAAACCTTTCCCTTAGGCCGAGAGAGGGTCACGATTGGCCGTAAAACCGACAATACTATTGTATTGGCAGATGACCTTGCCGTCTCTCGCCATCATGTGACCATCGCCTGGGAACAAGGAACTTACATTATCCGGGATTTTGGCAGTGCTAACGGCACTTTCCTTAACGATCAACGCATGACCGGCCCTCAATCCCTAAGCAATGGAGATACGATCCGGGTGGGTGAAACAACCTTTATGGTGAACTTACCCGAAGGCGAAACCAAAATCACAATGAGGCCGGAGCTAGAGCAAGCAAAGGATGACACGCGCCCCAGTGCACCAGTCCCGGCTGGTGAAGCGACGAAGGTGCGCGAACGTGATCCCCGTCTCCTTCCTAACCCGTATGTTGGACCTCGTACCTTTAGCCAAGAAGAAAGCGACCGTTTCTTTGGCCGGGAACGTGAAGCCAGAGAGTTGTTATCATTGGTTATTTCAGAGCGGTTGGTCCTCTTTTATGCCCAATCCGGGGCAGGTAAGAGTTCGCTCATCAATGCTCGTCTGGTGCCTCAACTGCGCGAAGCTGACTTTGCCGTGCTGCCTGTCGGGCGGGTCAGTGGCGAATTGCCGGAAGGCATCACTAATGTCGATAATATCTATATCTTTAATCTTTTGCTCAGCCTGGATGAGAGTGATGGTGACCCCAACCGTTTTACAGATATGTCTCTCTCAGATTTTCTGCCCAGGCTGACCAGCCTGGATGGCAGGCATTATTATTATGATGAAAAAGCAGAGCCTGAAGCCGACGATGAGACTTACGAGTCGGTTCCTTATGTTTTGATTATTGACCAATTTGAAGAAATCATTACGACTCATCCGGCCCGCTGGCCGGAGCGAGAAGGCTTTTTCCGCCAACTGGCTCAGGCGATGGTGGATGATTCCTTGCTATGGGTGACGCTAACCCTACGAGAAGATTACGTGGCGACGTTAGACCCCTATACCTCTCTTTTGCCGGACAATTTGCGGGCACGATTTTACATGCAGCGCATGAGTTATGAGGCTGCTTTGGACGCCATCAAAAACCCTGCCGAACAGTACGGAAGGCCTTTTGCGGCCGGGGCAGCTGAAAGTTTGGCCGACAACCTGCGCCAGATTAGGGTTTCTGGGGTGCAACCCGATATTCCAAAGAGAACTGAACTGGGTCAGTTTGTTGAGCCGGTGCAGTTGCAGGTAGTCAGTTACCAACTTTGGGAAGACCTAAGAGAACGACCACCGGGTGAGATTACCCAACAAGACCTAGATGAGTTGGGTGATGTAGATATGGCCCTGGCTCAATTTTATGAGCAGGCCATCAACGAGGTTATTCGCCAAACTGATGTGTCTGAGATTGAGTTGCGTGTTTGGTTTGAGGAGCAACTGATTACCGAAGCCGGGACAAAGGGTCTGGTTTACCGGGGCACAACCCAAACGGGTGGAATAGATAATCAAGCGGTGGATTTATTAAGGGATAAGTTTCTGCTTCGTTCGGAAGTCAAAGCCGGAGGAACCTGGTATGAGTTGGTTCATGATCGCTTTATTGAACCCATCTTGCAGTCTAACCAGCAGTGGCGTGAAGGGCAACCCCTTATTCAAGTGGCCCGAAATTGGGTTAAATTAGGCCGGCCAGAAAGCGCTTTACTTGAGGGGCTGCAACTCAAAGAGGTGCTGGCTACCAATTGGCAGGGGCTAGGGCCGGATGTGAGAGAGTTTTTAGAGGCCAGTCAAACCGCTCGGAAAGCCAAGGAAGAGGCCGAACGTCAACATGAATTGGAACAGGCTCAGACTTTGGCCGAAGAGCAGCAAAAGCGGTATGAAGAACAACGTAAATATGCTGAGGAATTGAACACAAAGAATATTGGCCTGCGCAGGCGATCAATAGCGATAACCGTTGTGGGTGTCCTGGCGGTGGTTTTGGCTTTTGCGGCTGGGCTTGCTAGTGTGGAAGCACTTCGGCAGACAACCGTGGCCGAAACTCAAGCTACCGTGGCCGCCGCCAACGAACAAGAAGCAGATAACGCTCGACAAACCGCCGAAGCAGAAGCCGCAACAGCCGAGGCCAATCAGAAGCTTGCCGCCGCGAATGCAGCGGAAGCAGTAGCAGCCCAAGGAACAGCCGAAGCGGAAAGTACTGCGGCAGCAATCAGTGAAGCAGAAGCAGTAGCCCAAGCAACGGCAGCAGCAGCCAATGCCGTTGCCGCCGGAACTATCTTGGCAGAACAAGATAAATTTCAAACCGCTGTAGCTGAGGCGACAGGTACTAAAGAACAAGAGGTTGCCGTCGCTGCCGCCACACTTGAGAGTCAGCGGGCAACGCTTACCGTCGAAGCGGCTACGCCTCCCACCCCTACCCCAACTAATACTCCAACCGATACCCCTACCCCAGTCGGTTCTCCCACCGGAACCGGGCCAACGGATACCCCCACGGCCACTGCATCAGCTACGCTGGATGCTAACGCTACAGCTACAGCTAAGGTCCTGGAAATCCTATATGCTACGGAAACTTCTGTGGCCATGGTAAATGCCACGCAAACAGTCGAGGCTACCGCTCGTCCTTGTCCTGCTGACCCCGTGGATGAATTCAGTAAGATTTGGACCGAGTATAAGAACCAGTTAGGCTGTCCGTCCTCGCAACCACCGATAAGAGGCCAGTTTGCCGAACAACCCTTTGAAAATGGCTACATGATCTGGGCGGCAATTGGCGACAGATTTTTTGTCACCATTGGCGAAGACAGAGGGACTTGGCGCTTCTTTACCAGCGAATATGTTGCGTCAGTCAACCCCAATGCCGGTGGCGTGGTTAGTTGCACGCCTGATACGCCGCCTCCCACCGGCCTCTTTCAGCCCGTTAGTGGGTTTGGGGCTATTTGGTGTGGGCAGGACGAGATTCGAAAGGAAATAGGTTGGGCAACCGCAAAAGAGTTCGCCGTCATTGACAATCTATTGCAACAATTTGAGCGTGGATTTTTATTGCGTGACAGCCGTAACGTCGTGTATGTTCTCTTTTTAGATGATGGGACTTATATTCGAACGAGATAAAGCAATAGTCCCATGCTCCTCACCGTAACCTCTAATCCAACCATTGACCGCACCCTCCATGTATCTCATATGACCGTCGGGGCGGTACACCGGGCCGATGATGTGCATTTGGCGGCAGGCGGCAAAGGCTTGAATATCAGCCGGGCGGCCCGTACTCTGGAGCAGGACGTTTTAGCCACCGGCCCTCTGGCCGGGCGGGCCGGTCAAATTGTGGCCGACCTGGCCCTGGCCGAAGGCTTGGCCGCCGACTGGTATTGGCTCAGCCAGGGGGAGACTCGGACGTGCTTATTAATCAATCACAATAGTGGTGATGCCACCGTCATCAACGAGCAAGGGCCAATGGTATCGGATGAGGATTGGGCAGGTTTTGCAGCTTACGTTGCGGCCTTAGCTCAGCAGGCGGCGGCAGTTGCCTTTGCCGGAAGTGTGCCGCTTGGCGTCAGACCCCAAGCCTTGGGTGAATTAGCCTGCTCGTTGGTTAGCACGAATCGGACCGTATATGTCGATACGAGTGGCGCAGCCTTGGCCGCTCTTCTGGCGCAACCACAGGGGTTATGTATCAAGGTTAACCAAGCGGAGTTAGCCACGGCTTTAGGGCTGGACCTCGGTGATCACCCAATAGATCGTCTGGTTGAGGCCGGACAAATGTTACTGAATCAAGGCGTAGCTTTGGTCGTGGTGACGCTTGGCAGTGATGGAGCCATCGCTATTGCCCCGAGTGGAGTCTGGCAGGCCAAACCACCCTCGATTGAAGTCATTAGTACCGTTGGCAGCGGCGACTCGTTGCTGGCGGGGTTGGCTATCACCCGCCTCGAAGGAAAAGCGGTTGATGAGTCGCTGGCCTTTGGCGTAGCCTGTGGCTCGGCCAACGCTCTAAGCGATTTGCCGGGCCGCTTTGAGCGAAGTCAAGTAGAGGCTTTGCTTGAGTTGGTACACACATCAGGGTTGGGGTAAGACAACTCGGATTGAAGGCCCGGTAACCTCAGTTCGACAATAAATCGTAGGTTGGGTTGAACGGGGACAAAGCGCCATTGGGGGCATATCAAGGTTGGGTTTCACTCAATATCATGGCTAAATAAGGCCAGCGAAACCCAACACGTAGCGCTACCATAACCTAAATTTCGGCTCAACCCAACCTACCCCTGCTACGTTCCGTCCGAGTGACCTTGCCTCTACAGGTTCAAATTACCGAATCGTCTCTATTTTTCTTCGTCGGGGGGTGGGGTAGCTGTGGGAATGGGGGTTGGGGGTGTATTTGTGATAGAGCAATTGCGCACGCCAGCCCAAGCAGGGTTAGAAGCAGAACTATCCATCTTCAGGGCTTTTAATAGCCAGGGAGTAGCTTCCTTGCACTGAGGGGGGTCCATATAGACGTAGGCCAAGCCTAAAGTGTAGTAATACTCCAAAGGAGCCGGTAACTTCTCCTCAAATTGGATATTAGCCTTAATCTTTTGATTACCATCCGGTTGGACATAGCCCACACTATCCACCCGATCAGGCCAAAAACTGACTTTGATCTCGTAGGGCGTTGTTTTGGGTTGGGGCATATTATCAATGTCGAGGGATAGGTTGCCGTCTACTAAATTGAGCGCCGCAGTGCCGCTGGCCTGGCTAAAGACCTCGGTAAAGTCGAGCGACTCAACCGGACCGAGCCGGACCGGTGGATTTTGAATGGATTGCACAATTGAGGCCACGCAGGAAGGTTCTTCGGGGTTAACGTCAAAATTCGACCCATACGATACGGGTTCGAGTTTAGCTTGGTAAACAAAATCATCGGGCTTGTTAGAGACAGAAAAACGACCTCGCAAAATAGGGATAGCCTCTGGACCGGTCAGAGTTTGAACTTCGGTAAAAATTTCGACCTGACGGACTCTTTGCAGAAACTTGCCTTCGGCCAGTTCGATGGCTTTGGGGAGATATTCAACGGCAGTCTCAAAATTTTGCCGGGTATAATAAACCAGCCCCAAATGTCCCCAAGCAGAAGCGTAAGATGGATCAACCCCAATACCTTGCTCCAAAGCATCGATGGCCCGGGTTGTTTCGCCATTTGTTTGGTAGGTCCAGCCGAGACGGTCATAGGCTCGGGCATCGCTGGGATTTAGCCTGATGGCTTCCCTGAAGCGCTCGGTGGCAGTTTCAAAATCACTCAACCAATAATAAGACCGTCCGGCGGCAATATAAAGCGGTGCTAGATTGGGGGCCAATTTAATGGCGTTCTCATAGAACTCAACGGCCTCCTTGTAACGACCTTGCGTCTCCAAAACATAGCCCATATTATGCTGGGCATCCATGCTTTGAAAGTTTGCGTCGATAGCTTCCTGGGCCGTCGTTCGAGCGGAAACCCAGTCGGCCTGGTCAGCGTAAACCTCGGCCAAAAAAGCGTAGGCTTCGGCATAGTTGGGGTCTAATTCGATAGCGCAAGAGCAAGCATCGAAGGCTGCGCTGTACTGAGTCTCCCAATCCAGGGCACGACAGTAATAGGCCAAATTCTCCGGGCTGGTAGGATTCAATAATACGGCCTTCTCCGCCCGGTCAACTGCTTTGCCGGTGTTGCCCGTATAAATCAATAGACGTGATTGACGGATATAGGGGATGTCATTATTCGGGTCGAGTTGAATGGCTTGCTCATAAGCAGCTATGGCGTCATTGAGTTTGCCTTCGGTAAAGTAGGCATCGCCATCAGCGATATAGAGGGGGGCCGGGCGGGTGGGGGTAGGCGTTGGCCCAAGCCGTTCGGCCAGGGTTGGCACCTCAACCTGAAAGTAACCCACATATATTCCTAACAGGGCAAGCAACACCACCGTGGCGGCAACTAATAGGATAAAACGTCGAAATGGATGTCGGCGCTTCTCTCTGCGACGATAATACATAAGTCAATGACCAATGAACAATGAATAATTAACAATTATTAATTGTCTATTGTTCCTTGCTAATTGTCAATTTTGGTCTCTTTCGCCGCTGCAGCTTCGCTTAGAATCTCACGGGCGCTTTGACGGGTGCTGTCGCTAACAGAGCCTAACATTTGAGCCAGTTCATCTATCTGCTCATCACCGCTTAGGCTGCGGATACCGGTTTGGGTGCGATCAGCGGCAACTTGTTTGTCTACATGGTAATGAATCTCGGCATAACCGGCAATTTGAGGTAGGTGAGTGACACACAATACCTGATGATGGCCGTTACGGGTCAAGCCCCATAATTTGTGGCCCACCGTGCCACCAACTCGCCCCCCAATACCCTGATCGATTTCATCAAAGATGAGGGTGGGGGTTTCGTCAGCCGTAGCCAAGACGGTTTTCAGAGCCAGCATAATGCGACTTGTTTCACCACCAGAGGCGACTTTAACCAAGGGCTTAGGCGGTTCGCCAGGGTTGGGTGATATCAAAAATTCAACATTATCAATTCCCTGCTCGTCACAGGCTACAACTTTGACCTCATCTTTGCCACAAGTGACATAAACGCCATCTGGGGACTCGGCCCACTGGATATCAACCTCAAAAACAGCCTTCTCCATGTGCAAATCGGCTAATTGCGTCACAACCCTATCAGCCAGAGATTGAGAAGCCCTACGACGTCCTTCGGACAGGGCCAGGGCTAACTGGCCTATCTTGTGACGCAAGGCTTCCTCGTCTTCGCGTAAATTTTCAATACGCTCTTCGTTGTGGCTGATGTCCTTCAATTCAGCTTCGGCGCGACGTCCAAACTCGATAATTTCTTCAACAGAGCTGCCATACTTGCGCTTGAGGCTAAAAATCAGGCCAAGCCGTTCCTCAATCTCCTGTAACCGAGCCGGGTTAAAATCGATACTTTCGCTATAATCCCGTACAAATCCGGCTAAATCTTCAATTTGGTAGGTGAGATTTTCGACCATTTGCTGCTGCTCGACCCAGGTTTGATCCAGTTTGCTCAAGTTGTTCGCTAATCTGGCAACTTGTCCTAGCAAATCAATAACGGAAGATTGTTCTTCTTCGCCACTTTCCATCAACAGAGCATACGCTTCATTGGTAAGCTGGCTGAGTTGTTCGGCATTGGCTAAACGATTGCGTTCCACATTGAGTTCATCTTCTTCGCCGGGTTTTAGATTAGCAACTTGAATCTCTTCGGTTTGGAAGGAAAGTTGGTCTAACCGGCGGGCCAGATATTGCTCATCACGGAGTAAGTCAGCCAGTTCTTGACGCACTTTACGCAACTGGCGTACCTCTGCCGCCAATTTTTCACGCTGATTCTGCAACCCGGCGTAGCGGTCTAAAAAGTGTTGATGTTGCCGTACCTGCATCAAACTGAGATGCTCACTTTGACCGTGAATATCAACCAGGGGTCGAGCCACTTCTTCCAAAAGGCTTAAATTAACAGTTCGGCCATTGACCCGGCAAAAGCTGCGCCCTGTCCCCCGAATTTCACGCCCCAAAATCAAAATATCTGAATCATCACCTTCCAAGCCTTCTCGCTCCAAGACGGGGTCAATCATAGTTCGTAAACCATCGGAGAGACGAAAGACACCCTCTATTCTGGCTCGTTCGCGTTTGGCCCGGATTAGGCTGGTATCGGCCCGTCCACCTAAAAGCATGGTCACAGCATCAATAATGATAGATTTTCCGGCCCCGGTCTCGCCGGTTAAAACATTAAAGCCAGCGGAAAATTTCAAATTCAGTTGGTCAATGATGGCAAAGTCTTTTATGTTTAACTCTACAAGCATTGTGATAGCATTCCTTGTAAGTAATTGTGAATTGTGTTAACTATTCACAATTCACAATTATCCATTTTGTCTTGAGTATAGCACAAGCGTTCGGTGATTGCCAAAATATAGGTTGGGGAGTAGGTGACATAATTCAATAATCTTATTGTCTTCCCAAGGTAGGTCTGGTATAATGAGGTCGTTGTTCAGATGTGTCACAACTCACTTAATTTCAGGAGGGTTTACTATGTTATCTTCAGAAGCGCCCCAGGGTGTAAAAATCAGTGCATATATCTTTTTTGCTCTTGGTGTATTAACTTTACTGGGCGTGTGCGCATTAATTGCACTCCTTGGCGGGGGGTTATTCAGTGAGGAATTTTCTGATGCAGTAGGACAATCTGCCGTCAGCTTAGGTGTTGGTTTGTGCTTCACCCTATTGTTTACGGTTCTTTATGGCGCAACCGGCTATGGTCTGCTCAAGTTACAATCATGGGCGCGTATTGCTGCTATTGTTTTGGCAATATTGAGTCTATGCAGTTTCCCCATTGGCACTATTCTCGGTGGTATTGTTTTGTATTTTATGTTCCAACAAGAGGCCACTCAAGCGTTTTCGTAAGGAGTATTGGGCCATGAGTCTGGATGAAAATATTGTCCCTTCACCCGGCCAAACCGTAGAGGTTATTGGTTTTGGCCGACGATTTGTAGCTTATTTCGTCGATGGGATTATCTTGTGGGTAATTCAAGTCGGTATAAGTATCTGCGGGGGGATATCCATAGCCTCGGTTGCCGGTGGAAATGAAGATGCGCTTGCTACGCTTAACCTTTTTCTAACCTGTATAAGCCTGCTAATCTCTGCCGGTTACTTTGTTGTATTTTGGGCAAGCACGGGGCAAACTCCTGGCAAAATGGCGTTGGGCATCAAGGTAATCGGCACAGATGGCTCTCCGGTTTCTTGGGGAAAAGCGATTCTTCGTTATATCGGCTATATCATCAGCAGCCTGGTCTTGTCATTGGGATTTATCTGGGCGGCATTTGATGCCAGGCGGCAAGGTTGGCATGATAAAATTGCCGGCACCTATGTTGTACGTAAAGAAACCCATTTTTCCCCTACAGAGGCTGTAACTTTTGTACCGTCAGATTCGGGGCAGGCTGGCGGGGCTGTTCTTGCCGTTTTGTTGGCGCTCATTCCCATTCTCATCCTTGTTGCTATTGTTGTAATTGCTATTTTGTTGTTACTTGGCCCTGTTGTTGGCAATGTGTTTTCTAATATCGTTGAGAATCTTGGCACGCCACCTCCATAATATAGGGGAGGCGAAAAATTTTAGCGTGAATATTGGTTTGAATCCGAACCATTTAGAAGTTACGCAGTTCACCTTCCCGGAAGTTGAATCAAGGACGATTTTATTGGATTAAGCGCGATTTTCAAGCTAAAAACCAACTTCCGGGAAGGTTTTATGCCTCAACTGCGTAAGTCCTGCTATTGAAAAATTTAATTTTTAATAATTGAGGGAGGTTTCATTTTTATGGATATTGGCTCGGCATTTACTTTTGTATTTGACGATGATGATTGGATTAAAAAGTTAGCTATCGGCGGCGGAATTGCAATTGGAGGCCTCATTCTTCTCCCCTTGCTTTTGGTTGGTGTGCTGTTGTGGTTCCCGTTAGGTGGTTATATGCTTCAAGTCATCAAAAATGTGCGGGATGGTCACGAAAAACCACTGCCTGAATGGGATGATTTTGGTGGCTTATTCAAGACTGGATTCTTTGTGTTCTTAATTGGATTGATATACAACGTTCCATCGCTCATTTTTTCTTGTGCCTCAACCTTGGCCCAGCAAGCGCCGCAGATGACTGATCTTGACTCTAATGTGGCCGGGGCTCTCATCACCATTGGCACCTGTTTGGGCTGCCTTCAAATCATTCTTAGTTTGGCCGCAACCATATTGCTTCCAGCCGGTTTGATTCGATATGCCCAATATGATACCCTTGGCGCTGCCTTCCAGTTTGGCGATATGTTCAGCTTCATTCGGGAAAATATCGGCGATTATGTTATTGCCGTCATTTTAAGTTGGGTTGCCTCGCTCATCGCTTTCTTTGGGGTTATTCTATGTGTCGTTGGGGTATTCTTTACAGTTTTCTGGGCATCCTTGGTTACTGGCAATCTCTATGGGCAGTTAGCTCGTAAGGCGCAAGCATCGGAAATGCCTTAAGTATTTGACTCTCGATGCATTTTAAGAAGATGCGGAATTGACCGAAAGCATGGAGCAGGTCGCAGGTTGCAAGTGGCAAATGATAGCGGATTTACCGTCGAAATCCCGGTTGCCACCTGCATACCTGCGACTTGCCACCCTTCATCTGATCTCCTTCAACTCCATATCAAGCCATTTATCATTTGTCCTACGTATCACCCCCAATTACTTGGAATGTGTCGGGATTTGTGGTATATCTTCTAGGTAGTATGGAGAGCTTTCGGATAATATAAGGAGGGTGTCGCATGATTGAAGCATTTTCAAATATTACAACGGCATTTGGCCTATCGGCCTCGGCGGGGTTGAATGCTTATCTTCCTCTGTTAGTCGTTGCTTTGACAGCCAAGTATACCAATCTGCTTCAATTAAACGAGCCTTGGGATGTCTTAACCAACTGGTGGGTGATTGGAGTGTTGGTAGTTCTCTTGCTCATCGAGATGACGGTTGACAAAATCCCGGCGGTTGACTCCCTCAACGATGTGGTTCAAACAGTTGGTCGTCCTGTGGCCGGGGCTATCCTTTTTGCCAGTGGCTCCGGGGTGGTGGGCGATTTGCATCCGGTACCGGCTTTTATTGCCGGTTTAATCATGGCCGGTAGCGTTCATGCTGTCAAATCTATGGCTCGTCCCGCGGTGACGGCCACAACCGGCGGTATGGGGAACTGGTTGGTCAGTATTATTGAGGATATTCTGGCCCTGATTGGCGCCATCCTGGCTATCCTGGTGCCCATTATTATCGTCTTGGCCGTTGTTTTCTTCCTTGGCTTCTTTTTCTGGTGGCGGAGTCGCCGCCGGGCCAAGCTAGTAGCCACCTAATGGTTCGTTCCCCCATCGCCGAAATTCGGCAACGGTTGCTGCAAAGTCATCAAGATACCCTAAAACTAATCGAAACCATAGACGAGATTACGGCTACCTTTCGACCTCGGCCTAATGCTTGGAGCATCAAAGATCATGTAAGCCACCTGATCGCCACTGAAGAGTCAATCATCCACTTTGCCCGGCGCATTTTGCAAGAAGACCATCCAATCTCTTTATTGTGCCAAGATGAAACTTTTAATCGAGATACCTGGAATAATCAAGAAGTGGCACAGCGAGCCGATTATACATGGGCAGAAGCCATTGGCGCTTTTAATCAGATGCGTACAGAATTGTTTAAACTCCTGGACCTCATTCCCGAAGAGGCTTTAAGCCGAATCGGTAGCCACCCCGTATGGGGAGAACCTGTCACTTTGTCCAGCATTTTGCGCAGCCCTTATCGCCACGAGCGAGACCACCGAAACGAGATTATCGCCCTACGCAATCTCCAGCAATCTGAGATGGGTTAATGGTTCTAAATACTCCCTGCCACAACATAGCGGGCATAACCTTACATAAGACACTATATATAGTGGTACAAAGCATTTGATAAATTCCCCAATATCGACTACAATCCAAATATATTCAAGGTCACTGTCGGGATTTTCGAAAGGAGCTTTTGAAAAAGGATGAACATGAGACCCATTGGCATTACCCCTGTTCCTGACCGCATTGGCCGGTTGGTAGAAATTGCTTATAACCTGTGGTGGAGTTGGCACCCAGAAGCCCAAGCCCTGTTTCAGCGCATTGATGCTAAGCTATGGGAGGATATATATCATAACCCGGTTTTATTCTTGCGAGAAGTGCGCCAGTCCTCACTGGATGCGGTGGCAAAAGACCCGGATTTTATTCGCGCTTATCATGATGTCTTGACCACCTTTGATGAGTATCAGGTATTCGACAAAACCTGGTTTCAAGAGACTCATGGCGATAAAATAAGCAAGCCCATTGCCTACTTTTCCGCTGAGTTCGGCCTGCACGAGTGTTTGCCCATCTACTCCGGCGGTCTGGGCATCCTCTCCGGCGACCACACCAAAGAGGCCAGCGACCTGGGATTGCCCTTTATCGGGGTCGGTTTTCTGTATCCGCAAGGCTACTTCAGGCAGGTCATCACTCAAAATGGCGACCAGGAAGCCATATATGTCAAAGTCCGCTTTGCCGAAGTACCGGCCCAACCCGCTTTCACCCCCGATGGTAAAGAGATTGTCGTTTCGGTGGCCTTACCGGCCCGTAATGGCCTGCCCGACCGGCGGGTTTATGCCAAAGTTTACTGCATTCAAGTGGGCATTATTCCCTTATATTTGATGGATACCGATATCCATCCTAATGCCCCCGAAGACCGTGAACTCTCCGCCCGGCTTTACGGCGGCGACCAGGAGATGCGGGTAGCTCAAGAGATGGTGCTGGGTATTGGTGGGGTGCGTGCTTTACGCGCTCTGGGTCTGGAACCGGCTGTCTTCCATATGAACGAAGGCCATTCGGCCTTTTTGGTCCTGGAACGGGCCAAAGAGTTGGTTGAAAGGGGCATGACCTTTGCCGAGGCGCAAAAAGTTATCCATGATAGTACCGTCTTTACCACGCACACCCCTGTTCCTGCCGGTCATGATGCCTTCCCCTTTCATATGATAGACAAATACTTCCCAAATTGGCACGAGAATCTTAAGATTAGCCGCGAGGAATTTCTAAATCTGGCCAGACAAGACCAAAGTTGGGGACCAACCTTCAGCTTGACCGTTCTGGCTTTAAAAATGTCGGGCAAGCATAATGGGGTCAGCAAGCTCCATGGCGCAGTTTCGCGGCAGATGTGGAGCTGGCTCTGGCCTAATAAAAAGACAGAGGATATACCCATCACTTATGTCACCAATGGCATCCACACCGAAACCTGGCTCGCCCCGGAACTGAAAGTCCTGTATGATGAGTATCTTGGCAAAAATTGGACCTTACGCATCGATGACCAGGCGATGTGGAACGCTATCAAACACGTCCCTGATGAACGATTATGGGAGATTATGAATCGCCTGCGGGCTGGCCTCGTTGACTTTGTTCGTAGCCGGACTCGGCAGCGTCTGGCCCGGTTGGGCAGAGACCAGAATGAAATTCAGGCTACCGCTAACTTGTTAAATTCTGGGGCTTTGACCATCGGCTTTGCCCGACGCTTTGCTACCTATAAACGGGCCACCCTCATTTTCCACGATACGGAGCGTTTAAAGCGGATTGTTCACGGTGATGGAACCCGTCCGGTGCAATTTGTATTTGCCGGTAAGGCTCACCCCCGCGATGAGCCGGGCAAAGACTTTATCCGAGAAGTGTATCATCGCTCTCACGAAGCAGGTTTGGCCGGACATTTAATTTTTCTCGAAGATTACGACATCAATGTGGGCCGCCACATGGTCATGGGGGTGGATGTGTGGATGAATACGCCGCGCCGCCCCTTGGAGGCCAGCGGCACCAGTGGTCAAAAAGCGGGACTCAATGGCAGCCCTAATTTCTCCGTTTTAGATGGCTGGTGGGATGAAGGCTTCAACGATAAAAATGGTTGGGCCATCGGTGATGCCGAAGCGGAATATGCCAATGAATATGACCAAAACCATGCCGATGCCACCTCAATCTACGACATATTGGAAAACCAGGTTGTACCGAGCTTCTACACCCGCGACTCAAAAGGCATCCCTACCCAGTGGATGCAGATCGTAAAAGAGTCCATTCGCACCGTAGCCCCCCAATTTAGCATGACCCGTATGATAAAGGAGTATACCAACGAACTGTACGTACCGAGTATGGAGTAATGTTTCTTCTTCAGGTTTAGCATCCTGAGTAACGTGAAACGCAGTGAAGCGTGTATCGAAGGGTGCGGTCACAGGTGCTTAGACTCGTCGCCGATGACACATCCCTCGATATAACCTCCGTTTTGCTCCGGTTTACTCGGGATGCTAGTCAGCTTCCCAAATATCTACCCACATCACAACCCCTCCGTATCGAGAATAATCGTCACCGGCCCATCATTCTCGATATGAACGAGCATTTTCGCCCCAAAAAGGCCGGTTTCCACCTTATTAACACCTAATGCTTGCAGATGCTTCGCAAACTGAGCCACTAGCGGCCCGGCAATCTCTGGGGGGGCAGCCTGGGTAAAACCGGGCCGCCGCCCTTTTTTGGCATCGGCAAACAGAGTGAATTGAGAGATGACCAGCATCTCCGCCCCCACATCCAGCGCCGAGCGATTCATCTTCCCTTGCTCATCCTCAAACACCCGCAAATGGGCCGTTTTCTCGGCCAACTTTTTGACTTCCGCCGGGCCATCCGCGTGAGTTACGCCCAACAAAATCACATACCCCGGCCCAACTTGCCCGATAATTTCATTATCTACGGTGACGTGTCCTTGTTGCACCCGTTGTAAAATAGCCCGCATCTTGAACCTCTTTCACCCTATAGAACCGGCTGTGGTAGGGGCGAGGCAACTCGGCTTGAAGGTCTCGGCGCAAACAAACTACGTTCCGAGTTGCCTCGCCCCTACGCCACCACATAGCCTCTAGCTCGGACTTTGCACATGCCGTGAGACAAATTATAAAATGATTTACAGGGTCGGCAAATTGTCGTATAATGATTAGGTGGAAAATTTACTTGATATCAATTAGTAATTTGTGGAGTGTATTATGACTTCAAAATACTTGTCATCCTTATCAAAGTCAGATTACGAAAAGTTGAAGAAAAAATTAAACAGTATCCAGAATGGTCAATGCTTTATTTGCTTGAGAGAAATAAATTTGGACTTACATCACACAAATATTGACCATATTGTTCCTTTAGCGAGAAAGGGTAAAGATTCAGAGGAAAACTTTGCATTGACACATGAGAGCTGTAATAAATCGAAACAAGATGCTAACCTGAATATTGCTCGAACCCTTCAAAAATTGAAAGAAATTCAAGATGAGGTGCAAACAAATGAGAAAAAGGCCGCCTCTCTAAAACAGGTTTTAGCATATTTTGGGGGAGCGAAATTTGATTTCAAGTTTAATTTAGAAAATGGTGTTGTAAAATACAGTTATCCCGATATTGGAGATAATACAATCTATTCTACTCCAATTTTCAAAGATGACTTGTCGGGAGAACAAACCTGTTTTATTAAGGTTCCAATTGAGTATATTTTTCACGATGAGATCATAAATCCTCGGGGAATCAATAACAGCATTGGAAAACTAATCAAAGAATTTGAGAAAGGTAACCCCCAACTACATTTAAGTTTAGCCAGGGCTGACGAAACAAGGCTGAAAATTTTTGATGGACAACATAAAGCCGTAGCACAAGTTTTACTTGGAGTGAAAAAGTTGCCTTTGAGGGTTTTCATTGCCCCTAACGTGGATAGATTAATCGAAACTAATACAAACGCGGGAAGTACGTTAAGGCAGATAGCGTTTGATAAATCTATTATGCGGCAGTTAAACAACACGTTGTACTCAGAGCGTGTCAAAAAATACCAGGAAGATCACAACTTGAAATCCGATGATTTTACTTTTTCGGAACAGCAATTAGTTGATTATTTTAAGGGTGAGAATGCCAATGTGAAAAAGTATATTGTTGACAGTATAAAACATGCTGTCACTCATTCTGAAGATAATAAGTTGAAAGATTATATTGATTTTGGCGGTAGAGCCAAAGAAGTTCCTATTTCATACAGCGCATTTGACAAAACTTTTTTGCGCTTGTTTATTGATTCAAAGCTGATATTAAAAACCCCTATCAATTATCGTAGTGATGAGGGGTTGAACCCAAGAGAGTTACAGATAAAACAATTGGTCAGGCTATCAGATATTCTGGCTGAAGAAGTTTACGCTGGAAAATTTATTCCCGAAGTGGGCGTATATCGAATTGAGAATAAAATCATTGATGGAAAAGATGGAACGATCCCAGACGAACATTTAGCTGCATATAGAATGAGCAAAGAAGAAATAATGTATAACTGGTCGCTATACCTAAAAAAAGTTATTGAAAGCTATTTTAACAATATTGGCAGGATATTTGATAACAATAGGCTTTTTCAAGAAAAATTTGATGACCAGCTATGGGAAAACATTCGCAACTTCATTAAAAATCTAATGCATTTGCCCCTTTGGAAAGATAGAAGTATGGCAAGTACAGTTTTTGCAGGTAAAAATAATTATGACTATTGGAGAACCATCTTTGTGTCAGGCAGAAATCCTGATGGTGTGCATGTCTTAGCTAAACCATTAAATTTCATTGATATGATAAAGCCAGATTATTCTATATAAAATAAGCGCTATCTTGATAGGCAAATTGAAACAGGAGCATTCATCAGTGACAAAAAGAGTAACTTATTCCGAAGAGATACAAGCCACCCCTGAGCAGGTCTGGACGGTTTTATCCGATGCCACCCGCCTGCCGGATTGGGCCTATAAAGAGGGCCGCTTCCCCTATCCGGTTGAGGGCAAATACGGCAGCGACCAGAAAGAGGGCCTTGATACCATCTGGATTGGGGTCTCAGCGGACGGGCAGGTCGCCACCCAAAAGATTACGGCCTGGGAACCGGCCAAAAGATTGACCTACGAACTCCAGGAAACCGAGAACGCCCCCTTACAGATGGCTCAAACCAATACCTTTGATTTAGAGGCCGTCGATGGTAGCACCAAGGTGACCTGGGTGGTCGATTGGGAGTTAACCGGCGGCTTTTCGCTGAGTTCGTTGCTGGTTCGCTTTACCGCTGGTGGCGCTTTCGAAGAGATGATGGCCGGTTCTCTGGAGAACTTGAAAGAGGTCGTCGAAAATGAGGCTACCACAGCGGATGCCCCCTCACCCGAAACCGATGACACCGACGATACGGATTCGGGGGATGGGGAATAAGAGGTTACTCGGGTTGATACTCTCGGTGTTGAATTAGACAGATTATACTAAAAACAGAATGAAACCAGCACTTTTGGGTATCTGTTTCGTCATGCCCGAATGTATTTATCGGGCATCCATAGGTTGTGTGGCATGGATTCCCGCTTAAGACGTGCGGGAATGACGGATGATGAAAAGTGTCAGTTTCAAACTAATTCCAGTATAGGATTTATCACCTTACTTGTCGTCCAGCACTGCTACCCCTGGTAAAACTTTGCCCTCTAAAAATTCCAGGCTGGCCCCGCCGCCGGTGGAGATGTGGCTCATCTTGTCTGCCAGGCCGGATTGCTCCACAGCGGCGGCGCTGTCGCCACCACCAATGATGGTGGTGGCCTCGTCCAAACCTGACAAGGCCCGAGCCACGGCAAAAGTTCCTTCGGCGAAACGGGGGAACTCAAAGACACCCATTGGGCCGTTCCAGATAACGGTTTTGGCTGCCGCCAGCCGGTTGGCGAAGTGAGCAATCGTGGCCGGGCCGATATCCAGAATCATCCAGTCCGCAGGCACTTCCTCAACCGAGACCACTTTAGATTCGGCCTCTGCCTTAAATTCGGAGGCCACAGTACAATCTACGGGCAAGATGAGCTTATCGGCATGGTCGGCCAGCAGCTTTTTGGCCGTGTCGATGGCTTCATCCTCCACCAACGAACTGCCGACACCAAGCCCCTGGGCCACAAAGAAGGTGTTCGCCATGCCGCCCCCAATAAGTAGAGAGTCAACTTTCGTTAGCAAGTTCTCAATAACGCTGATCTTATCCGAGATTTTAGCTCCCCCCATAATGGCGAGAAATGGTGGGGTAGGGTTAGCCAGCGCATCCCCTAGATAGGTCAACTCTTTTTCTAACAGAAATCCGGCCACTGCCGGGCGAAGCGTATCAACAACCCCGGCAGTCGAAGCGTGAGCGCGGTGGGCACTGCCAAAGGCATCATTCACATATACTTCGCCGAGCGCCGCCAATTGGGCCGCAAAAGCGGGATCGTTTTTCTCCTCCTCCTTGTGGAAACGGGTATTTTCCAGCAACGTCACCTGGCCGGGTTGCATCGCTTTTACGGCTGCTTCTACCGCCGGTCCTACACAATCGTCCAATTTATTGACAGGTCGGTCCAGCAATTCACCGAGACGCACGCCAACGGCGTCCAGTTTGAATTTTGGATTAGGCACACCCTTAGGCCGCCCCAGATGGCTCATCAATATCACACAGGCCCCTTGATCCAGTAAGTACTGGATTGTGGGCAAAGCCGCTTGAATGCGACGGTCATCAGTAACTGCGCCTGCTTCCATTGGCACGTTAAAATCAACCCGCACCAGCACACGTTTATCTTTGACATCAATATCTCTAATTGTTTTCTTGTTCATAAGATTTTCCTTTCAAGGTGATGTGTTCATTTATCCCCTACCACCGGAACAGGAGCCAGAAGAGGGTTGCCAGGACTGGTC
>Ga0210124_1000432_pt1 | contig 21691 bp, 13 predicted proteins | sample Muzzi_PWC_D2_FD_185554 | JGI IMG/M metagenome (GOLD analysis project Ga0210124, IMG submission 185554) | Wetland microbial communities from San Francisco Bay, California, USA, that impact long-term carbon sequestration - Muzzi_PWC_D2 (SPAdes) | ecosystem: Environmental > Aquatic > Marine >... | reverse complement strand
ATGGGGCGGGCTTTCGAGAGCCATCTGCACCTGCACCACCGCCGCAAACGAACTGCCCACCGTGCCGATGCGCCCATTAGACCAGGGGCAGGCCGCAATCCACTCAACAGTATCGTAGCCGTCCAGCCCTTCACGGGCGTTGGCGGTGTGAAAATAGTCGCCGTTGCCCTCGGAGCGATAGCGGTCGCGCATATCTTGCAAAACAGTGACGTAACCGCGTGGCGTAAAAAAATCGGCCAGTTCGCTGTAGCGGCGGTCGGTTTTGTTGTAGGGTGTCCGGCAGAGAATAGTCGGGAATGGGCCGGATAATGGTTCACCCTCATGGGCCGGACGGTAGATATCAGTTGCCAGCCGGACACCGTCGCGCATAGGGATCATCACATCCTTAGCAATATTGATGCCGAAGGTCATAACATCCTCTCCTCTGAAAATAGCTTTTCAAGGAGTGCGGATTGCAATCCGCACTCCTGATTTTCACTACTTGTTGCCATCCCAACGGAATTGTCGGTCTCTCCTGAGAATACGCGGAGGAACAAATAGGCGAATGGCGAACCTAACCACCCATCGCCCGTTGTGCTATCGCGAACACTATCCAACTCATCTCGCGGTCAGGCCCGATTTCCGCCATATGTTGAGCGCAACAGATCATCCTCGGCAAAGCGAGTGGCCCGCAACGACGAGATGTCAACGGTACTGGCCTGCCCATCGACAATTAACTCGGCCAGGCAGAGGCCCATCGCCGGGCCAATTTTAAAGGAATGACCGCTGCCGCCAACGGCCAAATACAGTCCTTCAATGTCGGGGCTTTTGTCCAAAATCATATTCCAATCGGGGGTGACGGCGTACAGTCCCGCCCAGCCGCGCTCAAATTTAGCCCCGGCCAAGCCTCGCAAACGATGCTCCATCCGTTCGCTGACGTAGCTGATAAAGTTTTCATCCACCTCACGCTGGTAATTTTCCGGGTCTGCCGGTTCGCTCTCTTTGGGGTGGCCGGTACCAATTAGCACGGTTCCATCGGGCATCGGGCGGAAGTAGGTACGATCGACCATATTGGAGATGGGATGGTGTAGAGGCGATGAGTCTCCCGGCGGGCGAAAGGTGGCTTCCGGTTCACGAGTAATTTGCAACGGCAAATCCAGGCCCACCCACTCACCCACAGTCTTGGCCCATGGTCCGGCTGCGTTGACCACCACCGGGGTGCTGATTTCACCCACATTGGTGACAACTGCCGACACGCGCCCACCATTGAGCTTAATACCTTGAGCCGGGGTGTGTGGATGCGCCTCGGCTCCGTTAGCCACGGCTTTGGCAATAAATGCCTGCACCGTGCCGACAGGGTCGGCGTAACCGGCACCGGGTTCGTAGGCAATGTGGCCGATGCCTTCGGGGTTGAGTCCGGGTAATTCTTTGGCCGCCTCTTCCACCGAGACCTCCCAGGTATCGATTCCCAGCCGCTTGAGTTGGGCCATATTCTGCTGAAATTTGTCGCCCGCTTCCGGTGGCACCAAAAAGAACCAACCAGAGTTGGTAAAGACATTGGCCCCGTCAAACAAGTTGGGGAAATTCTTAAACATCTCCACACTCTTTTTAACCAGCCTGATGCTAACCTCGTTGGAGTAGTGCTGGCGCACAATGGCCGCCGAGTCGCCAGTGGAGCCGGAGGCGAACTCACCTTTTTCCAGCAGTACCGCGTTACGTACGCCTTTTGTGGTGAGATGGTACAACAGGCTGGCACCCAACACACCACCCCCAATAATTACAACGTCAGCCGTTTGACGCATAGGTATTACCTCTCCTTTTTAATCAACTCTTAATTACGAATTTGCGAATAGTGAATTATTTTTACTATTCTTTTCCTAACATAGTCGTAGCAAATTAATGCCTTTGACGTAGCACCTGCCCGCCACGTTCCCCCGTTAACGTACCATCTTTGAGTGTTATCACGCCGTTGACCAGTACATGATGCATCCCGGCAGCGATTTGATTGGGTTCAAAAGTGGTACCACGCTCGCCAAAGGTAGCGGGATCAAATATCGCCAGATCGGCCCAGTTTCCCGGCTGAATCCGGCCTCGATCTGTGAGTCCGAGGCGACGGGCCGGGAGTGAGGTCAAGCGGCGAATGGCTTCTTCAACGCTAATGGTGCTACTGTCACGTACAAAATGGCGATAGAACCAGGCCGCCCAGGTGTACGCTCCGTGAAAGGCAGTTTCGGCCAGAGGGCCGTCTGTGGCCAGAGCGGTGGCGTCGGAACCGATCATACAGTCGGGGTGTGAAAAGGCGACCCTCAAATCTTCGGCCCGGTAGGTGGTAGCAATAATCATCAGGCTATGGAGACCCGATCCCTCAAGCTCAGCCAGCAGCAGATCGTAAATGGTATCAAACGGATCAGTACCCTTTAGATCGCTCAACTCAGCGATACTACGGCGAGCCAGTTCCGGCTGGGCCGCACTATCGAAAACCACAATGTTGTGCCAGTTGCCACGTGCCAGCGCAGTGATAATGCTTTCGTACTTCTTTAAATCACGGCGAGTGGCCGGGCTTTTCAGGCGTTGAGCAATGGCAGATTTATCGCCCTTCAGCGCCCAGGGAGGTAGGGCTGCACTTAGATTGGTTGTGCCAAACAAGCGGGTGTGCATATCAAAACCAACATCCATCCCCTGCGCTCGTGCTCGTTCTACCTGCACTAATGCCTGTTCCACCGCCCAGCCGCCATCATCAACCAGCCGGGCCACTACCGATATGTGAGAAATTTGCAAGGGCAACCCGGCAGCGGCAGCCGTACGAATCGCCTCGGCTATGGTTTCAACCGCTTCACCACTGCGGTTGCGGGTGTGGGTGGCATAAAAGCCGCCTTTCTGCGCCGTCACCCGGCACAGTGCTGCGATTTCTGCCTCGATGCAGGCCCGCTCCGGCCCATATTCCAGGCCAGTGGAGAAGCCAACAGCACCCTCCTCTAAACTTTGGGCCAGTAATTTCTCCATTTGTTTCAATTCGTCCGGGGTCGCCGGTCGATCAACCAAGCCGGTGACGGCCAGGCGTAAATTGCCGTTGGGAACCAAGCTGATCACATTGACCGCCGGTTGACCGGCTTCCAACCGTTCAAAATAGTCGGCCATTGATCGCCAGTCGAGACGATAGTCGGAGCGATAGCCGTAGATATTCATCGGAAACAGATCGGCTTGAGCTGGGACGATGGGGGCGCACCCGTGGCCGCAGTTGCCGACCACTTCCAGAGTAACGCCCTGGGTAATAGAACTAACCGCGCGGGGGTCGACCAGCAGCGTGAAGTCGGAATGGCTGTGAATGTCAATGAAGCCGGGCGTAACCAGCAGGCCTTTCGCCGATAGCGTTGGCATCCCATCTGGCGGGTCAAGCTGACCGACTGCTGCAATACGCCCATTTTTTAGGGCGATATCTGCGCCAAATGGCGGCGACCCCGTACCATCAACCACACTGCCCCCGGTGATGAGCAAATCGAAATCACTCATGCGGTTGGCCCATTTTGCATCTGGCGGCGCAGGGCGGTGGTGGCAACGTCATCAACAGCCAACGTAACGTTGTCTAAGACCACGCCGTATTGTTCCCGTGCTGCCGCTACTGAAACTTTTTCATTCTTAACATCCATTGCCACAGCTGCGGGATCGCGCTGTAGCGGATCGCCCCAGCCACCACCTCCGGGCTGTTTGTGGTAGATGCGCTGGCCCGCACTCATTGTGGTTGAAATCATGGTGGGCAAGACCTGCTTGTCGCCGCCGTTGGCCGAATAGAGAATATTTGTCGAGGGCGTACCGGGTTTGCCACCATACAGGCCGTAGGGCAAATGATCGCGCCGATCCGAGCGAATTGCCAGATGAGCCTCGCCGGAGAGCAGTTGCCATTCGCGTTCGATAGCCAGCCCGCCCCTAAATTTTCCCGCGCCGCCGCTATCCCGCATCAGGCCATACCGTTCCACTCGCACCGGATATTCCGTTTCAGCCTGCTCAACGGGGATGTTGCTGGCAACATTCGCCGGATTGCACAGACCATCGTTGCCGTCGCGGTCGGGTCGTGCCCCCCAGGTGCCGGAGAGCAATTCATAATAAACATAGGGAGTTTTGTTGGGCTTCTGCCCGCCGATGATAACCAGCGTATTACCGCCCTCTCCGGCAGCCAAGACTCGATCTGGTAACAGTCCAGCCAAAGCCCCAAAAACAACATCGGTCATGCGGAAGCCGGTGATGCCTCGCATAGAGGACGCACCCGGCATCTCTACATTAACCACCGTGCCCGGCGGAGCGATGATGTTGAGCGGCTTGAACATACCGGCGGTGTTGGGAATATCTTCTTGCAATACAGATCGCACACACAGTCCCACCACCGAAGCCGTAAACGAGAGGGTGCTGTTCAACGCACCGCGCACCTGCGGCGAACTACCGGTGAAATCGGCGGTCAAGGAGTCACCCTCAACGGTGAGCGTCACCTGAATACGAGTTCGCGGGCCACCAACACCGTCGCTATCCAGATAATCGGTGAAGATGTGGCTGCCATCGGGCCAACCAGCAATCTCGGCCCGTACCAACTGCTCGGTGTAGTCGATGAGATCGGCGGCACAGGTGGTGAATGTCTCCGGCCCATAGCGGCGGATGATATCGTGAACGGCTCGCTGGCCAATGTGACAGGCAGCCAACTGCGCTCGTACATCGCCAATTGTCATTCGGGGGACCCGCACATTGGCCCGTAGCAGGGTAAAAAACGTTTCGTCCGGCTCGCCTTGACGATAGAGTTTGAGCCAGGGAATACGAAAGCCGTCTTGAAAAATTTCGGTGTTATCACAAGCTGAACTGCCCGGTAGACGCCCCCCTAAGTCCAAATGATGGGCCGTGCTGACGGCAAAGGCCACCCGTTCATCTTCCCAAAAAATCGGTTTTACGATGAAAATATCGGGGATGTGCATGCCCCCTTCAAATGGGTCGTTGAGGATGAAGACATCGCCGGGTTGGATATCATCACCAAATCTCTCAAACAGCGTTTCCATCGCAAAAGGCACCGATCCCAAATGCAATGGGATGGTGACACCCTGAGCTATCATTTCCCCTTCTGCGTTGCACAGCGAGGTGGAATAGTCCAGACAATCACGCACAATGGTGGAGTAGGCCGTGCGGTAGAGAGCTACCCCCATCTCGTCGGCAGCGGCGGCCAGGGCATTTTGAATGATTTCACGGGTGATGAGGTCGATAGATATGGTCATATTGTTAACTCCGTGTCGATAAAATCTCCTGATTAGTATCCAATGGCGGTACTCATTTTGTACGGCTCCACGCCGCTGTGCAACATGCCAGACTCACGGTTGACCAGAATGCCGTTGGGGCGGGCAAAGTAGGAACTGAGAAAATGTTCTTCGCGCACCGCAACCTGATGGCCTCGCTGCTGCATCGCTTCGATGAGTTCCGCCGGGAAGCGGGCATCCATTGATACCAAGCCGGTTTCGCAGTGAATGCGCGGGGCGCTGATAGCCTCTTGCATGCCCAGTCCAAAATCTAACACGTTGTGAATTACTTGCTGTACCGCAGTTAGTACTTTACGCCCGCCAGGCGAACCGACGGCCAAGAACGGTCCCTGCTCATCAAATACAATAGCCGGTGTTCCGGCGTGTAGGGCACGTTTACCAGGACCGATAGAGTTTACATGGCCCGGTTCCGGGTCAAACCACATCATGCCGTTGTTTAAGATGACGCCCGTACCGGGAACTACCACGCCTGACCCATACAATTGCCCCAGCGACGCCGTCAGCGAAACGATGTTACGCTCCCGGTCTATAACGGTTAGGTGGGTGGTGTGCTGCCCCGCCGAGTCGCCACCATGAGCCGGAGATAGATGGGTCGGTTTACCGCCAGATTGGAAGGGCCACGGATCGCCCACCGGTTCGGCTACGGGGCTACCTTGTAAGTTAATATCGCCTCGACGCGCGGCAGCATAATCTTTGGATTGCAATCCCTCCAGTGGAATAGGGGCAAAATCCGGGTCGCCCAGATGGGCAAAACGGTCGGCAAAGGCCATACGTTGAGCTTCGGCTATTAGGTACAGGGTATCAAACGTGTTATGGCCCAAGGTTGGCAGGTCGAATCCCTCCAAAATATTGAACATCTGGGCTACAGTGGGGCCGCCACTGTTGGTCGAAATAAAGGCAATCCGCCTATCTCGATAATCGACCCACAACGGCTTACGGACGCGCACCTCATATCCGGCCATATCTGCTTCGGTGATGATGCCACCATTGTCTGAAATATATTTGGCGATGGTCCGGCCAATTTCGCCGCTGTAAAACACTTCCGGCCCTTGTTCGGCAATTAGTTGCAGCGTGCGGGCCAGGTCGGGCTGCACCAGCCGCTCGTGCTTGGGGGTGATGCTGGTATCGTGACTGACCGGGAAGGGGATGGGCGTGCCATCGGCGTGAAAGAAAACGGCCATAGTTTCGGGAAATTGGCGTAGCCGTTCCAGGCTGGTGGCACTCATTGCAAAGACATACCAGTCGGGCACGAAACCATCGGCGGCTAGTCGAATGGCCGGAGCCATCACTTGCGCCAGCGGCAGACGGCCCATCAACGTGTGCAGTTTGGTGTAAGTAGCAACCGCACCCGGCACTACCGCCGAACGATAACCGCTTTCGGCGGCGTTATCTTTGGTAGCTCGCCAGCCATAAATCCCGGCTCCCTTAAGCGATGGATCGAGCAGTTCAAACATATCAGGACGGGCCACCTGCGGAACCTGTACGCAGCCATCCAACGTTATGGTGTGTCCGGTGGCAGACTGATAGGCAACGACATAACCGGCCCCGCCCAGGCCGCTCATAAATGGCTCTACCACCCCCACAGCAAAGGCCGCAGCTACCGCGGCGTCAGCGGCATTACCGCCCTGCTGTAAAATTTCGACACCGGCTTCGGCAGCCAACGGGTGCATCGCCGTCACCAGGCCATTCTCAGTCACAACTTCGGTTTTGTTTATGATCAATTGGCTTTGAATCATCAAACTATCCCCTAAAATCCCATCGCCGTACTCAGCTTGTACGGCTCAACCCCGCCATGCAGTCTGCCAGTTTCTCGATTGATGAGAACGCCGTTGGGCCGACCGTAATAGGAGCTAATCAAAAAGGTTTCGGGCCTGAGAGCCACGTCATCTCTGATTTGTCGCAGCCCGATGATGACGTCTTCCGAGAAGCGCGGCTCAATCCAGAGTGGGCCAACCTCGGCGTGGATACGCGGGGTACTGATGGCCGCCTGTATCCCCAGCCCATAATCCAACACGTTGAGCATCACCTGCAAAGCCGCGGTGAGCACCATCCGCCCGCCGGGGACACCGACGGTCAGTAGCGGTCCCTGATCATCGAATACCAGAGCTGGGGTGCCGGCATGAAGGGCAATCTTGCCTGGCGCAATCGAGTTGATCTTGCCCGGCTCCGGGTCGAACCACATCATGCCGTTGTTCAGCACCACGCCGGTTCCCGGCACCAGCACCCCCGAACCAAAACGCTGCCCCAGTGAAGCCGTCAAAGAAACCATGTTATGATCCCGGTCGATAACCGACACATGGGTGGTATGCTGATCGGCGTAATCGCCACCGATTTTCGAGCCAGCACCGGCTGGTTTACCACCCTGCTGGAAAGACCACGGATCGCCCACCGGCTCGGCCACAGGGCCGTGATTCAGGCCGATAGCTTCTCGGCGTGCTGCTGCATAGGCTTTCGATTGCAATGCTGTCAGCGGAATTGGATCAAAAGCCGGATCACCCAGATAAGCAAAGCGGTCGGCAAAGGATAGCCGCATGGCTTCGGCAATGACATGCAGCGACTGTGCCGTATTGTGCCCCAAATCGACCAGATCAAACCCTTCCAAAATGTTAAACATTTGGGCAACCGTGGGGCCGCCGCTATTTTCAGAAATCATTTCGATGCGGTAGCCACGATAATCAACCACTAGTGGCTCACGGACGCGCACCTGGTAATCGGCCATATCCCGCTGGGTGATGATGCCGCCATTTTTGGAAACATGGCGAGCGATCTCATGTCCAATCTCGCCACTGTAAAACACCTCCGGCCCCTCTTTAGCGATGCGTTCCATGGTACGGGCCAAATCAGCTTGCACCAGCCGGTCGGCATTACCGATATCGTCGTGGTTGGCGGTTTTAAATGACGTACCATTAGGTTTGTAAAAGACCGACATAATGTGCGGAAACGGCTGCAACCGCTGTAACGCCGCCGCGGAGTTAGCAAAAACATACCAGTCCACGTAAAAGCCTTCGGCGGCCAGTCGAATGGCCGGAGCCAGCACCTGCGCCAGCGACATAGTGCCGAACATCTCCAACATTTTGGCATAGGTTGCCACCGCCCCCGGCACAATCGCCGAGCGATAGCCGGTTTCGGCGGCATCGTCTTTGGTGGCAGCCCAGCCATACGCTCCTGATCCTTTGGCCCCGGTCTGTAGTAGCTCAAACATATCTTCTCGGCCGGCCCGTGGAACCACCACTGCCCCATCGAAGGTGGTAGTTTTTCTGCTGGCGGCATCGTACACCATGCCATAAGCCGCACCACCCAAACCGCTCATAAATGGCTCTACTACCCCAGAGGCAAAGACTGTGGCAATGGCTGCATCGGTGGCGTTGCCACCCTGCTGCAAAATTTCAAGCCCAGCCGCTGAAGCTAGGGGGTGCATCGAGGTGACGATGCCATTTTCAGCCACTACTTCGGTTTTGTTAAGTATATGTTGACTTCTAATGATAGACATTGGATTATTCCAGTCCAAGCAACGCAAGGCTATTGCGATGGATGATTCCCTCAAGCGCAGCTTCGGGAACCTACTGTAAGAATTTAGATCATTCAGCGTTCTGATTCGCCGGACTCATCACAATATTGCCTTCGTCATCTAACTCAACCCGCATATCCGGGGGCACTACCGTCGTCGAGTCGTATTCATCAATCAGTAACGGCCCGGTAACCACCCCGGTTAACTCGCGGCGGGTGATGACAGGTGTGGCGAGCGTACCCCACTGCTCGCCAAAATAAGCATGACGACTTGATTGCGTTTGAGCAGCATCTCGTCGCTCGGCGGGCTTCAATGACCCGTTGGCGTGATCATGAATAGCCGCTTGACCAACCAAACGCACAGCGATAACTTCCACTGGATTATCGGGATCGGAGCGATGGCCGTATAACCGTTCATGCTCATCTTCAAACGTTACTTGCAACGCCTGCACCGTCTGGTCTGTCACCTCTGCAGCACGTTCACCGGTTAACGGCACCCTTATTTCCGAGGCCTGCCCCTGAAAACGCATATCGACGCTGTAATTGAGCGTAACCTCGTCAGCAGTAAAACCTTCGGCTTTAAATTGGGCCAGCATCTGCCGCTGCATATCGGCTTGAATTTGTTGTAATACCGAAGCATTTAGTCCTTCGCCGGAGAGCAAACAACTGCGCACATCGTGGTGTTCTATACCGGAAAAAAGCAACCCCAACGCACTAAACAAACCCGGTAAAGGCGGAATAATGACCCGCCGCAGATACAGTTCGCGGGCAATACCGGCAGCGTGAATAGGGCCGGAGCCACCAAACGCCATCAACACAAAATCTCGTGGATCGCGGCCTCGCTCGGTAGAAACAGCCCGTAAGGCTCGCATCATCCGGGCATTGGCAATGCGGTGAATGCCTTCAGCAGCCTGTAATATATCTATTTTCAACGGCATGGCGATGTGATCCGCAATGGCTCGATGCGCAGCCTCCGCATCGATATTCACCTCACCATCGGCCAGTTGTCCGGGACGGATGTAACCCAGTACCACATTGGCGTCGGTGACGGTCGGCTCGATGCCGCCACGCCCGTAACAGGCCGGTCCTGGGAGTGCCCCAGCGCTACGCGGGCCAACCCGCAACCCACCAGCCCGATCTAAATAGGCCAGGCTGCCGCCACCGGCTCCTACCTCGGCAATGTCGATGCTGGGGGCGCGGATCAACTCACCGCCGCCACCCACCAGCCGGTTGCCCACCGACAGCGAGGCTCCAACTTCGTATTCTGGACTGTAGGCAATGACCCCATCTTCAATCATAGCGGCTTTGGCCGTGGTGCCGCCCATATCAAAGGTGATCACATTGTTAATACCCAATCGCATGGCCATAAAACCGGAGGCCAAAACGCCTGCCGCCGGTCCCGACTCCAGCATAAAGACCGGTTTCTGGGCTGCTTCTTGTTCCGGGGCCAAACCGCCTGCCGATTGCATAATGAGCAGCGGTGCGTTAATATCTTTGGTTTGTAGCCCCCTTCGGAGTGCCTTGAGATAACCCTGCATCACTGGCTGAACGTAAGCGTTAACCACCGTGGTAGCGGTGCGCTCGTATTCACGACGCTCACGCAGTATCTCGGACGAGAGCGAGAGTTGAAGCTCCGGTAGATGCTGGCGCAGAAAGTCACCCACCACTGTTTCGTGCTGCGGAAAGGCATAGGCATGCAGCAAACAAACCGCCACCGACTCAACCTCTTCTTTTTCTAGCTTCTCTTTCAACGCCCACAGATCAGCCTCGTCAATCGCCTTGAGCACTTCCCCCGTGGCCGACATCCGCTCCGGCAATTCGAAGCGCAGATAACGCTCCACCAGCGATTTGGGCTTGTCGAAAAACAGGTCATACATTTGTGGGGCACGGATGCGGCGTAGTTCCAACACATCTCTAAAACCCTGCGTTGTAATCAAAGCCGTATGAGCACCACGATGCTCCAGCACGGCGTTGGTGGCAACGGTTGTGCCATGAGCCACCTCAGTTACGGCCTGACCAGATACGCCCGCAACGCTGAAGAGATACTCAACGGCCTGTAGAATGGCCTCCTCAAAATTGGGAGGCGTTGAAGGCACTTTATGAGTCCATAATTTTCCCTCGGCATTAATAATAATCACGTCAGTAAACGTACCGCCAACATCAGCGCCGACGCGAATTGCATTCTGTATTGTCATCATGTCAATCACCGGTCGTTAGATTTTAGTCGTCGCAATCGCCTTCTGTTTCTAAAAATATATCGAAAAGCTATACCATTCCAATTTACCGGCCCGCCAACCCTGGCCGGTGTCACGGCTGAGAGCGGCCAGGGTTGGCAACGGCAATCTTTTAACTTGTACCCTCACCATATCTGCCTGCACATCGACTTGCAGCCAGGCCATTGGATACTCGATGATAGCCGGAAGCACCATAAACCAACACGTTTCACCGCCAATCGATTCGGCATGGAGGTCAACCCGGTGGGCATGGCCTTGAAAAACAGCTCGTACGTTTTTGTACCGGGCCATCACCGCCAGCACATCGGCACCATTCTCAATGCCATAGAGATCGTTCCAGGGCTGGGCATCCACCACCCAGGGCCGCAACAATTGATGGCTAAAAAGCAACACCGGGCGATTGCCCGCCGTAGCCAGCGCACTATCCAGTCGTGCCAGTTCGGCCTGGTTGACCCAACCGGCATTTGGACCTCGGGGCCAGGTAGCGGCCAATTGTTCCGGCATATGGCCCTGCGCATTGAGCAACACCAGCCGGACTGCGGGCAGGTCAATGGTTCGACCCAAGCCTGGCTCCAGGCCAAGCTGCTGTTCTGCAAAGGACCAATCGCCATGCGCTGGACAATCGTGGTTGCCGGGCAGGGCATAAAAGGCTGACGGTAGGGCGCTGAATGCCTCGACTGTAGCCGCCAGCACCGTTTGAAATGTATCGTCCGGCATTTCAAAATGGCCGCCACCGCAGGTTAAATCGCCCAAATGCAACACGAACTCCGGGGGTGTGGCCTTGAGGTCAGCCAACAGCGTCTCCTGTATTTGCTCGGACCAGGGCTGAAGCTGATCGTCATGGTGGCCGTAACGTCGGGCTGCACCGGGCCAAAAATGGGTATCGGAGCAGAGTGCGAGGCGGATGCGGGACATTGTCATCTCGGAATAACCGACAGAATAATATGAGATGGATAGTCGGACGTGTGCAGCACGGTTTGGTGGGCAACCTGCATTCGGATTCCGGTGGCAATGCTATCGCCGGTATTGAGATTACGATCAAAGCGCGGGAAGTTGGAACTAGAAATCTCGACCCGCAACCGGTGCCTTTTTTTGAAGAGGTTGCTGGTGGGGGCTAGTTCAATGCGGAATTCATTCACTTCGCCAGGCTCCAAAAAATCGATCCGCTCAAAGCTGTGGCGATGCCGTGCCCGCAAAATCCCTTCGGCCAGATGGATAGCGTAGCCGTTGGGGTACACGTCAATCAGTTTGGCGGTGAAGTCGGTATCGCGGGTTGAGGAGGCAGCGTACAGCACCATCTCCAACGGACCAGTCACTTCCAAATCCTGCGCTAGCTCGGCACTGGTGTAAACCAGTACATCGTCACGCCGCTCAATGGGCCGCTGGTCAATGGGGCCGGGGCGAATCTGGTCGGCAGCAAATTTCATCAGCGTCCAGGTTGAGTTGTTGCCGCCCAACGTCGGCACCGGGTTATTGGGATCATAGTCAAACCGGTCCGGCGGCTCAATCCCCGGCAAATCGGGCGAGAGCGTGCCGTCGCCATGTAGCGAGTTGGCCTTGCCTTTGCTGTGTAGATAGTAGGGTGTAAATTGGGTGCGAGCGAGCGGCCACTCATGCTCATTGCGCCACACATTTTCACCCATCACAAACATACGGATAGGCGGCTCATCCATTACCCCGGTGTCGATACCTTTGAGCCAGTAATCGAACCAGCGCAGGTCTTCGTCTTTCAGCTCCACATAACCCCCGGGGCCAAAATCCAGATCGCCCAGTTGCGAGCCTTCGGGGATGTGGTGCGTCCACGGAATCACATAAATCTTCTGATTTTGACGCGCGTGCTCGGAGTAACCGCGCTCACGCATACCGTTGAACATGCGAAACATGGCCGCGGTGTAGGGGTCGAACCAGGCGGCCTGCTGGTAAATCGGCACATCGATCTGATCCAGCTTCTCTTCGGTGTTGAAAGCGTGCCAATAATCATCATATAGTTCATGGGTTAGCCAGTCGCGATAAAAAGGAATCTCGCGGCCAATAACCTCCACATCAGCGGTGAGTAGGGGGAGGTAGCGATAAAATCGCTGGTTGCCGAAGATGTGGCGCGCGCCCTGCTGTACAAAGGCCACATTAGTAGAAAAAGTAATGGCTGCGGCGATAGTGAGCGCCCACTGTACCGCCCCACCGGTGCGATGGTAATCCCTAAAGTAATCACCCATGATCACCTGCGGGGCCAGCGCGGTCAGATGTGGGCTACGATAGGGGGCCAGTTGCCACTGCACCAGTCCCCCGTAGGAACGCCCGCTCATGCCGATTTTGCCGTTGCACCAGGGTTGTTCGGCAATCCAGGCTAGCGCGTCGTGACCGTCAGGGCCATCGTCACGATAGGCATAAAAAACGCCTTCGGACTCAAAGCGGCCCCGATCATCCTGAATGACCACGGCGTAGCCGCGTTTGGCCCACCAAACAGCCCATTCAATGTGCATCTGCAGCAGGCTCTCATAGGGTGTGCGCAAGAATAGCACCGGGAAGCTACCGCCGCCTTTAGGTAGAAAAACATCGGCGGAGAGCTTTAGGCCGTCGTGGGTGGGCACTTTGAGGTCGTATAAAAAACGAATATCGTGGACCGGCTGTGAAAGCTGATTAGTTGGCATCATTGATCCTTTTTGCTCAAACGTCCAACGGCGCGTTGCTACATTTATGTCGATGGTTCGGGGTTGGGTGCGTGGTAGAGCCGCCATCTACGGCCTGGCGTTTGATCTAACTTCATAAAAGCGACTCGATTCGCTCGGCAATGGCTTCGGTCAGTTGTTCCAGACAGCCGGGGGCCAAAACGGACGGCTCCTCCTGATAAAGACCCTGGCCATAGCGATCTTCCGGCAGCAGATAGGCTACTTGCAACTCGCTGGCAAGCGGCGAAAAGATGATCAGAAAATCAGGGAAACGTCGCCGTAATTCAAGCTGGATTACATTGTACGGTTCGCCGCCACACGTAACCCATAGTGCATCGCCCATGCGATGGACAGAGTAGCTCAGTGGCAGAGTATCACCCTCCGGCAGGTCGTTAAGGCGAGCAATCCAGCGCCGCGCCCGCTCGGCGTGGGCGTTTAAATTCCGCGCTTCGATAGTTGCGCCACGCTTGTCGGCCTCGGCAACGCGTGCCAGAAGATCGTCCATTTCCTTTTGCAGCGCTACCGGGTCGGGTTTGGACATGAGCGGTAGAGCCACGTTGAAAACGCCACCAGTAAATATTGACGTTTCGGCCTGTCTTTCTTCGTTAAAAGGCGCGGCCGTCCAGGTACCCAACGTTGCCCCGGAGACTACCGGCCCCTGGTATTCAAAATCAGTAGCGGGAGGGTCCATCGACTCCATCGCCGATAGGGCGGCGTAAGCCAGTTGACGACCATTACGGTCGGCCACGGCGGTATCACCTACAAAACCATCGCGTGGTCCCTGATCGCCGCAGGCTCCTAGGGTAAAAATGCAGGTTGTGCCGGTAATTTGCTCAACCACTTCGCGCATAGCTCCCACGTAATCGGGGCTAATCAGGGTGTTATCCCAGGCCAAGGTAGTAGGATGACAGGAATAATTGACCATAACCGCCACCTGGTGGCCTGTCTCATTCGTAATGCGGGCTACTATCACGGTGTCATCTACGGGCGAATCAGGGTTGTAGCCACAGGCGTAAATACCGTTGTCGCCATCCCAATAGTCTCGATTAGCGGCCATATTGCACCGACTGACTGCATAGGTGATGGTGACTTCTTGCACATTGTTCAGGGCTTCACGACAGGCGACCTGTAATTTTGTTTTGAGCGACTCCAGATAGGGCGTAATCAGATCGCCGCCCGGCATCTTAAAGCGATCCGGCACATACCAACCTGCAGAGTGCGTGTGGGAATAACTCACCACAATTTTATCGACGGGCAGACCGCTGGTTTCGCTCAAGCCGGTAAGTAAGTCGCTATGCTGATACTTTACCAACCCGGGCAGATCAAGCTCCACCCGGATGAATTGCGGCTCACCACCGATAGGGCCAAAGATCATCACCTCCCCGGTGAGAGGCCGGTGAACGCCGGTGGCCCGGTCGTGACGAGCCGCGCCCCACAGCCGGTGATAGATGTTAGCAGGCGGGGTAATATCGACCCGCGCCAGACCAAAGCACAACCGGGAAGTAGCAGAGGGAATTTTAGTTGTTGACATCTAGTCTCTTTCCATCAAGTAAGTTAATCAGCTTGTTAAGAGGAATGACAATCGAGGAAATTACCGAGAAAAATAGACCGAGAGTTTGTTGAAGGTGGGAAACTTGAAGTTGTAGTGATGCGAATTTGACCGTTTTAGAGTCGCACTTCGGCATATAGTGGGTATCGGATATCACAATAAACTCCAGCTTTGCCCCGGACAGAAAAGAATGATCAAATATGTTCGCACACAAACAGTAAATGGTATGACCATTTGACAATTTCGCTGATTATAATATATAATCTTTTCGCCGTCAATTATCATTTTTGATCCAAATTTTCTACTCAAACTTAGAGCAGTTTGAAGCATTACTCCGCTTGACAAATTATATTAACTCCTTATATAATTGTATAAGTTTAAAGGTATAATGGTTTTACCATTTGCCCAAATGTCAAAGATTGAAAATTAATTTCCCAAGATTGGGTTAAATTTTCAATCATAAATTATCACTCAATATTACAAAGGAGGTAAGAAGGTGAAGGAAGAGCAACCAGTTGGTACCAAAAAATTGCAAGAACTTTACCAGCAAAAGAAGATTGGGCGGCGCGAGTTTATTCGCAAGGCCCTAATGTTAGGTATGACTTTAGGTGGCGCTCAGGCATTTTTAGCCGCTTGCGGTGGAGCAGCGCCGCCAGCAACGGAAGCCCCAGCAGCTCCGGCAGCCGCCGTAGAAGAGGAACCTACTACTGCCCCTGCGGAAGAACCGGCCGCCACAGCAGAACCAGCGGCGGCAACCGGCCCCAAACAAGGTGGCTTTGTAACCTGGGCCATCAATCAAGACCCGGTTAACTTGATTCCTTTTGGCGCGGTAGCCACAGCCAATCACTGGGGCAAAGAGTTTATGTACGACTCGCTGCTAGAGTGGGATAAAGACCTGCTGGTTCAACCGGCGCTGGCTGAAAGTTGGGAAGCCCCCGATGACAACACCTGGATCTTCAACCTGCGTCCAGATACCAAGTTCCATAACGGCGACCCGGTTACTGCCGATGACGTGGTTTACTCGATTGAACTACAAAAAGAGCCGCCGGAACCGGGTATTCCCAATAGCTTTTATCCAGCCATTGAAAGCGTAGAGGCCGTTGATGAGCACACCGTCAAATTCAATATGACTCGCGCCGACCCTACTACTGAAGGCTACCTGGCCTGGGGGCGCTACAGCGCAATTATTCCCAGAGACGCATACGACAAGTGGAATCTGCTCACTGAGGGCATTGGAACCGGCCCTTTTAAACTGATTGAATATGTACCTAACGACCGGATTGAATATGAGCGCAACCCTGACTTCTGGAAAGAAGGTCTCCCCTACCTGGATAAACTCACGCTCAAAATTTTACCCGATGAAAGTGGTCGTGTAGCCGCACTCCGCTCCGGCGAAATTCACGGTTGTACCATATCTGCCGATACAGCCAAAACACTGGAGAATGACCCCGACATTATGATTCTCAAAGGTCTTTTCTCGGCTCCGCGCGTCTTGCAGTTCACCATGAAAAACCAGGGACATCCTTGGGAAGATGTGAGAGTACGCCAAGCCATTAGTAAGGCCATTGACCGCGAAATTATCATGTCTAATGTATTTGGTGGTGAAGCCGTTCTGAGCGGCCCGGTTCCGCCCGGCTATGGCGACTGGTTTATCTCTGCCGATGAGTTGGCCGAGAAGTGGTTCAAGTACGATATTGATTTAGCCCGCCAGCTTATGTCCGACGCAGGCTATGCGGATGGCTTTGACATCACTTTGTATGCCATTGCCAATCACGATGCCTCGCAAACCGCCGAAGTGGTTCAGCAGCAGCTCAAGGAAATCAATGTGAATGTAGAAGTAATTTCCGAAGAGATTGGCCCCTTTGCCAAGCGTGTGGGTGATGGCGAATTTGATTGGTGCTCCACCGGACGAGGGATGCGCCCAGACGTAACCCGCTACGTTAATGATTTTGGCGAGCCATTTGGTGCTACCGCAGCAGGTCGCTGGTTTAATGATGGCAAGGGCTGGAGCAATGAAGAACTGGTAGATAACTACAATAAAGCCCTGGTTGAATTAGATAGCGAAGCGCGGCACCAGGAAATTCGACGTATCCAAGAGATAGTGCTTGAAGAAGTACCCCATTGCTACATTTGCCAGCCGCTCAAGTTCCATGCAGTTCGCAGCAACTTAAAAGATATGTATGTGGCCTTCAACGATTTCCACACCGGTCTACGCACTGTTTGGCTTGATGAGGCATAACCCTTTACTTCTTTAAGTACTGGGTTGGTTGGCAACGGTTTAATGCAAATCATTTGTGATACCATACCGTTCAACTTGCTTTAGAATAAAGATCCATAAAAGACTATAGGGGCGTAGTAATTACTACGCCCCTATAGTATCTCTTTAGTATCCTTCAATAAAAACTTAAATGCAAAAATATATCTTACGTCGTATCATTCTCCTTGTTCCAACTTTAATAGGCATGTCTTTTCTTATTTTTGCTATGGTCAGGCTGTTGCCCGGCGACATTGTGGATGCTCTGGTTGGGTTAGACCCAACCTTTACCGAAGAACAAAAGAATGTGTTGCGAGAGTCCTTTGGCTTAAATGATCCCTGGCCGATCCAATATGCTAAATGGCTTGGTGGCATGGTGCAAGGGGATTTTGGCACCTCGTTCCGCAGCCGTGAACCTATTACTGAACAGATTCTACGCGCCCTGCCAATCACATTAGAATTGGCAATTTTGGCGATTGTATTTTCAATTATCGTAGCCATTCCTCTGGGCGTTGTTTCGGCGCTACGGCAAAATAGTCAGGTTGATTTTTGGGCACGTTTTGCGGGATTGATTGGACTTTCTGTTCCCAGTTTTTGGTTAGCCACTCTCTTTTTGCTATTTACCTCATTAACGTTCCGTTGGGTGCCTTCTGTTATTTGGATCTCACCACTTGAAGACCCACTGGGCAACTTACAGCAGATGTTTTTACCTTCATTGGCTTTATCTGTTCAGCTAATGGCAGTTGAAATGCGTATGGTTCGGGCCTCAATGTTGGAGGTACTGCGCCAAGATTATATTCGCACAGCTTGGGCAAAGGGCTTAGATCTAAATGCCATTCTTTACCGGCATGCCCTAAAAAATGCCTTCATTCCGGTAATTACAATTATCGGTATTCAACTGGGAGCCTTAATGGGAGGGTCAATTATTATCGAGCAGATTTTTGGCTTACCGGGGGTTGGCTGGACCATGCTACAAGGCATTTTTAACCGCGATTACCCGGTGGTTCAAGTAGCCAGCCTCTTTTTAGCTGCCGCATTTGTTTTGATAAATCTGAGCGTTGATCTTACATATGCCTATTTGGATCCACGAATTAAATATTCCTAAAGATATAAGGACTTTATTTTACTATGAGTGAAGAGCAAATCTCCGCTTTTCAACCTCAATCCACGAGACAGCCAATGTCGCAACGTTCGATTATGTCTCGGACAGGTTGGCTTGTAAAAAACCATCCCATTGGATTCCTGGGCGGTGTAATTGTACTGTTCGTCATATTTACAGCTATTTTCGCCCCGCTTATCGCCACACACGATCCTGCCGCACAAAAGTCAAAACGTCTTCTCCCCCCCAGCGCCGAACATTGGATGGGAACCGATGAACTGGGCCGCGATGTCTACTCTCGCATTATTTATGCTTCTCGTACCTCGCTGTATGTTGGCGTCCTATCGGTGGCCTTGGCCGTAGTGCTGGGCGTAACTACCGGCGTTGCCGCTGGTTATATTGGCGGAACATTTGATAATATCGTAATGCGATTCGTCGATATCCTCTTTGCCTTTCCGGCCCTGGTGCTGGCTATTGTTATTACCGGCTTGCTTGGGCCGAGCCTTACTAATGCCATGATAGCCATTGGCGTGGTTTTCTCGCCGCGTTTTGCTCGCGTTGCGCGTGGTTCTGTACTGAGCGTAAAAAATGAGGTTTATCTCGAAGCAGCCCGCGTCATAGGTGGCAAACAATGGCACATCGTTCGGCTCTACGTGTTGCCCAACATTTTGGCTCCCCTCATTGTTTTAGCAACCCTTACCCTCTCTCTGGGCATTTTAGCCGAGGCCGGCCTGAGTTTTTTGGGCCTGGGTACCCAACCGCCAGATCCGGCCTGGGGATTAATGTTGAGTCAAGGTCGCAAATTTATGGAGTTATCCCCCGGCCTAGCTATCTTTCCCGGCTTGGCGATAATGGTAACGGTCCTGGCCTTCAACTTTTTAGGGGATGGCTTGCGTGATGCACTCGATCCACGATTGAAACTGTAATTCTACTCTAAGGCAGAAAAGAAATGACCTTTGGAACATTCAAGAAAAGTGCTATCTCTGAAGATATCATCGCCAGGTTGTTAACAATGATCAAAGACGGTCAGTTGCAACCGGGGACAAAGCTCCCCCCCGAACGAGAACTGGCCGAAGCCATGCAAGTCAGCCGACCTTCGCTGCGAGAGGCGCTACGTGCCCTATCAATTATGAACATCATCGAGATCAGGCAAGGCGACGGCACTTACATTACATCGCTAGAACCGGAACTCTTGGTTGAACATCTAGACTTTGTTTTTTCTCTCAGCGATTCCACCATTATCGAGTTGTTTGAAGCACGAAAAATTGTAGAAGTGGGGCTGGCAGCCATGGCTGCTCAACGCATTACCGACGAAGAAATAGCCAAACTTGAAGAATCTCTGGCTAACTCCATTGAAAATGTTAATGACCACGCCCTCTTTTTGAAAGCTGATGTAGAACTACACGAAATCATTATTGGTGCAGCCCGAAACCCCTTCTTAAAACGATTTATGGCCAGCATTTACAACCTGGGCCACGCCAGCCGAAGCCGCACCGTTGAAATTCCAGGGGTTGTAGAACAGGTGGTTGAAGATCATCGAGCCATTGTGAATGCTCTCAAAATCAGTAACCCGGAAAAAGCTCAGCAGGCAATGCTGCAACATCTCAACAACGTTGAAGCCCGCCTCCTGACACTGGCCGAGCAAGAAGAGGAAGCCAAAGCCCAAACATCCACCACTGTGGAACCACCGACCACATAAAATACCCTTAAAGAAAGCAGCCTGTGTGAACCAAACCAACCTACTCTTCATTCTCTCCGATCAACACATTCGCGATAATAGTGGTTGTTACGGCCACCCGTTGGTGCAAACTCCAAATATAGATACTTTGGCCGAGCGTGGCACTCGCTTCACCAATGCCTACACTCCCAGTCCGGTTTGTGTTCCGGCCCGGGCCTGCCTGGCAACCGGCCGTTACGCCCACCAAATTGGCAGTTGGAGCAATGCCTTCCCCTACGATGGCCGTGTGCCCAGTTGGGGGCACCGGCTCAAATCGCAAGGTCATCAGATCGATTCGATTGGTAAATTACACTTCCGCAGTAATGATGATGACAACGGCTTCACCCAAGAAATTAACCCCATGTATGTAATGGACGGCTGGGGCGATCTGTTGCACTGCCTACGCCACAAGCCTGTCTTTAGGTACAATCGACATGTTGTGCAAGAAGCCGGGCCGGGCGACTCCAGCTATTTGCGCTACGACACGCGCAACGCCGATCACGCCTGCCACTGGCTGACCCAATATGCCAACGACGGCAAACCCTGGGTGCTCTTTCTCTCATTCGTCTGCCCCCATCCACCCCACATTGCGCCGGAGGAACTTTACAATCTTTATCCACTGGATCAGATTCCGCTGATGCCGCAGTGGCAGCACGATCAGTGGCCGGATCATCCGGCCATCAACTATTTGCGCCGCTACTTTGATTATGACACTCCCTTCACCGAAGCTGAACTGCGTAACCTCAGCGCCGCTTACTACGGTTGCTGCACCTACCTTGATCAAAAAATTGGGCAGGTGCTAGAACGGCTGGAAGAGCTAAATCTAAGCGACACCACTCGCATTATCTACACATCTGACCACGGCGAATCGCTGGGTGCTCGCGGCTTCATCGGCAAACTAACCATGTACGAAGAGTCAGTGGCCGTGCCGTTTATTATGGCCGGCCCCGATGTGCCGCAGGGCAAGGTGGTCAACACCCCCATTTCCCTGATTGACTGCTTCCCCACTGTGCTTGAGGCTGTAGGCGCCTCCCCCGTGCCAGAAGATGATAACTTGCAAGCCGAGTCGCTATGGCAAATAGCCCAACAGCCCGATCAGGAGCGTACCATCTTCAGCGAGATTCATGGCATTACCAACAGTGCCTACATGCTGCGGCGTGCGCAATACAAATATGTTTACTATGTTAATGCGCCAGCCCAACTGTTCAATCTGCATACCGACCCCGAAGAACGAAACAATCTGGCTCCATTACCCCAATTTCAACCCATCCCGCAAGATTTTGAAGTACAACTGCGACATATACTGGATCCGGAAGCCACCGCCGCCCAGGTTATTGTCGACCAGCAGGCCAAAGTTGAAGCCTTTGGCGGCGAAGCAGCCGTCCGCAAGCAGAAAGG